>Ga0137409_10000373_pt1 | contig 48682 bp, 33 predicted proteins | sample CZODoug1_16funga_FD_122059 | JGI IMG/M metagenome (GOLD analysis project Ga0137409, IMG submission 122059) | Vadose zone soil fungal communities from Angelo Coast Range Reserve, California, USA - CZODoug1_16fungal (Hybrid Assembly) | ecosystem: Environmental > Terrestrial > Soil > Vadose zone...
TGCAGCAGCGGACCGTCCAAGTCCACGAACTCCGCCAGTTGCCCCACCACCATTCCGGGCGCCATGGCCAACGAGGTTCCCGCCATGCACCCCACCATGACTTGCAGTCCCAATGCGCGAGCGTCCCGCGCGAGCGCGAGCGCCTCCGTGAGGCCGCCGGTCTTATCCAGCTTGACGTTCACCACCTGGTAGAGATCCTTGACCGCCCTGAGCCCCGCGCGATCGGCCACCGATTCGTCCGCGGCGAGCCGGATCGACCCAGAATAGCCACGCAGGGTCTCGTCCTCACCGCGCGCCACCGGCTGCTCGATCAGCACCACGCCGAGCGATTGCATCTCCGGCGCCAGGCGGTTGAGAAGCTCGCAAGACCAGGCCTGATTCGGATCGACGATGAGCCCCGCCGCGGGACAGGCCGCGTGCACCAGGCGTACGGCATCGAGATGACGCTCGCCATCGACTTTCACTTTGATCAGCGGCCAGCCCGCATAGTGACGCGCGCCCGCCGCCACGGCTTCATCGGTGTCGATCCCCAGCGTGACCGACGTGGTGAGCCGCCGCGGATTCGTGAGGCCGGCCAATTCCCATGCGGTGGTGCGCCGCTGCTTCGCCGTCAAATCCCAGAGCGCGCAGTCCACGGCATTGCGAGCACCGCCCGGCGGCAACAGCGCCGCCAGGGCGGCGAAGCCGGAGGCGGGCCCGTCCGGCGCGGCCCCGCCCGGCGCGAGCCCGCGTTCGATTGCCGGTCGAACCGCTTCGATCTGCGCGCAGAGGAGAGGAACGGTTTCTCCGTCGTAGTCCACGCCCGCCGCCTCGCCGCGGCCGACGCGGCCGTCCGAGTCGGTGAGCGTGACCACCACGACATCGAGAGCGGACTCGGCACCGCGCGACACGCGAAACGGCACTTTGTAGGCCCAGGACTCGGTATCGACCTGCAGTCGCATGGAATGGGAGGAACCTGGGTTCATTGACGCCATGTACCTACATCAAACTCGAAGGTCTCGCCCTCGCGCTGCCAGATGACCGCGGCTCGGCGCACCGTCAAGAACCAGGTGTGCTGTTCCAAGGGCTTGCGCGGCTTGAAGCACGACGGCCGAAGCACGGCCACCGCCGCGCCATGCTCGGGATCGCGCACCGATTCATAGCGAATCGCATCGACGGCCGCCTGGTGCGCCACGCGGGCAAAGCCCTGGGTAGGACCGTAGTCGTCCGGGTGCGTCCATTCGGCGCGCGATTTCTTGAACGGAGACCGGGTCAGATCGACCAGACGCCCATCGATGCCTGCGCGAAACACCGTTTGCGGCGACGGTCCGATGGCTTGCAGCGCGTCGCTGTCGATCAAGAATCGCCAGCGCCAAAATCCGAGTTCGGCGCACGCCGTGCGCTGCGCCTCCGCGCCGTACCAAATGCCCGAATCGGCGGGCGCGCGAAACCTCGAGCCGATGGGCGAGGAATAGCGAAAAGGGGTCGAGAGCAGGTAGTGCAGGTCAGTCGCCTCCGAGGGCAGCGGTGGTTTGCTCCGGTCCAGCAGCCGCTCGAGCAGGAGCTGCTCCTCGACGTTCGTCACCAGACGCAGCGTCGAGGCGATGTGCTGGGCTTCCACCGCGCGCCACAGGCGCCGCCGCGTCCGCAGCGTCTCAGATGCGACCGCGCGCGGAGTCCAGGTACTGGACGACACGAACCAAGCCTTCTGTGCTGCGAATCAAGTCGATCGGCCGGCCGATCAGCCCATGATTCTCTCCGTTCAGCCAGCCGCGGGCCGCCGCATCGTTGGAACCGATCAAGGCGTCCAGCGAGCGAAACAAGCGTACGAACAAGGCACCGAGCTCCCATTCCTTCTTCTGAGCATCCAAGGTATAAGTTCCGTTCGCCATGCGCGATACGGTTGACGGGCTCAAACCGAGAATTTGCGCGAGGCCGGACTGGGGGATTTCCAGCAATGCGGACGCCCGCAAAACCGCGCCGGTCAGTACCCGGCGGGGTTCGGGTTTGCTGTCGATCGAGGCACGCGGCATGCGGATGTCCATAGAAATTTTAAAGCTGATTTCATTCTACTGAAATATGAGAGATTCGGCAATCTCGCCCGGCAGCCACGGCATCAATCGCGCGATCCTGGCGGCATCCGTGGGCAACCTGTTGGAATGGTACGATTTTTCCGTCTATGCGCTATTCGCGATCCATATCGCCGCGAATTTCTTTCCGCACCGCAACCCCGGCCTCGATCTGGTCAAGGCCTTCCTGGTTTTTGGACTGGGTTTCGTCATCCGTCCGCTCGGCGCGGTCCTGATCGGAATCTACGGCGATCGCGCCGGCCGCAAGGCCGCCTTGACGCTCACCATCCTGATCATGGCGGGAGGCACCCTGATCATCGCGGCCGCCCCCTCCTATGCCGCGATCGGTATCGGCGCGCCGTTGCTGCTCCTCGCCGGAAGAATTCTGCAGGGATTTTCGGCCGGCGGCGAAATCGGCAGCGCGACCGCGTTTCTCGTGGAGCATGCGCCCTCGCCCAGGCGCGGGCGATATACCGCGTGGCTTCAAGCCAGCATGGGTATGTCGAATATATTGGGTGCGCTCGTCGCCTTCGCCGTCACCACACGATTGTCGGCAGCGGAAGTCACCGGGTGGGGATGGCGGATCCCGTTTCTCTTCGGCTTGTCGATCGTGCCGGTCGGTTTCTATCTGCGCCGAACACTCGAAGAGACCCCGCAATTTCGCGCTGAGGCGGCGCAGCGTGCGGAGACACGGGCCGGTGTGGCACCCTTAGGAGTGGTATTTCGGGAACACTCGCGATCGCTGCTGGTCGGAATGGGTATCTCGATTCTTTGGGCAGTGGCCGTGTACGTGTTGCTGATCTTCATGCCGGTGTTGGCGCAGAAAGCGTTCGGTTTCACCGCGACGCAGGCCTTTGGGAGCTCGCTCATCGGCAATGTGGTGTTCGTCATCGGTTGCTTCGCCTTCGGTGCCTTGGCCGACCGCATCGGCCGTGCGCGCGTACTGACGATCGGCGTGGTGCTGCTGCTGTCGGGAGTGCTGCCCCTGTTTCAATGGCTCGCGTCGTCGCAGTCGACCGTCACCCTCGTTCTAGTGATGTCGGCTTTTGGCGTGATGGTGTCGAGCTTCACGAGCGTCGCGCCGATGACCCTGTCGAGCCTCTTTCCGACTCGCGTGCGCGCGACGGGCGTATCGATCGTTTACAATGCGGCGATCACGATTTTCGGCGGCTTTGCGCCGGCGATCCTGACGTGGCTCGGTACGAAATCCGGCTCGGTGTTTGCACCGGCTTGGTATGTCGTGTTTGCCGCAGTGCCGGCGATCATCGCGATTCCATTCCTGCGCGGAGTGACCAATGCCGCTCTTGGGGAGAATTCGGGGGTCCCGATCCGGGAAATATGATGGACACCGAGATGGTAACGGCCCGCGGCGTTGACCGCGAGTCCTTGCGGCGCTTGTCGCGGCGCTCGAACGCGCGCGGAGTCCTGCAACTATCCGCGCATCTCACGCTGCTATGCGCCACCGGCGTTCTCGTGTGGGCGGCCCGAGGCAGCTTCTTGATCGTGCCCGCCATCGTGCTGCACGGGATCGTGCTCAATTTTCTCTTCTGTCCGCTGCACGAGACCACGCATTGGTCGGCCTTCGCGAGCCGCCGGCTCAACGCGCCGGTGGGCTGGATCTGCGGGGCATTACTGCTCCTGCCGCCGCAGTACTTCCGGCGATTTCACTTTGCCCACCACCGTTTTACCCAGGATCCCGCGCGCGATCCCGAACTGGCGCAACCGGCGCCCGGCACGGTGAGCTCCTACCTATGGCGAGCATCGGGCCTGCCCAATTGGCACAAGCGGATCACCGTCACGCTTCGCCACGCGCTGACGGGCCGGGTAAGCGAATCCTTCGTGCCCGCGCGCATGCACGCGGCCATCGTGCGCGAGGCACGCAGTCTCTGGATCGGCTATCTGCTGGTACTCGGCGCATCGCTCGTCCTGCGGCGGCCGGAGGCGCTGATCTATTGGGTATTCCCTGTGCTCGCGGGACAACCCTTCCTTCGGCTGTTTCTCATGGCCGAGCATACCGGCTGCGCCCTGGACGACAATCCGTTTGGCAACACACGCACCACGTACACCACCGGCGCGCTCCGCCTTCTGGCCTGGCAGATGCCCTACCATGTCGAGCACCACTGCTACCCGTCGATCCCCTTCCACGCACTTAGGCGGGTCAATACGCTCATAGGTGATCGCATCGAAGTCGCGGCGCCGGGGTACCTCGCGGTGCACCGGGAACTCCTGCGCCGATTCGCGAGGCGTTCAAGCGCACCCAGAAACGGCAACTAGATCACATGTGGGAGCAGTCTCAGCCCTAGAAATCTGGGTCTCGGGCGATTCGGCGCCGGTTCCGAGAAACATGCGTGAACTGCGTCGAAGGATTGGAAAACCGCTATATCCAAGGCGAGATTCGGTCGCATAGCATTTGCCCTCAGGTGGATCCATGGTGTGCGATGGGTACCGCTTCGGCCGCAGCGTCGAGGCGTTCAAGCAGTACCCTGGAGTGGGCGATGTCGAACGGGAAGAACCCGTTAATGCTGATGATGGCTCTTTCAATGCCCGGCGCGGGTCATGCGCTTGGGTTGGGAGACATCCACGTGGATTCCGGGCTCAACGAGCGCCTCGCCGCAGAGATCGATATCGTCGGAGCAACCCCGCTCGATTTGATCGACCTCAGGGCTGCCATCGCGAATCGCGACACCTTCCTGCGTTACGGCGCTGATCGCGCATCGTTCCTGTCCTCGACGACATTCAAGGTCACTCGAGACAGCCAGGGCCGGCCGGTGCTCGCCGTTCGTTCCACCGAATCGTTTACCGAGCCCGTGGTGAACTTTCTGGTCGACCTGCATTGGAGCCACGGAGAGGTGGTTCGCCAGTACACCTTGCTGCTCGATCCGGCGGGTTTCGCCTCCACCCTCCCTGCCACCGCCGCGTCGAACGTTCTCGTCGCGTCCAACGTTCCCGCCGCGCCCAGTGTCCCGGCCATGCCCAATGTCCCGGCCACGGTCCCCGGTGCGACGCCGATCGTCGAGACGAAGGCACAAACGGTGGCGCGTCAGGCCGACCCGCCGACCGATCAACCCGAGGCGCGCGCCGAGCGTGCCGTGCGCAAGACCACGCACGTCAAAGTCGGCGCAAAAGCCACGCTGCGCGGCGTCGCGTGGCGCGTGGGTGAGCGATCCGAGTCCGATCTGCAAAGGATGATGATCGCAATCTTCCGCGCGAATCCCGCTGCCTTCGACGGCAATATCAACAGGCTGCATCGTGGCGCGGTGCTCACCATTCCCTCGCACGCAGAAGCGGCGGCGATTTCGACAATCGACGCGCAGCGCGAAGTGCACGCGCAGATGACGTCTTGGCGCACATCTGCACGCGCAGTCGCGGCGAACGATGCACTGGCCGCGTCGCCTGCCCCCGCGGTGTCCGTCGCCGCGGCGTTCGACCCCACGGCGCCCGTCGCCGGCGAGCCGCCCAATGCGGCTGTCTCCACCACCGCAGCCGATAAGGCGTCGGAAATGCCGGGAGCCGAGGCGCTCGGCCTGCGAGTTCAATCGCTGGAACAGAAACTGAGTGAGATGAAGGGCTTGCTGGAAAGCGAGCGGGTCCAGTTGCTCGATTTGCGGCAGCAAGCGGAACGTGCCGACAAGCCGGTGCCCGTTGCCGCGCCGCAGGCGGTCGGTGCGTTGCAGGCAGTCAGCGCACCGCAGGCGGTCAGCGCACCCCAGGCAGTGAGCCCACCCCAGGCAGTGAGCACACCCCAGGCAGTGAGCACACCCCAGACGGTCAGCGTGCGGCACGCGCAGCCCAAGCGCGGATACACGGCTCTGCTTCCGCTCGCCGCGGGCTTAGGACTATTGTCCGCCGCATTGGCTGCTATTTATGTCAAATTCCGCCGGCGCACGGCAGTGTTGAAAGTGTCGCGCAACGATGAGCTTGCCGCGGCGGCCGGTGCAGCGCCTGCAGATGCGGTATCTGAGGGCGGCTTGCCCGATGCCCTCCACGGCGCTCAGAGCCCGGAACAAGCACTTGCGCAGGAACGCGTGCCGGGCGTGGCCCAAACTCACGGTTCCGACCACGCCCAAGCCGACCTTGGCTCCGGTGCCGAACCTGAAGACATCGCTTCAACCCATCCCGCGCTGCCGGCACTGTCGGCCGCGCCGGCCGGGCGCAGCGAAATCGCCGCCGGCGCCTCGTCGCTCGCCGTACCGCAAGACCCGACGGTCAACCTGCACGTCGACACGGTCAATCTGCGGATTGATCCGACGCGGCTCGACTACAATTTTCCCGATCTCGATCTGACCGCGCAGCACGTGCAAATGCCCAGCGTGCTCAACGAGCACGCAGTGGTGAAGGAACGGCGCACGAATCTCGCGGATGTCCTGAAGATGGCGATTGAGCGCGAACCCGACCGCCATGATCTGCGCATGAAGCTCCTCGAACTCTACTATTCTGCGGCGACCACGAACCGGGAGGCGTTTCTGGAAGTCGTGCAGAAATTCGCGCGCGACCGCGACTACCTGCAGCCCGAACAATGGGACAAGATTGCGTACATGGGCCGTAAGATTGCATCCGACAATCCCCTGTTCATCGAGGAATCGGCGGCCGACGATGATCTGGCGAATTGCGCGTAAGGCCGCGTAGAGCGGACGGCGTGCCGCCGCACCGTTAGGAAGCAGTTACGGCCAGGGTCGGGGCAGCCCGCGTTCCGTTCAGCTTGATGTTCAGACGCAGCTCGTTCGCCGAGTCCGCATTGCGGATCGCCTCGTCATACGAGATGTCGCCGTCGTTGTAGAGTTCGAACAGGGACCAATCGAAGGTCCGCATACCCAGCTCGCGCGACTTCGCCATGATCGCTTTGATCTCGTGAAAGTCTCCTTTGAGAATTCTCTCGGCGATGATGGGCGTATTGATCAGGATCTCCATGGCCGCCTTGCGCCCCTTGCCGTCGGCGGTGCGGATCAGGCGCTGTGAGACGATGGCCTTGAGGTTGCCGGACAGATCCATCAGCAGCTGCTTGCGCCGCTCCTCGGAAAAGAAATTGATGATGCGGTCGATGGTCTGGTTGGCGCTGTTCGCATGCAGCGTGCCCAGGCATAGGTGCCCGGTTTCGGCGAATGCCACCGCATGTTCCATGGTTTCGGCGTCGCGTATCTCGCCGATCAAAATGACGTCCGGAGCTTGGCGCAAGGTGTTTTTCAATGCGTGATGCCAGGAATGCGTATCGATGCCGATTTCGCGATGGGTGACCAACGATTGCTGCGATCGATGCACGAACTCGACGGGATCTTCCACGGTGATGATATGACCCGGCGACGAACGGTTGCGGTGGTCGATCATGGCGGCCAGTGATGTCGATTTGCCCGATCCGGTCGCGCCCACGACCAGCACCAGACCGCGGTTGGTCATGACGATCTCCCTGAGAATTTCCGGCAAAGCCAAGGTCGCGAAATCGGGAATTTCAGCGGGGATGGTTCTGATCACCATACCGACGTGTTGTTGTTGAACGAAGGCGTTGACGCGGAAACGTGCAACTCCCGGAATCGAGATCGCGAAATTGCATTCGAGTTCCTTGGCAAACTCCTCGCGTTGGCGCGGATTCATCAGGGAGTCGGCCAGCTGGCGGGTGAATTCACCGGAGAGCTTTTGCGAGGTCATCGGCCGCATGGTGCCGTGAGTTTTCATGCTCGGCGGGAATTCGTTCGAAATGAAGAGGTCGGATCCCCCTGCACGGCTCATCGCCGTCAACAGCTTGGTCATATAGGACTTGGCCTGTTCTTCCGTCATTGACATATCCCTTCCTCGCGGTATCGAACGTATTGGTATCGTTCTTGAATACCGGGGTTGATTGTATCGGCATGGCCGGCCGCCTTTCCGCGATGGAGTAGTCAACCGTGCCTCGCCGATGCTGCGATCGGCAGGTGCGGATCGCAGCAGACAGGGATTGCGTCGGATGCGTAGGGATCGGCCCTAAGATCCATTGCGGGATTTACCGAAGCAGCCTGTCGCATGGCGTATATTGCCGCGTGGTCATTCGGGGTCCCGCATGCTCAGCCGCGTTATCGGTATTCTGATCTTGACAACCCTTTCGTCGGCGGGCGCCGCCGTGCCGCCGTCGGCACCCGCGTACGCCGTGCATCTCGAGAAGACCTGGATTCCCATGAAGGATGGCGTGCGGCTGGCCGTCACTCTCTACAGGCCCGTTCCTCTCAAACCCGCTGAACGCTTCCCGTCTCTTCTCGAATATCTGCCTTATCGAAAGGATGACGACGAGGCGGTACGGGACTTTGGAACACACATGTATTTCGCAAGGCGCGGCTATGTGGGCGCGCGCGTCGATATTCGCGGATTCGGCGCGAGCCAGGGCGTGCCCCCCGATCGCGAGTATTCGGCACAGGAGCAGCAAGATGCGGAGGCGGTCATCGCCTGGCTTGCCCGCCAATCGTGGTCGAACGGGAAAGTCGGCATGCTCGGAATTTCCTGGGGCGGCTTCAATTCCATTCAGATGGCGCTGAGGAAGCCTCCCGCACTCAAGGCCATTCTCGCCGTGGCCGCCACCGAGGAACTGTTCAAGGAAGACGTGCACTACATGGACGGAGTGTTTCACGTCGATGAGTTCGAGCTCACCATGGATTTGGATCAAGGGCGCTGCGGAGCGCCGGACTTCAGTCTGGATGAGCCGGTGATCGGCCCGCGCATGGAGTCACCGCCGTGGTCGCTCAACTACATGAAGCATCAGCGCGACGGTGCGTTCTGGCGCGCGCCGCTGCGGCCGATCGAAACGCTGGAAGTGCCGGCCTTTTTGATCGGCGGTATGCAGGACGGTTACCGCGACAGCATCCCGCGCATGCTGGATGGAGTGAAAGCGCCGCTCAAGGCGTGGATCGGTCCCTGGAACCACGGTTTCCCGAACGACAGCGATTATGGACCGCTGTATGAATGGCGCGACCAAGCGGTGCGATGGTTCGACTACTGGCTCAAGGGACGCGACACCGGCGTCCTCGAGGACCCGCGAGTCGTGATCTATCAGCAACATTGGCATCCGCCCGAACCGCAGCCGCAGAACGTGCCCGGCGAATGGCGCGCCGAGACCTGGCCGCCCGCGGGCTTGACGCCGATGACCTTGTATCTCCAGCCGGATCATCGCCTGTCGCCGGCCGCGGCCGCCGGCGGGCGCGACCTGCTTCGATTTGTTCCATCCGCCGGCGTCGAGGCGGGGTTCTGGTGGGGAGAGTTGTTGACGGATCAAAGGCCGGTGGACGCGTTCAGCCTGACGTATGATTCGGAAGTTCTCAGCGACGAGGTGGCAATTCTGGGTCTGCCGCGCGTAAGCCTACAGGTCGCGGCCGACGTGCGGCTGGCCGATTGGTTCGTGCGGCTGTCCGACGTGGCGCCCGACGGGCGCGTGACCATGATCACCGGCGCCGGCATCAATGGGGCGCAACGTGACTCGATGGCCAAGCCGCAAGACTTGGTGCCCGACAAGGTCTATGCGCTCTCGCTGGACTTGCACCTTGCATCGTGGGTATTCCCGAAAGGTCACCGCATCCGCGTTGCCATATCCAACGCGCTCTGGCCCATGAATTGGCCAACGCCCTATCCCATGACGACCTCGCTGATGCTGGGCGGAGACGCCGCGTCGCGCATCGTCCTGCCGCGCGTACCCGTGCACGGACCGGCCGCACCTGCGTTCGCGGCCCCCGAACCGGTCGAGGAACCCCCGGGGATCGAAGGCATCGGCGGCGGCGGCGGCGCCTGGCCCGGCGAATGGACGGTGCTGCGCGATGAGGGGAAGCAACGCAGCACGGTGATCTGGAAGGGCACGACCGCGGTGTCCTACCCGTGGGGACGGTTCGATCATTCGGAAAAGCTCACCTATGACATCGACGATGCGCATCCGGACATTGCGCGAGTGCAAGGAGATTCAGAATACATCCAGGCGGTGAAGGATCACGTGCTCACGTGGCGCGGGCGCCTGGACGTATCGAGCGATGCACAAACGTTCTTCTACAAGTACACGCGAACCTTGTTGCGGGACGGAGTGATCATCCGGACGAAGACCTGGGAGGAACCGATTCCGCGGGACCACCAGTGAATTCATCGCCTCAGCGCGATTTCAGTTCGGCGCCTTTATTGTCTGGCCGAGCCCCCGGCCCGACGTCTCGGTGCGAGCCAGAACGAGTGCCTGACGAGCGGCCTCCTGCGTAGCGCGATCGCGGCATCTCATCATCTGCTTCAAATCGTCGATCGATCGTTTGCCGGAGAATGTCTCTCGTTCAATCTGGTCGTCCTCCGATTCTGTGATCGAGTTCCGCTTCAACGTCATCCGATGCGGCGCTCGCGCGTTTCATTGGGTAACCTCGCTTGGAAGGACCGGCATCGGTCCTCGATCGGGCAATTGCGGGATAGATCAACAGGAGCTATGCAGGTGAATCGCCTTTCTCACAGACAGCTGTGGTCTCACAGACAGCTGTGCTGCCTTTTGCTTCTTTTCGCCGGACTCTCGGCAAATCCGGCTGCGCACGCTGACGCAGTGTCGGCGGTGCAGTTGCTTCGCGAGGGCGGTTGCGGCGGCATCCTGCCGCCCGCTCGGCCGCTGCATCACAGCGCCTTGCTGGACCGGGCGGCCGGGCTGTGGGCCGGCGCGGGGAGTTCGCCGGCAGCAGCCGTCAAACGCAGCGGCTACGACGCGGAAGCGACCACGGGCGTGCACGTCAGCGGTCCGGATTCATCCGTCGTCCAGCTTCTCAGGCGATCGAGCTGCCGCACGGTCATGGACCAGGGCCTGCATGATATTGGCGTGTACACCCATCGTTCGGATACTTGGCTCGTGCTGGCTTCTGCATATGTGGTGCCTTCCAGCTCGCAGGCGCCCGTATTGGCGACGCGGGCGCTGGGGCTGGTCAACGAGGCGCGGGCCCGCGGAACTCGCTGCGGCGAGCGGTCGTTTGCGCCGGCGCCGCCGGTAAGGCTTTCCGGGACATTGGGGGGAGTCGCATTAGGACATGCGGCCGACATGGCCCAGCACGACTATTTTGAACACCAGGACCTGGCGGGGCGCTCGCCGGCGGACCGGGTCCGCGCCGTCGGATATCAGGAAAAGTTGGTTGGTGAGAATATCGCCTACGGCCCCAAAACGGCCGACGAAGTAGTGCAAGGCTGGCTCGACAGCCCCGGGCACTGCGCGAACATCATGGATCCGAGGTTCGCCGAGATGGGAATCGCTTATGCGGCGGGTCGAGCATCGAAGCGCGGTCTTTACTGGGTTCAAGTGCTGGCCGATCCGCGAGCCTAGGTGCCTCGGGCGACAAGCTTACCCGCGTGGCAACCTGTTGCAGCGCACACTGATCGCGGCTCAGTTGCATTTATAAATGCGGCAGTCCGATCCGCCGGCCTTGCCCAGTTGATCCAGCGCCTCCTGCTTTCCGTGATCGGAAGCCTTCACCTGGGCTTCGGTCAGACAGATTGTGTTCGGAAAATGCGTCCCGGTGAGAATCTGCGACCGGCAATACAGCAGTTGTCCGTTCTGTTGAACAGCTTTATAGCCGTGTTTCAGGATATCCGGATCGGGGACATTTGAGTTGTCGGTTGGGTGGTCCGCGACGGGTGCGGCCGGCGGGGGTGTGGTCCCGGCGGGGGTGCTTGCGGCCACCCCGCCCTCGGGTGCGGCGTTCGAAGCGGGACCGGGTCCGGGGGTGGGGGCGCGCTGTCGAGCGGCGCACGCCGCAATCAGAATCGACAGGAGAACGAGCGTTATAGTTCGCATAATTCGTGCATCCCGTACCGGAGTAACCAGCTGTCCCTGGATAATAGCGCGATGTTGCAAATCTAGCGCTCGTGACTTGCGGACGCGACAGCCGGCGCGCAAACCGTCATTATTCGAGGTGTAGTGCACGTTCGGGATGGCGCGGGCCGTCCGTCGCGGTACTTATTGCAACCCCAGCGCTATAGGAGGCGCTCCGCTCAATGCCAAGTAGAATTCCCCAGGGTCAGACTCGCGGTTGGATCGTGCCCATCGGCGGCGCAGAGAATAAGGAAAATGATCGCCACATTCTGGAGCGCTTCATACGAGTCTCCGGCGGCGCAAACGCCAATATCGTCGTGATTCCCACCGCGAGCCGCATGCATGAGACTGGGCCGCGCTACGAAGAGATCTTCAAAGACCTGGGCGCCGCCCAGGTAACCGTCATTGATTTTGACACTCGCCGAGACTGCCAGGAGGCCGGGCGGCTGCGGCGGATCGAGGAAGCGACCGGCATATTCTTCACGGGCGGCAACCAATTGCGGCTCACGACTCTGCTCGGCGGCACGCCGGTGGCGAAACTCGTCCGCGCGCGCAATGCCCACGGCGTCACCGTCGGCGGGACCAGCGCGGGCGCGAGCATATTGAGCGAACACATGATCGCGTTCGGCGACGAAGGTTCCTCGGTGATCTCGGGCAGCGTGCGGCTCGCGCCGGGGCTGGGACTCACCAATCGTTTCATCATTGACCAGCACTTCCGCCAGCGTGACCGCCTGGGCCGTCTGATCACGGCGCTGGCCTACAACCCGTTCGCCGTAGGCATCGGTCTCGATGAAGACACGGCCGCCTTCATCGGCCCGGACGAGACCATCGAAGTCGAGGGCAGCGGCGGCGTGACGATCGTGGACGCATCCGACGTGAGCTTCTCGTCCATCGGCGAAGCGGGTGAAGGCCAGCCGGTCTGCGTGCTGGGGCTTCGGTTGCACATTCTGGTCGCCGGTGCGACATTCAACCTGCATACGCGACTGGCGGCCGCCGGCGGGCTGGTCCTCGCAAAAGAATAACCGGGCCGCGTCAGCGCGGCGGAGCAAGGCCCATGCGCATTGTCGATCGTTCCGTCTATGTTGGCCCGTCCCTCTACGCGCGTTTTCCCGTCATTCGCCTCGAATTGGATCTGGGCCCTCTCGAAGCGTGGCCCACCGGCCGCCTGGGGCAGGCGTTCGTCGATGAACTGGCGGCCGCGCTTCCCGGACTGTCGGAGCACGGCTGCTCCTATCGGCAGCCCGGGGGGTTTTTTCGGCGTATGCGTGAAGACGACGGTACCTGGCTCGGACATGTGCTCGAGCACGTTGCCATCGAACTTCAGAATATGGCGGGCGAGGAAGTGACCTTCGGCAAGACACGCACTGCCGGAGCGCCCGGGGTCTATACCGTCGTCTATGAATATGCGCAGCGCGATGAGGGCATCGCTGCGGGGGAGCTTGGGCTGCGGCTGCTCTGTTCGCTGCTGCCCAAGGACATCCGGCCGCCCGAGTCCGTACCCCTGGATTGGAGCTGGCAGGAGGCGCGCGATGAGTTCATCCGATTCGCGCAGCGCCGCGCGCTGGGACCGTCGACTTCTGCGTTGGTGCGTGCGGCAGAACGGAACGGCATCCCCTGGCTGCGCCTCAATGACCAATCGCTGGTGCAGCTCGGCCACGGCAAATACCAACAGCGCATCCAGGCGACGGTCACCAGCCGCACGTCACACATCGCGGTCGAGCTCGCCAGCGACAAAGAAGAGACCAACAAGATATTGGCGACACTCGGACTACCGGTGCCGAAACAAGAACTGGTGCATAACGAAAGGCAGGCGGTGCGTGCCGCGCAGCGCATTGGGTTTCCCGTCGTGACCAAGCCGTACAACGGCAACCACGGCCGCGGCATCTCCATTCGGCTCACGACGGACGAAGAAGTATCGCAAGGCTTTACCGTTGCGCGCGAGCATTCGCGGTCGGTGATCGTCGAGACGTTCCTGGAGGGAGACGATCATCGCCTGCTGGTGGTCAACGGCGAACTGGTCGCCGCAACCCGGCGTACGCCCGGTCATGTCGCCGGCGATGGCCGGCATACGATCGCGCAGTTGATCGAAATCGTGAATCAGGATCCCCGCCGCGGCGTCGGCCACGAAAAGGTGTTGACGCGCTTGGAGCTCGACGCACAGGCGCAGAAAATGCTCGATCACGCGGGTCTGGGGGCCGATTCCATTCCCGGTTCGGGCCAGGCCGTCTATCTGCGTTCCACGGCGAATCTTTCCACGGGCGGTACGGCGACCGACGTCACCGACGTCATCCACCCCGATAACCGCGAGATGGCGGAGCGCGCGGTGCGAGCCATCGGCCTGGACGTGGGGGGCGTGGACTTTCTCTCGAAAGATATTACGGAAAGCTACCGCACGATCGGCGGCGGAATCTGTGAAGTGAACGCAGCGCCCGGATTTCGAATGCACGTGGCGCCGAGCGAAGGCAAGGGCCGCGACGTGGCCGCACCGGTCGTCAATATGCTGTTCCCGCCCGGTGCCTCGGCGCGCGTGCCGATTGCAGCGATCACCGGCACCAATGGCAAGACCACGACGGCTCGCATGCTCGCCCACCTCACTAAAATGGCCGGCTATACACCGGGCTTGACCAGCACGGATGGCGTTTACATCGACGGCCAGCGCACCGTACCGGGCGATATGACGGGTCCGATGTCGGCGCGCATGGTGCTGGCGGATCCGCAGATCGATATCGCGATACTCGAGACCGCACGCGGCGGCTTGCTGCGCGCCGGCATGGGCGTTCGAGAAGTCAATGTAGGCGGCGTATTGAACGTGCAGTCCGACCACCTGGGTCTCAAGGGCATCGACACCCTCGAACAGCTCGCCGAATTGAAACGCATCGTGGTGGAGGTCGCGACCGACTGCGCAGTGCTGAACGCCGACGATCCTCTCGTGCTCAAAATGTCGGGCTACACCGAAGCGAAGAATATCTGTTATGTGACGATGAACCCGCAGCATGCTCTCGTGCGCGAGCACATTCGCTCGGGCGGACGGGCTTGTGCACTGGAGGCCGGCGTCAACGGTCAAATGATTACCCTGTATGACCGGGGCGGCCACATTCCGCTGCTCTGGACGCACCTGATCCCGGCGACGCTCGAGGGCCGGGCAACCCACAACGTGCAGAACGCGATGTTCGCCGCGGCGATGGCATTTTCGCTCGGGCTGAAACTCGACGCGATTCGTCAGGGGCTGCGTACGTTCGATTCAACGTTCTTCCAGGCGCCCGGACGCATGAACGTGTTCAATGAGCACCCTTTCAAAGTGCTGTTCGATTACGGACACAATGCCCACGCCGTCGGAATGATGGCCGATCTCGCGCGCCGCCTCGATGTCACCGGCCGGCGCATCGTCGTGCTCGCAGGTCCGGGCGACCGGCGCGACGAGGACTTGGTGGCCATCGCAAAGGCCGTAGCGGGCCGCTTCGATCACTACATCTGCCGCCGCGATGACGGCTTGCGCGATCGCGCACCGGACGAGGTACCTCGCATTCAGTCGCAGGCCCTGCGGGCCGCGGGCGTGCCCGACGGCGCGATATCGATAATTCCCGACGAGCAGGAAGCCATCGAGGCGGCATTGCGCATGGGCGAGCCGGGAGACCTGCTGCTGATCTTTGCTGACGCGTTGGTGCGCTCCTGGAAACAGATTACCAAATTCAAAACGAGCGGCGCGCCGGCGGCCAATTCCGCCTCGCGGCCTGTGGCGGCCCCCGCGCCCTCGCCTCCTTCATCGCCGGCGGCCCGGGCGAGCGCGGGGGCGTACGGCGATCTCGGCGCTCCGACCGCCCCTGAGGCTGTTCCTGAGTTCAACCTCGAAGGATTCATTCGAGATGAGCGCGGCATCCGCATGGCACCGGAGAGCGACGACTGAACGTTCCGCACGCCCAGCCGTTCGAGGATTCGCGGCGTCTCCTGGGCGGCAATTTGTTCTTTGCGTCCGCGGGGGCGGTGCTCGAGGCTGTCGCCGTATCCGTTGATGATGCCCTGATCGCCGCCTGGCGCATGCGGATTGACCGCGCAGCCAAGCGTCTGGGATGGTCCGGGTGCCGGGCCATCGCGCGCAGGCATGCGAGCGGCGCATCGCTCGCGATCTCGGCGCCCTCCGATCAATTGTTCCTGGCGACCGAAGTCAACGAGTGGGCGCTGTGCGCGGCGTTGGTCGAGCGCGATCCGGTACGGTGGTGCGGCCTCGAGGCGGCACTGGTTGCGCAAGCGCAGCAGGCCGCCGAGAACTCCCCGAATCCGGAGGCGGATATGCCGCCCGTCATCGAGGAATGCGCGGCGCTCGCCCGCTTTGAACGCCTCTCCTCCCTGGAGTCGCATCCCAAGCTCCGCGCGTTGCTCGACGCGGCGGCGGCACGCGGTCTGCCGCACGTCGTCGACGAGTCGGATCTGACCCTCGGGGCCGGTGCCGGTGGACGCAGTTATTCGCTAACCGCCCTGCCGGATGCCGCCGATGTCAGATGGCAGGAATTGCGGGACATCCCGACGGCGATCGTCACAGGTTCCAATGGGAAAACCACGACGGTACGTCTTCTGGCCGCTTGCGCACGGGCCCATGGCTGGCACGCGGGATATAACTGCACGGACGGGGTGTTTCTCGACGATGAAGTTCTGGCGACGGGAGACTATTCCGGGCCTGCGGGCGCGCGGATGGTGATGCGCGACCGGCGTACGCAGGCGGCCGTTCTCGAAACGGCGCGCGGCGGTATCCTCAGACGTGGCATTGCGGTATCGCAAGCCAGCACCGCCGTCATTACCAATGTGAGCTCCGATCATTTCGGCGAATACGGCATCCATGATCTCGCCGGGTTGGCGGAAGTGAAGCTTGCAGTGGCAGCGGCCGTGTCGGCGAGCGGCCTTTTGGTGTTGAATGCCGACGATTCACAATTACGCGCGCAGGCTGAGCGGCTGGCGCAGCGCTTCGGCCGCAGCCCACCGTTGGGTTGGTTTGCCGTAAATCCGGACCAAGAGACGCTGCGCACGTATCGCTTGCGCGGCGCCTCGACCTGCGGCGTGCGCGAGGGACGGCTGCACCTGAACCACGGCGGCGCCGAACACGATCTCGGATCGATCTCTGCCATGCCCTTGTCGATGGGTGGAATTGCGGCCTACAACGTGGCCAATATGGCCGGCGCGGCGCTGGCGGCCTTTGCGCTCGGCATCGCACCGACGACGATCGCGGCGGTCTTCGCGCGGTTCGGTTCCACGATCACCGACAATCCCGGCCGGTTGATGCGGTTCGTGGTGGGCGGAGTGAAGGTACTGGTTGACTACGCGCACAATCCTGACGGCCTGCGCGGTTTCTTGAGCGTCGCCGATCACTTGCGCAGCGGCACCGGCCGGCTCGGATTGCTTCTCGGCCACGCCGGCAACCGCAAGGACGCCGATATCGAGGAATTGGCGCAAGTGGCCGCCGAGTTTCAACCGGACCTCGTCGTCGTGAAGGAGGAGGAAGAATATCTGCGCGGACGCGCCCCGGGGGAAATACCCCGGATTATCCGCGCCGAACTCAAGCGTCTGGGGTTCCCGGACTCCGCATTGCCCGTTGCGAACAGCGAAGTGGAGGCTGCGCGCTGCGCGCTCGATTGGGCGCGTCCCGGCGACGTGCTCGCGCTACCGGTACACTCGTCGAGCGCGCGCGCCGCCGTGGTCGCGATGCTGGAGAAGCGGGCATAGGATCGGGATCGCCTCACGCTCGTTGCGGCGGTAGACCCGAAAATCTGTCCGGTCGATGGCAATCACGGAATGCTTGGACGAGCGCGCGGGACCTTACATCAGATCTTCTGGAGACCATATCTCCGCACTTTCGACAGCAAATCGCGGTTGCCGGGCAGCCCCGCCGCGAGAGTCTTGGCGTATTGGGCCGCCTCGTTCATCTTTTCTCGTGCCAGGTTTCGGTCGCGGTCGTTCAGCAGCCAAGGCGCGGGGTAAGTCTGAAATCCCATCCCGTAGAGAATATATTGGTAGCTCGCCGCCGAGAACACTTCTTCACGGTGCGGGAAATCTTCATGCCACGGACAGTGGTCCCGCCAGTATTCCAGCCATTCGCGCAGGCTGTCCGGAATCGATTCGCGAGCCCGATTGTCGATCCAGAATCGAGAGTCGGTGCGTCGACTCAGCACGTAGTGCAACTTGAGGAAATCGACGATGCGTTCCCAGCGATAGCGGAAAGTGTCGTTGAACAGGCGTGCGGCCTGCCGCATGCCGTCGTGGCAACTCGGCAGCAGGTTTGCAATCGACTTTGCCGACAGTTCGATCATGACGATGGCCGACGCCTCGAGAGGTTCGAGGAAACCGGCGGAAAGTCCCACTGCCACGCAGTTTCGAATCCAGAACTCTTGGCGATATCCGGAATTGATGTCGATTTTTCGAAAGCTCAAATCGCGCGACAGATCGCCTCGCGCGCCGAGGTAGCTCTTCAGCTCCTCGAGCGCGCCCTCGTCCGACATGTAGCCGCTGGAAAATACATACCCTACGCCGCGGCGGGTCGTGAGTCCGATGTCCCACACCCAGCCCGAAGACTGTGCGGTGGCTACGGTCGCCGAGGCGATCGCGGCGTCATCGGTCGGGTACGGAATCTGGACCGCCCACGCCTTGTCGATGAAGAGCGCGTCCTTCTTGGATAGGAACGGGACGCCAAAGTGCTTGCCGATCAAAAGCGAGGAAAATCCGCTGCAATCGATGTAGAGGTCCGCGGCGAGCACCTCGCCGCCCTTTGTCACGACCTGCGAAATGTCACCGGAATCCTTTGACTCGACCCGGACGATCTCGTCATACAGGTGCCTGACACCCAGCTTGTCGATACAGTGCTTGCGTAGAAAAGGCCCGAATTTGCCGGCGTCCAGGTGGTAGGCGTAATTCGCCAGGCCCGTGAACTCAGGCGTGGTGATTTGCTTCGGCGCCAAGGCACGGCTGCAGACCTCCGTCTGAAAGCACATGCTGGCCGCGAAACTTTGGCCCCGCGGATCCTCCAGCCAGTAGGGAGCCAGGTTGCGTTCTTCGTAGCCGGCCGGCAGCGTGAATGGATGGTAGTAAGCGTCCCCATCGCTGCCGTCCACCCACTTCACGAATTGCGATCCTTGCTTGAAAGACGCATCGCACTCACGGAGGAAGTCAGTTTCGGTGACGCCGATCTGTTTCAATGTGGCACGAATCGTCGGCCACGTGCCTTCGCCGACGCCGATCGGCGGCTGCTGGCTGGATTCGATGACGGTGACCGAAATGCCATCCTCTCCTCGTCGCGGATAATGCGACGCGAGCACGCCGGCGGCGATCCAACCGGCGGTGCCTCCGCCGACTACCAGTATTTTCCGCACGGGTTGCGGTTCAGTCTGGGGCGCCACTTCCGGTCCTTCAGGGGCGCGCCGCCGTCACGCCCGAGATCATGCGGTTCTTGCGGGCGACAAGGGCGGACAGATGCGCGAGTGATGCCATCTGAAAGTACATCCACTCCAGAAACTCGCGATCGCGCAATTCTGCCAAGTGCGCTGCAGGCAGTGACTTCAGGCCGGCGGCGGCAATCCAGTAAAGACCCTGCAGCTTCGTCTCGCTGCCATCGACGAACTCGATGTCGACACCCACGGGTTCGATCAGGTCGAGTTCAGCCAGCCGTCCGGTGAACGCATAGGCTTCCGTCGATCCGCTCACCAGCGCCGAGAGCATCGAGGTGATGGTTTGCAAGAATTTTGAGGGCTGGCCATCGTCGAGGAATAAGCGTTCGCCTTCCTGCGTCTGAATGCGCGGGCTGCTGAGGTCAAGCGCCACATCCAGCCCAGCCTGCTTGCCTTCCGCGCCGCCGCTGGTCCGGGGAATCAGCGAGAAGGGCTGCCGTTGGATCTGCAGGGGCACGTACGCCGCGTCCCACCGGCCATCCATCAAGAACAAGTTTTCATGGCGCTCAAAGCCCAGCAGTGCGGCCGGCTCGAACTGGCCCGTCTCCGTGCTTTTTGTAAAGAAGATCGGGTAATGCGCGAGGAGCCGCGGAAACTCCCGCGGGATCACGCTCACGGCATTGACTGCCGCGTACCCAAGGGACGAGCCCATCGTCGCAATGCGTAGCTTGCGGTGAGTTTGATTGTTGAGAGCTACCAGGTTGACCACGATCTCCTCCTGCCGGGAATTATAGCGCCTACGGCGTGCCTACGCCGATGGCGCCGCGCCGAGACGCGTCAAGTAGCGCTACAATACAGGCCATTATTTCACCGCGAGTGCTGCGACGATGCGCAAACCCCAACAGGCGGAGGAATGGCAAGAAGTCGATGCCGAGCTGTTTGCGAAGACGATAAAGGCTTGTGGCCGTCCCGCGATTCTCCGGGGTCTCGTGCGCGATTGGCCCGCTACTCGATCGGGCCGCGAATCGCCGCAGTCGCTCGCCGCCTATCTCAAGACGTTCTATAGCGGCCATCCGGCGCCATTGTTCGAAGCGCCCGCATCCATCGGCGGACGATTTTTCTACAACGATACGTTGGACGGCTTCAATTTCGAGTCCAAGCGCGCGTTGCTCAGCGATGTGCTGGACCGGCTTTGTCATGGCTTGGGGATTCAGTCCTCGCCTGCCTTATATTCGGGTTCCGTATCGCTTCCGATTTATCTTCCGGGTTTTTCAAGTGCAAACCATGTCAGCGGCCTGATCACCGCCGAGTCGGTGCTCGAATCGATCTGGATAGGGAACCGGACGTGCATCGCACCGCATTTCGACAATACCGAAAACCTGGCCTGCGTCGTGGGCGGAAAACGCCGCTTCACGATGTTTCCGCCCGATCAGATCAGCAACCTTTACGTCGGTCCGCTCGACTTGACCCCGGCGGGTCAGCCGATCAGCCTGGTTGATATCCGCAACCCGGACCTCGCACGTTTTCCGCGATTTGCCGAGGCAGCCGAAGTCGCCGTGGTTGCCGAGCTTTCGCCGGGTGATGCGGTTTACGTTCCCGCCACGTGGTGGCACCACGTCGAGGCGCTCGAGGATTTCAACGTACTCGTCAATTATTGGTGGCGGGATGTTCCGGATTATTTCGAATCGCCGTCGAGCAGTCTTCTGCATTGCCTGCTGACGGTGAAAAGCTTGCCGCCCGCGCAGCGGGGCGCTTGGAAAGCGATATTCGACTACCTGATTTTTCAATCCGAAGGCGCGGCCCTCGATCATCTTCCCTCGGGTACTCAAGGGCTGTTTGGCGAGCTCACACAGGCAAAGGCGGATCGCATCCGTGCGATCCTCCTCAAGAGCCTGTCTCGCAAATCCTAGAGCGCAACGCGTACGCCGACCTGGTAGCGCGCGAACCCTTCGGACGCGGAGATGAACTGCTCGGTATAGCGGCCGTATTGACGCGTCGACGCCGATGTCAGGTTGATCGCGTCGAAGAACACCGAGAGGTGCTTGCCGATGTCGTAGCTCGCGCTCATATCCAACTGGCCGTAGGCTGCGGTGTAGATCGGCTCGTTCGACTGGTCCGGCTGGTTCAGCGCAGCCAGGAAAGCGCCGCGGTGCGCGTAGGCCACGCGGGTCTGGAACCCCCACTTCTCAAAGAATCCAACTACGTTGTACGAGCGGCTCAGGCCCGCCAGTGCGAAACTATTACCGATTGTCAGCGAGCTCCAGGGGGCGCCGCCGCTGGGGATCGACCAGTTGGCCTGCACACCGAAGCCGGTGTCCCAGAACAAATGCTGCACCGAGAATTCAAACCCGTGAATTTGAGTCTTGTTGGCGTTCGACGGTGCGGTGATGTCCCAGATCACCAGAGGATCTCCCGGTTGCCCCAGGAATGGACCTAGTGATCCAGTGTCCGTTTGGATCTGCGTATATATGCTCTGCGCCGATACGCCCTTACCGGCCGCTTGCAGCTCGGCAATTGCCTTGTTGGCAAGCGCTCCTGCATTCGGGTCCGTGATGCCGAACAGCGGCGCCTTGGTCGTCGTCTGGGTCAGGAAGTTCGTGACATGCTTCGTGAACCAGTTGGCCGATACGTAGCTCCCCTTCGCGTAATACCATTCCGCCGAGAGGTCGAAGTTGTTCGATTCATAGGGCAGCAGGCCCGGGTTGCCTGCGGTGGCGGTTCGTGACCCCGGCTTCGGCGAGTTGGTAACCGACGTCGTGCCGACCATCGAGAGGAGATCGGAACGGCTGATGGTCTTGCTGTAGGAGGCGCGCAGCAACACATCGGGCAGCACCTGCAGACTGGTATCCAGGCTGGGCAGAAACTCGTCATAACTTCTGCGGACGTCGCTGTACGTGGCGTTGGCCGCATAGTTCGTACTGAATTCGGTCGGATTGTTCCACTGAATCGACACGGGGACTTTTTGCAGGCTTTGGGCCGTAACGGTGCTCTTCTCGTAGCGCAATCCAGCCAGGGCCCGGAACCTCATACCGTCAAACTCGGTGTCGAAGTCCATCTGCACAAACGGCGCCGGCGTCTCCTCTTTGATGTGGTCATCGTTAGTCGGCGTCTTCGCTTGGGCGAAGACATACGCGGGGAAGTTACCGTCCGGCGTTCCGTTGGCGTTAGGCCTCCCGCCGCCTTGCGTGGCCGCGATGGCGCTGGGCAAGCCAAAGGTATAGAAATACGGAACGAGGTTGCCGCAGCCACCGCCGGAAAACGATTTGAGAATGCTGCAACTCGATACCTTGGTGAACGCGCTGGCCGGAATCAGGCCGACGTCGACCGGGTTGTAGTAGCCCCACGCGAAGTTTCCGCTGTTGAAGGCCTCGGCCTCCGTGGTCATTCTCTTGAGATCGACGCCGGCCATGATGCTCTTCAGTCCGCTCTCCGAAGAGTTCTTCCAAGTCGCATGGAGGCGCAGCTCGTCGATCACCGTCCGGAAGATCGTGTCATTGGCCTGGCCGAACAGCGGGTCGATCGTCGATGTACCGAGGTTGCTCGTGTTGTAGGGCGACACGTAGGTCCATGACGTGGTCGGAATCGTTCCGTTGCCCATCGTAAAGTACTTGTTGAGGGACAACTGCGGGTTTTGACCCACGATACCGAAATTGTTGCTGCCCAAGGCTCCGCCGCCCGAATCGGCCGTGGAATGATGGCCGTCGAATTCCACCGCGATGTTGTCGGAGGCTTGCCACTTTAAGTTGAGGCCCGCAGAGCCGTTCTGGTTCATGATCTCATCGTTGGTCGCGAAATACGACAGGTCGCTGCCGGTATCGACGAGATTGGTCACCGTTCCATGGGAGTTGATGGTCGCGCTCGATGGGTTCGGACCGTAGTCGAACCAGGCCCCGAAGGTGTGCTTCTGGTTCAAGTCTTTGTAGAAGGTATACGTGTAGTCGGCCGTCGCAACCAGCGAATCGATCGGCTTGAATTGCAGCACGGCCTGGCCGTTCACTCGTTCGCGCTGGTGATCGATGAATCCCCACCCCTCGTTGCGAGGCCCCCAATTGTGGCCGCCGGGATTCGTGTTGGAGCTCGTCACGCGCGGGTCGCCCGCTGCGAACTGATCCTGCAGCCAGCCGTCAATGTTCGCATCCTCTTCCCGGCTATTGCGCTTGGAATAAGAACCGTTGACCAGGAATCCGACTGTCTCGTCGAAGAACGTGTCGCTGAACAGACCCGAGAATTCCGGCGTGACTTTGTTGCCGACCTTGCTCGAGGTGTCATCGGTCGCCTTGGCCTGAAACGTCGCCCGCATGGAATGAAAATCGAAGGGACGTGCCGTGGTGATGTTGATCGTCGAACCGATGCCGCCGCTCGGCACGTCGGCGCGTCCGGTCTTGTAGACGGTGATGCCGGAAATACCGTCGGCGGAGATATTTTCAAAATCGAAGGATCGCGTCGCCGCCGCCGTTATGTTCGCCGTGATGCTGCCCGGCATGGAGCGGCCATTCAAGGTCACCAGATTGAACTCCGGGCCAAAGCCGCGGACCGTCACGCGCGAACCTTCATTGTTTATGCGGTCGATGGTCACGCCGGGAATGCGCTGGATGGATTCAGCGAGGTTCGTGTCCGGGAACTTGCCGATGTCCTCGGTGGTAATGGCGTCGACGATTCCGCTCGAATCGCGCTTGATGGTCTCGTTGGTCACCAGCGACTGACGCAATCCCGTGACGACGATCTCGCCGAGGCCGTCAACCGGCTCCACGGCGGAGTCTGCCATCGCTCCCGAGCAGTACATCGCAATCAGTACGGCCAGAGGCTTCATTGGAACGGGTGATAACGGATGTTGCGCCTTCTTCGAGGCGCACGAACGGCTGGACTTCTTCAAGATACTCCCCCTCCCGTCTCACGGGTCCATGTTTGTTCTGTGCCGACGTCGAGCGTCGATTCTATGCAAGCGGTTTCTGAAACCGGTTGCAGGCCCGATTCTGCCGCCGTCAATTTCAAAAAGCAAGGGGGCTAAAGCCCTTAAATCATGGACCTTTGGGGGACGCCGGGGTACCCTACCCTTGACATCGGCGGCTGCGGCCGAGCAGCATTCCTGAAACCGGTTGCAAAAACACGGCGTCAGACTCGTCTAGGGTTGGGAGGGGCACATGAGTGGCGGGACCGTTGGGAGGGGCGCAATCTCCGGAGTCTTGCGTGACCGGCCGCGCGCGCGCACGTGCACATGACGGGCGACGAATTCAAAATTGTCCGCATCGCCTCGACGGTGGCGCTGGGCGGCTTTCTGGTCGGATTCGACGCTGCCGTCATTTCCGGTGCCGTGCCCTTCGTTCGCGCGTATTTCGGCCTGGGCGGCTCCGCCGGCAGCCTCAAGCTCGGCTGGGCGGTGAGTTGCCTCGGCTGGGGGGCAATGGCCGGAAACCTCGCGGCCGGCAGCTTGAGCGACCGCTTTGGGCGCAGAAGCCTGCTGCTCATGACGGCCGTGCTGTTTCTGGCGTCTTCCTTGACCGCGGCGTTCTCCACTCGCTTTGCGGTGTTCGTCGCGGCGCGAATCTGCGGCGGTCTCGCTGTCGGGGCGGCGATTCTCACCGCCCCGGTATACATCGCGGAGATCGCGCCGGCCCGCAGCCGCGGAAGCCTGGTCTCGCTCAATCAGTTGATGATCGTCATCGGCATCTCGATCTCATTCTTCTCCAATTATTTTCTGCTGAGGCTGGGTGCGGACAGCTGGCGATGGATGCTGGGCGTCCAGACCGTACCCGCCGCTCTATATTTTTTGCTGTTGATCTTGGTGCCCGAAAGCCCGAGATGGCTCTTGAGCAAAGGCCGCGAGGAAAGCGCGCGGGCCGCGCTTGCCGCGGTTCACGGCCCGGCCGCCTCGCATCGTGAACTTGAAATCATCCAGGCGCACCTCGTCAAAAAATCGCGGCATTTTGGCACCCGCGAGCTCCTTACCGGGCGGCTCAAACGGGTCATGATATTCGGTCTCGGCATCGCGTTCTTCCAACAGGCCACCGGCATCAATGCAATCTTCTATTACCTGCCTACCATCTTCTCTCAATCCGGCGGCGAGCTCTCGACATCCTTCGCTCAGTCGGTGCTCGTGGGCCTCGTCAACGTCGGCATGACGTTTGTGGCCATCTGGTTGATCGATCGCCTGGGGCGCAAGCCGCTCTTGGGTATCGGGCTCACAGGCATGACCGTGTCGCTGCTGACGATCTGCTGGGCATTTCATCCGGCGCATGCATCGCTCGGGGGCAGCATGCCGGTCAGCCATGAAAACGTGGTGTTGATCGCCATCATCGCCTACGTTGCCTCTTTCGCAATCTCCTTGGGGCCCGTGATGTGGGTGCTGCTCTCCGAGATTTTTCCGAATGAGGAGCGGGCGGCGGCGATTTCGGTCGTCGGGTTTTGGAACTCCCTGGTCAGCGCCAGCGTCACACTGCTGTTTCCTATGGAGCTCGCAACCTGGGGCCCCTCCGGCACGTTTCTCGCCTACGGATTGCTCGCCGCCGCCGGCCTCCTGTTCATCGTGATACTGGCGCCCGAGACCAAGGGTAAGACGCTCGAGGAACTGGAAGGGATTCTCACGCAGCCGAAGCAGGTTATGGGCTCGTGACCGCGGGCGAAGGCACATCGATGAATACGACCTTTCGCAACCACGCAGACAGCGGATCGTGAGATGAAATCAAAGTTTCCTTCAACGCCCACTCCCGGCAAGAGCGGCCCCCGGCCGCGCCGGTCGGCCACCCTCAGGATGGTTGCCCGTGAAGCAGGCGTCTCCGCAAGCACGGTATCGCGGATCATCAACGGCACGGTCAATGTGAGCGGTGGCCTCAAGCATGCCGTCGAGGCGGCCATCGTGAAGTTCAACTTTCGACCGAACGCCGCTGCGCGCGGACTCGCGCTCGGCAAAACGCTGACCATAGGCGTGGTCGCACAAGCGATTGACAGCCCGTTCTATGGCGAAGGTCTGCGCGGAATAGAGGCCTGTCTACGCCAGCGCGGATACGCGCCGCTGTTCATGAGCGGCAATTGGCGCGAAGAGGACGAAGAACGGTGCTTGAGGGAATTTATCGCGCGCGGCGTCGACGGGATCATCGTCTTCGCCGGGCGCCTCAGCGATGCAAAGCTGAAGAGCTTCGCCAAGGAAGTGTCGATCGTGGTCACCGGCCGCCGTCTGCGGGCGCCGGGGCTGTTCAGCCTGCAGATCGACGACCGTCATGGCGCGATGCTTGCCGTGCGGCACCTGATCGAGATCGGGCATCGCAAGATCGCCTTCATCGCCGGGTCCGAAAATCATCCCGACGCCGTCGAAAGGTTCAAGGGATACAAAAAGACGCTGGAAGACGCCGGAATCGATTTCGATCCCAAGCTGGTGGCGGTCGGCGACTGGCACGAGGAAGGCGGCCTGCGCGCGACGTTCGAACTGCTCGGTTCGAAAGTCAAATTCAGCGCCCTTTTTTGCGTGAACGACCAAACGGCCTATGGCGCCTGCCTCGCGCTCTACCGGAAAGGACGCTCCGTACCCGGCGATGTGTCGGTGATCGGATTCGACGACCTGCCGTCATCTACATACCGGCTTCCGCCGCTGACCAGCGTACGACAGTCGATCGGCGAGCTCGGCGATCGATCCGCGCAGGCAATTCTTCAGCTCATCGCCGGACGTCGACCGCGCATCGACGCTCCCCCCGTCGAGCTCGTGATCCGTGAGTCCACGGATCGCAGCGGGCGAAGGGACCGAAGCGAAATCGACCGAGGGACAACGCTTGATACTCCTTAAAAGAAAAAAAATAGCTGCGCAAATGAACGACCGTGAATCTCTCGACGAGCTTGCCAATCGGTTCCCATCGAGTTTCGTCTGGGGAGTCGCCAGCAGCGCCTTCCAGATCGAAGGCGCCACAGTCGCCGACGGCAAGGGCGCTTCGATCTGGGATGAGTTCTGCCGTCTTCCCGGCGTCATCGCGGACGGCTCCGACGGAAGGACCGCGTGCGATCATTACAACCGGCTGGAGTCGGACCTCGACTTGATCGCGGGGCTCGGCGTGGGAGCGTACCGCTTCTCGATCTCATGGCCGCGAATCCAGCCCACAGGATCCGGTGAGGCCGTCGGACCGGGGATGGATTTCTACAACCGTCTGGTTGACGGATTGCTCGAGCGCGACATTGAACCGTTCGCGACTCTCTACCACTGGGACCTGCCGGCTGCGCTGCAGCGCGAACACGGCGGGTGGGCGGACCGCAACACGGCCTACCGATTCGCCGAATACGCCGCGCTCGTCGCGGAGCGGCTCGGCGATCGCGTGCGCTCGTTCGCGACCCATAACGAACCGTGGGTCACGGCGACGATCGGCCACGAATTGGGCCATTTCGCACCGGGAATCAAGAACCGGGCCATGGCGATGCAGGTATCCCATCACTGTCTGTTGAGCCACGGACTGGCCGCGAAGGCGATGCGCAGCTCACGCAGCAATCTCGACGTCGGCATCGTCCTTAATCTTTCACCGGTTTATTCAGCGACCGACTCGCCGGCCGATACGATGCTCGCGGCGCGCGAGGATGGCTTGCTGGTTCGCTGGTACATGGACGCCCTGCTGCGCGGAGAGTATCCGGCGGATATTCTGGAACATCTCGCGGCGGATGCGCCCCAAATCCAGGACGGGGACGCGCAATTGATTGCTCAGCCGCTCGACTTTCTCGGCGTGAATTACTACAACCCGATCGTGTCCATCGCGGGGCGGCCATTTTCTCCCGCCCGCGAAGGCGCCATCGTCACCGACATGGGCTGGGAAGTGGCGCCCGCGAACCTGACCGACTTGCTGATGCGCCTGGATCGCGACTACGACCTTCCCCCGCTGTTCATCACCGAAAACGGTGCGGCCTATCCGGATCTGGTCATTGACGGAGGCGTCAAGGATGAAGACCGGCGCGCCTATATCGAATCGCACATTAGCGCCATCGCGGACGCCATCGATCAGGGTGTCGATGTGCGCGGCTACTTTGTCTGGTCTTTGCTCGACAACTTTGAATGGGCCGCGGGCTACACCAAGCGCTTTGGGATCTACTATGTCGACTATCAGACCCAGGCCCGCATTTTGAAGCGCAGCGGATTTTGGTACAGAGATTTGGCCGCCGCGTTCGATCGAACGCACAAAGACGGGTGAACGTGAAATCGCATTCCTTGGCCGCCGGTCTTGCCATTTTCCTCATTGCTCACGCCACGTGCTCATCCCAGCAGGCCGCGGCACAACCCTCCCGCCCGTGGATGGACGCATCGCTGCCGCCTGATCTGCGCGCCGACATGGTTGTGGAGCAGCTGACGCTCGATGAGAAAATTCAGCTGGTGCACGGCATCGGGTGGGGACCATTGATCCCGGGCAGCCCTATTCCGCCCGACAACAATGGCGGTGCCGGAGAGGTGGTGGGTATTCCGCGTCTCGGCATACCGTCCGTGCAGCAAGCGGACTCGGCGGTCGGCATTCGAATGGCGGCCCGACAAAGCCGTTACGCGACGTTGTTGCCGTCGGTGTTGGCGGCCGCCTCCTCGTGGGATCCAGAGGCGGCACATTTATACGGAGACGTCCTCGGACGTGAGCTCCGTGCGCAAGGATACAATCACTCGATTGGCGGCGGCGTGAATCTCGCGCGCGACCCGCGAAATGGCCGGCTATTCGAATACGCCGGCGAAGATCCGCTGCTGGCCGGCGTGACCGTCGGTCATGTCATTCGCGGTATTCAAGGCAACCAAGTCATGGGCGACATCAAGCACTACGCTTTCAACGATCAGGAGACCGGCCGCACTGTTGTCGATGTTCGCATCTCCAGGAAGGCTGCCCGTGAGAGCGACCTGCTGGCCTTCGAACTCGGCATTCGCATCGGACAACCTTCATCCGTCATGTGCAGCTATAACAAGGTGATCGGAGATTGGGCCTGCGAGAACGATTGGCTGCTGAATCACGTGCTGAAAGGCGCCTGGCATTTCCCCGGCTTCGTCGTCTCCGATTGGGACGCCACCCACTCCACGGACAAGGCCGCAATGGCGGGTCTCGACATGCAGATGCCGGGCGGTGAATACTTCGGTGAACGACTTAAACAGGCGGTCAAGTCCGGGCGGGTTCCCATGCGGCGCCTCGATGACATGGTGCACCGGCTGCTGCGCTCAATGTTCAGTGCCGGTGTCGTCGACCACCCGCCGACTCCTCGCAGCGTGATAGACCCTTTTCGGGGCAAGGAAGACGCGCAGCATATTGCTGAAGAAAGCATCGTCCTGTTGAAGAACGACGCTACGCTTCCGCTGAATGCTGCCTCCGTGCATTCCATTGCAGTGATTGGCGCACACGCCGACGTGGGAGTGCTGTCTGGGGGAGGTTCCGCGCAGGTCGATTCACCCGGCGGGAATGCCATCCGTCCCGCGACTCCGACCAAATGGGGCGAAGCGGTGTACTTCCCTTCATCGCCCTTGCGGTACATTCGGGAACACGCAAGGGGAGCCATCGTCCGTTTTGATGCCGGCACCGATGCTTCCTCGGCGGCATCGCTCGCGAAGTCTGCGGACGTCGCCATTGTTTTCGCCGATCAGTATATGAGCGAGGGAGGCGATTCCCGAACCCTGTCTCTGCCGGGAAAACAGAATGAACTCATTTCGGCGGTGGCGGCCGTCAATCCGCACACGATTGTCGTGCTGATAACGGGTAACCCGGTAACCATGCCGTGGATCGATCGGGCCGCCGCTGTGATGGAAGCCTGGTATCCCGGAATTGCCGGTGGGCAGGCCATCGCAAATCTGCTCTTTGGAAATGTCGTTCCTTCCGGGAAGCTGCCTATTACCTTTGCGAAATCGGAGGACGACCTGCCCCACGGGCGCATATTCGGCATGACGCATGACAGCGCCGGCGGAGATTCGTTGGGCTGGGCTGCTGATGAGCAGAAGCGGCAAAGCTTCGTTGCCGACTACAATGAAGGCGCGCGCTTCGGATACAAATGGTTCGACTCCGAAGGCAAGCAGCCGCTTTTCCCCTTCGGCTACGGGCTCTCTTATACGCAATTCAAGTACGGCGGTTTACACGTCGACCCGGCAGCGAAAACCGTGACATTTACGGTCGAGAATTCCGGCACTTTGAACGGAACGGAGATTGCTCAAGTATATGTCGGGCTTCCCAAGGCCAGCGGGGAACATTTCCGCCGCCTCGCCGCCTGGCAGCGCGTCGAGGTAAATTCCGGGCAACAAAAGGTTGTTACCGTTCCGCTCGAGCCCTTGGCGATTGCAACTTTCGATGAGAAAAAGGATGCGTGGGCCTGGGCTTCAGGGAAATACACGGTATTCGTTGGAGGATCATCCCGCGTTTTACCGCTGCGGGCGGAAGTCGCGCTCTATTAGTCGCCCGCTCCCCTCAGCGGCCGGGAGGCAGCATCGGCGCCAGCTTGATGATGTAACCCAGCGCCGCCAGCACCAGCAAGTAATAGGCCATTGCAGTGTGGCTTGGCTCCTCCGGAATGTCCTTGCTGAAAACACGGTAGCCCGCGCCACCCGCCACCAGCAGAAACGCCGGCTGACCAAAGAGCGCTGCGAACAGCACCGCCGCAGCCGACAGAACGATGCGTTCGGTCTTGTTGAGCGCGGCAATGGCCTGCCCCCCGTCCAACACCCAGATAGGAATCAGATTCAGCACATTGAGCAGCGCCGACAGGCTGGCCAGACCGATCCAAAAGGCGTCGCCGGTTTCCAGCCACAGTAAAGCGCAGACCGCCGCGCCAATGCAGCCCGCCATCGGACCCGCCAGGCTCACGAAGGCGCGCGTTTGCGCCGACACCCCAAGAGCGGACCAGCGCACATAAGCACCGAACCCCGGAAGAAAGACCGGCATGTCCGCAGGCAGGCCCCGACGCTTGATTTCGACGAAGTGCCCCATCTCGTGCACCAAAATCAGAATTGCAAAGCCGACGCCGAACTTAAGGCCATACAGCGCCCAATAGAAGGCCACGAATGTCCCGAGGCTGAGCAGAAATTTCAGCTTAAAGAGAGCGAGCAGGAACTTGCCATTGGCGAGCAGAATCACTATTGGCGCCAATGGACCAAGCTTCTTGGCCCAGGTGTGGCGAGCTTCGACCGCTGGTGCGCCGCTTGCCAATGCATCCAGCCGCTTCGCATTGCTGCGGATCCACTCGGCCTGCGCCGATTCCGGCGGCAGCAGCTCGAGCGCGTTCAGCCAGACGTTGCGAGCCTCAATATTCTCATGGCGTTCCTCATGCAGGCGCGCGCCGGCCGCCAGTTGCTCGAGCCTCGCGGCGTGCACCAGTGCATGACAGTTACCACACACCAACGCTGTTGGTGCAAGAGCGCCGTTGCAGCGGGAACACTCCTGAGTCAGGTCAGGAGAGAGGGACGACATGGGGTTGGTCCGCAGCTTCCCAGTGCTTCAACCAGAGGTCGCGGGAGCCGCTGCACTGATGGGACCCAGGATATTCACTGGTCTGCCGGCGGTAATCGTCCACGCAATGCGGATACCGACGAACAGTATGACCAAGCCAATCAATCCTTGCGCAGGATTGGAAAGTGCAAGGAACGGCGAAGCCAGTCCAAGCATCGCAAGCAGACCCACAGCTTTGGCGGGACTCATCTTCGGCGCCTGAACCGTGGCGGAGTCGCCCATTTGCACATGCTGCTGCACACTTTTCTGCTTCATATGCTGCGATATGGCGATGGGGACGGCCGCCAAGGAAACGGCGATGTATGTCAGCAAAACTGCAGCTATTTGGTAGCGGCGGCCTCCGAGGCCTCCCGAACCCATGACGATTGCCTTGCCGACGATATAGCCGACAGCGAGCGAAATGTAGCCGATCATCCAACCCGTGGCGAGGGCGAATGCCACGTAGATGCCGAGACCAAGGATGGCGCCGCCGACGCCGAACAAGACCCCGCGCCCAAAGGCTGAATGCGAGTCCTTCGGCATCTGTTCTTTGATTTGCTGGACGCACTTCGCACAAGTCGGCGCGCCGTTCACCCGGTAGTAGTCGCCGCTGATCGCCTGCGCACACGACTTGCACGCGGTCTCGCTGGCATTTCCGGGATATTCGGCAGTCGCGAACTGCGGCACTCCGTCGCTCATGTTCTCCTCCATAGTCCCAACACTATACCGAATTCCGGGTTGACCGAACATTGAGGGTCACTCTTGGTCCCTCTGCTCGTTCCGCTCGGAGGGCGGAATTTCGGCTTGCTGAGTTTTATGCGCCAAGTATGTACGATTATGCGCCATATTGGGCCGATTGTTGGCGCGTAATTCGTTTCATGCGCCAATTCATGTAGCGCGGCGTCGCACTCCTGGCTAGCGACGTGGGACCGTATGACGTTCGAGGAACGCGCGCACAACGGCATTGTAATCTTTCGGATTGTCTAGATTGGGCAAGTGCCCTGCGGCTTGGATCACGGCGCGCTCGGCGTTGGTTGATTGCTCGGCGAGGGTTTCCGCCGCTCGCGTACGGCTCGCCAGATCGTGATCCCCCGTAATGACGAGCACCGGCCCGTCAATGGTGCTCATCAACGATGAACTGGGCGGAACACCGGCGGTCACGGCAGGCTCCAGAAGGTCGTTCGCCGGATAACGCATGATCATCGCGCCGAGGATTTCACGCATGCGCGGATCCTCTGTTCTCAAGGACAGGAGCGGATGCGCCGCCCATTCTCGGCGAAACGCGGCGACGCCGCGCTCCCGCACGACGGCGCGGTAGTGACCGAGCGGCACATCACCGTCCGCGGACGAAGGCTCGTGACTCTGGCCGGGCGGTCCATCCAGAATCAGACACGAGATCCTGTCGGGCGCGGCCCGTGCAAATCCCATTACCACGCGCACTCCCTGTGACATGCCGACGAGCGCGACGCGTCCGATCGCGAGGTGCTCGCACAGCGAACCGATGTCCGCAATATCCTGGACGACCGAGGGGCGCCCGGACGACAGCCCAAAGCCTCTTCGATCAAAGCGAATCAGGCGAAAGGAATCGCGCAGTGCCTCGACCTGCGGCTCCCACATTTCCAGATCGAGCGTCCAGCCATGCACCATCAGGACCGGCGGTCCGCTCCCGTCGTCGCGGTAACGGAGGCGCGCGCCATCGGTCGTCAAGTAGTGATCGACATTCCGTCGGGTGTCCGTAATTGGCGGCAAATTCTCACCGGTCGTCACAATCGGCGCTTTCGGATAGCGAAATAAATTTCGCTATCAGGCTACGTTTCGTGACATGAGCAGTCAAGGCTGCACCGCCGCCGAATCCGGCGCTCCGTGCTGATGTGCTGCGATTCGCGACGCGGCACGCCCAGACCGCCGGGCGTTCCATCGAATATGCATTTGGGCATCCGAAATATGCAGAGACCCGCGCGCGCCACCTTGACGAGTCTTGGATACGGGTCCAGTATATTTCGGATACCGACGGTTATTTCGATATACGAAGGACTAAGACTGGGGAGTCCGGTACTTCGCGATGCTCTTTCCGACAACACTCGTAGGAAGCTATCCGCAGCCGGAGTGGCTGATCGATCGCCAACGCCTGGCCGCGCGATTTCCGCCGCGGGTCCGCGCACGCGAACTATGGCGAGTGCCGGCACCGTACCTGGCGGAAGCGCAGGAAGACGCCACACTCATGGCAATCAAGGCGCAGGAAGACGCGGGCCTCGATATCATTACCGACGGAGAAATCCGCCGCGAAAGCTACTCGAATCGTTTCGCTACCGCCCTTGACGGTGTCGACCTCGACAATCCCGGAATGGCGCTGGACCGCAGCGGCCATCCCAATCCCGTCCCGCGAGTCGTCGGCCCGATCCGACGACGCCAACCCGTCGAAGTCGTTGATCTCGAATTTCTCCGGCGCCATACGCGCCGCCGCGTCAAAGTGACGGTCCCAGGTCCGTTCACGATGGCACAGCAGGCGCAGATCGACTACTACGGCGGCAGCCGTCAGCTGGCCGCCATGGACTACGCGGCGGCGGTCAACGCCGAGATCCGCGACCTTTTCAACGCAGGCGCCGACGTCGTTCAGATCGACGAGCCGTACATGCAGGCCCGCCCGGAGGAGGCGCGCGCGTTTGGTCTCGACGCGCTCAATGCCGCACTTGCGGGGATCACCGGCACGACCGCGGTTCACATTTGTTTCGGCTACGCGGCCATCATTCACTCGCGGCCGTCGGGTTACTCATTTCTGCCTGAACTCGCCGAATGCGCCTGCCGCCAGGTATCCGTTGAGACGGCGCAATCGAACCTCGACTGCGCCGCCCTCTCGGGCCTGCGCGGCAAGAAAATCATCCTCGGTGTCATCGACTTGTCCAACCATGAGGTCGAGTCGCCGGAACTGGTCGCGTCGCGAATCCGCCGCGCGTTGCCATACGTCGAAGCGGCCGACCTCCTTGTCGCCCCCGACTGCGGGATGAAATACCTGCCGCGCGATGTCGCATTCGGCAAATTGCAAGCGATGGTAGCCGGCGCCCAGATTGTGCGCGCGCAGTTCGATCGCGAGCAGACGAAGAGTGCCCACGACAAGGTTTCATAACCGCATCGAGGCAGCAATGCACCACAGCACGGATCGTATCCTCACGACGCATGTCGGGAGCCTCCCTCGAAGCAAGGCGGTGACGGATGTGCTCTTCGCCCGCGAGCGAGACGACGCAGCGGATCCTGAGATGGGAGCGCCTGTCATCGCGGCGGCGGTCGCAGAGGTCGTGCGGCGGCAGGTTGCTGTCGGAATTGACGTTGTAAGCGACGGAGAGATGAGCAAGATCGGCTATGCGACCTACATCGCCGGCCGCTTCTCCGGATTTGCCGGCGATACGCCTCGGGAGCCTGGTCAGGATCTGGTGGAGTTTCCGGGTCTTCTGACGAAGCTCGCCGAGCGAGGTTCGACGGCCAAGTACCGCCGGCCGCGTTGCGTCGGGGCGGTCCGGCTGGCGCATGAAGGGCCGCTTCAGACGGACCTCCAGAATCTGCGCGCAGCCGCCGCGGCAACGCCGCCGGGCGAAGCGTTCATGAACGCGGCATCCCCCGGCGTCATCGCGCTGTTTCAACCGAATGACTATTACCGCACACAGGATGAGTATCTGGCGGCGCTGGCGGAAGCGCTTCGATTCGAGTACGAGGGCATCGTTGCCGCCGGTGTCATCCTGCAGATCGACGCTCCGGATCTTGCGATGGGGCGTCACACGATGTACCGGAATCGGTCACTCGAAGAGTTCGACTCCCTCGCTGCGCAGCACATTGAGGTGTTGAACCACGCGCTCCGGAACGTGCCAGCCGACCGCGTCCGTATGCACGTGTGCTGGGGGAACTATGAGGGGCCGCACCACCACGACGTGCCGATGGAGCGCCTGCTGCCGATTGTGCTCAATGCCAAGCCGCAGGGCCTCTTGTTCGAGGCCGCCAATCCTCGGCATGCCCACGAGTGGGTTGTGTTCCGGGACGCAAAGATACCGGACGACAAGATTCTGATTCCGGGGGTTCTCGCTACCACCACCAACTACGTCGAGCATCCTCTGCTGGTTGCCGAGCGGCTTGAAAAGTACGCCGGCATTGTCGGGCGCGATCGAATCATCGCGGGCACCGATTGCGGGTTCGGAACCTTCGCCGGATTCGGTCCGGTGGAGCCCGATATCGTGTACCTGAAGCTCGAATCGTTGGTTCAGGGTGCTCGCATCGCCTCCGAACGGCTGTGGCGTACGCGATCAACGGCCGGCGCAGCGATCGCCCGCGAAGGACGAACCCATCGGTAGGTCGTCGCGATGACTTACGCCACTCAGCTTCCCCTGCCGCCTGATGCAGCCTCAGCGTCGTACAACGACGAGACCTTCGTGGTTTCACGCCGGCGCCCTTGACGGCTGCAGCCGCCCTCAGCGCATCCAGAGCTTCTGGCCGCCGGCCGCTGTCAGGCGCCGGCGCTGAGCGACAGCCCCGGAACGCTGGCGAGGTCCGCAGAGATCTGGCGGCTCACCTGCTGAAGCATGGTGAAGCGCTCGCGAATCAGTTTGCTTTTCGAAATTCGTCGCGAATGGCTGGAACTGTTGAGGGCCGCAACCACGCGGCGATATTGATCGAACACCGGGACCCCGAGTGCCACCACGCCATAGGCCAGCTCGTCCTCGACTGCGGCGTATCCGGTGCGGCGGCAATCCTCGATCAACTGCCGCAGCTTGGCCGGATCAGTCACCGTTCGATCCGTCAGCGCATCGAGCTTTGCCGTATCGAAATAGCGCTGCAAGCGCTCCGCGCTCAAACCCGCGAGCAGCACTCGGCCGGTGGAAGTCGCATGGGCGGCAAACCGGCTGCCTACATGCGCCTCCAGGCGGACCAGCGTGCGAATGGATGCCCGGGCGACATACACGATCTCTGTGCCGTCGAGGACGCACAACGCAGCCGAGTCGCCCGTGTTGCGGGCGAGCTCTTCGAGGTGTGTCTTGGTGAGCAGCTCGATGTTCATCGATTCAAGGTATGCGGCACCGAGTTCCAGCACTTTTGGGCGCAAGAGAAATTGGCGGCCGCTGCGCGTCACGTAGCCCAGTTCCTCGAGTGTCAGCAGGCATCGGCGCGCGGTTGCTGCAGGCATATCCGTGATGCCGGCAATATCGCTCAAGCTCAACGCTGCGCGATCACGTGTAAACGCACGGACGACGCTCAGCCCCTTTGCGAGCCCACCCATTGCCTCTCGCCGCCGCTGCACTGATTTGCTCTTGGCCATCAGGGTTAGTTTATTTCGATATGCGAAATAAAGGGAGCGCTTTCTCCGCAGGCTTGACGGATGGCAACTTCGGGTCCAGCATATTCGGTATACGAATATATGTTCGCTATGCGAAATTCCACGATGGACAATAAATAGGGACGAACCTCCCATGAAGATTGGGTCTCAAGTTCATCGCAGCACCGCCATTTCCTCGTCCAACGAGACAACCATCCTCGTTCGTGGCCGAGATCTGACCCAGGATTTGATCGGGCGTATCGGGTTCACGGAACACTTCTGGCTGCTGCTCACCGGCACGCTGCCCACGGCAGCTCAAAGACGGATTCTCGACGCAACCTTGGTCGCCATTGCAGAGCACGGTCTCGTTCCCAGCGTGCAGGTCGGACGAATGACGCTCGCTGCGGCACCGGAAGCGCTGCAGGGTGCCGTGGCCGCGGGAATTCTCGGCTGCGGTTCCGTTGTCTTGGGTTCATCCGAAGCGGCCGGTCAGTTTTTCGCCGCGATTGCGGCGCGGATCGAGGCGGGGGACGCACCCGCACGGGCGGCAAAGACAGAAGTGCTCGAATACCGGGCCGGCGGCCGCCCAATCCCCGGATATGGGCATCCTCTGCACAAGGATTTCGACCCACGAGTTCAGCGACTGTTTGATGTTGCCGGGGAAGTCGGCAGCGTCGGTCCGCACATCGAGATCGCGCGGCAGGTCGAGCGCCAGTTGCCTGATCTTCTTGGAAAACCCCTGGCACTGAACGTGTCGGGTGCGATCCCCGCGGTACTTCTCGATGTAGGGTACCCGCCGGCCGCACTGAAGGGTGTGCCCATATTGGCGCGAACTGCGGGGCTCATCGCGCACTTGCTCGAAGAGCAGCTTCGCCCCATCGGTTTCGTGATGTCCCATGCTGCCGCCGCGGCAATCGATTACGACGGCGACTCGCCGCCCGAATTTCGGCCGAGCCGTGAGTAATTCACAAGGTTTGTTTCAGATGGGCGGAGTATTGAGCGGTATCCGAGTCGTCGAGCAAGGCACCTTCATCACGGGCCCCTGCGCTGGGATGATGCTCGCGGACCTTGGGGCAGACGTGATCAAGGTCGAAAGTCCCGAAGGTGATCCATACCGCAGCTACCAAGGCGACCACTACTCGCCGCACTTCCAAGCTTACAACCGCAACAAGCGCAGCATCGCTCTCGATCTGAAACATTCCGCGGAACGCGTTGTGTTCGATGGGTTGGTGCGTGAGGCCGACGTCTTTATCCAAAACTTCAGGCCCGGTACCGCGATACGCCTTGGCGCGGGGCCGGAGCGGCTCTGCGCGATCAATCCGGGGTTGATATACACGTCCATCAGCGGTTTCGGATCGAGTGGTCCGTACGCGGAGCGCCCTAGCTACGATTCGGTCGCTCAGGCCTTGAGTGGATTCCTCAGCGTTGTCGTCGATTCGAACCGTCCTCGCTTTCTGGGTCCGGCGCTTGCCGATGCGATCACCGGACTTTATGCCGCGTACGGCGTGCTCGGCGCGCTGGTTCAGCGCAGCCGGACCGGTCAGGGTAGTCTCGTCGAGGTATCGATGCTCGAGGCAATGGCGCATTTTGCGGTCGAACCCTTTGCCGCGTATTTCGCGCTCGGTGCGACACCCACCTCGAGCGACCGGCCTCGACTTGCACAGGCCTATATTCTGCGCACTGCCGATGGCCGCCTCATCGCCATCCATTTGTCCTCGCTCGATAAGTTCTGGCAAGGATTGTTGGCGGCGCTCAACGCGCCGGAACTGGGGTCCGACGTGCGTTTTTGCACCCGTGAGGCGCGCATCACCCACTATGAGTCGCTGAACGCCGAACTCGATGAGCGATTCTCGCGGCACACCTCGGCACACTGGGTCGAACAATTGGAGCGTCACGATGTTCCGTACGCACCCATCAATACCATCGACGAAGTTACCCACGATCCGCAAGTTCAGCACTTGGGACTCATTGTTCCGGTCGAGGACGCGCACGGCGGAACTCGATCGGTGCGGCCGCCCGTGCAATTCAGCGGCATGCGCAGCGGATCTGTGCGCGCGGCCCCGCTTCTCAACGAACACGGACAGTCCATACGCGAAGCGCTCGCACGGGGTGAGCGGTGGCCCGCCGTGCGCGGCGAGAAGGAGTCGGCCGGCGCCTGAGGCAAAGAGTCTTGAAGGGGGAAGGATGTTGTCGATGCGGTGTCAGCGGGAAGCCATTCGGACGCGCGGTTCGCCTGCGCGTACCGCAGTGTCCGCGCTTTCTAGTAACCACGATGACGATATTTGACAACGGGAGCGAAAAAATCATGAGTATTTCACGGGGGAGATGGACAGCCGCATTGACCACGGGGATCGCGGTGATCCTTGCAGCGCCTGCACCGGCGGCGACCGGCGATCTCGAGGAGATCGTGGTCACCGCGCGCAAGCGTGATGAATCGCTGCTGAACGTGCCGGTCACGGTCGATGCCTTCACCGAGCAGACGATCCAGTCGGCGGGAATCGAATCTCCCCGCGACTTCGTCGCGCTGGTGCCGAACATGACCCTGGTCGAGGTTCAAAACGTCGGCAATTCCTTCATCACCGTCCGCGGCATCTCGCAGGCGCGCAACAGCGAGCCTTCGGTCGCCGTGCTGGTCGACGGCGTGCTGGAGACCAATCCCTACGAGTTCGACCAGGAGCTGACCGACATCAAGCAGATCGAGGTGCTCAAGGGACCGCAGGGCGCGCTCTATGGCCGCAACGCCATCGGCGGCGCGATCATCATTCATACCGCCGACCCCTCCGATCATTTTGAAGGTACCGGCAAGCTTGGCGTGGGCAACGGGATCTCTGAGAAAGCCCAGGTGACCGTCAGTGGCCCGATCGACTCGGCCGGGACCCTGAAGTATCGCGCCTCGCTCAATTTCTATAACACCGACGGCTATCTGCAGAACACCTATCTCGGCCGCAAGGCCGACCCGTATCGGGATTACTCAGGACGGCTGCGGCTGTTGTGGAAACCCGACGATCAATGGAGTGCGGACCTGCGGATATTCCGCGATCGGGTCGCTACAACCGCCTATTACTACGTCATCCCGCGTAACGACGAGGCGAACGTCTTCAGCAGTTTCACTACGCCGCCGAACGCGAACGACGTCACCAGCCCGATCCAGACCAACAACTTGGGCACGGACTATCGCGACGTGCTGGATACCGCGCTCAAGCTCGATTACAGCCCCGAATATGGGACGTTCACATCGATCTCCGACTTCAACCACACCAAGGAGATCGATACCGGAGACGCGTACGATTTCCGGCCCATCAACACGTCCATCGCCTATAACGTCTTCTTCACGTTTGTCCCGCCTTCCCTGGGCGGGACGTTCGATGAGAGCCAGAGCCAATTCATCGACGTAAAGACTTACAGCCAGGAACTGCGTTTCACCTCGGCTAAAGTCGGCGGCTTCTCGTGGATCGCAGGGGCATATTTCGTCCACACCGAGCGCTTCATCTCCACCGGGAATTTGGTGGACCGGGGACTCGGCATCCCGCCCGTCTATGAGACCCCGCGGGTCGATCCGAACAATCCATTCGCGACCAATACCAGCGTCACATTCCTCTCGGACTCACAGAACAACAACGCGTGGGCGGGGTTCGGCGATGCGACGTACGAGATCAACGAGCAGTTCGAGATCGATGCAGCGATTCGCTATGACGAGGATTCGCGCCGGAACACCACCGATACGCCGCAACACTTCCTGCCCGATCCTACGGCCCATACCGGGGAGGTGCGCCACCAAACCTGGGACTCAGCACAGCCCAAAGGCACGCTGCGCTACAAGCCGACCGACAACCTGACCTTCTACGGCGGCTGGAGCCGGGGGTTTCGCAGCGGCGGCTTCAATCAGACCGGCGTGGGCGCGGTCGCGGCATCCGAAGGCAAACTCGGCGTTCATGATCTGTTCAACGCCGAGGTGGCCAACACGTGGGAAGTGGGCGCCAAGAGCCAATTCCTGGACCGGCGGCTGAGCGCGAATCTCGCGCTCTATCACACGGACTCCCACAACGGCTACTTTTTCTTCTACGACTCGGTGACCTCGACTCAGAATCTTGGCAATCTCGATGCCACCTACAAAGGCGCCGAGCTCGAGTTGACTGCCAAGGCGACCGACCGGCTCGACCTGTACGCGAACTTCGGCTACACGGACGGCAGGATCACCCGCATGGAAGATCCCACGGTCGTGGGCAACAAGCCCCCGCTGCTGACGAAGAACACCGTCAACGCCGGCTTCCAGTACCACCAGCCGCTCGGCGACGGACTCAATGGTGCGCTACGCTTCGACTATCAGGAAATTGGCCGCACCTGGTGGGACCCGTACAATGTGACCTCGCGCGATCCGGTGAGTCTGGTCAATTTGCGCGCCGGCGTTGAGGCCGACCGGTGGTCGTTGACCGCCTGGTCGAAGAATCTGACCAACAAACTGTACAACGCGGAGTTCTCCCCGGGCGGCTTCCTTTGGAGAGCCCCGCCGCGCCGCTACGGGGTCGATTTCACCTTCAAGTTCTGACACGAGGGACATACGCCATGACCCAGTCACAAAAGCTTCCGATCCGGCTACATCACAATGCCTACGTCACGCGCGATCAGGAGAAGACGCGCCGGTTCTACGAGGATGTCATCGGCATGCCCCTCGTCGCAACCTGGTGCGAGTCGGACGAGTTGTTCGGCAAGATGCGCACCTATTGTCATACCTTCTACGGCATCGCCGACGGCGGCGCCCTCGCCTTCTTCCAGTTCGAGAACCCCGAGGACCAGGAGGAATTCGGGCCAAAGATGCCGGCATCGCCGTTTCATCACATCGCGCTGGCGGTGAACTCGGAGACGCAGGCGGCCATCGAAACGCGCATCGCCGCGACGGGCATCAAGCCGCCGGACACCTACGTCCTGGAACACGGCTATTGCCGGTCCGTCTATGTCACGGACCCCAACGGGCTGATTCTCGAGTTCACGCTCGATCATCCCAAGGCGGACGAGATTTCACGCGACCGGCGCGAGGATGCGCACCGTGAACTGAAGCGATGGTTGGAGGGGAATCACAGATCGAACAACACGTACCGCTGAGAGCGCGGCGTCGGACTGTGCGAACGCGACGGCGGTGAGCTCGATATCCGCACGGGCATACGTGATCAGCGTCTCACAACTAAAAAAGTGGCAGTCTCTGGCTGCCAGTGGACATCAACCGACTTCCTATCGGCTCATGCTGCCAATTTCAGCCTGGGCAGGGCCTCTCATCAGCCTAGCAAACTATCTCTTATCCTCGGATAGATATGGCAGAGACTCGCTCGACCATCCGCCCCCGAGCGCCCGAAAGGTACGTACTGCGGCGCGTGCTGCGTCCGCTTGGGTGTGTGCGAGATCATCGCGTGCAGCCAGCAGTTGACGGTCCGAATCTAGGACATCGGTGAGTGGAATGACTCCCGCCACGTAGGACTGCTGGGATAGATCACGAGCGCGAGTCAACGACGCCACTTCATCTTCCAGCTCGCGCGTTCGTAGCTCCGTCTGCACCAACGTGACAAATGCGTCTTCAACGTCTTCGGCGGCTCGCAGTACCGATTGTCGGTAGCGCGCCAGGGCTTCGGCATCGGCGCCGCGCGCCGCGACAACCTCGGCGCTTACTTTGCCGAAATCGAATAGTCGCCACCGCAAGGCGCCGGCGCCGACGGGTTGGAAGGCCCGGGAGCTGAACAAATCACTACCTGTCAGGCTCTCAAATCCCAGCACGCCGGACAGTGAGATCTTGGGATAGTAGTCTGAGATGGCTACGCCGATGCGCGCATTGGCCGCCGCAACCTGCCGCTCGGCAGCGATGACGTCGGGGCGCCTTCGCAGCACGTCCAAGGGTCGATCGCCGCTAGAAATTACTGGAATGGCCGGTACATCGGCGGCCGTTGCGAGCTCTTTTGCGTAGGTGCCAGGTTGGGCACCCATCAGCACGTCGAGGCGGTTGAGCTCCGCCTCCAAATCAATGCGCAGCAAGGGGATCGTGGTGCGCGCCTGTTGCAGGAGCGCGTCCGCCTGGGCGACTTCTCGATCTGACGCGACGCCGCGCGCGCGGCGCTGCCGCACTAGATCGAGTAACCTCGAATCGACGTCGATCTGTTTCTCGGCAACGATCAGGCGCGCCTGATCCCCTCGGACTTGGAGATAGGCATCGGCCGAATCGGCGCTCACACTGATGCGCGTGCCCAGCCGCTCCGCCTCGGCGGCCTGCGCCTCGGCGCGAGCCGCCTGCGCGGTACGGCGCAATCCGCCGAAGAGATCGATTTCCCAACTGGCTTGCGCACCGACGTCATATAGCCTTTGATCCCGACTGTATCCCGGGAAATTCTTCGCGATTTCCCCGATCGGGCTATCCAGGGACTGACGCAGCGCCGCCGCCTGGGCGTTGAGGTCGGCCGCAGGAAGGAGATTGGCGCCAGCCGCCGACGCAGCCGCCCTCGCCTGAGTGACCCGAGCCAGCGACGCTGCCAGATCGAGGTTCTGGTCGAGCGCTCGCTGGACGATGCGTGTGAGGTTCGGGTCATTGAAGGCCAGCCACCATTCGTCCAAGCGGGTCGGTTTCCCCGCGGTTGTGCTGCCAACAGGGGCGTTGTGGAAGCTCGCTAAGGTTGGCGTGGTCGGATGGTAGTTCGGGCCTACCGCACACGCCGTTAACGCCATCACTAGAGTGCAGCCCATGCCGAGCAACCCGCTACCGCCCGAAAGAGGCTTCCGGCGTCGCTGCTTTGGCTCGCCAGGCGACCTCGAACCTGTGATTACTTCCACCATAGATCCGCCCCTACCGCCGAAGAATGTGCGATACTAGTCATGAGTGACGTATACACAAAGTAATCACTCGTTGTCAATCTGCAGCCAGGAGAGTACGTTTGACGGCAATTTCACTTCCCCTTCGAGAGCAGGCGATGTCTAGTTCCCCAAGCGGTCAGCGCGGTCCAACCGAGCACGAGCGGCGCGACCAGATTATTTCCGCCGCCCGCGAACACTTTCGTCACTACGGCTACAACAAGACCACCGTGGCCGATCTGGCCAAGGCTATCGGCCTGTCTACCGCCTACATCTACAAGTTCTTCGACTCCAAGAAGGCAATCGGCGAGGCGGCGTGCGGCCTCTGTCTAGGTGACATCGCGCAGGCCGTGAGGTCGGTGGCAGAGGAGCCGAAGCCAGCCTCCGAGCGCCTGCGACGCGTATTTATCGAGCTCGCGCGCCAAGGCGCAGCGTTGTACTTCCAGAACCGCAAGATGCACGACATTGTCGCCGCGGCCCTGGTGGAGAAATGGCAATCGTGTAAAAGCCATGAGGCGACGCTGATGTCAATCGTCCGACGGATTGTGCAGGACGGTCGCGAGGCCGGCGAGTTCGAGCGAAAAACGCCGCTCGATGAAACCTGTCGAGCCATCTTTCTGGCGCTAGAGCCCATCAACAATCCCGTTCTGCTGGAGCAGCGACTCGACGTGATCGAGGAAGACGCGGCTACGGTGGCCAATCTCGTTCTGCGTAGCCTCGCCCCATAGGCTCCAGTTATAGGCATATCACGAGTGACGACTTGACAATTTCGTCACTTAATAAGACTCTGGGCGCTCCTGTCCCTTTGGAGCCCTGGTATGTCACGCGCACGCTGCACTGCTCTCGTCGCAGTCGCCGTTCTTACGGTACTGAGCCTTTCGGCCTGCAAGTCGAGAGAGGATGCTGACCCGCGGACAGCGGTTCGACTGGTTGAGGTCGCGGAAGTCCGCGCGGCGGCCGATGCCGAACACACCTATACGGGTGTGGTGGCCGCCAGAGTTCAGAGCGACCTCGGCTTCCGCGTCCCGGGGAAGATCATCGAGAGGCTGGTCGACACCGGCCAACTCGTGCGGCGCGGCCAGCGCCTCATGCTCATGGATGCCACGGACTACACCCACGCGATCACGGTGCAGACAGGTGATGTCGCTGCCGCGCGCGCACGGTGGGCCCAGGCGGCGGCGGATGAGCAGCGGTATCGCGGGTTGGCGGAATCCGGGGCCATATCGCAACTGACCTACGATCAGGCGAAAGCAGCGGCCGACAGTGCACAAGCGCTGCTGTCGGCGGCGGAAGCTCAGGAGAAGGTCGCTCGCGATCAAGGGGGCTACTCGACGCTGCTTGCCGATGCGGATGCCACCGTCGTGGAGACATTGGCCGAACCGGGGCAAGTCGTATCCCCGGGTCAGCCCGTTCTTCGCCTGGCGCACGCAGGTCCACGCGAGGCCTCCGTGAATCTACCGGAAACGGAGCGACCGAAGCTCGGGGCTCGAGCGCGCGCGAGTCTCTACGCCGATTCGCTCACTGTGCCCGCGCATCTGCGACAGCTATCCGACGCGGCTGATCCTCGGACGCGCACCTTCGAGGCACGTTACGTACTGGAAGGCGACGGTGCAGCCGCTCCGCTCGGGGCGACTGTGTCGCTTCGTCTCGACAGCGTTGAAGGCAACGGCGCCACCCAAGTGCCTCTCGGCGCCATCGACGATGAAGGCAAAGGTCCCGGCATCTGGATCATCGACCCGAAGACTTCCGAGGTCCACTTTCGGTTGGTCCGGGTGCGCACATTAGGTGAAGAAACGGCAGTGCTGAGCGAGGGCGCCCGCCTCGGAGAGCAAATCGTCGCGGCGGGAGGGCACTTCCTGCACGAGGCCGAGCGCGTGCAACTCGTAACCGCCCGAACGGCGATGCAATGAGGGGAGTCAATCTGTCCGCGCTCGCCGTCCGCGAGCGTGCCATCACGCTGTTCCTGATCATCGCGCTCACGTTGGCCGGCATCTATGCCTTCGTGAGTCTGGGCCGCGCCGAGGATCCGCCCTTCACGATCAAGACTCTCACCGTCACCGCCGTATGGCCGGGCGCCACCGCACAGGAAATGCAAGATCTCGTCGCAGATCCGTTGGAGAAGCGGCTGCAGGAACTGCATTGGTACGATCGCGTCGAAACTTTTACACGACCGGGCGTCGTGCAAATGATGCTCAATCTGAAGGATCAGACGCCTCCCAGCGAAGTCCCCGAACAGTTCTACCAGGCCCGCAAGAAGCTCGGCGACGAGGCGCACAATCTTCCTCTCGGCGCCCTCGGCCCCTTCGTCAACGATGAATATTCCGATATCGAATTCGCTGTGTACGCGGTCGAGGCCCATAACATGCCCGCGCGGCTTCTCGTGCGGCAAGCCGAATCGCTGCGTGAGCGGCTGCTGCATGTAGCCGGTGTAAAGAAGGTCACGATTCTGGGCGAACGGCCGGAACGCATCTTCGTCAACTTCTCCTACGCAAGGCTCGCCAATCTCGGCGTAAGCGCCCGCGACGTGTTCGCCGCCCTCCAAAGCCAGAACGCCATCACCCCTGCCGGATCGATCGATACGACCGGGCCGCAGGTATTTGTGCGGCTTGCCGGCGCACTCGATGACCTGCAGAAAATCCGGGACACGCCGATCGTCGCGGGCGGTCGGCTGCTCAAGCTCTCGGACATCGCTCAGGTGGAGCGTGGATACGAGGATCCCGCGTCGTTTCTCATCCGCCACAACGGCGAACCGACACTCGTGCTGGCCGTCGTCATGCAGGACCGGTGGAACGGGCTCGAGCTCGGTCGCTCGCTCGATGCCGCAGACAAAGCCATGGGCGCACAGCTCCCGGCCGGCGTCACACTCACCAAGATCACCGATCAAGCGGTCAACATCCGTGAGTCGGTGGACGAATTCATGCTGAAGTTCTTCGTCGCGCTCGGCGTCGTGATGGTGGTCAGCCTGATCAGCCTGGGCTGGCGCGAAGGCATTGTCGTCGCCGCTGCCGTACCGCTGACGCTCGCTACCGTGTTGGTCATCATGCTGTTCACGGGCCGTGTGTTCGATCGCATCACCCTGGGTGCTCTGATCGTAGCTCTGGGCTTGCTGGTCGATGACGCCATCATCGCAATCGAGACCATGACCGTGAAAATGGAACAAGGATTCGATCGGATTGCCGCCGCCTCCTACGCTTGGTCACACACCGCAGCGCCCATGCTGGCGGGGACGCTCGTGACCATCATCGGCTTCATGCCGGTCGGATTCGCCAAGTCCACTGCCGGTGAGTACGCCGGCAACATATTCTGGATCGTCGGCTATGCCTTGATCACTTCATGGCTTGTCGCCGTGATCTTCACGCCCTATCTCGGCGTGGTGCTCCTGCCGGAGTTCAAAAAGGTCGATCACGCGTATGAGCATATTTACGCGACACCGCGTTATAACCAATTCCGTCGCCTCGTGGCCTGGGCCGTTGTGCATAAGTTCCGCGTGGCCGGTGCCGTTGTCGGGCTGTTCTTGCTCGCAGGTGTCGGCATGCTCGCGGTGAAGCAGCAGTTTTTCCCCAACACCGACCGTCCAGAGCTGCTGGCAGAAGTCCAGATGCCCGAGGGTACGAGCATCGAGACAACGGACGCTGTCGCCAAGAACATGGAGACATGGCTCCGTGCGCAACCGGAGTCAAAGATCGTTACGACCTACGTCGGCGGCGGCTCTCCCCGGTTCTTCATCTCCTACTCCCCGGAACTTCCCGATCCCTCCTTCGCGAAAATCATCGTACTGACGGAAAATGCCCTAGCGAGAGACCGGCTGAAGCTGCGATTGCGTGAGCGCATCGCTCAAGGGCTGGCACCGGAGGCGAAGCTCCGGGTGTCACAGCTCGTGTTCGGACCGTATGAACACTTCCCCGTCGCCTTCCGCGTCATGGGACCGGATTATGACGTCCTTCGGAGCATCGCCGCTCAGGTTCAGACGGTCATGCGCGCCAACGCTCACACGCGCCAGGTGAACCAGGACTCCGGCGAGCGCGCGGCGACCCTGCACTTTGCCCTCGACCAGCAGCGTCTGCAGCTGATTGGTCTTACACCCGCCGAGGCAGCGCAGCAGTTGCAATTCCTGCTCACCGGTGTGACGGTCTCGCAGGTCCGTGAAGACATCCGTACCGTGGATCTCGTCGCGCGAAGCGGTGGGCCTGAACGCCTGGACCCTGCCCGGCTGGGGGACCTCACTCTGACGAACCGCAACGGTGCAATCATCCCCGTCAGTCAGATAGGCCGTATCGAGTTTCGCTCGGAAGATCCGATCCTCCGGCGTCGGGATCGCATCCCGACGATCACCGTTCAGAGCGATATCGACGAGGGATCGCAGCCTCCGCAGGTATCCGCAGAGGTTGAAGCCGCGCTCAAACCGATCGTCGCGGCGTTGCCCGCGGGGTATCACATCGAAACGGGCGGCAATATAGAGGACTCGGCCAAGGCCAACGTCGCTCTGGCGCGGATTTTCCCCATCATGCTGGTTCTCACGCTGCTGGTGCTGGTGATCCAGGTGCGCTCTCTTTCAGCGATGTTCATGGTGTTCCTCACAGCGCCGCTCGGGCTGGTTGGAGCCGTGCCGATTTTGCTGATCTTCCACCAGCCCTTCGGGTTCAATACCATTCTGGGACTACTCGGCCTTTCCGGAATCCTGATGCGCAACACGCTGATCCTGATTGGTCAGATCCACACCAATCGGGCCAATGGACTTGACCCCCATCACGCCGTGGTCGAAGCCACGGTGCAGCGCTCTCGTCCGGTCGTTTTAACCGCTCTCGCAGCTGTTCTCGCCTTCATACCTCTGACTCAGTCAGTATTCTGGGGCGCACTCGCCTACACGCTCATCGGCGGAACCGCCGCTGGGACCGCGCTGATCCTCCTTTTTCTGCCCGCTCTCTACTCGATTTGGTATCGAGTGAAGCCAACCGTGGCGAACGACGACGACGCCTTGGCAG
>Ga0137409_10000375_pt1 | contig 48633 bp, 37 predicted proteins | sample CZODoug1_16funga_FD_122059 | JGI IMG/M metagenome (GOLD analysis project Ga0137409, IMG submission 122059) | Vadose zone soil fungal communities from Angelo Coast Range Reserve, California, USA - CZODoug1_16fungal (Hybrid Assembly) | ecosystem: Environmental > Terrestrial > Soil > Vadose zone...
GGCGAGTTCGTCTCGCTGATCGGGCACTCGGGCTGCGGCAAATCGACGCTGCTCAACATCGTGACCGGGCTGCTCGAGCCGAGCGACGGCCATGTCTTTCTCGCCAACCGGGAAATCACGGGGCCAGGCCCCGACCGTGGCGTGGTGTTCCAGAACCATTCGCTGCTGCCCTGGCTTACCTGCTTCGAAAACGTCCAGCTCGCGGCAGAGCGCGTGTTCGGAGCGACGGAGAAAAGGAGCGCAGTGAAGGAGCGCGTGCATCGGGCGCTCGAGCTGGTCCAGCTCGGGCACGCCGAGCACAAGTACCCGCACGAGATCTCCGGCGGCATGAAGCAGCGCGTCGGTATCGCCCGCGCCCTGTCGATCGAGCCCAAGGTCCTCCTGCTCGATGAGCCTTTCGGGGCGCTCGACGCCTTGACGCGGGCGCACCTCCAGGACGAATTGATGAGGATCGTCACGGCCACGGGCAGCACGGTCCTCATGGTCACGCACGACGTCGACGAAGCGGTGCTGCTCTCCGACCGCGTCGTCATGATGACCAACGGGCCCGCGGCGACGATCGGCGGGATCCTCGCCATCGACCTGCCGCGCCCGCGCGACCGCATCGCACTCGCGGGCAACAAGCAGTACGTGGCATTGCGCGCGGAGCTGCTCGAGTTCCTGTATCGCAAGCAGATGCGCGAGGCCGCGTGAAGTGAACGAGAAGGGACCGGGAGGAGGACCGCGAATGAAGGTGGTGGTCGTCGGGAACGGCATGGTGGGTCAGCGCTTTCTGGAGCAGCTGGTTTCCCGCATGAGCGGAGCTTCGCCCGAAGTCACCGTGTTCTGTGGCGAGCCGCGCCCTGCCTACGACCGCGTCCAGCTCACCAGCTTCTTTTCCGGGAAATCCGCTGCCGACCTGAGCCTCGTTCCTGCCGGATTTTTCGAGCAGCACGGAATTGCCCTCCGGCTAGGTGACAAGGCCGTTGCAATCGATCGTGCGCGCAAGCTGGTTCGTTCCGCGCGCGGCCATGAACTGCCGTACGACAAGCTGGTGCTCGCCACCGGTTCCTACCCCTTTGTGCCGAGCCTGCCCGGGGCCGAATGGCCAGACTGCTTCGTTTACCGAGCGATCGAAGACCTGGAGGCGATTCGCGCCGCCGCAGGCCGTGCGCGGGTCGGCACCGTCATCGGAGGTGGATTGCTCGGCCTCGAGGCCGCCAAAGCGCTCCATGATCTCGGCCTGGAGACGCACGTGGTGGAGTTTGCGGCGCGATTGATGGCCGTACAGCTCGACGACTCGGGCGGGCGGCTGCTGCGCCGTAAGATCGAAGCGCTGGGCGTCTCTGTACACGTTTCCAGGCAGACGAAGGAGATCGTAGGCGGCACCGGATGCCGCCACAAGCTGCTGTTCGCCGACGGCGCCGTGCTGGAAACGGACATCACCGTGTTCTCCGCGGGCATTCGCCCGCGCGACCAACTCGCGCGGGCGGCCGGGCTTTCGATCGGCGAGCGCGGCGGCATCGTGGTGAACGATCATTGCCAGACCAGCGATCCGGACATCTACGCTCTCGGCGAGTGCGCGTTGTGGAACGGCCGCATCTACGGCCTGGTCGCGCCCGGCTACCAGATGGCGGAGGTCGCCGCGCGGCAAGTGGCGGGCGAGGAGGGTGCGCAGTTCCTCGGCGCCGATATGAGCACCAAGCTCAAGCTCATGGGTGTCGACGTTGCCTCCATCGGTGATGCACATGGCGCGACGCCGAACGCCCTCAACTATGTCTTCATCGACGAAGCCGCGGGCACATACAAGAAGCTGGTTGTCTCGGGCGACCGCAAGTACCTGCTCGGGGCGATTCTCGTGGGCGATGCGGCCGAATACGGGTCCCTTTTGCAGATGGCGCTCAATCCGCTGCCCTTGCCGGAGCATCCCGAGGAGCTGATTCTTCCCGCGCACGAGGGCGCAAGGAAAGGCATCGGCGTGGAAATGCTGCCCGATTCCGCGCTCGTGTGCTCATGCAACGGGGTGTCGAAGGGAAAGATCATCGAAGCGATCGGCTCGGGATGCGCCAGTCTCGGGGCCTTGAAGAAGGAAACCAAGGCAGCGACGAGTTGCGGAGGCTGCGGACCGCTGGCGAAGCAAATCCTGGATGCCGAGCTGAAAAAGCGCGGCTTCGAAGTGAAGAACCACCTTTGCGAGCATTTCAATTACTCGCGGCAGGAGCTTTTTCATCTGGCAAGGATCGGGAACCTGAGGACCTTCGACGCGATCGTCGTCAAGCACGGCCAGGGCAGGGGCTGCGACACCTGCAAGCCGGCAGTCGCCTCGATCCTCGCCTCGTGCTGGAACGAGATGATCCTCAAGCCCAAGCACGCGCCGCTGCAGGATACGAACGACCACTTCCTCGCCAATTTGCAGAAGGACGGCACCTACTCCATCGTGCCGCGCGTGCCGGGCGGCGAGATCACCCCGCAGAAGCTGATCGTGCTCGGCGAGGTCGCGAAGAAGTACGGCCTGTACACCAAGATCACCGGCGCGCAGCGCATCGACCTCTTTGGCGCGCGCGTCGAGCAACTGCCGCTCGTCTGGAAGGACCTGGTCGACGCCGGCTTCGAGTCCGGGCATGCCTACGGCAAGGCGCTGCGCACCGTGAAATCGTGCGTCGGCAGCACCTGGTGCCGCTACGGTGTGCAGGACTCGGTCGCGATGGCGATCGACATCGAGAACCGCTACCGCGGCATCCGCTCGCCGCACAAGATGAAGATGGGGGTGTCCGGCTGCACGCGCGAATGCGCGGAGGCGCAGGCCAAGGACGTCGGCGTCATCGCCACGGAGAAGGGCTGGAATCTGTACGTGTGCGGCAACGGCGGCATGAAACCGCGCCACGCGGACCTTCTCGCCACGGACCTCGACGACCGGACTCTCATCAAATACATCGACCGCTTCCTGATGTTCTACATCCGCACCGGGGACCGGCTGCAGCGCACCAGCGTGTGGCTGGAGAACCTCGAAGGGGGCATCGACTACGTACGCAAGGTCGTGTGCGAGGACTCGCTTGGGATCGGCGCCGAGCTCGAAGCCGACATGCAGAAGCTGGTCGACACCTACGAATGCGAATGGAAGAAGGCGATCAACGATCCGGAGATCATGAAGCGCTTCCGCCATTTCGTGAACAGCGACGACCCGGACAAGAACGTAGTGTTCGTCACCGAGCGCGGCCAGATCCGGCCGGCGCGGCCCGGGGAACGGGAAAGAGAACTTGAACCTGCATGAGCGCGACGCGATCCGGGTGTGCCCCCTGGAGGACATCGTCCCCAACACCGGGGTGTGCGCGCTGGTGCGCGGGCGGCAGATCGCGATCTTCCGCCTGGATGACGACAGCGTCTACGCGCTGGACAACCGCGATCCCTTCTCGGGAGCAAGCGTGCTCGCGCGAGGTATCGTCGGCGATCTCAAGGGCGAGCTGGTCGTGGCATCGCCCGTCTATAAGCAGCACTTCAGCCTCGTCTCGGGCCGCTGTGTCGAGGATGCGGCGGTCCGGATACCGGTCTACCGCGCCAGGGTCGAGGACGGCTCCGTATTCATAGAGATCTCCGAGGTCGCGACCACCTGCTGCTATTGCGGGATCGGCTGCGGGGTCCTTGCCTCGGTTTCCGGCGACACCATCACTTCGGTGAGGGGCGACCCGGCTCACCCCGCCAACTTCGGCCGGCTGTGCACCAAGGGCCTGTCGCTGCACAAGGTCGATCCTTCGTTCCGGGGACTGTTCCCGGAAATACACGGCCAAAGAAAGACCTGGGACGAGACCCTGGGTTTCCTTGCGGAGCGCTTCGGCAAGACCATCGCCGAGCACGGTCCCGACTCGGTGGGGTTCTACGTCTCCGGCCAGTTCCTCACCGAGGACTATTACGTCTTCAACAAGCTCGCCAAGGGCCTGATCGGGACCAACAACATCGACACCAACTCGCGCCTCTGTATGGCGTCCGCGGCGGCGGGGTACAAGCAGACGCTCGGCGCGGACGCGCCGCCCGCCTGCTACGAGGACGTCGATTCGGCGGAATGCGTCTTCATCGCCGGCAGCAACACCGCCTGGGCTCATCCGGTTCTCTTCAGGAGGATCGAACGGGCGAAGCCGAAGCACCTGATCGTCGTCGACCCGCGAAAGACAGAGACCGCGCGCTCGGCCACGCTGCATTTGCAGATCGCGCCGGGCACCGACGTCGCGCTCTTCAACGGCATGCTGCACGTCATGATCAGGGAGGGCTGGTGCGACGAGAGCTACATCCGCCGGCACACTGAGAATTTCGAATCGGCGGGGCAGGTCGCAAGCAAAGCCTCGCTGGAGAGGGCCGCGGCAGTTTGCGGTGTCCCCGAGACGCACATTTATGAAGCGGCGAAGATCTTCTCGCGCTCGAAAGCGACCCTCTCCCTGTACTGCCAAGGCCTCAACCAGTCCTCCAGCGGTACGGCGAAGAACGCCGCCCTCATCAACCTGCACCTCGCTTCCGGGCAGATCGGCAAGCACGGCGCCGGGCCCTTCAGCCTGACCGGCCAGCCCAATGCGATGGGCGGACGGGAAGTCGGCGGCATGGCCAACCTGCTCAGCGCCCACCGCGATCTCGGCAACGAGAAGCACAGGCGCGAGGTCGCGGAGCTCTGGGGAGTGGAAGCGGTGCCGTCGAAGCCGGGAAAGACCGCGGTAGAGATGTTCGATGCGGTGCGCGCCGGCGAGATCAAGATCGTGTGGATCGCCTGCACCAACCCGGCGCAGTCGCTGCCGGACCAGAAGCTCGTGCACGAGGCGCTGGAGCGCGCCGAGCTCGTGATCGTGCAGGATGCCTATCGCAATACGGAAACGGCGGCGTACGCAGATGTCTTCCTGCCGGCTGCAGGGTGGGGCGAGAAGGAGGGCACGATGACCAATTCCGAGCGGCGCATCTCGCGCGTGCGCGCTGCCGTGCCACCGCCCGGCGAAGCGCTCCCGGACTGGAGCATCGCGGTCGAGTTTTCGAAGAAACTTTCCCTTCCCGGCAGGAAAGGCGGGCTATTGAACTACGAGAAGCCGGAGGACATCTTCAACGAGCATCGCGAGACCACCCGCGGCCGCGATCTCGACATCACCGGCCTTTCCTACGCGCTGCTCGACGAGCGAGGCCCGCAGCAATGGCCGTTTCCCGAGAACGCCCGGGAAGGAAAAAAGCGGCTCTACGAGGACGGGGTGTTTCCGACCGCATCCGGGCGCGCGCGCTTCGTCGCGACGCCCTACCGCGGGGTCGCGGAAGAGGTGGATGCGAGCTACCCGCTGCGCCTCACCACCGGGCGGCTGCGCGATCAGTGGCACGCGATGAGCCGGACCGGGACGATCGCTGGCCTGTTCGCGCACGAGCCGGAGCCGCGCCTGACGGTGCATCCGGAAGATCTTTCGCGGGCGGAAATCGACGACGGCGACCTCGTGCAGATCCTGTCCCGCCGCGGCCGCATCACCCTGCAGGCCGCCGCCGACCCGGACCTGATGCGCGGAGTCGTGTTCATTCCGATGCACTGGGGCGCGCGGTTTCTGGGGGGCGAGAGCCGGCGCGGGGTCAACGAGCTCACGCTCGCCGCCCTCGACCCTTCTTCGCGCCAGCCCGAGCTCAAGCACTGTGCGGTGCGCGTGGAGCGCGCGCAGCTTCCATGGCGCCTGGTGGCCTTTGGGAATTCTCGGGATGTTTTTTCACTAATGAGTCGGCTCGACCCGCTGATGGGTGCAGCGCCGTACGCCGTGCGCACGCTTATCGGCCGCGACAGCCCGGGCGTGCGTTTCGCGATCGCCGCGGAAAAGGCGCCACCGGGAAAGATCCTGGAGGAAATCGACGCCGTCTTCCGCCTGGACGCTCCCGAAGCGGTCCGCTACGACGACAGCAAGCACGGGCGGCGCATCCTGCTCGAAGGCAACACGGTGCGTGCGGCGCGTCTCTCCGGCGACACGCGCTCGGAGCCATGGCTGAAAGACTTGTGGGAGCGCGCAGCGCCGCTGGAGGAACTGAGACGCTATCTCCTGCTGCCGGTCGGGACGCCGCCGGGGCTTCCCGCGCTGCGCGGCCGCACGCTGTGCAACTGCTTCAACGTTTCGGAGCGGGAGATCGACGCCTTTCTCGCCAAGTCGAATTCCATCGACGAACTCCAGGCGAGCCTGAAGTGTGGCACGAACTGCGGTTCCTGCCTGCCGGAGTTGAGGCGCAAAGTGAGCCTCGCGAAGACGTTCGAGGCGGTCGTCCTGCCGCTCGCGGCGGTGAAGGTCTGATGTCCGCCGGCCCGCTGCTAAACGCCGGTCCCCGCTGCAGCGGACTCTTCCATCACCCGCTCGGGCGCGAGTTCGTTCATGCACTTGAAATGCCCGAGCGGACACTCGCGCGCGTAACACGGGCTGCAATCGATTCCGGTTCTGACGATGCGGAAGGTGCGCCCCAGAGGCGGCGTGTGCTCGGGGCTTGAGGAGCCGTACAGCGCGACCACCGGGCGGCCGACCGCCGCCGCGACGTGCATCAGCCCGGAATCGTTGCTGACTACGACCTCGGCGAGCGAGAGCAGGTCGATCGCGCTCGCGAGGTCGGTCTTGCCGCACAGGTTGATCGCGGCGCCCGAGGCAAGTCGCACGATCTCTTCGCCGATCTCACGGTCCTTGCCCGAGCCGAACAGCCACACAGCCCGGCCTCGCGCGGCGAGGGTTTTCGCGAGGTCGGCGAAGTGGCGCGCGGGCCAGCGTTTGGCCGGGCCGTACTCGGCGCCGGGGCAGAACGCGACCACCGGTTTCGAGCGCGAAAGCTCCAGGCGCTCGAGCGCCGCGGCGAGATTCGCCTGGTCGACCCTCAGCCTGACCTCGGCCAGCGGCCGGGAAGGAGGCGAGCGGGGTTCTTCCGCGAGCTGCGCGTAGCGCTCCGCCATGAGCGGCAGCGCGTTCTCATCGAGCCGGTGCACCCGGTTGAGCAGGCCGTAGCGAAGCTCGCCGGCGAATCCCGTGCGAAGGGGAATGCCCGCGAAAAACGGGATTAGCGCCGACTTGAAGGTGTTCGGGAGAACGATCGCCTCGTCGTAGGCGCGCGGCTGCAAGCTTCGGCCGAGCCGCCAGCGCGCCCCGAGCTTCAGCTCACCGTGCGCGAAGGGCGCATCGATGACATCGGCGATCTCCGGCATCCTGCGCAGTACCGGAACCGTCCAGGGCGGCGCGAGCGCATCGACGGTCGTGCCGGGCTGCTTCTGCAGCAGGCGCGCGAACAGCGGCTGGGCGAGCAGGGCGTCGCCGATCCAGTTCGGCGCGACGATGAGGATCTTCGGCACAGGGCGCTAGTGGCCCTTGGGCTTCTGGCCTTTGTAGATGTAGCGGGTGCCGCAGTAGGGGCAGAGCATCTGGCCCGCCTTGACGACGTCCAGGAACACCCGTGGGTGCATGGACCACACCGGCGAGTTCGGCGTGGGGCAGTGCAGCGGAAGATCGGTCTCGGTGACTTCGACGAGGCGGCTCGCCAGTTCGTTTTCCGCCATCAAGCGTTCTCTTTCGAGACCTTCGCCGCCTTTTTCTCGCTCACCGGCGACAGCCAGTCCTTGTGCTTGGCGACACGGCCGGCGACCACGTCGAAGAACAGCTTCTGTATCTTGGTCGTCACGGGTCCACGCGTGCCCGAGCCGATGACGCGCCCGTCGAGCTCGCGGATCGGGGTGACTTCGGCTGCGGTCCCGGTGAAGAAGGCCTCGTCGGCGATGTAGATGTCGTCGCGGGTGATGCGACGCGAGACGACTTCGTAGCCGAGCTCGTTTGCCAGCGTGATCACCGACGCGCGCGTGATGCCGGAAAGGGCCGAAGTGAGCTCAGGCTCATGGAGCTTGCCGTCCTTGACGATGAACAGATTCTCTCCGGACCCCTCGGCGACGAACCCGTCGACGTCGAGGAGCAGCCCCTCGTCGTAGCCGTGCTGGGTCGCCTCGAGGTTCGCGAGGATGGAGTTCGGGTAGGTGCCGGCCATCTTGGCGCGCGCCATGGTCACGTTGACATGGTGGCGTGCGTACGACGAAGTCTTTACGCGGATCCCCTTGTCGATCGCTTCCTGGCCCAAGTACGCGCCCCATGGCCACGCGGCTATGGCGACGTGCACGGTGGCGCCGATGGGCGACACGCCCATCTTCTCCGAACCGTAGAACGCGATCGGGCGGATATAGCAGGACTCGTGCTGGTTGGCGCGCACGACCTCCTTCTGGGCCGCGGCGATCGCTTCCCGGCTGTAGGGGATCTTCATCATGTAGATGTGCGCCGAATTGAACAGGCGATCGGTGTGATCGTCCAGCCTGAAGATGGCCGTCCCCTCGCCGGTCTTGTAGGCGCGTACGCCCTCGAATACGGCGAGGCCGTAGTGCAGGGAATGGGTGAGGACGTGAGTCGTCGCGGAACGCCACGGCACGAGCTTGCCGTCGTACCAAATGAATCCGTCGCGATCGGCCATCGACATGAGCAATATCTCCGGGGAGCCTTCGAAAGTCCCTATTCTATCGGAAAGGCTCGGGGCGCCCTAAAGGGCGAAAATTTGAGGAGCTTCAGGGGCTTGTCAGGAATTTCGACCCCCGCGCACAGGTCCCTGCGGGTAAAATGTCGGCTCGCCAAACCCACGTCGTCGCGACGCGATACAGCTGCGTTGATGCACTGTCCGTCCGACCTCCCGCCGCCGCGCTAGAGCATTCACTCTTGAACCAACCGCTTGAAAAACTCGAGCAGCTAGAACAGGCGATCGAGGAGACGATCGACGAGGCGATTCCGCCGAGGAGCCGCTGGTCCGTCGTCGCCCGCGTCCTCGGGTGGACCCTGCTCGCGCTCTACTTTCTGTTCGCTGCCGTACTGCTCTCGCTGCGCTACTGGATCCTTCCCAAGGTCGCTGAGTACCGCGTCGACATCGAGCAATCGGCTTCAAAGGCTCTGGGACAGCGTATCGCCATAGGCGCCATCGACGCGGATTGGCAGGGCTTGCGTCCAGAGCTCCTGCTGGGGAACGTGACCCTTTTCGATCATGACGGGCGTGCAGCGCTCACCCTCCCCTCGGTCGAGGGGACGGTGGCGTGGTCATCGCTGCTGTTCGGCACCCCGAGGTTCTACTCCCTGGTCTTTGATCGGCCGCAGCTCGAGATACGCCGCGACGAGGCGGGCCGGTTCCACGTCGCCGGGATCGAGCTGCACCCGGCACAGAAGGGCGACGTTGGCGTCGCGCAGTGGATACTGTCGCAGCGCGAGATCCTGATCCGGGAAGCGACGGTCAGCTGGGAAGACGAGCTGCGCAATGCGCCCGTGCTCGAGGTGCGCTCGCTCAATTTTCTTCTGCGCAACGGCTTCCTCGGCCACCGGTTCGCATTCAAGGGGAAACCCTCTGCGGCGCTCGCCTCGGCGCTCGACGTGCGCGGCGAGCTGAGCGGCGGCGATCTCCGCGACTGGGGTGCGTGGAGCGGGCAGGTCTATGCGGAGCTCGAGTACGCGGACCTTGCCGCCTGGAGGCAGTGGATCGACTACCCCCTGGACATCCGGGCTGGCCGTGGCGGGGTGCGCCTGTGGATGAACCTGGACGGCAAGAGTCGTTCGGAGGTGACCGCGGACGTGGCGCTCTCCAGGGTCGTGGTTCGCGTCGCCAAGGACTTGCCTCTGCTGGAGCTCGAGTACTTGCGCGGGCGCGTCGGCGCGAGCCAGCAGGCGGAGAAGGGCTTCGAAGTCTTCGGCAGGAAGCTGACCCTGAAAACCGACGCCGGGATCGAGCTGCCGCCCGCCGACTTCCGCGTGCGCTGGCAGATCGGGGACGGGGGAGCGCTTGCGGGAGGCGGGGTCGAAGCCGACGCGGTCCAACTCGCGCCCCTGGCGAAGCTCGCGGAGTATTTTCCCTTCTCGCAAGCGGTGCGTGAGCGCCTCGCGCAGAGCGACCCGCGCGGCAGCGTGCACAACGTGAAGGCCACCTGGAGCGGGGACCGCAACGATCCCATGCATTTCGACGTGCGCGGCAACTTCCGTAAGCTCGCCATGCGCGCGCATGAAAAGCTCCCGGGCATGGCCGGGCTGACCGGCCGGTTCGAGGTCAACGAGAAGGGCGGCAGCATTGTTCTCGGGTCGGAGCAGGCTTCGCTCGAGCTGCCGGGAATCATCGCGGAAGGCACAGCCGACCTCGACACCCTGGCTGCGCAGATCAGCTGGACGCTTGCGCCGGATCGAGTCGACGTCACCTTCAACAACCTTTCCTTCGCCAACAAGGACGTAACCGGAACGCTGTTCGGCAGCTTCACGCGCAGGCAGGACGCAACGCGCCTGATCGATCTGACCGCGCATTTTTCCAAGGTGGACGGCCGCACCGTGTATCGCTACATCCCCAGGCTGCCACAGCCGGTGGTGGATTACCTCAAGGCCTCGATCAGTGGCGGCACCTCGAACGACGTGAGGCTGCGGCTCAAGGGCCCGCTCGCCCAGTTCCCGTTCGACGAGCCCGGCACGGGCATATTCGAGATCGTCGCCAAAGTCGACAACGCGGACTTCCGCTACGCCGAGGGCTGGCCCCAGGCGACTGGCTTGTCGGGCGACCTCATCTTCGAGGGGAAGGGAATGCGGATCGTGGCGTCCAAGGGGTCGATCGCCGGCGTGCAGACCAGCGGCGTGCGCGCGGGGATACCGGACATGTATCACGGCAATTCGCACGTGCTCGTCGAGCTGCGCGCCGAGGACCAGACCACGGACTTTCTGCAATTCGTCGCTCAAAGCCCGGTGACGAGATATCTGGACGGGGCTACCGAGGGAATCTCCGCGAAGGGCTTGGGCAGGCTCGCGCTCCAGCTCGACATCCCCATCGGAAAGCCCGATGCGTTCAAGATGACCGGCGAATACCAGTTGGTCGACAACGAGATCGCTCCGGACGCCGACGCGCCGCCTTTCAGCAGCTTGAACGGACAGATCCAGTTCACCGAGTCCAGCATCGCGGTGCGCAACCTGACCGCGCGGCTGCTGGGAGGGCCTGCGACCCTTTCGGTCGCGACGCGCGCCGACGGGACCATAGCGGTCAACGCGCAAGGCACTGCGACTGCTCCGGAGATGCTCCACTTCTTCGGCGAAAACCTGCTTCGTCACGTCTCCGGCGCGGCGACATGGCAGGGCACCATGAACGGCGGCCGCGGACGGCCCGTCACCTTGGTCGTCCAGTCCCAGCTCGTCGGCATCGCGGCAGACCTTCCGCCCCCGCTCGGCAAGGACGCGGTCGAGCCGCTGCCGCTGCGCCTCGAGCGCGTCATCGCCGGAAAGCCGCGCGGCGACTCGATCAGGGTTTCGCTCGGTCCGGCCATCGAAGCCAATTTCCGGCGCAGGTGGGAAAGCGGGCGATACGTCACCGAACGCGGAGTAATCAGCGTGAATCAACCGGCCATGCTCCCCGACCGAGAGGGCGTGCTGGTGACGGGCAGCGTGCCGTACGCGGACGCGGACAGGTGGCGCGCTCTCTTCGGCGGCAAGGACCCGAGGGGCTCGTCGCTCTCCTCGGCGTTCGACCTCAAGATCGGGGCGCTCGACTTCGCAGGCCGGCGCTTGAACGACGTCACGCTGCGCGCGGGCACGAGCGGCGAGGTGTGGATCGCGAACGTGTCGTCGAAGGAGCTCGCAGGCGAGCTCGCCTGGCGTCCCGACGGCTTGGGGCGCCTCATCGCGCGCCTCAAGTATTTCAGCCTGCCCGACGCAACGCCCGGAAAGAAAGACGAAGCGCCGCCGCGCGACTTGCCGGCGCTGGACATCATTTCCGACAAGCTGATCATGAACGACAACGACCTCGGCAAGCTCGAGCTCGTCGCCGTCAACAAGGTGCTCGACTGGCGCATCGAGAAGCTGGTCCTCACCGCGCCCGAGGGCAAGCTCACCGCGAACGGGGTGTGGCAGAGCTGGAGGCTTCAGCCGAGGTTCAACGTCAACATCGTCGGGCTAGAGGTAAGCGACATCGGGAAGTATCTGGAGCGATTCGGCTATCGCGGAACCATCAAAGGGGGTAGCGCCACGCTCAAGGGCAATCTCACCTGGGCCGGAAGCCCGCAGTCGATCGACTACTCGACGCTCACGGGGCATCTCGACATCAAGGCCGAGAAGGGGCAATTCCTGAAGGCGGAACCGGGGGCCGCAAGGCTCATCGGAATCGTGAGCACGCCGCTCACGCTCGATTTTCGGGAGCTCAGAGAACGAGGCTTCGCGTTCAACGCGCTGTCGTGCGGCGTGGACATCTCCAACGGCGCCTTGACGACAAGAGACTTCCGCATGAGCGGGCCTTCCGCGCAAGTAAGCATGTCGGGACGAGTCGATGTCGTGAACGAGACACAGGACCTGCAGGCACGTGTCGAGCCCTCGGTCGGGGAGGGCACGGCGCTGGTCGTCGCCGCCGTGGTCAACCCGGTGTGGGGCTTGGGGGCTTTTATCCTGCAGAAGATCCTGAACAACCCGCTCGGCCAGGCGCTGACCTTCGACTACCACGTGACCGGAACCTGGACCGAGCCCCACGTCGACCGGCTGAAGGCGGAAGTGCGCAGCGTGAGCCCCCAGTTGCAGCCGTCGCTCCCGTGACGACCGGCGCTGCGTTTCGCGTCGCGCTAGTGCAGATGGTGTCGACGCCGAAGGTCGCGGAGAACCTCGCCGCGGCCGCCGTGCTCGTCGCCGAGGCGGCGGCACAGGGCGCGAAGCTCGTCGCGCTTCCCGAGTACTTCTGCATCCTGGGCATGCGCGACACGGACAAGGTGGCGTCGAGGGAGAAGGACGGCTCGGGCCCGATCCAGGAGTTCCTTGCGCAAACCGCGAAGCGCCACGGCGTCTGGCTCGCGGGAGGGTCGGTGCCGCTCGAGAGCGCGGCTCCGGGGAAGGTGAGGAACAGCTGCTTGATCTACGACTCGGAGGGCCGGCGCGTCGCGCGCTACGACAAGATCCACCTATTCGGCCTGGAGCTCGGCGCCGAGCGCTTCGACGAAGGAAGGACCATCGAGGCGGGCGACGCGCCCTGCGCGATCGATTCGCCGTTCGGACGCATCGCGGTGTCGGTGTGCTACGACGTGCGCTTCCCGGAGCTCTATCGCGCGCTCGCGCCCATGGACCTGATCCTCGTCCCTTCGGCATTCACCGCGACCACGGGGCGCGCGCACTGGGAGCCGCTGCTGCGCGCCCGCGCGATCGAGAACCTCGCCTGGGTGCTGGCGCCGGCGCAGGGCGGAACGCATGCCAACGGCCGGCAGACCCACGGCCATAGCATGGTGGTCGATCCCTGGGGCAAGGTCGTCGCCGAACGGACTACGGGCGCGGGTGTAGTGGTTGCGGACATCGACCCGGGGTTCCAGGCGCAAATGCGCAGGAGCCTGCCGGCACTGACCCACAGGGTGCTGCGGGGACGCCAGGGCTAGAATATCGGCTGATCGCCCTCATCTCGGCTTCTCATGGACTCGAACGAGCAACTCCTTTCCACCGCGCAGTCCTTTCTGCTGACGCCGCACGAGCTCGAGGCCGGCAAGCTCGACCGCGTGTTCGGCTCGTTGCTCTCGCACCGGCTCGACTACGCCGACCTGTATTTCCAGTACTCGCGCAGCGAGGGCTGGAGCCTGGAGGAGGGCATCGTCAAGTCTGGCAGCTTCAGCATCGACCAGGGCGTGGGCGTGCGCGCGATCGTCGGGGAGAAGACCGCGTTTGCATACTCCGACGAGATCAGCCTGCCCGCCCTCGAGGACGCGGCCCGCGCAACGCGCGCCATCGCGGGTAGCGGCGGCAGCCGGCATCCGGTAGCGGCGCGCAAGGGCGCGGCGCCGCAGCTGTATCGGCCTTTCGATCCGCTCGCTTCGCTGGATGACGCGCGGAAGGTGAAGCTGCTCGAGCGGCTGGAGAACTTGTGCCGGGCGCGCGATCCACGCGTCATCCAGGTCATGGCGAGTCTCGCGGCGGAATACGAGGTCGTGCTGGTGGCGCGCTCCGACGGGGTGCTCGCTGCCGACGTGCGGCCGCTGGTGCGCATGTCGGTCCACGTCATCGCGGAGGAGAACGGTCGCCGCGAGCAGGGATCGTCCGGCGGAGGCGGGCGCACGGACTATTCGCACTTCACCGAGGAAGTGCTGAAGGAATACGCGGACAGGGCGGTCGATCAGGCGCTGATCAATCTGGAATCGCGCCCCGCTCCGGCAGGCAGTATGACGGTGGTGCTCGGGCCGGGCTGGCCGGGCGTGCTGCTGCACGAAGCGATCGGCCACGGGCTCGAGGGCGACTTCAACCGCAAGGGCTCCTCGGCCTTCTCCGGGCGCATCGGCGAGCGAGTCGCCGCGAAGGGCGTCACGGTAGTCGACGACGGGACGCTGCCCGGACGGCGCGGGTCGCTTTCCATCGACGACGAAGGCAACCCCACGCGCTGCAACACGCTCATCGAGGACGGTGTGCTGCGAGGCTACATGCAGGACACGCTGAACGCGCGCCTGATGGGCGTGCCGGTCACCGGCAACGGCCGGCGCGAGTCCTTCGCCCACGTGGTGATGCCGCGCATGACCAATACCTACATGCTGAAGGGCGACAAGGATCCGAAGGACATCATCGCCTCGGTGAAAAAAGGCCTGTACGCGGTCAACTTCGGCGGTGGGCAGGTCGACATCACCAACGGCAAGTTCGTGTTCTCCGCCTCCGAGGCCTTCATGATCGAGGACGGGAAGGTGACCTACCCGGTAAAGGGCGCGACCCTCATCGGCAATGGGCCCGACGCGCTGACGCGGGTCTCGATGATCGGCAACGACCTGCAGCTCGACACGGGCGTGGGCACCTGCGGCAAGGAAGGCCAGAGCGTTCCCGTCGGGGTGGGCCAGCCGACGCTCAGGATCGACGCCTTGACGGTCGGCGGAACGGCCTAGATATCGCTCCGACGGCGCCGGTCCTGTCCGCGGCGTCGCTTGCCGCCGCTCCGCTCGCGCGGTGCCTTTGCGACCTCGCGGCGGTCCTCGCCCCCGCGGCGGTCGACGAAGGAGGTTTTTTGCTTGAGGGCGGCGAGCCAACGGATTCCTTCCCGATCGATGTAGTGGCACTCGGAGAAGTCGATGACCACGTCTTGTCCCCGCTCGAGTGCGCCGTGGTAAATCGACTCGATCACGGGCAGCGAACCGTAGTAGAGATTGCCACGGATCTTGAGCACGTTGCCTCGCAGGCTGATGTTGGGGTGCGCCTGCTCCCACTTCGAATAGGCGATGGCGAGCGCCGAGCCGACCAGCACGGCCTCGAACAGGTCGAGAAAAAGGACCGACAGGAAGGACGCCAGGAACACCGTCGCTTCGTGCTTGCTCCGGAAGTGGGGCTTCACGTCCTCCCAGTTGATCATGTTGGCCCCCAGCACCATGATGACCGCGGCCATCGTCGGCATGGGAATGATGGCGATCACCTTGGCGAAGAACAGCACCATCAGGAGCAGAAAAAGCGCGGAGATCGCGGACGTCAGCCGACTCTGGCCGCCCATCGAGTGCACCAGCCACATGCGGTTGAACGACGCGCAGGTGGGCAGGGAAGAGAGGAAGGGAAGGAGGCAATTCGACACCGCGTCGGCGAAGATGCCCTTGCGGCTGTCGGTGTAGCCTCCGATCTTGCGGTTCATGCGCCGCATCGCCGCTACCGTCTGGAAGAGGCCGAGCAAGGCCAGGGTGATCGCGCCGGGGACGATCGAAATGATGTCCGACAGCGCCTCCTGATTGAAGACCGGCAGCGAGGGGAAAACGACCCCCACCGACGACAGATTACCGATCTGCTCGACCAGGGTGTTTTGCAACCCGACGGTCTCGTTCAGGTAGGCCGAGTACGCCGTTCCGGCGCAGACCCCGATCAGGATCGCCCAGTTGCGCAGCAGGTCGATCTGCCGCGCAACCAGGCAGGTGACCAAGGTGATCAGCCCGATCTGGATGGCGTAGAGGTTGCCGAACTCGAGGACCGCCCGGAGCGACTGCCAGGCGATCCACAACGGCCACTCCACCTCGGTGTTGAGCGGCAGCCCCGCGAAGCTCGTTAGCGATTTGAAGATGAGAAACAGCCCGATTCCGCAGATCAGGCCGTTGATGATCGGCTCGCTGATCAGGTCCAGTGCCCGTCCAAGCGGGCGGATCAGCACGAACAACATCTGGATCAGGCCGGCGAGCAGGATCAGGGTAAGCGCAAGGCCGATGTAGTCGGCGCCGAACGGCGGCGCCACCGGCAGCAGCGTCACGCCGATCGCCGCCGACATGGTGGTATTAGGGCCGCCGCTGAACACGCGCGATGGGTTCAGCAAGGCCGTGAACAGCACGCCCCAGATGGCGGCATAGATGCCGAAGTGCGGCGGCAATCCGGCCAGCGTGGTGGAGAAGGCGATTGCCTGGGGCAGGGTCACCACCGCGAGGGTGAGCCCGACCAGGAGATTGCTGCGCAGCGCGACGAAGATCCGCGGCGATTTCGCCGCCCGGGAGTGCATCATCGAGCTTCGGCCGTGTCATGGGGGTCGCCGTTGCCCGGCAGCGACTCGGCGTATCGGGTGAGCGGCGGCATGACGATCATCATCAGCTGCTGCCAAGCGGCCGCGAGCGGGCCCTGCATGTCGCCGGCTGGGCGCGGCAGCGTGCTGAGGTAGAACGCGATGTCGCGGCACTCCTGGTTGTCGAGGCTGCTTTCCTTGCCGGGAGGCATGTTTCGACAGATGAATCCCGGCATGACCGAGTGGACTTTGGCGAAATTCATGCGCGAATCAAGGGAGAACGCGTTAGGGCCGGCCAAAGCCGGGTAGAGCACCCGGTCTTGTCCCACCGTGCCGAGCGCCTGGGGACCGTGACAGGTCGCGCACTTCTGGCGGTAAACGAAAGCGCCCCTTACATAGTCGTCGCCGCGCCTGAGCGTCGCCGAGGCCGAGATCTCGTCGATGCCCTGCTCCGGGTAGCGATTACCGATCTTCAGGTCGAGCGCCGCCGCCAGAAAGCGGCTGTAGGCGGTGACGTCGCGGATGACGTCGTCGGCGATGTTGGGCTTGAAGCCGTTCGATGAATTGATGTAGCACTGCATCTGTCGCCATTCATGGGACAGCAGCAGACCGGTGAAGCGATCGTACATGTCCGCCATCACCCACGAGGCGCCCATGCTGTTCGTGCCCACTAGGCGATTGCCGGCGGCATCCTGCCTGTCGCCCACACCCCGATGGCAATGAGTGCAGGTGGTCTGGGTGCCGCGGACGAATCGGTTCGCGTACCAGCGCTCGCGCGGCCCGCCCTTGGCGAGGTAACCCTGTAGGTCGTCGAAGATGTTGCAGCCGCGCTGGATTGCGCGCACGTCCTCGTCGTCGTACCCGTGCAGATCGCGCGTGCGCCCCGTCGTCTTCAGGAGATAGGGCGAGCGGTACCGCTCGCCCGCGCGCAGGGCGTAGTCGCTCAGCTTGGCCCGGCAGTCCGGCGTCAGCTCGACTGCGGCCTGGCGCAGCGCATCGCGCTCTGCGTGTCCTCGCACCGCCAGCAGATACAGGGCGCCCAGCGCCGCCACGACGAGAACGAGCTTCAGGAGTCTTGCGGGCAAGGGTTTCACGGGCCTAGCTCCTCCGCCTGCGAGCGCCTTCGCTCAGCTGAAGATGATGCGCCACCGCGCGCGCGAGAACGCGGATATCGCGTACCGCCGGATCGTAGAGCGTGGGCACGAACCCATCCATGCGTCCGGCGTAGCAGCGCATGACGCGCTCCTCGAAGGAGACCCGCTTGCCGAGCCCGGGGTCGAAGCGATCCGAGTTCACAAAGCCGTACGCCAGGTCCTCGACCGTATGGCAGGCCGCGCATGCGTGGTCCGCGTCGGCCGCGGTCTTGCGCGTGAAGCGCCAGGCGTACTCGTTGGTGTAGTAGAACAGGTTGTAGCCGTCTTGCGCTGCTCTGACGAAATAGCCGTCCGCGCCGAAATCATCCAGGCCGTAGGACGCGCGGAACTTCTGCCAGCCGGGGGCCGGCGAAACCTGGGAGCGGAACGTCCCGACGCCGGATCCGAAGTGAGCCCACAGCGCGAACGCCGCGATCGCCGCAGCCGCCGCGGCCGGCCTGTTGAGCGCCTGGAGCAGCCACGCGACGAGCGACTTCTGCTCGGCGACTTCTTCTCTGCCCCCGGCCTTGTCCACGAGCCCGCCGTTCAACGCAGTACGGGCACGGCGGAGCCCATGACGGCGCGCACCATCTTGCGGTGCGGGTCGTAGTCTTTGTCCTCCGCCTTACCGATGCCGGTCATCACGGCCAGCTTCAGGACTTTCTGGCCCGCCTCGCTGACCTCGAGATTGATCAGGGTGGACTGGATGGACGCGCGCAGTTTGACCGGCATGGTGCGCTTCACGGCCCAGGGCAGGTGAAGGAGCTTCTCCGAAATCGCCAGGACGGCCAGTTCGTCGGTGTTGATGGCGTTCTTCAGCAACGGCTGCTCGATGGCGCCGTCTCCTGAGCCCGCGGCATCGGCCTGCTTGCGATAGACGCCGATCACCGAGTTGATCGGGTTGACGGCAAACTGGGACTTGAACTCGTCTTTTCTCAATCCGGCCTGCAGGATCAGGTAGACCGGCGCGATGTAGCTGATCATCGCGTCCTGGCCCCCGCCGAACAGGACGGTGCGACCGCGCAGCTGGGTCAGCCGTGTGATGCCGCTGTCCTTGCGCACGTAGAGCACTCCGGCGACGGTGCTCTTGCCGAATTCCCTGTTGTGCGCGATGACCCGGTAGTCTTTCGCCGAGCGGATATAGTGATACTGGTTGTATTGCACGATGTCGTAGCGTTGCTCCATCACCCCCTGCCAGAACGACTCGAAATCCTTGGAAGTGACCAGCCTGACTTCGCTGCCGATCTGCTTGCCGAGATAGCTCGCGAGCGGCGCGTAGCGCGTGGTGGTCTCGACGGCGTTGAGTCGCGGGAAGACCCCCATCACAAGGGGATCGCCAGCGGCGTACATGACCGGCGGCCAAACGGTCGCCGTGATCAGGAGCAGGGCGGGGACGATTCGGGGCAGCGTCATGGCTTGGCGCGGGATGCCCGTCTGGCGGAACCTTCCGGACCGAGCACTGCCGCCACTATCCTGCGATGTGGGTCGTAGTCCTTGTCTTCCGCCTTTCCCATCCCGCTCAGGTTGGCCGCCTTCAGGACCCGCTTGCCGGCCTCGTCGGTCTCGAGGTTGATCAGCAGCGATTGAATGGACTCGCGAAGCTTGGCTCGCATGGCGCGCTTGACCGCCACCGGCAACTGAAGCAGGGGAGCCGAGACGGCGAGCGCGGTCAGCTCGTCGGTGTTCATGGCGCCCTTGACCTCCGACAACTCCAGGATGACGTCCCCGGCGCCGGCGGCGTCGGCCTGCCTGTGATCGAGAGCGAGTATGGCGTTCGGCGGATTGATCGCGAACAGGGACTTGAAGTCGTCTTTTCTCAGGCCCGCGCTCTCCAGCAGATAGCGGTTGGCGATGTAGCTGATCATCGCATCCTCGCCTCCGCCGAAGATGATCGTGCGTCCCCGCAGGTGAGCCAGGTCGGAGATGCCGCTGTCCTTGCGCACGTAGATCGCGCCGGCGATCGTGCTCTTGCCGAACTCCTCGATGTGCGCAACGACCTGATAGTTCTGTGCCGAACGGATGTAGTGGTACTGGTTGTAGTGCACGATGTCGTACCGCTGCTCCCTAACGGCCTCCCAGAAGGAATCGAAGTTCTTCGAGGTGACCAGCGTGACCTTGCGACCGAGTCGTTCGCCGAGGTGCGCGGCCATGGGAGAAAACAGCTTCGCCGTTTCCGCCGAATTGCGTCGCGGGAACACGCCCAGGGTCAACGGCTCCTCGGCGGCCCAGGCTGCACCGGCACCGGCCGCGGCCGCGAGCAACAACAGCAGCGGAACGGACCGAATCCTCACTCCCGATCCTCCTTCGAGCGTGCCGGCCTTTCCTCGATCGCGCGGGAGCGGGGCCTGCGAGCGAGCGACAGGCGGGGCGGCTCGGTGCGGGTCGGCAGATTCTTCAAATGGTCGAGATAGGCGTCCTCGGGCATCGGCCTGCCGAAGAGATAGCCTTGGGTGGAGTCGCAGCCCTGGGATGTGACGAAGCTCAGCTGGTCCTCGGTCTCGACGCCTTCGGCGACCGTTGCGAGGTCCAGTCCCCTGGCCATCGCCAATATGGCCTTGACCAGGAGCACGTCGTCCTCGTTGTCGGGCAGGCCGGCGACGAAGATGCGGTCGATCTTCAGCACGTCGAAGCGGAAGCGCTTGAGGTAGCTGAGCGACGAATAGCCGGTGCCGAAGTCGTCCAGCGACAGCTTGACGCCCATGGCGCGCAAGCGGTCCAGCTCCTCGGCCACCTGGTGGTGATCGTCGAGTAGAACGCTCTCGGTGATCTCCAGCTCCAGCGCCTCGGGGGGCACGCGGTAGATCGACATCAGCTCGGCGAGCCGCGCGGCGAACCGTCTCCTGAACTGGATGCGCGAGATATTGATCGCGAGGAAGCCGGAGTGGATACCGCTGTCGCGCCACGTCGACCAGCAGCGGCAAGCCTGCTCGAGGACCCAGTCGCCGATGGCGACGATCTGGCCGTTGTCTTCGGCGATCGGAATGAACTCCGCCGGACTGATCGCGCCCCGCTCGGGGTGATTCCACCGCAGCAGCACTTCGGCCCCGCGGTGGCGCCTTCCGGCCGCATCGACGATGGGCTGGAAGGCGAGTGTGAGCTGCCCCAGCTCGGTGGCGGCGCGCAGGTCCTGCTCGAGCTGCACGCGCTTGCGCAGCCGCGTGTTCATCTCGTCGGTGAAGAACGTGAACGAGCCCCGCTGGGTGGTCTTCGCCTGGTACATAGCGTTGTCGGCGTTCGCCACCAGGGTTTCCACGTCTTCGCCGTTGTCCGGGAAGAGCGCGATGCCGATGCTGCACTGGGCCACCAGCCTGCGCCCGCCCAGGTCCAGAGGCTCGGCGACCGCCTGCAGCAGGCGCTCGGCGATCTTCTCGACCTGCACCTCGCCGACGACATCGGCCGCGAGCACCAGGAACTCGTCCCCGCCCAGGCGGGCGACGGTGTCGCCGTCCCTGAGGGCCGCTTGCACGCGGAGCCCGACCGCCATCAGCAACCGGTCGCCCGCGGCGTGGCCCAGGGAATCGTTGACGCCCTTGAAGTTGTCGAGGTCGACGAAGAACACTGCGAAGCGCTGACCGGAACGCCTGGCGCGGTTGATCTCGACGTTTATCCGATCGAAGGTCATCAGCCGATTGGGAAGGCCCGTCAGCGTGTCGAAGTTGGCTTGGCGGTGGAGCTTGTCCTGTTCCTGCTTGACGCCCTCGGCCATGGTGTTGAAGGCCTTCGTCAGCACCCCCAACTCGTCCGAGGATTTCACTTCCACGAGCGTGTGCATGCCGCGGCCGACGTCGCGGGAGGCGGCGATCAGCCTCTGGATAGGCTGGAGGACCCGGTAGCGGAATACCAGGTGGATCGCTATGCCGACAAACAGGACCACCGCGGTGAGCGCCAGGAGCTTGACCGCTAGTTGCCCGCGGAACTCGTCGTTCAGCGCCTCGCGGCTCAGGCCTACCAGAAAGTGACCCAGGATCTTCCCGTTGTGCGTGATCGGAAAGCTCAGGTTGATCAGCTCGTCGCGGGTCGCCCGCAGCTTCAGCAGCTCCTGCGCGTCGCGCGACCCGTTGCGCAAGTGCTTCTTCACGAAGGGGTCGGTTTCGTCGATATGGGCGCTCAGAAGCTCGCCCTGCGGGCTCATGATCACGCCGTAGACGACGTCCGGCTGGGTGCTGACCTCGCGGGTGTAGTCGTTGAGCAGCAGGAAATCGAATCCCAGTATCGCCTCCGGGCTGACGAGGGCGATCAGCCGGCCGAGCGCCCGGCCGCGCTCCTCGAGCTGCTGCTCGTGGAACCGCGACGAGGCCTCCAGGTCGTAAAGGGTGTTTGCCGCGGTGGTCGCGGCTAGGAAGACCAGCACGGTGAGGGTAAATTTCGCGCCCAGACCAAGCCGCATTACGCCTCCCGTTTCCCGCTTCACGATGCGGGTTCGCGTTATGTTCGTTTTCGGACCGACCGGTCGGCCCGACGTCGCCAATCGGCGACGGTCTAGTTTACCGCAAGGCAGACCGCAGGCTAAGGACAGTTGGGGGCAACATTAGGAATCTCTGATAACTCGGGTACTCCGAGCAACATTAGAGGGTTGCACCTGACAGAAGCCGTGGTGCTTCCCTTACTCCAATAGAACCGGGGGGCGACATCAGAGATCGAACAGCCGCTCGGCGTTCAGCTGGAAGAACGCCGCTTTCTCCGGCCCGCTGAGAGGCAGCGCCTCCATCGCAGCCACTTCCTCCGGGACGTACTGGTAGGGGTAGTCCATTGCGTACAGGACATGGTCTGCCCCGACGACGGAGCGGGTGAACAGGATCGCCGGCTCCCAGGCCATGCCGCTGGTGGTGAAGAAGACGTTCTCCCGCAAATACTCGCTGACTTTGCGCTCTAGCGGTTTGAGACAGGCATAGCGCCGAGCCTGGACCTGGGCGCGGTGCATGAAATCGAACCGGAACATCCAGAACGGGGCGCCCTCTCCGAGGTGCCCCACCACCAGGCGCAGCTTCGGGAAGCGATCGAACACCCCGCTCGTGATGAGGGTCAGCAGGTGCATGCCGCACTCGACGGCGAAGCCGTAGATCGCACCTTCCAGCCCGCGCTCGAGGAACGGGCCGATCATGTCCCGGGGCGGCGTGTTGGGATGCAGATAGACCGGGACCCCGAGCGCCTCGGCGGCCTCGAAGATCGGCCAGAACTTCCGATCGTTCAGGAACTCTCCCCGTGTGTGAGAGTTGATCACCGCGCCTTTCAGCCCCAGGCGCTTGACGCTGCGCTCGAGTTCCCCGGCACCGGCCTGAGGATCCTGCGGGGCGATTGCGGCCAGCGCGGCAAAGCGGTCCGGGTGCCGACGCACGACCTCGGCCGCTTGGTCGTTGCTCGATGCGGCGACCGCGACCGCGGTGGCCGCGTCGAATACCTGCACTCCCGGAGAGGTGAGCAGCAGCAGCTGCTTGTCGATCCCGGCGGCGTCCATGTCGTGGATGCGGCCCTCGCCGGTGTCGAGGAGGCGCTCGAGTATGCGGGTCACGCGCTCGCTGGCGCCGCCGCTGAAGTGCCCCCACATGCTCTCGAAGCCCGGATCGTCCGAGGAACGCGTCGCGAGGAGCCTCCGGTACAGGTCGACCTGCTCGCGCGTCGCCCAGGCTTCCTCGGTCGCGATCCGCAGGTGCGGCCTGCCGGGCGCCTCGTCGCGGCTCACTTTTTCGCCCTGGGTCGCGCCCGGGTCGAGGGGGAGCACGGTGCGCATGGGAAATTCTAGCAGGGTGCTCTTATAATCAGCCGACAGGGGGAACGCCATGATCCGAATCGTGAAGCCGCTTGCAGTGGTTCTGACAGCACTCTGCGCGGCGGCTCCGGCCGCCGCACAGCAGATCGAAGACGAGCTGGTCCTCGTCACCCCGGTCGCGAAGACCCTCACCGATCCCGCGCTGGCCGAGTTCGCCAAGTACGCCAAGGAGAAATGGAACATCACCGTGAAGACGAGCGCCCTGGCGGCCGGCACGCCGGTCGCCTACGGGCGCATCGTCGAGTGGAAGGGCCGGCCCGAGGCTGACATCTTTTGGGGCGGGGAGAGCGCGCTCTACGACAAGCTCGCCGAGCAGAAGCTCCTCGCGAAGCTCGCCCTGCCGCAGAGCGTGGTGGACTCGATTCCAGCGAGCATCGGCAAGCCCAAGCCCATTCCGCTCAAGGACCCCAAGGGCTACTGGATCGGCACGGTGCTCGAGCCCTACGGGCTGGTATACCACCCGAAGCTGCTCGCGCGCCTCGGGGTGCCGCCGCCCAAGGACTGGGACGACCTGCTGCACCCCAAGCTCAAGGGCAACGTCGCGCAATGCGCGCCGACGCGCTCCTCCTCGAGCCATGCGACGTATGAAGTGATCCTGCAGCGCGACGGGGACGCCAAGGGCTGGGAGTGGCTGAAGCGCCTCGCCGGCAACACCGGCATCTTCACCGCGCGCAGCCGCGACGTGCCCTCGGTCGTCGCGCGCGGCGAGTTCGCGGCCGGGTTCGCCGTGCCGAGCTACATGGCGTTCGAGGACCGCCTCGCCGGGCACGAGATCAAGTTCGTCGCGCCGAAGACGGCGTGGATTACTCCCGAGCCAATCGGCATCATCGCCGGGTCCAGGCATCCGAAGGCGGCGGCGGCATTCATCGAATTCCTGCTCTCGGAGCGCGGCCAGAAGGTGGCGATGGAGCGCGGCGTCTTTCCGATCTCGCCGAAATACCGCGTCCAGGGCGCACCGGGCTCGCAGGCGGAGATGGCGGTCGAGTTCACCGGCGGCCTGCGCTCCTACTTCGACGTCGAGGTGACCAATATCTACGACGACGACAAGGCGCAGGGGCGCTACGAGCAGGTCAACTCGCAGTTCCGCAAGGAGATCGAGTCGGTCGCGGACGAGCTGAAGAAGAAATAGAACACACAACCCGGCCCGGGCCATGCGCATCGCGGTCGAGAATCTCACCAAGCGCTTCGGGACGCTGGCGGCGGTCAGCCGGGTTAGCCTCTCCGTCGGGGAGGGCGAGATGTTCACTCTGCTCGGCCCCTCGGGCTGCGGCAAGACCACGCTCTTGCGGCTGCTCGCCGGCTTCTACGCGGCCGACGAGGGGACGATCCGCTTTGACGAGCGCGTGGTCAACGACGTGCCGCCGCACGAGCGCGGCATCGGCATGGTGTTCCAGAACTACGCCCTGTGGCCGCACATGACCGTTTCGCAGAACGTTGCCTACGGGCTGAAGCTGCGCGAGGTGTCCTCCTCGGACACGGCTGCGCGGGTCCAGAGCGCGTTGGCGAGAGTGGGCCTCACCGGTCTGGGCGATCGCTACCCCGGCCAGCTCTCAGGCGGGCAGCAGCAGCGCGTGGCCCTCGCGCGCGCGCTGGTGCTCAATCCGCAGATGCTGCTGCTCGACGAGCCGCTCTCCAACCTGGACGCCAAGATCCGGGTGCAGGTGCGCGCGGAGATCCGCAAGCTGCAGAAGGAGCTGGGCATCACCGCGGTCTACGTGACCCACGACCAGGAGGAGGCGCTCGCGATGTCGGACCGCATCGCGGTGTTCAACCTCGGGCGAGTCTGCCAGGTGGGCCCGCCCAAGGCGCTGTACGAGCGCCCGGCGAACCGCTTCGTCGCCGATTTCATCGGCATCAACAATCTCGTCGAAGGCCGCGTGCGCTCGGTCGAAGGCGCGTCGCTCAAGGCCGAGACCGCGCTCGGCGTGCTCGAGGCGATCCACGACGCGCCGCTCAAGGCCGGGGAGGCCTGCGTGATCTGCATGCGGCCGGAGAACGTCGCCCTCGACGGCGCGTCCGGCGGCGGCACGAACCGCTTCAAGGGGAAGATCGCCTTCAGCGCCTACCTGGGCAACACGCTGCGTTACGACGTCGACCTCGGCGGCGGCGTGGTCTTCAAGACTGACGTCGGCGACCCGTGGCGCCACGAGCCGATCCCGCTGGGTGCGCCGGTCGAGCTCTCCTGCGCGGCCGGCAGCACGCTGGCGATCCCGGCCGGCTGATGATCCGCGGGCCCCGCACTCAGGCAACCGCCGCGATCGGCTTCGGCCTCATCTGGCTGTTCCTCATCGTCTTCGTGCTGTACCCGCTCACGCGGATCTTCTACGACGCCTTCTCGAACGAAGCCGGCCAGTTCACCCTGCAGAACTTCAACGAGTTCTTCGGCGACCGCTACTACCTGCGCTCGCTCGCGAACTCGCTGGTGCTGGGCGTCGCGACGGTCGTCACGACCTCGGTGATCGGGATCGCCGTCGCGTTCCTCATCATCCGCTACGAGTTTCCGGGCAGGAATCTCTTTTCCTTTCTCACGATGCTGCCGATGATCCTGCCGCCGCTCGTTGGCGTGCTCGGCTTCGTCTTCATCCTCGGCCGCGCGGGCACGGTGAACGTGCTGCTCCACGATTGGTTCGGCGTGACCGAGCCGGTGAACTTCATGTACGGGACGCACGGCGTGCTGCTGGTCGAGACCCTGCACCTGTTTCCGTTCATGACGCTTTCCATCCTCGACTCGCTCTCGAAGGTGGACCCGTCGCTCGAGGAGGCGGCGCAGGTCGTCGGCGCGAGCGGCTGGCGGCGCTTCCGCGACGTGACGCTTCCGCTCACCACGCCCGGCTACGTTTCCGGGGCGCTGCTCGTCTTCATCTGGACCTTCGCCGACTTCGTCACGCCGCTGGTCGTCGGGGTGCAGGACCTGCTCGCGGTGCAGGCCTATCTGAACATCGTGCAGTTCGTCGACCGGCGCATCTTCCGCATGGGCATCGTGATCTCGGCGCTACTGGTGGTGCTCGCCGTGGTGTTCGTGCTGGTCGCGCGCCACTATGTCGCGATCAAGGACTACAGCTCGCTCGCCTACTCGAAGGTGGAGCGCCGGCCGCTCGGGCCGGCCGCGCGCTGGCTCGCGGTGGGCTTCCTGGTGCTGCTCATGGTGGTTTCGCTCCTGCCGCAGGCCGGCGTGGTGCTCGCCGCGGTCGGCAAGGGCTGGTCGCTCACGCCGCTGCCGGAGCACTACACGCTGGATCACTTCAGGCAGGTGAGCGTCGAGACGCCGAGGTTCATCGTGAATTCGCTCCTCTATTCCGGCCTCGCCCTGCTGATCTGCTTGGTGATCGGCGTTCCGATGGCGTGGATCATGGCGCGCACTCAGACCCCGGGCCGCGGCGCGATGGACGCGCTCACCACGCTGATCCTCGCGATTCCCGGTACCGCCATCGGCATCGCCTACATCCGCGCCTTCAACGTCCCGCTGCCGTTCATCGACCTCCCGCTCACCAGTATGTGGATCGTGCTTCCGCTGGTGCTCGCTGTACGCCGACTGCCGTATACCGTGAGGAGCAGCTACTCGTCGCTGCTCCTCGTGCACAAGTCGATGGAGGAGGCCGCCGAGAACGTCGGCGCCGGCAAGCTCGTGACGTTCCGGGACATCACGGCGCCGCTGGTGTGGAAGGGGATCCTCGTCGGCGCGATTTTCTCCTTCATCATGTCGATCCAGGAGGCCTCCGCGACGCTGTTCCTCACGCTGGGCGGCTGGGAGATGATCCCGTTCGGTATCTTTACCTACTACATCGCCGGGTCGCACAGCCAGGCGGCCGCGCTCGGTGTGATCCTGATCGTGCTGTGCGCGGCGAGCCTGTACATCGTCAACCGCGTCGCGGGCGCGCGCGTCGGCGGGCTGTTCGGGTGAGGCCGCTCGCGGAGCTCCAGCCGGGCGGCGTGCGCGCGGTGCTCGCCGACATCGACGAGACCCTGACCACGGCGGGGAAGCTGACGGCAGGCGCCTTTGCTGCTCTCGAGCGCCTGCACGAAGCGGGCAAGATCGTCGTCCCGGTGACCGGCAGGCCGGCGGGATGGTGCGACCACATCGCGCGCATGTGGCCGGTGGACGCGGTGGTGGGGGAGAACGGCGGGTTCTATTTCGCGTATTCGGAAGGGAAGTTGCACAAGCGCTTCCTCGACGACGCACCGACCCGCGCGCAAAAGCGAAGCCGGCTCGACGCCGTCGCGAAGCGCATCCTCGCCGAGGTACCCGGCAGCGCCCTCGCCGCCGACCAGCCATACCGCGAAACCGACCTGGCGATCGACTACTGCGAGGACGTTCCGCCCCTGCCCATGGAAGCCGCCGAGCGCATCGCGGCGCTCATGAAACAAGCGGGCCTCAACGCGAAAATCAGCTCCATCCACGTCAACGGCTGGTTCGGGGGGTACGACAAACTCTCAACCAGCCGTTTGCTCTTCGACGAGCGCTTCGGAATAGATATAGAGCAGTCGAACCGCCAAATCGTGTTCGTCGGCGACTCGCCCAACGACGCGCCGACGTTTGCCTACTTCGAGAACTCGGTCGGTGTCGCGAACGTGCGGCGATTCCAGGGGCGGCTCGCAGCGGCGCCGAAGTATGTGACGCACGCCGTGGCGGGTGCTGGATTTGTCGAGCTGGTGGAGTATTTGCTTCCAAGCTGATCCGTGGTACAGAATGCGCCGTCGGCAACCGCACAAGGAGGTACCCGATGAAGAAGATCGCGATGAAGGCCAAGTCGAAGCTGAAGAAGGCGAAGGTCAAGCTCGCCTCGTTCCAGCGCAGGGCGAGGAGGGAGATGGCGAGGGTGTCCGCCCAGTTGAAAAGGCATGAGCGCGCGCTGAAGCTCGCCTCGAAGAGGTACAAGAGCGCTCTGAAGCGCCCCTAGCAGTTCGAACGCGCTGTACGCCGCACACGAACCGTGTGACGGCCGCGGACACCGGGATTGATTCACCTATCGCTCCCGCAGGAGATCTGATGGGAGAGCGACTGCGCGACCCGGGCTACGCGGTCCGGGGGTCCTCGATCCGCTCGTGACCGAAGAAGCCGCTCCGGAACCCCTTGGCGTAGTCGTCGATCCCCACTTGAAGGTACGTGTCGAGAGGGGTGCCTAGCGCGCGTGCGCGCTGCCCGTCAGCGACTCCTCGGAGATAAACGCCTGACCGGCGCTCATCAGCGGGCGGACACCCATTTCCAGCGAGCGTTATCCCCATCGGATCTTCGCTCCAAGCACTGACGACGCTCTCAACTCGTTCCGGCGGAGTCGCTTCCCAGGGCGAATTCAAGACACAGGCCATTGCCGAAGCCGCAAGCGTCCAGCTCCCGTACTTCCGATTCGAGCATCGGCGATTTCATTTCGAGGAAACAGGAGACGGCTTGCCGGGTGGCATCGAAGCTGACGGCATAGGACTTTACCGGCCCTGAGGGCGCGCACAGTCTCACAATCGCGCTTCTCACCGCGTCCATATCAGGCCTGGCCCGAAGCCGCTTAAGAGCCTGTAATACTTGTCTATTGTCCATGGGCTGAGCAATCAACCGGGAATTCGAGTGCTAAGAGTAGAACGAAATTGCCGCCCAAACGGTTCCATCAAGATGCGCAAACGGTTGCTTCTCATCACCCTCGCGCTCGGCAACGGGGTCGCGATGCGGCTGGCGCGCCGCTCGGCTATGGATCCCCCCGCTGCGGCGCGGCGAGGAACCCTATCGCGGCTTCCTCACCTGGGCCGGCGGGGGCTGCTAGGCGAGTTGCACGTCACCGCTCACCCCTTCCCCCAGCCCTTCGCCCGCTCCAAAGCGCGCTTCCATCCGTCCATCCGCCGCTCGGCTTCTTCGCGCTTCATTCGCGGCTCGAAGCGCTTGGCGACTTTCCACTGTTTCGCGATTTCCTCGCGGCTGGTCCACACGCCGGTGGCCAGGCCCGCGAGGTACGCCGCGCCCAGGGCGGTGGTCTCGAGCACCTGCGGACGCACGACGGGGATGCCGAGCAGGTCGGACTGGAATTGCATGAGCAGGTCGTCCGCTGCGGCGCCGCCGTCGACGCGCAGTTCTTTCGAAGCCACGCCCGAGTCCTGTTCCATTGCATGCAGCAGCTCCGCCGACTGGAAGGCGATCGACTCGAGCGCCGCGCGGGCGATGTGACCGGCGTTCGAGCCGCGCGTGAGGCCGACGATGGTGCCGCGCGCGTAGGGGTCCCAGTGCGGCGCCCCGAGGCCGGTGAACGCGGGCACGAGGTAGACGCCGCCCGAATCGGGGACGCTGGCGGCGAGTTTTTCCACGTCCACCGATTTCCTGATGAGTCGTAGTCCGTCGCGCAGCCACTGCACCACCGCCCCGCCGATGAAGACGCTGCCCTCTAGGGCGAATTGTTTCATGTTCACTTCCGCGGCGCAGGTTGTGATGAGGCCGCTTTTCGAGGCGATCGCCTCGCCGCCGGTGTTGAGCAGCAGGAAACAGCCCGTGCCGTAGGTGTTCTTCGCCATTCCCGCCTCGTGGCAGGCCTGGCCGTAGAGCGCCGCCTGCTGGTCGCCCGCGATCCCCGCGATCGCGACTTCCGCGCCGAGCACGCTCTTGGCGGTGGCGCCGTAGACGCGCGACGAGGGCAGCACCTCGGGCAGCATCGCCCGCGGCACGCGAAAGATCCGCAGCAGCTCGTCGTCCCACTCGCCGCGGTGGATGTCGTAGAGCATGGTGCGCGAGGCGTTGCTCGGGTCGGTGATGTGCAGCTTCCCGTCCGAGAGCTTCCACGCGAGCCAGGTGTCGATCGTGCCGAAGGCGAGCTCGCCGCGCTCGGCGCGCGCGCGCAGGCCCGGGATGGCCTCGAGGAACCAGGAGAGCTTGGTCGCCGAGAAATACGGATCGATGACGAGGCCCGTTTTCGCGGCGATCGTCGGGGCGAAGCCTTCCTTTTTTAGCGCCTCGCAGCGCGCCGCGGTGCGGCGGTCCTGCCAGACAACCGCGTGGTGCACCGGCTTGCCCGAATTGCGGTCCCACACGACCACCGTCTCCCGCTGGTTGGTGATGCCGATCGCCGCGATCTTCTCGGGCTGGAGCTTCGCCTTTCTCAGCGCCGATCGCGCGCACGCGAGCAGCGTGCGCCATATCTCCTCGGGATCGTGCTCGACCCAGCCGGGCTGGGGAAAGTACTGGCGGAATTCCTTCTGAGCGACTGAGCGAATCTTCCCGCGATCGTCGAACACGATAGCGCGCGAGCTGGTGGTGCCCTGGTCGAGCGCGAGCACGTATTTCATGCGGCGGCGCCCCTGTCTCTGGTGGAGCGGGCGATTCTAGCTCACGCGGTTGCTGAACGGCGCATACGTGATAGCCTACCCGCAGAGTGCTGAGGGAGGACCCCGTTACGTTCCTGCAACCCGTCGTCGGGCTGGCGTGCGCCGGCGCTTTGCTGTTCGGCGCCGCGTCCGCCTGCGCGGCGCCGGGAGAAACGCTCGCGCAGATGAAATCGCGCGGCACGCTGCGCTGCGGCGTGAGCGAGGGCATCCCCGGCTTCTCCGAAAAGGACTCGACCGGGCACTGGTCGGGGTTCGACGTGGATTTCTGCCGCGCGGTGGCCGCCGCGGCGCTCGGCGATGCCGCGAAGGTGGCGTTCGTCCCGCTCAAAGCGTCCGCGCGGTTTCCCGCGCTGCAAGCAGGAACGATCGATCTTCTGGTCCGCAACACCACGTGGACGTATCGCCGCGAGGCGAGCCTCAAGGTGAGGTTCGCGGGCGTGCTGCTCTACGACGGGCAGGGATTTATGGTGCCGATCAAGAACGCGCCGAAGGGGATGGCGGGGCTCAAGGGCGCGACGGTCTGCGTCGAGAAAGGCACCACAAGTATTCAAAACCTCGTCGATTACTCCGAGGAACGGGGCCTGGGCGGGAGCTGCCTGCCGATCTCAAGACGGAGCCGCTTAAGCGGCCGGGATTGTGCGTGGCCGCGTTGTCCGTCCTGGCCGGCATGATCGCCCTGTTCGTATTGGGCGAGAATTTGCCGGCGCGCGTTGCGCCGCCCGCGGTGGCGATCATCGCCGCATCCCTGGCGCTGCTGGTTATCTATACGATGAAAGTGGAGCCCGTCGACGAGGTGATGAGGGACGTCGACTGGAAGACGCTGATCTTTCTCATGTCCATATTCTGGCTGGTGGAAGTGGTCATCAAGACCGGCATCGTGCAGTCGATGTCGCACATACTCTACGCGGCGTTCGGCGCCAATCAGTTGGCGGTGGGAATAGTGATGCTGGCGGGCATCGCGATTTTCTCGAGCGTGCTCGCCAACACGCCGGTGGTGGCAGCGTCGATTCTGCTGATCAAGGGTTACCTGGTGATCGCCGAGGTGGTGCCGGAGGAGGCGATGGGAGCGGTCTTTACCGGCTGGCCCGACACGACGCTGCCGGTTTTTATCGCCATGATGTTCGGCGCGACGCTGGGCGGCAATTCGACGCTGATCGGCGCGGCGGCCAACGTGGTTGCCGCCGGCATCTGCGCCAAGCAGGGGCGCAAGGTGACGTTCATGACGTTTCTGCGTTACGGACTGCCGTTGACCGCTTGCCAGCTCGTCGTGGCGGCGCTGTACGTGCTGGCGATGTTCGCCTTGACGCGAGGAGCGGGATAGGCTGAACTGGGCGGGCAGCAGCGCTTGCCGGCCGCTTGACGCGGGTCAATGAGTGCATTCGGCGCACGCGGCGATCATTAAGCCTGCATTCAGGGTCCCAGCGACATGAAAATCCACGAATATCAGGCGAAAGAAATCCTGCGCAAGTACGGCGTCGCGACGCCGCGCGGCATCCCCTGCTTCTCGGTCGACGAGGCGGTCAGGGCGGCGCGCGAGCTGGGTGGAAAAGCGTGGGTGGTCAAGGCGCAGATCCACGCGGGCGGCCGCGGCAAGGGCGGCGGCGTGAAGGTGGTGAAATCCGAGGGCGAAGTGCGCGAATGGGCCGGCAAAATCCTCGGCATGATGCTGAAGACCCACCAGACCGGACCCGAAGGACAGAAAGTGCGGCGGCTCCTGATCGAAGAAGGCGCCGACATCAAGAAGGAGCTCTACGTCGGCATGGTGGTCGACCGCGGCACGCAGCGCGTCGCGCTCATGGCCTCCAGCGAAGGCGGCATGGACATCGAGGAAGTCGCGGCAAAGTCGCCCGGGAAGATCCACACGGTGTTCGTCGATCCGGGCACGGGCCTGAAGGATGCCGAGGCCGACGGTCTCGCGAAGAAGATCGGCGTTCCCGAGGCGAGCATTCCACAGGCGCGCGCGGTCTTCAAGGGCCTGTACCGGGCCTTCGACGAAACCGACTGCAGCCTCGCCGAGATCAACCCCCTCATCCTCACCGGCGAGGGCAAAGTAGTGGCGCTCGACGCCAAGATCAACTTCGACGACAACGCGGGCTTCCGCCATCCCGAGTGGCAGCAACTGCGCGACCTCGACGAGGAAGACCCCGCCGAAGTCGAGGCGTCGAAGTACGACCTCAACTACATCCAGCTCGACGGCAACATCGGCTGCCTGGTGAACGGCGCGGGGCTCGCGATGGCCACCATGGACATCACCAAGCTCTACGGCGGGTCGCCCGCGAACTTCCTCGACGTCGGCGGCGGCGCGACCACCGAGAAGGTCACCGAGGCCTTCAAGATCATGCTGCGCATCCCGCACCTGAAGGCGATACTCGTCAACATCTTCGGCGGCATCATGAAGTGCGACGTGATCGCGGCGGGCGTGGTGGCGGCGGCGAAGCAGGTGAGCCTGCGCGTGCCGCTGGTGGTCCGCCTTGAAGGGACCAACGTCGACCTGGGCAAGAAGATCCTCTCCGAATCCGGCCTGCCGATCATTTCGGCCAGCAACATGGCCGACGCCGGCAAGAAGGTCGTCGCCGCGGCTGGCGGCGGGAAGAAGGCGAAGGTGAAGAAGGCCAAGCCGAAAGCGAAGCCAAAGCCCAAGACGAAGAAAAAAGCGAACAAGGTGATGAAAAGGACGTCGAGAAAATCCGGACCGAAGAAGAAAGCGAGGAGACGCTGATGTCCATCCTCATCGACAAGAACACCCGGGTGATGACCCAGGGCATCACCGGCAAGACCGGGATGTTCCACACCAAGATGGGCAAGGAGTACGCGAACGGCAGGAACTGCTACGTCGCCGGCGTCAACCCGAAGAAACCCGGAGAATCCTACGAGGGCATCCCGATCTTCGCGACCGTCAGGGAAGCCAAACAGCAGACCGGCGCCAACGTCTCGGTGATCTACGTGCCGCCGCCTTTCGCCGCTCAAGCGATCGACGAGGCGGTCGAGGCCGACCTCGACCTCGTGATCTGCATCACCGAGGGCATCCCGGTGCGCGACATGATCCGCACCAAGTACAAGATGCAGGGGAAGCGCACTAGGCTCATCGGGCCGAATTGCCCCGGCCTGATCACGCCCGACGAGATCAAGATCGGCATCATGCCCGGTCACATCCACAAGAAAGGGCGCATCGGCGTGGTGTCGCGCTCGGGCACGCTGACCTACGAGGCGGTCGGCCAGCTGATGGAGCTCGGCCTCGGGCAATCCTCCTGCGTCGGCATCGGCGGCGACCCGGTGAACGGCATCAAGCACATCGAGGTGCTGAAGCTCTTCAACGACGATCCCGGGACCGACGCCGTGATCATGGTCGGCGAGATCGGCGGCAGCGACGAGGAGAACGCCGCGCGCTGGGTGAAGGTGAACATGAAAAAGCCCGTGGTCGGCTTCATCGCCGGCGTCACCGCGCCCCCGGGCAAGAGGATGGGGCATGCGGGCGCGATCATCTCGGGCGGCAAGGGCACGGCGCAGGAGAAGCTCGCGGTGATGGAGGAATGCGGGATCCGGACCACGAAGAATCCGGGGGAGATGGGGAAGCTGCTGAAGTCGGTCCTGAAGCAGGCCGGTTGACTTTGGCCCGTTAGGGCTTAGCATGGCTTAATACCCGCGCAACTCGGGGCGTGTCTCATCGGGGGATGCGCATGACCAAGACCTCCAGCCCTTCCGTCGACGTCGAAGCCCTCGCGGGCGCGTTGCGCGCCCTGGGGATGCTGTACGGCGTCAGCCAGCCGCTCGCCAAGATCGTCGAGGGCGCAAAGACCGAAGCCGACGCGATTCGCCTCTACATCGAGCGCGAGCGCCCGCACTTGCTGTCCTCGTACGACCTCGACGCGCTGGTGAAGATGGTGCAGGCCGCGCGCGAGTCCAAGGCCGACGCCAAGGCGGGCGTGGAGCAGTACAGCCCGGCGCACGGCCGGCCAGCGAGGTCCAAGTAAGGGTTCCGCTGCCCACTGCTTTCCGGCGGGTGGGCGGTCGAAAATTGATTCGTGTCAAGCTTTTGCGTGAGCGCCCGGACGTAAAATGGGCGCATGAACGATCGGGCTCTCGTCAAAGCGCAATCCGGCAAGCGCGCCCGTGTGCGCTCGACGCCGAAGGGGCGCCAAGTCGATCCCCGGGCGCGCGACGAGGTCCGGGCGCTGCTGAAGGACCAACCCCGCCGCCGCGACCTGCTGATCGAATACCTGCACCGCATCCAGGACCGTTACGGCCATCTCTCGGCCGTGCACCTGGTCGCCCTTGCCGACGAGATGAAGCTCGCGATGACCGAGGTCTACGAAGTCGCGACCTTCTACCATCACTTCGATGTGGTGAGGGAGGGCGAGGCGGCGCCGCCGGCGATCACGGTGCGCGTCTGCGATTCCATCTCCTGCGAGATGGCGGGCGCGAAGGACCTTCTCGCGAAGCTGCCGGGAATCCTCGGCAAGGACGTGCGCGTGCTGCACGCGCCCTGCATCGGTCGTTGCGAGACGGCTCCGGCCGCGGCCGTCGGGCAGAACCCGGTCCCGCACGCGAGCGCGGACAAGATCGCCGCCCTGGTGAAGACGAAGGCGCTGAAGCACCCGGCGGCGGCCTACATCGACTACGCCGCGTACCGAGCGAAAAGCGGGTATGCGCTCGCCAAGTCGTGCATCGGGGGCGAGAAGAAGCGCGAAGACGTGATCGCGGTGATGGAGAATTCCGGACTGCGTGGCCTCGGCGGCGCCGGTTTCCCCGCCGGAAGAAAATGGAAGTCCGTCGCCGCCGAGCCGGCGCCGCGGCTGTGCGCCATCAACATCGACGAGGGCGAGCCGGGCACCTTCAAGGACCGCTGGTACCTGGAGCGGGATCCGCACCGCTTCATAGAGGGCGCGCTCATCGCCGCGTGGGCGGTCGGCATCGACGAGATCTACATCTACCTGCGCGACGAGTACCACGGCTGCCGCGCGATCCTGGAGAAGGAGCTCGCGGCGCTGAAGGCCGATCCGCCGTGCAGGATTCCGCCGATCCACCTGCGCCGCGGCGCGGGCGCCTACATCTGCGGCGAGGAGTCGGCGATGATCGAGTCGATCGAGGGCAAGCGCGGCATGCCGCGCCTGCGCCCGCCGTACGTCGCGCAGGTGGGCCTGTTCGACCGGCCCACGCTCGAGCACAACATGGAGACGCTGCACTGGGTGCGCGAGATCCTGGAGCGCGGCGCGGACTGGTTCGCTTCGCACGGCCGCAACGGCCGCAAGGGACTGCGCTCCTTCTCGGTGAGCGGCCGGGTGAAGAAGCCCGGCGTGCATCTCGCCCCGGCCGGCATCACGGTGAACGACCTGATCGCCGAATACTGCAGCGGCATGCTGGAGGGCCACAGCTTCTACGGCTACCTGCCGGGCGGCGCCTCGGGGGGCATCCTGCCTGCGTCGATGGCGGACATCCCGCTAGATTTCGACACGCTTAACCAGTACGGCTGCTTCATCGGCTCGGCCGCGGTCGTGATTCTGTCCGACAAGGACCGGGCAACCACCGCCGCGCGCAACCTCACAAAATTCTTCTCCGAGGAGTCGTGCGGCCAGTGCACGCCCTGTCGCGTGGGCACCGCGAAGACGCTCAGGCTGATCGAAGAAAAGAAATGGGACCAGCCGCTGCTCAAGGAACTTTCCGCGGCGATGATGGACGCATCCATATGCGGGCTGGGACAGGCCGCGCCCAACCCCGTGCTTTCTGTTATGAAGTACTTCCCGAACGAGGTCGCATGAAGGCCGGAGGCAAGAGATGGACCGCATAAGCACCGCGCAAGCCGCGACGATGCCGGTCGAGTTCAAGCTCAACGGCCGGGCGGTCGTGGGCCGATCGGACGAGACGATCATCGAGACTGCCAAGCACTTCGGGATCGAGATACCGCACCTCTGCTACAAGGAAGGCATGCGGCCGGACGGCAACTGCCGCGCCTGCGTGGTCGAGATCAAGGGTGAGCGGGTGCTCGCCCCGTCCTGCTGCCGCTATCCGAAGGACGGAATGGAGGTCACGACCGACTCCGCGCGCGCGGTGGCGAGCCAGAAGATGGTGCTCGAGCTGCTGCTCTCCGATATTCCCGAGAAATCCTACACGCTCGACTCCGAGCTGGATCACTGGGCGAAGGAATTGAAGGTCGGCAAGCCGCGCTTCGAGGCGCGCCACCAGCCGAAGTCCGACCTGTCGCACGCTGCGATCGCGGTGAACCTGGACGCTTGTATACAGTGCACCCGCTGCCTGCGCGCTTGCCGTGAGGAGCAGGTGAACGACGTCATCGGCTACGCGTTCCGCGGCGAGCACTCCAAGATCGTGTTCGACCTCGACGACCCGATGGGCGACTCGACCTGCGTCGCCTGCGGCGAATGCGTGCAGGCCTGCCCGACCGGCGCGCTCATGCCGGCGCGCGAGGTCGGCAAGGTCGTCGCCGACAAGACCGTCGACTCGGTCTGCCCGTACTGCGGCGTGGGCTGCCTCCTGACCTACAACGTCAAGGGCAACAAGATCCTGTGGGTGCAGGGCAGGGAAGGCCCCGCCAACTCCAACCGCCTGTGCGTGAAGGGGCGTTACGGTTTCGACTACGTCCAGCACAAGCACCGCCTGACGAAGCCGCTCATCCGCAAGCCCGGCGTGAAGAAGCACAAGGACTTCGTCGTCGACCCCGACAACTGGTCGCAGGTGTTCCGCGAGGCGAGCTGGGAAGAAGCGCTCGATTTCGCCGCGAAGGGCCTGCGCGACATCCGCGATGCTAAAGGAGAATTCGACGGCAAGAAGGCGCTCGCCGGATTCGGCTCCGCCAAGGGCACGAACGAAGAGGCCTATCTCTTCCAGAAGCTGGTGCGCACCGGCTTCGGCTCGAACAACGTCGACCACTGCACGCGCCTGTGCCATGCCTCGTCGGTCGCCGCGCTCATGGAGGGCATCAACTCGGGGGCAGTGTCGAATCAGGTGCGCGACGTGATGAACGCCGAGGTGATCTTCCTCATCGGCGCGAATCCCACGGTGAATCACCCGGTCGCGGCGACCTGGATGAAGAACGCCGCCAAGGCGGGCGTGAAGCTGATCGTCGCCGACCCGCGCAAGGGCGACCTCGCGCGCCACGCGACCTACAACCTGCAGTTCAAGGCCGACACCGACGTCGCGCTGCTGAACGCGATGCTGCACGTCATCGTCGAGGAGGGCCTGGTCAACGAGGCCTTCATCCGCGACCGCACCTCGGGCTACGAGGCGCTGGCCGAGAACGTCAAGAAATTCTCTCCCGAGGCGATGGCGCCGGTCTGCGGCATCGACGCGAAGACCATCCGCGAGGTGGCGCGACTGTACGCTACGTCCAAGGCCTCGATGATCATGTGGGGGATGGGCATCTCGCAGCACGTGCACGGCACCGACAACGCGCGCTGCCTGATCGCGCTTGCGCTCTCGACCGGCCAGATCGGCAAGCCCGGCTCGGGCCTGCATCCTCTTCGCGGCCAGAACAACGTGCAGGGTGCCTCCGACTCGGGCCTGATCCCGATGTTCTATCCCGACTACCAGCGCGTCGCGACGCCCGAAGCCAAGGCGCGCTTCGAGAAGCTCTGGGGCATGGAGCTCGACCCCAAGCCCGGCCTCACCGTGGTCGAGACCATCCACGCGGCGAAGAAGCGCGAGATCCGCGGCATGTACATCATGGGCGAGAATCCGGCGATGTCCGACCCCGACGTCGATCACGCGCGCGAGGCGCTCGCCACGCTCGATCACATGGTGGTGCAGGACATCTTCCTCACCGAGACGGCGTATCTCGCCGACGTGGTGCTGCCGGCGACCGCCTGGCCCGAGAAAGTCGGCACCGTCACCAACACCGACCGCATGGTGCAGCTCGGGCGCAAAGCCATCGAACCGCCGGGCGAGGCCAGGGAAGACCTCTGGCTCTTGAACGAGCTGGGTAAGCGAATGGGGCTTTCCTGGAACTACACGCATCCGCGCGAGGTGTTCAACGAGATGCGCCAGTGCATGGACTCGATCGCGGGCATCACCTGGGAGCGTCTCGAGCGCGACTCCTCCGTGACTTATCCGTGCGAGAAGGAGGGCGACCCGGGCGAGCCGGTCGTGTTCGTCACGCACTTCCCGACGACGACCGGCCGCGGCAAGTTCGTTCCCGCGGATCTGATCTCGGCGGCGGAGCGTCCCGACGACGAGTACCCGATGGTGCTCATCACGGGCCGCCAGCTCGAGCACTGGCATACCGGTGCGATGACGCGCCGCGCGACGGTGCTCGATCACATCGAGCCCGAGCCGGTCGCTTCATTTCATCCGCTCGATCTGGGCAAGTTCGGCGTGAAGCCGGGCGACATCGTCACGGTCGAATCGCGCCGCGGGAAGATCGCGCTCTACGCGCGCGCCGACGAAGGCACGCCCTCGGGCGCTGTGTTCATCCCGTTCTGCTACTACGAGGCGGCGGCGAACATGCTCACCAACCCCGTGCTCGACCCGGTCGGCAAGATCCCGGAGTTCAAGTATTGCGCGGTGAAGGTGACGAAAGGCGGCGCCGAGCCGGCGCGCGCGAGCTACGGTGGCGGGCAGGCCCTCGCCGCGGCTACGAAAGTCGCGTCGAGCTGATCTTTCAGCAATGTAAGCTTGGTCCAGCCCCGGTCGGAGCGGGCTTGACCTTCGTCAATGTTCGCGTATTCGCGCAACCCTTATAGTGTCCGGCCCCTAGAACACCCAAACTGTCCCGTAGCAGGAGCAAGTCGATGCCGTCGGATATCGAAATTGCGCAGAAAGCCAAACTCGAACGCATCTCCAAGATCGCGCTATCCAGGCTCGGTATCCCCGAGGAGCACCTCGAGCCATATGGGCACTACAAGGCGAAGGTCTCGCTCAAGTACCTCGACAGCCTGAAGGCGAAGCCAAACGCCAAGCTCGTCCTGGTCACGGCGATCAGCCCGACGCCGGCCGGCGAGGGCAAGACGACGACCACGGTCGGTCTGGGCGACGCGCTGAATCACATCGGCAAGAAGGCCATGATCTGCCTGCGCGAGCCCTCGCTCGGGCCGGTGTTCGGCATGAAAGGGGGCGCGGCCGGCGGCGGCTACGCCCAGGTGGTGCCGATGGAGGACATCAACCTGCACTTTACCGGCGACTTCAACGCGATCGCGCTCGCGAACAACCTGCTCGCGGCGATGATCGACAACCACATCCACCACGGCAACGAGCTCGGCATCGACGTGCGCCGCATCGCCTGGAAGCGGGTGGTGGACATGAACGACCGCGCGCTGCGCGACATCACCATCAGCCTGGGCGGGCCGGGCAACGGCTATCCGCGCCAGGACGGATTCGACATCGTGGTCGCCTCGGAGGTCATGGCGATCTTCTGCCTGTCGAATTCGCTCGAGGACCTGAAGGAGCGCCTGGGCAAGATCGTGATCGGCTACACTCGCGACCAGAAGCCCGTCCTCGCGAAGGATCTTCAGGCGCATGGCGCCATGACGGTGCTGCTGAAGGATGCGATCCAGCCCAACCTGGTGCAGACGCTCGAGAACAACCCGGCGTTCATACACGGCGGCCCGTTCGCCAACATCGCGCACGGCTGCAACTCCGTGATCGCGACGAAGTCGGCGATGAAGCTGGTTGACTACGTCGTCACCGAGGCCGGGTTTGGCGCCGACCTGGGCGCAGAGAAGTTCATCGACATCAAGTGCCGCAAGTCGGGGTTGCGCCCCTCGGCGGCGGTTATCGTCGCCACCGTGCGCGCGATGAAATACCACGGCGGCGCGGACCTGAAGACGATCACGCAGGAGAACCTCGAAGCGCTGGAGAAGGGCATGACCAACCTCGAGCGCCACGTCGAGAACGTGCAGAAGAACTACGGCGTCCCCTGCGTCGTCTCGATCAACCGCTTCAACCACGACACGCCCGCCGAGCTCGAGCTGCTCAAGTCGCGCATTGCCAAGCTCGGCGCCAAGGTGGTGCTTGCGACGCACTGGGGCGACGGCGGCAAGGGCGCCGCGGAGCTCGCGCACATCGTCGTCGATTTGTGCGAGCAGAAGAGCAACTTCCAGTTCGTCTACGACGAGAACGACGCGCTCTGGGACAAGATCAACAAGATCGCGAAGAAGATCTACCGGGCGAGCGAGGTCACGGCCGACGCCAAGGTGCGCGGCCAGATCAAGAAGCTCCAGGAGGACGGCTACGGGCACTACCCGGTGTGCGTGGCGAAGACCCAGTACTCGTTCTCGACCGATCCGCAGCTGCGGGCAGCTCCGTCGAACCACGTGGTCAACGTGCGCGAGGTGCGCCTGGCGGCGGGCGCCGAGTTCATCGTGATGGTCTGCGGCGATATCATGACCATGCCGGGACTGCCCAAGGTGCCCTCGTCGGTCAAGATCGATCTGGTCGACGGGAAGGTCGTCGGACTGTTCTAGCAGGAAGGGTTCGGGAGGGAGACTGAATGCAAGAACTGCTGACTTCGCAATTCTGGCTCGGGCTCGGAGCCATCATCTGGGTCAACATCATCCTGTCCGGCGACAACGCCGTCGTGATCGCGCTCGCGGCGCGTTCGCTGCCGCAGCGCCAGCAGAAGCTCGCCATCCTTTGGGGGGCGGCCGCGGCCGTGGTGCTGCGGATCATCCTCACCGTCGTGGCCGTCGAGCTGCTGAAGCTCTCCTTTCTCAAGCTCATCGGCGGCGTCCTGCTTTTTTGGATCGCCGTGAAGCTGCTGGTCCCCGAGGACGAGGGCGGCGACGACGTCAAGTCGAGCGACCACCTGATCGGCGCGATCAAGACCATCCTGATCGCGGATCTGGTGATGAGCCTGGACAACGTCATCGCGGTAGCCGCCGTGGCGAAAGGCAGCATCCTGCTGCTCGTTCTCGGGCTCGTCATCAGCATCCCGCTGGTGGTCTTCGGCGCGACCCTGCTCATGAAGGTGATGGAGCGCTATCCGGTCATCATCACGGTGGGAGCGGCGCTGATCGGGTATGTCGCCGGGGAGATGCTGGTGACCGATCCCACCGTCATCGAATGGTTCAGGGCCAACGCCCACTGGGTGATCGACTTCGAGATCTTCACGGTCTTCGGACGCAAGTTCGAGCTCTCGGCCGCCGGCTTGATCGGCGCCGGAGCCGTCGTCGCGGCCGGCAAGTGGCTCGCCGGGCGCAAGAAGCCTGCGCCGGGGGGCGAGCGCGCCTAGGATGCACGGGCGCGGACTTGACTCCAGTCAAGAGCGCGTCAGGCCTTTGTGGTAATAATGACTGCGGTGCACGCAGCGGGGCGCACAGGGAGCAAAAGGAGTTCATAGGAGGAGACATGCAGGTCGACATCGAACGGGTTTCGCGTTGGAGCATTCCTTTCCTGGCTGCCGTGGCAGCCCTCGGCTCGCCGCAGGCGGTGCTGGCGGCCTGGGAGCCGAACAAGACGGTGGAATTCATCGTCCCCGCTGGGACCGGCGGCGGCGCCGACCAGATGGCGCGCTTCATCCAGGGCATCGTCGCCAAGCACAAGCTGATGAAGCAGCCGATGGTCGTCATCAACAAGGCGGGCGGAGCCGGCGCGGAAGGCTTTCTCGACGTCAAGGAATCCAAGGGCGACGCGCACAAGCTGATCATCACGCTGTCGAACCTGTTCACCACGCCTCTGGCCACGCACACGCCGTTCAACTGGCGCGACCTGACGCCGGTGCAGATGATGGCGCTCGACAATTTCGTGCTGTGGGTGAACGCCGAGACGCCGTACAAGACGCCCAAGGAGTACGTCGCCGCTGCAATGGGCGCCGGGGGCAAGTTCAAGATGGGGGGCACGGGATCGAAGCAGGAAGATCAGATCATCACGGTCGCCATCGAGAAGCAGACCGGGGCCAAGTTCACGTACATCTCCTACCGCGGCGGCGGCGAGGTCGCGGTGCAGCTGGTCGGCAAGCACGTCGACTCCACCGTGAACAACCCGATCGAGGCGGTGGCGCAGTGGCGCGCCGGCACTCTGCGGCCGCTGTGCGTGTTCGACGCCAAGCGCATGCCCTACAAGACGAAAGTCACCAAGACGATGTCGTGGAACGACATTCCGACCTGCAAGGAGACGGGCCTCGACGTCGAATACCTCATGCTGCGCGGGATCTTCATGGCGGGCAGCGTGACCCCCGACCAGGTGCAGTACTTCGTGGACCTGCTGAAAAAGGTGCGCGAGACGCCGGAGTGGAAGGACTTTCTCGAGCAGGGTGCCTTCAATCAGACGACGCTGAGCGGCAAAGACTACGAGTCCTGGGTGGCGCGCGAGGAGGCGAGGCACATCTTGCTCATGAGAGAAGCGGGGTTCCTCGCGAAATAGCTCCAGCGAGGAGGCGAGGGGCGTGGAAAAAGGAACAGATCGTTCGGCGGCATCGGTCCGCGCGGTGGAGATCGGCGTCGCGATAGTCATCCTCGTGTTCGGCCTGGTGGTGGTGATCGACACCTACAGCCTGGGCGCGAGGTGGGGCGACGACGGGCCGCAGCCGGGCTACTTTCCCTTCTACGTCGGACTGCTGATCTGCGTCTCCAGCGTGACGATTCTTGCGCGGGCCTGGGGCAACGCGGCGCTCGCCGAGGATTCTTTCGTGTCGCGCGGCGAGCTGAAGAAGATCCTCATCGTCCTCGTGCCCACTGTGGTGTACGTCTCGACCATCGCCTATCTGGGCTTCTACGTGGCGTCGACGCTGTACATCGCCTATTTCATGTGGCAGCTTGGCCGGTACTCCTGGATCAAGACGGTTCCGGTATCGGTCGGCGTGAGCGTGGCCTTTTTCCTGATTTTCGAGACATGGTTCGGGGTGCCGCTGCCCAAGGGACCTCTGGAAGCGGCGCTGGGCCTGGGCTGATCTGAGTGGAAGAAATCAACGCACTGCTGGGCGGGTTCGGCGTCGCCTTCACTCCGTTCAACCTGATGCTGATGTTCGTGGGCGTCATCCTCGGCATCATCATCGGCGTGCTCCCGGGGCTTGGCGGAGCGAACGGCGTCGCGATCCTGCTGCCGCTCACTTTCTCCATGGCGCAGCAGCCCGGCGGCACCACCTCGGCCATCATCCTGCTGTCGTGCATCTACTGGGGAGCGCTTTTCGGCGGCGCCATTACCTCGATACTTTTCAACATTCCGGGCGAGCCCTGGTCGGTCGCGACCACGTTCGACGGCCATCCGCTGGCGCAGCACGGGCGCGCCGGCAGCGCGCTCACCGCGGCGTTCACGTCCTCGTTCGTCGGGGCGCTGATCGCCGTGGTCATGATCACCTTCCTGTCGCCGGTCGTGGCGAGCTTTGCCCTGAAGTTCGGGCCTCCGGAATTCTTCGCCGTCTACCTGCTCACGTTCTGCGCCTTCGTGGGCATGAGCGGCGGCAACGCTGCCAAGACCGTGGCCTCGATGATGATCGGGTTCGCGCTCGCCGCCGTCGGCCTGGACAGCGTCACCGGGACCCTGCGCCTCACGTTCGGCTTTACCTCTCTGCTCAAGGGGTTCGATTTCCTGATCGCGGTCATCGGCCTGTTTGGCATCGGGGAGATTCTCGAGACCCTGGAGGAAGGCCTGGCGTTCAAGGGAGCGAGCGCCAAAATCAACATGAAGGTCGTCCTGGAGACGTGGAAAGAATTGCCGCGTTACTGGGCGACTTCCTTGCGCAGCTCCGCGGTAGGGTGCTTCATGGGGATCGTGCCGGGCGGGGCGACGCCGGCGTCGTTCATGAGCTACGGCCTGGCGCGGCGCCTCTCCAAGGACGGCAAGGATTTCGGCAACGGCAAGGTCGAGGGCGTGGTGGCGCCGGAAACGGCCGCGCATGCCGCCGGAACTGCGGCGCTCCTGCCGATGATCACGCTGGGCGTGCCGGGCTCGCCCACCGCGGCGGTGCTGCTCGGGGGCCTCTTGATCTGGGGGCTGCAGCCCGGGCCGCTGCTGTTCGTCGAGAAGCCGGATTTCGTGTGGGGCCTGATCGCCAGCATGTACCTGGGGAATATCGCCGGCCTGATCGTCGTGCTCACCTGTGTGCCGCTGTTCGCCGCCATCCTACGCATCCCGTTCTCCATCATCGCCCCCGTGATCATCGTGATCTGCGCGATCGGCGCGTACACCGTGCACAACTCCATGTTCGACGTCTACCTGATGGTCGTCTTCGGGGTGCTCGGCTACGCATTCAAGAAGCTCGGTTACCCGCTTGCGCCCATGGTGCTGGCGCTCGTGCTGGGGGACCGCGCCGAAGAGAACTTCAGGAACGCGATCAAGGGATCGCAGGGCGATCTCTCGATCTTTTTCTCCAACGGCCTCGTGGGTGGGCTGACCGCGCTCGCGCTGTTCCTGCTGTTCTGGCCCATGATCCGGACCGCGGTGCGCGCGGTGCGGGGTGGGGCGCGCTAGTTGCCCCGCTGCCTGAGGCGCGACAGTGTCTCCGGGGTGAGGTTGAGGTAGGAGGCCAGCTCTTTCTTGGGGATGCGCCCGAGCAGGTCCTGGTGCTTGCGCATGAAGCGCGCGAGCCGCCCGGGGGCGTCGAGCAGGTGCAGCGTGATGGTGTGCGCCATGACCTCGGACATGAGCCTCATCACCTCGTACTCGAAGCGCAGCTTCACGTCGGTGTGACGCTCGAGGAACTCCACCCAGTGAGGCATCGACAGCCGGGCGACGCGTACTTTGGTGACGGCGGCGATGCTGTACGGCATGGGCGTCTTCATGCGCCACGCGGCGTAGGAAGTGTCCATGTCGGTCTCGGCCGCGAATCGCAGGATCATCTCCTTGCCCTGGGGATTGCTGACGACGCGCTTGAGGATGCCATCCAGGATGAAGAACTGCTCCATGTTCGTGCCGCCCTGCCGGACCAGGGGCTCGCCCTTGCGGTACTCGGCGACCTCGAGTTGCGGCTCCAGATCGTTCCAGGCAGGCGTCGGCATTTCGCGCAGTATCAGGTTCTGCTTGAGCTGCAGCCGGATGGTGTTGCGTTGCGGGTGATTGACGATCGCCGACACGGGCTGGAGCTGCGCGGAAGGGCTCAATTAAGCGGGAATTATTGACCGCAGTCAAGGTGGAAAGGCCTTTCCAATCCTAGACTTTGCGGTCCTACGATCCCGGAGCTCCGATTCGTACTTGAGGGCCGGGCACAGCACGCAAGGAGATCATCATGGGCACCGTCGAACCTCAAGTGGCCGCTGCCAGCAGCGATACGCAAACACAATTGATCGACGGATTCCAGCTGTTGATCGATGCTCTCAAGCTCAACGGCCTGAACACCATCTACGCGCTGCCCGGGATTCCAATCACCGACCTGACCCGGCGCGCGCAGGCGGCAGGCTTGCGGGTCCTTTCGTTCCGCCACGAGCAGAACGCGGGCTATGCCGCCTCGATCGCGGGCTTCCTCACTCAGAAGCCCGGCATCTGCCTCACCGTGTCGGCGCCCGGCTTCCTGAACGGCCTGAACGCGCTCGCGCACGCCACCGTCAACTGCTTCCCGATGATCCTCATCTCGGGCTCTTCCGAGCGCGAGATCGTCGATCTGCAGCAGGGCGACTACGAGGAGATGGACCAGCTCGCGATCGCCAAGCCGGTCGCCAAGGCCGCCTTCCGCGTGCTGCACGCCGAGGATATCGGCGTCGGCGTGGCGCGCGCCATCCGCGCGGCCGCGTCGGGCCGCCCGGGCGGCGTCTACCTCGATCTGCCAGCCAAGCTCTTTGCACAGAACATCGACGCAGCGGCCGCGAAGAGCACGCTGATCAAGGTCGTGGACCCGGCGCCGCGCCAGATCCCGGCGCCGGAGGCGGTGAAGCGCGCGCTCGACCTCCTTCGCGGCGCAAAGAAGCCGCTCATCATTCTGGGCAAGGGTGCGGCGTACGCGCAGGCCGACGCCGACATCAAGGTGCTGGTCGAGAAAACGGGGATCCCGTACCTGCCGATGTCCATGGCTAAGGGCCTGCTGCCCGACACGCACGAGCTGTGCGCATCGGCCGCGCGCTCTTTCGTGCTGCCGGAGGCCGACGTGGTGATGCTGATCGGCGCGCGCCTCAACTGGCTGCTGTCGCACGGCAAGGGCAAGACCTGGGGCGGGAAGGGCCACAAGGACTGGGGCGGCCAGAAGTTCATCCAGATCGACATCTCGCCGCAAGAGGCCGACAGCAACGTGCGTATCGACGCGCCGCTGGTCGGCGACATCGGCTCGTGCGTTTCGGCGCTGCTTGCCGGGCTCGACAAGAATGCGGGCTCGCTGCCCAAGCCGCCGGCAGAGTGGCTGAACGCCGTCAGCGAAAAGAAGAAGACCAACGTCGCCAAGATGGCCGAGACGCTGGCGAAGAATCCCTCGCCGATGAATTTCCACAGTGCGCTCAGCGTGGTGCGCGACATCGTCAAGGCGAACCCGGACGCGATGTTCGTCAACGAGGGCGCCAACGCTCTCGACTTCACGCGCTCCATCGTCGACATGTACAAGCCGCGCAAGCGCATCGACGTCGGCACCTGGGGCATCATGGGCGTCGGCATGGGCTACTGCGTCGCCGCTGCCGTGGTCACCAAGCAGCAGGTGATCGCCATCGAGGGCGACAGCGCCTTCGGCTTCTCCGGCATGGAAATCGAGACGATCTGCCGCTACAACCTGCCGGTGTGCATCGTGATCATGAACAACAACGGCGTCTACAAGGGCACCGACGTGAATCCGCTCGGTGGCGACGTCGCCCCCACGGTGTTCGTCAAGGACGCGCGCTACGACAAGCTGATCGAGGCCTTCGGCGGCGTGGGCGTGCACGCCACTACTCCGGCCGAGCTGCGCAAGGGCATGGAGGACGCCATCCGCTCGAAGAAGCCCACGCTCATCAACGCCGTGATCGACGAGACCGCAGGCACAGAGAGCGGCCGCATCACCAGCCTGAATCCGAACGCCGGAAAAAAGAAGTAGGCCATGGAAGCGCTCAAAGGAGTTCGCATCCTCGACATGACGCACGTCCAGGCGGGCCCGACGTGCTCGCAGCTGCTCGCGTGGATGGGCGCCGACGTCATCAAGTTCGAGAACCCGCAGGGGGACGCGACGCGCGGCCAGCTGCGCGACCTGCCCAACGCCGATTCGCTGTACTTCACGATGCTCAACTGCAACAAGCGGTCGATCACCGTGAACATGAAGAGCGCCGAGGGCAAGACGGTGTTCGTCGATCTATTGAAGAAGTGCGACATCATCATGGAGAACTTCGGGCCGGGTGTGCTCGACCGCTTCGGCTTCTCCTGGGAGAAGATCCACGAGATCAACCCCAAGGTCGTGATGGGCTCGATCAAGGGCTTCGGCTCCTCGGGTCCGTACGCCGACTTCAAGGCCTACGAGAACGTCGCGCAGGCGATGGGCGGCGCGATGAGCACCACCGGCGTCCCGGACGGCCCGCCTTTCGTGACCGGCGCGCAGATCGGGGACTCGGGAACCGGTTTGCACCTCGCCATTGGACTGCTCGCCGCGCTGCGCCAGGCGCAGCAGACCGGCCAGGGACAATACGTCGAGGTGGCGATGATGGACGGCGTCATGAACCTGTGCCGCGTGAAGTTCCGCGACCACCAGCGCCTCACGCGCGGCGCGATGTCCGAGTACTCCGTGCCGACGTATCAAAACATGGGCGACGTGCCGCGCGCCGGCAACGACTCGGGCGGCGGCCAGCTCGGCAACGCTGTTCACTGCAAGCCGCACGGTGCTAACGACTGGCTCTACGTGGTCGTCCAGGAAGCGGTGTGGGAGGACCTCGCGAAGCGCATCGGCCCCGAGGTGGGCGTGCCCGACCTCGCGAGCGACCCTCGCGTTGCGAGCATCGGCGAGCGCCGCAAGAACCAGCAACTTGTGTGGACGCTGCTCAACAAGTTCGCCGAGAAGTACACCAAGCGCGAGCTGATGACCATTCTCAATCCGCTCGATGTGCCCTGCGGCCCGATCATGTCCACGCAGGACCTCGCGACCGACGAGCACGTGCGCGGCCGCGACATGTGGGTCGAGCTCGACCATCCCAAGCGCGGCAAGTGGTACAACGTCGGCATGCCGATCAAGCTCTCGGC
>Ga0137409_10000376_pt1 | contig 48573 bp, 38 predicted proteins | sample CZODoug1_16funga_FD_122059 | JGI IMG/M metagenome (GOLD analysis project Ga0137409, IMG submission 122059) | Vadose zone soil fungal communities from Angelo Coast Range Reserve, California, USA - CZODoug1_16fungal (Hybrid Assembly) | ecosystem: Environmental > Terrestrial > Soil > Vadose zone...
AAGATCGACCAGAATCGCGGCAAGGTGCGCGTCGCCGCCGATTTGTCGGAGAAGGGCATCGCCGAGATCAAGGCCGAAGAGCGGATGCGCGGCGAGCTCGCCGAACAGGCCCTGCAGAATTTCGAGGTCGAGCTCGGACTCAAGTCACCCGAGACGACGCCGATGGCGCAAACGGCGAAGGATCTCGGACCAGCAACAGAGAAACAAACGAGCTAGTGACTTCTCCGGAAATGCAACCACGAAGACACGAAGACACGACCTTCGTGGTCGCGTTCTTGTGTATGAGGACGTAGGGGCGGACCCGCGTGTCCGCCCCGGGGCCGACACATGGGTCGGCCGCTGCGACACGAGGTTTAAAGGATACAGATATGGCGAATGGACAGCCCAGACCGGCGTTTTACGTCGCGGTGCTGCTCGTCGTGATGGGCCTCGTCGGCCTCGCGCTGTGGCGATACGGCGCGATCAGACCGGGCGGGCAGGCCGGACAGATTTCGAACGAGGAGCTGAAGCAGATGAAGGGCGGCGCCGAAGCGCCCGACAGCTCCGGGATCACCACCGTCAAGGAATACAAGTACGTCGCCGCGTCCAAGTTGCCCGAGGTCAAAGGCATCTCGAACTACAAGCCGATGGCCGATCGCACGGTCCGCTTTGCGATCAACGTGTGGGCGGGCTGGGGACCGATCATCTACGCGAACAACGGCTTCAAGCCGGGCAAGGTGTGGAAGTCGCCGGGCGGCCCTGGAAACAAAGACAAGGACTTCAAAGTCGAGCTCGTGCTCATCGACGATCCGGTCGCGATGCGCGATGCCTACGCCGCCGGCAATCTCCACGTCGGCTGGGCGACGCTCGACATGATCCCGCTGTTCCTCGAAGGCCTGCGCAAGGATTCGCGCGTCATGCCGCGCGTCTACCAGCAGGTCGACTGGTCGAACGGCGGCGACGGCATCGTCGTCCGCGACACGGTCAAGACGATGGCCGATGTGCGAGGGAAGACGATCGTGCTCGCGCAGAACTCGCCGTCGCACTACTTCGTGCTGAACGCGCTGATCAACGCCGGCGTGCAGCCGGCGGAGGTCGAATTCAAGTTCACCCAGGACGCATTCCAGGCGGCGGCCGCATTCAATGGCGACAAGCGTATCGCCGGGTGCGTGAGCTGGGCGCCAGACATCTACAACCTCGAGAAGGTCAAGGGCAACCACCTCCTCGTCACGACGTCGACCGCCAACAAGCTGATTGCCGACGTGTGGTTCGCGCGCGCCGACTTCGCCAAGGACAACCCGGACATCACCGAGGGGATGGCGCGCGGCATCTTCGACGCGATGGTGGACCTGAAGGCGCAGGATGCCAAGCAGAAGGTCGCGAAGCTGATGGCGACCGGCTATTCGATTCCGGAGAGCGACGCGCTCGGCATGCTCGGCGACGCGCACTCGACCAATTACGCGGAGAACCGCGACTTCTTCCTCAACCAGAACAACCCGACCAACTTCGAGCGCACGTGGAGCACCGCGTACTTCCTCTACAAGAAGATCAACGCCGTCACCGAGCAGACGCCGTTCGATCAGGCGATGGACTTCTCGGTCATCCAGAAGCTGGGCGCCGAAGCCAAGTACGCCAGCCAGAAGAACGAATACGACATCCACTTTGCCCCGGCCACTGCGGGCTCGATCCAGGGCGAGAAGGACGAGATCCTGACCAAGACGGTCGTGATCCATTTCTTCCCGAACTCCTGGGACCTCAACAAGAAGATCACGCGCAACGCGGACGGCAAGGAAGTGGAAGAGCTCTACGATCCCAACGTCACGTTCGTCGTCGAGGAAGTCGGAAAGCTGGCGGGCCAGTTCGGCGCCGCGCGGATCGTCATCGAAGGCCACACCGACGGATCGATGAAAGGCCAGGTCCCGAAGAACCTCGTGCAGGAGCTGTCGCTGAACCGCGCGAACGCCGTGAAGGAAGCGATTGTCCGGAAGTTCGGGTCGCTGCAGCCGAATCAGTTCTCGACGGCCGGCATCGGTTGGGATCGTGCCGCCGATCCGACGGATCCGGAGAACGGCGCGAAGAACCGCCGCGTGGAGATCAAGGTCTATCCGGCGGAGGCGACGGCCGCCGCGAAGTAGATGCGGTCCGATTCGAAACCGTCGCTCCTGGCGCTTCGCCTCGCTCCGTCCCGCGCGACGCGCCGCCTCATCGGCGTGGGGGCCATCGGAGCCGTCGTGCTGTTCTGGTGGCTGTCAACCATGGGCGCCGCGCCCGAGGAGCGGCTGATCTCGCCGGTCATCCTGCCGAGCCCGGCGGAAGTGGCCAGAAGTTTTCCCAGCCTGCTCAACGACCGCGCGCTCATCCAGAGCATTGCCGCAACGCTCAAGCGTGTGTTGATCGGATTCGGCCTGGCGGCGGCGATCGGCGTGCCGCTCGGCATCCTCGCCGGCTCGTGGCGCGTCCTGCAGGCGGCCGGCGCGCCGCTCGCGCTCTTCGGCCGCAACCTGCCGGTGGCCGCGCTGATTCCGCTCACGATCCTGTGGTTCGGCATCGACGAGACGCAGAAGGTGATGTTCATCTTCATTGCCTGCGTGCCGTTCGTCTACTCTGACGCCGTGTCCGCCATCGCCGGCGTCCCGGACCGGTATGTCGAATCGGCTCAGACGCTCGGGGCCTCCGCCGCTCAGATTGTCGGCAAGGTGCTCGTCCCGCTCGCGCTGCCGGACATCTACGACAGCCTGCGGCATCTGTTCGGTCTCGCGTTCGGGTACATCATGCTCGCGGAACTGATCAACGCGCAGCACGGCCTCGGCTACCTGTTGATGACGAGTCAGCGCCGCGGGCTGTCCGAGCACATCATCCTGATCCTCCTCATCATCGGTCTGCTCGCCTTCGGCATCGACCGCCTGCTCCTGTTCTTCCAGCGCGGGTTGTTCCCGTACCGCGTCGTCGAGGACTAGTGACCGTGAGCGAGCCCGCGGAGGCGGTCAGCGCTGCGCCCAACGTCGTCGATTTCTGCGGCGTGACGAAGAAGTTCGGGGACCTCACCGTCATCCGCGACGTGACGTTTTCCGTGCGGGACCTGCCGGGCAAAGGGGAGTTCATCGCCATTCTGGGTCCGTCCGGCTGCGGCAAGTCGACGGTGCTGCGGCTGATCGCCGCGCTGCGGCCGCATTTTCCGGCGTCCGAGGGCACGGTGCTGGTCGGCGGGAAGCCGGTCGAGTCCCCGGGCTCGGATCGCAGCATGGTGTTTCAGGACTACACATCGTTCGACAATCGCACGGTGGAAGACAATGTCGCGTTCGGCCTCGAGTGCCGCGGCATGCCGGCAGGCGAACGGCGGGAGCGCGCCCGCGAGTGGATCGCGAGAGTCGGCCTCGACGTGAAGCGCGACGCGCAGAAATATCCAACCGAGCTGTCGGGAGGCATGCGCCAGCGCGTGGCCATCGCCCGCACGCTGATTCTCTCGCCGCGCATCATTCTCATGGACGAGCCCTTCGGCGCCCTCGATCCGACGACGCGGCTGCACATGCAGGCGCTGCTGGTCGATCTGTGGAGAGAAGCGCAGGCCACGGTTTTCTTCGTGACGCACTCGATTGAGGAAGCGGTGTATCTCGGCGATCGCGTATATGTCTTCTCGTCGTCGCCTGGCACGATCCTTCGCGAGATGGAGGTGCCGTCGCCGGACCGGCCGCCGAAGGAGGCGCAGCGCGAACCAGCCTTCATCGAGCGCGTGTTCGAGATCCGCGACATCATCGACAGCCTGGCTACCTCCACGCGCGCCGGCGATTGAGCACGATGGCCAAGCGTAACGATCCGCCGGCAAAAGTGCCTCAGGCGCCCCAGGAGGTGCTGGCGCCGCCTCGCGGCGCCGGGATCCCGGACTATCTGAAGGAAGCGTTTCTCTTCAGGTGGAACCTGCTTTTCTTCCTGGGCGGCGTGGCTGCCGCCGCGTTGACGCCGCTCGCGCCCGTCCTGTTGCCGCTCGTCGCGGCAGGGGAAGTCACATATCTCACCGGTCTCGTGTCGCTGCCCAGATTCCGCGCCGCGATCGATGCAAAGGTCCACGCCGCCGGCAAATCGGACGCAACAAGCCCCGCGGCCGCCGGCCCGCCCGCAGTCTCGCTCGTGACGATGCTCACGGGCCTGCCCGCCGGCGCTCGCGCGCGTTTCGAGCGGCTGCACGCGCGGTGCCTGGAGATGCGGGGCATCGCGGCCGGCGTGCGCGGCGCGGCCGGCGATCAGAGCGGCAGCGCCGAGGAGATCCGCACCCCCGGCCTCGACCGCCTGCTCTGGCTCTTCCTGCGGCTGCTGCTCTCGAGGACCGCCCTCGATCGGTTCCTGCAGACGATGAACGAGCAGGAAATCTCGACGCGGCTCGAGGAGTTGCGGAAGAGCGTCGCCACCGCGCAGGCCGGCGGCGACGAGCGCATCGTCCGCTCTCTGCAGGACAGCGTCGCGATGGGCGAGCTGCGGCTCGACAATTTCCGGCGCGCGAAGAAGAACGCCGACTTCGTGTCCATCGAGCTGGATCGCATCGAGGGAAAAATCCAGGCGCTCGCGGAGATGGCCGTCAACCGGCAGGACCCCGACTTCCTGAGCAGCCAGGTGGATTCGGCCGCCGAAAGCATGCGGCAGACCGAGAAGGCCGTCAGCGAGCTGCAGCACCTCACGGGACTCGCAGACCAGCTCGACGAACCTCCGGCCATCCTCGAAGCCGATCTGCGGCAGGTGCTGCGACATGACGCCTGAGTCGATGCACCGGCGTCCTGCGGAAAAGCTGCCCGAGTGGCTTCCCGCGTGGGCCGCGCAGCTCGCCGACCTGTATTTCTCGGGAACGACCGCCGCGTTCATCCTGCACGGCAACACCTACGACCTCTTTCCGATGGGCGACGACGCCGGGCCGCGGTACGGCGTGCTGGCGGAGTTTCTGGCCGAGCAGTTGTTCGGCCGATGGCCGCTGATCCTGCATTACGACCTCGGCGGGGGGCTGCGCGCGTTCGCCGGACGCGATGAAACGCGCCTCAAGGACATGGTGGCGCTCGCGAACAGGAAGGTCGGCGATCTGAGCGCGATGGCAAAAGATCCGGCCGCGGCGTTCGCTGTCCTCGATCGGTTCGTGCGCAAGAACATCATGGCGTCGGAGGACGATCGCCTGAGCGTCGCCGTGATCATGGATCAGGCCTCCTACGTGTTCCCCTCCGGCGAGCCCGGACGTTTGAACCTGCAGGCGTCCTCCGAGCTCGTGACGATGCTCAACTGGGCGATGAGCCCGCACGTCAAGAGTTTGAACATGGCGTTCGTGCTCGTCGACGAAAAGCTCGCCGACCTCAGCGATCGCCTCGCCGGCAACCCGCACGTCGCGGCGATCGAGGTGCCGCTTCCGGCCGAGAAGGAGCGTGAACGCTACGTCCTGGCGTCCTCCGGAACCGCACCCATCAAGGACTTCTCCGACTTCGAGCCGGCGCAGCTGGCGAAGCTGACCGCCGGGATCGCGCTCACCGATCTGAACGTGCTGATCCAATCGGCGCGCGAAAGCGGACGGCGCCTCGACGCCGTCGTGTTCCGCTCGCTGAAAAAACGTCTGCTCGAGCGGCAGTGCCGCGGGCTGCTCGAGTTCATCGAGCCCAGATGGACCCTCGACACCGTCGTCGGGCACGAGGCCGCCAAAGCACGGCTGCGCGAGGACGCGGCGCTGCTCAGGCGCGGCGCGCTCGACAGCCTGCCGATGGGATATCTGCTGTGCGGCCCGGTCGGGACCGGCAAGTCGTTTCTCGCGCAGTGCCTGAGCGGCGAAATCGGCGTGCCGTGCGTCGTGCTCAAGAATTTCCGGTCCAAGTACGTCGGCGAGACGGAAGGCAACCTCGAGCGCGTGCTGGCGGTGCTTCGCGCGATGGGCCCTGTGGTCGTCGTCGTCGACGAAGCGGATGCGGCGCTCGGCAGCCGCGAGTCGGAGGGCGACTCCGGCACGTCGAGCCGGGTGTTCGGGATGATCGCGGCGCAGATGGGGGACACTCAGTACCGCGGCCGCATCATCTGGATGCTGCTCACCGCGCGTCCCGACCTGCTGCCGATCGATCTCAAGCGCCAGGGGCGCGCGGAGGTCCACATCCCGCTGTTCTATCCGACGGAAGACAAGGAAATCCGCCAGATGTTCGTGATCCTCGCGAAGAAGCTCGGGTCGAGCGTCTCGGTCGACGACGTCCCGCCAATTCCGCAGCGGGGTCAGCTGTCGGGGGCGGACATCGAGGGCATGGTGGGCCGCGCGTGGCGAACCTCGCTGCTGGCCGGCGCCGATCATGTGACGCGCGAGGCGCTGGCTGCCGTCATCGCGACGTTCATGCCGTCCACGCAAGGCCTGGAGCGTGAGCTCCAGGAAACCGCGGCGATGCTCGAGTGCACCGACAGCCAGTTTCTCCCGCCGGCGATAGTGGAAAAGATGGCGGCTGAAGGCGGGCGCGGAAAGTTGCAGGCCCGGCTCATCGCGCTCAAGCAGATCGTGAAGGATTTATAGAGGAGGTTATCGTGGCGCGTACAAGCTGGTTCGACGATCAGGCGAAGCACCCGGTGATCGATGAACAAATCCAGAAGCTGGAATCATTCACCAGCGCGATGGCGGACGGCGTGGTGTCGAAAGAGGAGCTGAACGGGCAGGAACAGCGTCTGACGGCGGCTCTGAAAAAACTCGAAGCCGAATTGAGCGACGACCTGCATGCGAAGGTCACGACAGTGCTCGTGGAGCTCTCGGCCTACAACGTGATGCGCCTCCTCCACGAGCTGAACAGGGAGCGGGCGCGGCAGGCATTCGGCAAAGCCTGACTGTTCCAACATCGTGAACACCGTGTACCGAAACGGCACACGAACCGGGCCGCAGATTACCGGAAACCGACCAGGTCCCCGGCCGGTCGCATACCTGGATCAAGACTGGTATCTCAAATCAGCTCAGGATCTTACTGAGGCACCAGCCAGAAGAATACGCGATCCGGAACCTCTGAATTGGGCCTCGGCCTGCAGCGTGCAGAGACGTCGGCCGTGGACATACAGTCCTTTAGTGTCTCGCATTGTCTCAACGAGCAGCCGGCTCAAGCGGCAGGTCCGGACGGCTCCACCGAGCGGCGCGAGACGCCCGCGGTGGGGTTTCCCAGACTGACCGATGCGCTGGCGCGCACCATGACCGCGCGCGACGCGCAGACCCAGCAGCACTCGCAGCGCGTCCAGCGCTTCGCGCTGTCTCTCGCGCGGGAGGCCGGCATCACCGACTCTGTGATGCTCGAGGCGATCGACGGCGCCGCGCTCCTGCATGACATTGGAAAGCTCGGCATTCCCGATCTCGTGCTCCAGAAGCCGGGGCCGCTCACGCGGAACGAATACAACATCGTCAAGCAGCACGTGATCATCGGCGCCGACATTCTGGCGGCGGCGGCGTTCCCGGGTCCGCTTGCGCTCATCGTGCGTCACCACCATGAGAACTGGGATGGCAGCGGATATCCGGACGGGCTGCGTGGACAAGCCATTCCGGTCGGCGCGCGCGTGCTCGCGATCGTCGACTGCTTTGACGCGCTGACCTCGGATCGTCCCTACCGTCGCGCGCAGTCGCAAGGCTCCGCGGTGGCGATGATTCACGAGCGCCGCGGGGCGATGTACGACCCGGAGATCACCGACGCGTTTCTGCGGATCGTTCAGCGCATGCGATCCGGGTCTGCGCGGAAGGGCGCCGGCAGGCCGCAGACACGGGCGAAGACGTCCTCGCTCGTGGCGAGAGCGATATGATCCTGACACGGCGGAAATCCGACAAGGCGACCTTCCTCACGCTGCCGGCCCCGGCACGTGCGTACGTCGGCGCCGTGGTGGTCGCGGGTGCCGGCTGTCTCGTCGCGGCGGCGCTGCAACTGCGTCTGGAGCATGCGGGTCTGTCCATCATGCTGCTTGGCCTCGCCGTTGCCGCCTCGGCGATGAAGATCGAGCTGCCGCTCGGCCGCAGCCAGTCGAACCTGTCCTTCTCGCATGCGGTGAACTTCTGGGCGCTCTTCGCGCTCGGGCCCGCCCCGACGGCGTGTATCGCGGCTGTGAGCGCGTGGGCCCAGTGCACGCTGCGCGCCGGCGAACGCAACCCGCCGCACCGCGTCGTGTTCAACATCGCATCGCTGATGCTGACCGTATCGGTCGCCGGCCTCCCGCTGAGCGCGATCATGGGCCCGGACGTCTCGGGCGTCGCCGCGCTTGCGCGCGCCGCCGCCGTCGTGGCGCCGCTCTATTTCTTCGTCAATACCGCGCTGGTCGCGGCCGCGATCGCGCTCTCGACGCGCCAGCCGATCGCAGGCGTGTGGCATCGCAACTTCCTCTGGAGCGCGCCGAGCTATCTGGTCGGCGCGGCGCTGGCGGCCATCGCGACGGCAACATCGCAACGGGGCTGGTTCGGGTGGCTCGCGCTGCTGGCGGTGCCGCTGTACCTGGTCTTCCGGAGCTACCACACCGTGGTGGCGCGGCTCCGCGAGGAGCAGGATGAAACGCGCCGCGCGATGGAGGTGCAGCTCGCGACCATCGAAGCGCTCGCGCTCGCGATTGAAGCCAAGGCCGGGTGCACGCCGGAGCACATCCGATCGATCCAGCATTACGCGGCGATGCTGGCCGAGGCGATCGGCCTCTCCGACAGTGAAGTGCAGGCGGTTCGCACGGCGGCATTGCTGCACGACGTCGGCAACATGGCCGTCCCCGAGCACATTCTCTCGAAACCCGAGGCGCTCACGCCCGAGGAGTTCGAGCGCGTCAAGATTCATCCCCGCGTGGGCGCCGAGATTCTGCGCAACGTGCCGTTCCACGCGCCGGTGAGCGAGCTCGTGCTGTGTCATCACGAGCGGTGGGACGGCCTGGGCTATCCGGCGGGGTTGCGCGGCAAGGACATTCCTCTCGGCGCGCGCATCCTCGCGATCGCCGACTGTTACAGCACGCTGCAGACCGACCGCCCGTACCGGCCCGCGCGCAGCGAGGGCGCAGCGATCGCCCTGATGCGCGAGTACGCGGGCACGGCGTTCGATCCGGCGCTGGTGGACCTGTTGATTGCGCGGCTGCGCATGTCGGCGCCGCTGCCCGAGGACGCGCCCGGCGAGGGCGCGTGGGCCCACGACGAACCGCACGCGCTGAAGGACATCGCGGGAGCACATCGCGAGGAACAGACGCTGTACGAAATTGCGCAGGCCCTCGGATCGAGCCTGGGTGTCGAAGACGCGATGGCGCTGATTCACGGCAAGGTCAGCCGGCTCGTGCCGTTTGTGACGTGCGCGCTGTTCCTCGGCGACGACAGCGAGGGGTACGTCTGCCGATACGCGCACGGGCCCGGCACCGAGGCGCTGTTCAAGTGGACGCCGAAGTCCTGGAGCGATCTCTCGCTCCGGCTCCCGGCGTGCGCCGACGGCCGTGACGCGCGCGGCGAGGATCTGACGGCGGTGCTGGCCTGTCCCCTGGTCTTCGAAGGGCATCTGATCGGCGGCCTCGTGATCTACCACACGATCCCCGGCTGCTTCACCGACGAACACCGGCGCGTCCTTGGCCGGGTGAGCGAGCAGGCCGCGGCCGTCATCTATAACTCGACGCGCTTCGAGCAGACGCAGCACGAGTCTCACACCGATCCGCTGACCACACTGCCAAACCGGCGCTCCCTCGATCGGCAATTCGAGACCGGGCTGGCGCGCGCGGCCGGTACCCAGACCAGCGTCAGCGTCGTCGTCCTCGATCTCGATCGCCTCAAGGAAATCAACGACACCTACGGCCACGAGGCGGGCGATCGGGCGCTGCGCGCGGTCGGCGCCGTGCTGCGGTCGACGGTCCGCGAGAGCGATGTGTGCGCGCGCTTTGCCGGCGACGAGTTCATCGTCGTGCTGTGGGGCTGCAGCCCCGAGAACGAGGCGCGTCGGGTGGCCGACGTGCAGAATGCGGTGAGCGCCTATCCCTTCGAGCCGCGCCCGGGCGTCCGCGTCGCGCTGTCGATCAGCGCGGGCCCGGCCCGCTTCCCGGAGGACGGAGGCACGTTCGAGGAGCTGCTGCTGGCGGCCGACGAGCGGATGTACCGCGACAAGGCGGGCCGCCGCTCACGGAACTCCAACCGGCACGTCCTGGCACAGGCGGAGCGCGCCTAAGAATTCGGAATTCGGAATTTGGAATTTGGAATTTGGAATGCCGGCCCGAATTCCAAATTCCAAATTCTCAATTCCAAATTTCGCAATCGGCTCTACTCACGCAAGCCGAAGACGCACAGCGAGAGGCCCGAGATAGCAGTGACGTACTGCTTGCCGTCGACTTCATACGTCATGGGGCCGCTTGCGATCTGCGTGCCCAGGCTCGCCTTCCACAGGAGCGCCCCGGTTCGCGCGTCCAGCGCCTGGAAGTAGCCTTCGCGCCCGCCGGTGAACAGCACATCTGAGGCGGTCGTCAGAATGCCGCTGTCGGTGACGTCGGTCATCGGGAATCGCCATTTCAGCTCGCCGCTGGTCGCGTCCAGGGCCAGCACGGCGCCGGTGCCGGTAGCCTCGGTCCAGTTGTTGATCGGACCGCGGCGCCCTCCACCGACGGCCGGCGCGCCTGGCACCGGCACGTACGATCGATTCGCGCCGCCGCCGAAATTGCGCCCTTCGCGGTATTCGACCGGAGTGCCTCCGAAGATCGTCGCGTAGCCTTCCCACGCGGGCACGTAGAAGAGCCCGGTGTGCGGGCTGTACGACGGCGAGTACCAGTTCGTTCCGCCCTGATTGCCGGGCCATGTGGGCTGCCCCGGCGCCTGCGACGTCTGGTGGGGCCGCCCGCGCTCGTCGAACGTGTCCATCCAGTTCACCTTCACGAACGGCTTCCCGACGAGGAATTTTCCGGTCTCGCGGTCCAGCACGTAGAAGTTGCCGTTGCGGTTCGCCCAGATCATCGCCTTGAGCGGCTGGCCGTGCCACGTGATGTCCGCGAGCACGGGAACCTGGACCGAGTCGTAGTCGTACCGATCGTGCGGGGTGAACTGGTAGTGCCACTTCAGCCGGCCCGTGTCGGCGTCGAGCGCGACGACGGAGTCGGTGTAGAGATTGTCGCCAGGGCGCTGGTCGTTGTTCCAATCGGGTCCCGCGTTGCCGACGCCCCAGTACGTCAGGTTCAGAATGGGATCGTACGAACCGGTGACCCATACCGAGCCGCCGCCGTGCTTCCACGCCTCGGGATCGCAGAAGCTGCCGGGGCCCGGCGGGCACGCCTTCCACGAATCGCCTCCGGGTTCGTCCGGCGCTGGAATCGTGTAGAACCGCCACGCTTCCCTGCCGGTGCGCGCGTCATACGCGGCGACGAAGCCGCGAATCCCGTACTCGCCTCCGCCCACGCCGACGATGACCTTGTCCTTCACGACGAGCGGCGCGTGCGTCACCGAGTAGCCGCTCTTGCTGTCGGCCACCCTCGTGTTCCACACGGGACGGCCGCTCTTCGCGTCGATGGCGACGAGATGCGCGTCGAGTGTACCCATGTAGAGCGTGTCGCCGAGGATCGCAAGGCCGCGATTGTTCGCGCCGCAGCAGACGATCAGCGTCGGATCCAGCGTGTGACGGTAGATCCAGAAGACGCGTCCGGTCTTCGCATCGAGCGCCAGGACGTCGTTCTGCCGCTGCGTGAGATACATGACGCCGTCGACGACGAGCGGCGTGGTCTGCCAGAGGCCCGCGACGGCGGCCTGATACATCCATTTGAGCTCGAGGTTCCTGGCGTTGGCCGGTGTGATCTGCGTCAGCGTGCTGTAGCGATGGCTGAAATACCCGCCGGAGTACATCAGCCAGTTCCGCGCTTCTCTGGCGGCGTTCAGCAGACGGTCGGAGCCGACCTGAGCCTGCACGCGGCAGGTCGCAGCCACGGTCACGAGCACTGCCAGCCAGACGCCTGTTCGTCGCGTCATGATCATCGTCCCTTCAGCGAAAGCAGGTACGCCACGACATCCGCGAGCTCATCGGGAGTGAATGTGTTCTTGTACGACGGCATCGGCGACACGCTGAGGATCGTGAACTCGCGAAGGTCGGCTTTGGCCAGCGAGACCAGCCTCTCCTGCTCGTCGAGGAGCTGCACGGTGTAGGTGTCTTCGTTGAGCCGCCGGCCGTTGATCACTTTGCCGTCGCGCGTGACGGCGCGCACGGGACGATTGATCGGCATCATCTGGCTGGTCGGGTCGGTCAGCGAGCGCACGAGCGATCCCGGGCTTCGCGCGGCGCCGATCTCGCTCAGGTCCGGCGCGACGCGCGAGCCTTGCGCGCCGACGCGATGGCAGCGCGCGCAGCCGCCCTTTCCGTCGAACGCCATGCGGCCGCGGCCCGCGTCGCCCGCCTTCACGGACCCGCGGTCGAACGAGTTCATGTTGCGGAGATACGCGACGATGCCCGCGAGCTCGGACGGGTCGAACTTGAACGCCTGCATCGCCGTGCCCTGGATGCCGTTCGTGATCACGCGCGAGAGATCCTGGTCCGTCGCCGCATTCCGGAACTTCCCGCTGCGGAGGTCGACGCCGCTGATCCCATCGCCGGTCGCGCCGTGGCAAGTCGTGCACTGGGCGTCGTACAGGCGCGCGCCATAGGCGATGTCGGCGGGCGCGTATTCGTCGGGATGCCCACCCGGATTCTGCGCGGCGAGCGGTGGCGGACCCGCGATGGCGAGGCCGAGGACAGCGAAAAACAGCAGCGGTTGTGCGCGCACGTCGCCTCACTCTGGGACGGCCCGTTCAGCACTCTGACGGGACGAGATCCGGCTGATTATAGATCTCGACCGTCAGTACGCAAGGCCGCCACGACAGGTCGCGGCGCGGTTTGCCGGCCCCGAAGCGACCAGGTCCGTTTCCGACCAGGGCCCCGCTGCGGATCGAGCTATGCTCGCGGAGCCATGGAATTGGATCAACGCGTGTGCGACCGCGCGCGACGCTCGCGGGACGCGCGGTTCGACGGCCGCTTCTTCATCGGCGTCACCAGCACACGCGTCTATTGCCGGCCGATTTGTCCGGCGCGCGCGCCGAAAGGCGAACACGTTCGGTATTTTCCGTCCGCCGCTGCGGCCGAAGCGGCGGGGTTTCGCCCGTGCCTTCGCTGCCGGCCCGAAGCCGCGCCCGGCACGCCTGCATGGCTCGGTACCTCCGGACTCGTGTCCCGCGCGCTGCGCCTCATCAGCGAGGGCGCGCTCGACGACAAGGGTGTTGAACGGCTGGCCGACAGGCTCGGCGTCACCGGCCGGCACCTGCGGCGCCTCTTCCTGCAGCACCTCGGGGCGACGCCGCTCGACGTCGCGCTCACGCGCCGGATGCACTTCGCGAAGAAGCTGCTCGACGAAACGACGCTGGCCATGGGCGAGGTCGCGTTCGCGGCGGCTTTCGGGAGCGTGCGCCGATTCAACAGCCAGATGCGCCGCACCTACAGGCGGACGCCCACAGAGCTCCGGCGGCTGGCGCGACAGAAGGTCGCCGGCGATCCGGAGTGCTACCGGTTCAGGCTGGCGTACCGGCCGCCCTATGACTGGGACGCGCTGCTGAATTTCCTCGGGGCCCGGGCCACGCCAGGCGTCGAGTGCGTTGAGCACGGCCGCTATCGGCGCACCATCCAGATCGACGGGAAGAACGGTGTCATCGAGGTTTCCCATCTCGATTCGGGCGCCGCGCTTCGTCTGGAGGTGCGCTTTCCCGATCCCCGTGCGCTGTTGTTCATCGTCGAGCGCGTGCGGCGCGTGTTCGATCTCGGCGCCGACCCCACGCTGATCGGCGAACACCTCAGCGCGGATCCGTTGCTGCGCCGGCCGCTCGCGAAGCATCCGGGGATTCGAACCCCGGGCGCGTGGGACGGGTTCGAGCTCGCGGTCCGGGCCATTCTGGGTCAGCAGATCTCGGTTCGCGCGGCGACGACGATCGCCGGGCGAATCGCCTCGATCTGTGGCTCGCCCGTCGCGGCCGATCGCGGGCTCGAGCGGCTGTTTCCGGCGCCTGCGCAGCTCGCGCACGCGGCGATCGAACGAGCGGGCGTGATGCCCGCGCGTGCAGAGACGATCCGATCGCTTGCGCGCCACGTCGCCAGCGGCACGATCACCTTCGGTTCCTGCATCGATGCCGAAGCCACGGTCTCGGCGCTTCAGGATCTTCCGGGCGTCGGTCTCTGGACGGCGGAGTACATCGCCATGCGAGCGTTCGGCGAACCCGACGCGTTTCCAAGCGGCGATCTCGTGTTGCGCCGCGCCGCCGGCGGCTGCACGGCGCGCCGGCTCGATCGCCGATCGCAGGCATGGCGCCCGTGGCGGGCGTATGCGGTCATGCTGCTCTGGCAGGGAGCCACCGACGATCGCGAAGAGTCAGGGAGGATGAGGCACGCGCACGCTCGTGGTGGTTCGAATCCCCTCGATCGGAATGGCCGCTCTGCTCATGGTGTCGCCTCTCAGGGCACAAGACAACAGAGCGTCCGCGAATCCTTCGACTGTGCCCGGGACAGGCCGGTTCGTTGAGATCCGTTCGTACAACCTCAAGCCAGGCAGGTGCGATCGATTTCATCGGACGTTTCTGACCGCTGCGCTGCCCATGCTCGAGCGCTGGAAGGTCGACGTGGTCGCGTACGGTCCGTCGCTCCACGATGCCGATTCGTACTATCTGATGCGCGCTTATCCGAGTGTCGAGGCCCGGCAGCGGAGCGAGGATGCGTTCTACGGCCCTTTTTCGACCGGCGCCCACCCGAAAAGGGGCCGTGCCCCTTTTTGCTCCGTCAGAACGTCACTCGAACCCGGTACGTCAGCACCGCCGTCGCATCTGTAGCGACAGGAACTGCGAAGGCCGCGGCCCACGCGTCGGTCTTGGTCCATGTGTACGACGATCGCAGCATCCGCCACGTGCCACCGACCGGCTCGTTGACCTCGACGGTGATCGGCGATGCCTTGTGGTTGCGCAGCGTGATCTCGTACTCGACCTCGTAGACATTCGGCGCGATCTTCTCGAAATCGATCTGCTTGCGCTCGCACGTCACGTCGAACGCATTCCCGATCTTGAGGTTCAGCTCCTCGTCCTTCGGCGTGTGATTGATGCGATCCTCGCCGACGAACTGCGTGCCGCCTTTCGAGTCGGCCTGATACACGCGAATCACGCCCGCCGGCATCGGCACGCCGAGGCCCGCCCGCTCGTCGTTCTTGAACTGGTAATACACCTGCACCACGTCCTTGATCGGCGATCCCGGATGCTGCGCGTTGCGGTAGTAAAACGCCTGGCCGTCGACGACGTAGCGCTTGCGAACCGGAACGCCGCTGCCGCTCATCATGCTGACCTGTTTGGTCTCGTTGTTGTTGATCGTCGTCTTCCGGCCGAGCGAATACAGGTGGTAATCCGAGAACGACTCCTGGGCCATCAGGGCGTCGGCGGACATCGGCGCCGACTTGGCGGCCATTTCCATCGCGCGCCCCACGACCTGACGGACGCGATTGAGATCGCCCGCCACGAGCTGCAGCTTCGTGTTCCGGAACGACGTGCCGCTGCCGTTGGTCAGCGTGACCCAGCCGTCGAGATCCGCTGCCTTGTCGTCGCGCGCGACCGTCAGGACGTAGTCGGAGCTCCACGACAGCTTGCCGGCGAGATACGACGCTTCAATCCGGTGGCGCGCCGCGCCGCCGTTGTCGAGCGTCCAGATCAGCGTTGGATGGGTGTAGAGGTTGGCCGGCAGCTCGGGAAACTTGATGTGGTCGGCGTTCATGCCGGTGACAATCTCGCTCCCGATCTGCCACACCGGCGCGTTGTTGTAGCTGAGGAGACGCGCTTTCACTTCGTCCTCGCGCGTCTGACCGTTCTCCTGGCGCCGGCGCACGAGGATGACGTCGCGGCCGACATATTTGCGGAGCAGCTTGTCCGGCTCGAGGAGGTCGTACTCGTAGTTCTGCTCGAGCACGTTCACGCGCGCGGGTTCCGTCAGCGAGCGGAAGTGCACGGTGGCCGGGTTCACCGTGGCGGCGACGTCCATGAACCGGAGATCGAAGTTTCCGCGCGGCAGCTGGAGCTCACGCACATCGCGGACGAGCGCGATGTCGGAGTTGTAAACCGTGACGCCCAGGTCGACCTGGTCGTCGAGCGTCGACCCGTCTTGTCCTCCGTCGCGCGCGGCAGCCGCGGACGCCCCCGGAGCGGAATGGTGCGAAAGACCAGCGGTGCCCGCCACCAGCAACGCCGCGACCCATAGATGTGTGCGCATGTGAAACGGCTCCTTTTGTTGTTCTGTCCTTAGAACGGAGCCGCGCGGATTTCTTGCGTTACTTCTGAAGCCGAGCAATCCGCAATTGAATCAGGGAATCCGAGCCCAGGTCGCTCCGCGGTCGGTGCTGGTGAATCGCCTGCCGTCTTCGGTCGTCACCGTTACGGTTTTGTCGTCGGTTGCGGTGACCCCTGTGAGGCGCGTCGACTCCGGGAAGGGGACGGGCTGCCATGACCGGCCGTCCGTGGAGAGCCTGATCGTGCCGCCGGGGCCGACGAGCCAGCACACCAACGAGGACGGCGAGGCGCCTGCCGTGAAGAGCACGTTCGCGCCCGTCTGCTGATTCTCCCAGGTCGATCCGCCGTCGGTCGACCGCTGCACCGTACGATCGTCCATGATGCGCCACCGGCTGGCCGCATCCGGCGAGACAACGACGATGCCTGGCGCGGTAACGCGGAACATTGCGAGGTTTCTCGCGGCCGCTGGCGCCGCCGGCGCAGTGGTCGGAGCCGGAGCCTCGCGCACCGCGCCAGAGACGATGGCGGTGTCGGCCAGCGTCTTCGCCTCTGCCGGTGCGGCCGCCTTCTCCAACTTGTCAGAGCTCGCCGGTGCTTCCTTTGCTGCGGCGCGCTTGCGGTCCTCGATGGAATCCCTCGGACTGGCCAGCGCATCCGGCCGCCGAAGCCGAGCGTCCGCCTCGAGCGCCGGCGCTGGTGCCGCGCCCGGCGGCGCGCTTGCCGGCGCGCTTACTGCTGGACCGGCTGGAGGCGCCGCGGGCAATACGCGTGGCTGTTCGCCCGGACTCACGCGCCCTCCCTGATCGATTCCGCGCCGAGACGCCGCGGTCTCTTCCCGTCCACGCTCCTCGAGCGGCGCGCGTCGGGCCGGCACGAGCGTCCAGAACAGGGCTGCGGTTGCCGCGACGGTCAGCGGCGCGAGCCATCTGAGCGACGGCATCCGCCACGCGGGCGCCGGCGGCGCCGTCCTCACCATGGCCGCCAGCAGCGCCTGGCATCGTCCACAATCGGCCGCGTGCGTTTCAGCGGCGGCGCGGTCGCCGCGCCCGAGCGTGCCGTCCGCCCAGGCCGCGAGCGTCTCGGCGTCGAGGCACGCGCCCTGCGGCGCCCCCGCAGTCGCCGCGAGCGGCTCGCGCAAGAGCCTGTCGACGACGGCGTCGCGATCGATGTCCAGCTTCTTCACAGGCGGCTCATTCATAAGAACGATCCGGCGCTGATTCCTTGCGCCCACTCAGCATATGCGTCAGATCGAGCGGCCCGGGATCGCTGGCGGCGGTCTCGAAGCACAACGCCATCTGACCGTCGTTCAAGCCGATGTCGTCTCGAAGCTGACGCTCGACATCCTCGCGGATCGCCCGCCGCGTCCGCGCGAGCTGGCGCGAGACGGTCGCCTCGTGCTCTTTGAGCAGGCGGCCGGTTTCCGCCAGCGTCAGCTGCTGGACGTAGTAGCAGCCGAGGCGGAGGCGATCCCGGTGGCTGAGCCGCGCGACCGCCTGGCTCAGCGCCTGCTGCATCAGCGCCAGATACCGCGCGCGGTCGGGATCCGCCGGTGCGCCGCGCTCCGGCGAATGCGCGCCGGCCGATCTCAGCGGTTCGAGATCCTCGTCCGGCAGCGGCTCCAGGCGCCGTCGCGCGCGCAAATGGTCGACGTAGCGCTGCGCGAGCACCGCGCGCAGCCAGGTGGCGAGGCTGCTGCGCCCCTGGAAATAATCGAGGAGCGATCGCCGCTCCCCGTCGCGTTCCTGGAGGCCGTACAAATCTGCGTACAGCGCATCGGCGATCTCGCGCGCGCCGCCGCCCGGGTCGAGGGCGTCGGCCGCGCGGTACAACACCGCACGATACTCGAGCACGAACCGGTCCCAGGCCTTCGCGTCTCCGGCGGCGCACCGTCGCGCCAGGTCGAGATCGGCGGCGTGTTGCGCGCTCACATGACGAGCCGTTTGAACTCGGCGAGCTCCTTCATCTTCGCGAACAACGGGTCGTTCGCCGCCTGCTTTTTCAGATACGGCTGCCTGCGGACCGCCTCAGCCAGCGACGCCAACGCATTCTGCGCCTCACCCGCCTGTGCGAAGCGCTGCGCAAGCGCGTAGTGCATCTGCTCGTTGTTCGGCGTGATCGCGATCGCCTTCTGCTGTTCCGCGATGGCGTCACTGTAGTGACCGCTCTTGGCGAGCTGTGCCGCGTGCTCGGTCAGCTTCGCGGGCACGCCGAGCGTGATGTTCAGCAGCCGGCGCAGCTCGACGAACGGATTCGTCGCGTCGTCCACTCGGATATCGACGACACGCTCCACGGTCGACTCCGAGTTCGCTGGAAGCGGCCGGACGACGAGAATGCCCGCCGACTGCATGCCGCGGATGTCGCCACCCTTCGATTGTCCGGCGTCGAGCGCGCTCATGAGGCGCTCGGCCATCGAGCCGCTGCCGTGTTCGTACGCGTCAGCCATCGCCTTCACGACCGCCCCGCTCGCCAGCGTGTTGCCCTGCACCGAGAAGGTGCGGCCGGTGACATGGCCGGCCCAGGCGCCGAAATGCACGACGTCGCCGGGATCCGCGTTGCGATCGATGACGCGTTTGCCCGTGTACACGGCGGAGCGGCCCTTGGCGTCGATGACCCCGACCTGGCGCGTGTCGCGTCCGGGATCCTCATCAGTGATCCGTTTCACCACTTCGGCGGGGGTCAGCCCCTGCTCCAGCAGCGCTATCGCCTTCGGCCCATACGATCGGTTCGCCGACGCCTGGGTCGCCACGGCGCCGACGCCGGGCTTGGCAAACGGCACCGCGGCGCCGGCCGCGAAGGCGCGCGACTGCACGCCGACACCGAGCTCGCCGGTCGCCGGATCGACGGCGATGATGGAGAAGGTCGAAAACCAGGGGTCCGGCTCCTGCGCGGCGCACCGCATTGCGCCCAGCAGAACACACAGCGCGACGAGCGGTGTTCTCATCAACGACACTCCGATCCGTGATTCTCTCACGCTATCCCGAGCGCAAGAACCGTTCTACCTCAGCGCGGAGCAGAGCGAGAACGAGAAAACACTACGTTTCACTTCACCGCGTTGGTCGGAGTTGTCTGACGACGCGTTCGGTCTTCCACAGGCGATAGCCGCCGGCAAAGGCGTTCTCGTTCGCCCCGAGCCGGACGCCTGACGGCAGCTTCTTCAGCAGCTTCGCGTTCCCGCCGCCGAGCACCACGTCGTCGGTGGCGAGCGCGGTGCGAAATCGCTCGATCACGTCGAGGACGTGCCGGCGCCATTTCTTCTTGCCGCTCCGCTTCATTCCGGCTTTGCCCACATACTCCTCGTACGTGCGTCCCTTCTTGTACGGCAGATGCGCCAGCTCCATCGGCTCCAGGACGCCATCGATGATCAGCGCCGATCCGAGGCCGGTCCCGAGCCCGAGGAAGAGCATGCGCCCGTGTTTGTAGCTGCCCAGCGCCTGCATGGCCGCGTCGTTGATCATCTTCACCGGGCAGGCGAACGCCTTCTTGAAGTTGAAACGGACCCAGCCGCTGCCGAGGTTCTTCGGTTCGCTGACTGGTTTACCCTCGAGGACCGCGCCGGGATAGCCGATGGAGACCGCGTCATATTCCCAGTTCTTCACAGCCTTGCAGACGCGGCGAACCATGAGCGTGGGGGTCAGCTCCGGACCCGAAGGGATCTTGATCGGGGTTTTTTGTCCGGTGGCCAGCACCTTGATGTTGGTTCCGCCGACGTCGATGACGAGAATCTTCATCGCTCTCCTCGCGCTACCGCGTACAATCGCGGGGCCGAACGCGCACTATAGCGCCATTTTCGCCCTGGATGCCCATCGCGTCACCATCCACAGCTGAACATCGCCGCCTCGCCGAGCGGACTCCCCACGCCGTTCCTCCATGGCGGCGGTGGGGTTGCTACGTCGCCGATCGTGCGTGGGGAACCGTCCGCGAAGACTACAGCGCCGACGGCGACGCGTGGCGCTTCCTCACGCACGACATGTCGCGCAGCAAGGCGTACCGGTGGGGCGAGGATGGCATCGCGGGCCTGTGCGATCGCTACCAGTTGCTCGTCTGTGCGCCGGCGTTCTGGAATGGCCGCGATCCGATCCTGAAGGAGCGGTACTTCGGTTTGACGTCGTGGGAAGGCAACCACGGCGAGGACGTCAAGGAGTACTACTTCTATCTCGACAACACGCCGACGCACAGCTACATGCGGATGCTCTACAAGTATCCGCAGGCCGAATACCCCTACCAGCGGCTGCTCGACGAGAATCGGGCGCGCGCCGGCGGCGGTCTGGAATTCGAGCTGCTCGATACGGGCGTGTTCGACAACGATCGCTATTTCGACATCTTCATCGAGTACGCGAAGAGCGGGCCGGAAGACATCTGCATCCGCATCGAGGCCTTCAATCGCGGCCCCGACGCGGCGACGCTGCACGTCATTCCCCATCTCTGGTTCCGCAATACGTGGGGCTGGACGCCCGAGCGCGGCGTCGAGCCGAGGATCAGCGTGGATGAGACGCGGTCCGCGACGGAGGGCGTGGTGGCCCTCGTCGCCGACGATCGCGACGCCGAGACGCTGCGGAACCTCACGTTCAAGTACCAGCTCGGCGAACGCCGGCTGTACGGCGCGGCGGGCGGGCAACCGCTCTTCACCGACAACGAGACGAACTGCGTGCGATGTTATGGGCCGAGGGCGCGGAATGCTTCCCGTTACACGAAGGACGCCTTCCATCGCCACATCGTCGGTGGCGAGGCGTCGGTGAATCCCGCGCGGACGGGCACCAAGGCGTGCCTCCATTATTCGGCGGCGATTCCCGCGGGCGGTTCCTTCGTCTGGCGTCTCAGGCTGACGCCGGAGAGCCTCGCCGATCCCCTGGCCGAGGTGGACGCGATCGTCGCGCTGCGGAAAACCGAGGCCGACCAGTTCTACGCGTCCGTCCACCCGCCCCGCGCCACCGAGGACGAGCGGCTCGTCCAGCGGCAGGCGCTCGCCGGAATGCTGTGGACCAAGCAGATTTACGTGTTCGACGTCGAGCAATGGCTGAACGGCGACGATCCGAGGCATCCGCCGCCCGAGGGGCGCCGGTATCTCCGGAATACGCACTGGCGCCATCTCAACTCGATGCGAATTCTGTCGATGCCGGACGGTTGGGAGTATCCGTGGTTCGCCGCGTGGGACCTCGCGTTCCAGGCCCTGGCGCTCTCGCTGGTCGATCCGGACTTCGCGGAAGAGAATCTGTGGGTCCTGCTCTTCGAGCAGTTCCAGCATCCGAACGGGCAGCTGCCTGCCTACGAGTGGGAGTTCTCCGATGTGAATCCGCCGGTCCACGCCTGGGCGTGCCTGCGCGTCTACATGATGCGGAAGGAGCGCACGGGCACCGGCGATCGCGCGTTCCTCGAGCGCTGCTTCCACAAGCTGCTCATGAACTTCGCGTGGTGGGTCAACAAGGTCGACAGCGAAGGCAACAACGTCTTCGAGGGCGGATTCCTCGGGCTCGACAACATCGCCGTCCTCAACCGCAGCGAGCCGCTGGCCGACGGCGCCACCCTGGAGCAGTCGGACGGCACCGGCTGGATGGGTTTCTACTCGCTCTGCATGATGCGGATCGCGCTCGAGCTCGCGCGCGAGAACCGCACGTACGAGACGATGGCCACGAAGTTCTTCGAGCACTTCGTGTACATCGGCGGCGCGATGAAGCGGATGGGCGGCCGCGACTACCAGATGTGGGACGAGACGGACGGCTTCTTCTACGACATTCTTCGCTTTCCGGACGGACGCTTTGAAAAGTTCGCCGTCCGCTCGCTCGTCGGGCTGATTCCGCTGTACGCGATCGAAGTGATCGACGAAGAGGCCGAGCAGAATCTGCCGACGTTCCTGACGAGCATCAAATGGTTCGTGCGCAACCGCCCCGATCTCGTCGGCGAGGCGTGCTTCACGCAGTCGATCGCGCTGGAAACCCGGCACATCCTGTCCATCGCGGACACCCAGCAGCTCGACCGGCTCCTCCAGCGGCTATGGGATCCCGCGGAGTTTCTGTCGGTCGGCGGGATCCGCAGCCTGTCGAAGTACCACGAGACGCACTCGTTTTCGTTCGGCGCCAGCGACGTGCGCTACGAGCCGGGCGAAGCGCGCTCCAAGATCAAGGGCGGCAACTCCAACTGGCGCGGGCCGATCTGGTTTCCCACGAACTTTCTGCTCATCGAGGCGCTCGTGAAGTTCGACGACGCGATGCTGTCGCAGTTCGAGGTCAAGGCGCCGGGGTCGCCGCAGCCGTTGACGCCGCGCGATATGGCAAGGCAGCTGGCCGATCGGATGATCGGGTTGTTCACGCGGGGCGAGGACGGCCGCCGGCTGATTTTCGGCGACGCGCGGCGGTTTCAGGACGACCCGCACTGGCGCGACTACCTCTGCTTCCACGAGTACTTCCACGGCGACAGCGGCGCCGGCCTCGGCGCGACGCATCAGACCGGGTGGACGGGCCTGGTCGCAAATTTGATCGACGAGTGGCGGAAGTAGAGACAGCGGCTCGGCGATTGGGAGATCGCCGTCTGCGATCGTTCGCCAAGTCAGACAACGCCGATCGCCCGATTCCGCTAGCGCTTCAGCGTCGCGCCCGTCAGGCCCGCAACCGCTCCGAGCGTCGTCTGCGCGGCGTTGAGGCCGAGCCGGAAATCCTGGTCGTTGTAGGTGGTGAAGACGTCGGTCGGCTGATGCCACTGCGGATCCCAGCCGCTCCCGATATGGACACCGCGCTCGTTCTCGCGCAGGCTGATTGCGGGGATCAGGTCCTGGAACGGCCCGGAGTCGGTATTCGTCATGTGGCTGCCGACTGAGGCGGGGTAGTCGGTCGCGTACTTCTCGTTGGCGACCTCGAACACCCACGCGAGCTTCTGGCTCTCGGCGGCCATCTTCGAGCTCACCTGGAACTCGATGTTGACGTCGGCCTCGGGCCGCTGTTCCTTGCTGATTGTGCCGTCCGCGCGCGGCATGCCGTGGTCGAACATCATCATGTCGTGCTGGATCATGCCGAGCCACCTCGGCTCGGGGTACTTGCCGGATCCCGGGGGGTTCTCCATCCCCTGCAGCTCCTGCCGCAGCGCGATATAGGCGCGGGCGGCCTGCGATCCGGTCTCCTCGTTGTTCCACAGCGCGAAGCGGATCGTCCGCTCCGTCTGCACGTCCGGACCGCTGAACACGCGCGCGAGCTCCATCACCAGCGCCGTGCCGGAACCGTCGTCGTTCGCGGCTTCACCCCAGCCGTGGCCGTCCATGTGGGCGCTCACGATGTACATCTCCTCGGGGTGCGTGGTGCCGACCTTCGTGCAGTACGCGGCTTCGCGCGGCCCCGGCGTCGTCGGCTGCATGTTGAGCGCGCGGAGCTTTTCATCGGGCTGCTTCATCGGGTCGGTGTTCACGCCGGTGGGCGTGCGAATGCCCCGCGGCTTGCCGCCGCCCTGAGCGAGACCGGTGTTCCCGCGTCCGCGTCCGCCACCCGGGTTCGCCGGCGGCGGGTCGTACACGTACTTGATTCGATCGGTGGGACAGCCGTAGCTTTTCAGCTGCGCCTCTATCCAGTCGACGGCCGCGCGATTGCGATCGGTGCCCTGCCGCCGATCGCCGAATTGCGTCAGCCCTTTGACCGTGGCCTTGTACTTTTCGAGGTCGAGGCGCTCGACGAGCGTCTTCACGGGGTCGGGCGCGGGCTCGCTCTGCGCGAACGCCGGTTGCACCGTGCCCGTCATCAGGCCGCTCAGCGCGATCGCGAGCATGTGTGAGCGCATGGCAGGAGAGTGTAGTGCAAAAGCAGTAGAGTAACGGCCAGCCGTGTGCAGACGTTTCTGCGTGCATCGCGCCGGGACACCGGGCCTGTGTCTCTGCCTGGCGCTGATGACCGCCGCGTGCGGTCCCGGCGCCTCGCCCGCGGCTCGCAGCCGCCTCGTGGAGCGCGCGGGGGCGGCGATGGGATCGGAGCTGCGCCTCACGGCGTGGGCCGCCGACGAACCGGCGGTTCGGTCTGTCTTCGACGCCGTGTTCAAGGAGTTCGAGCGGCTCGAGGCGCTGATGAGCGTCTGGCGTCCGGGCAGCGACGTGCAGCGGATCAATGCCGCGGCCGGAGACCATGCGGTAGCCGTCAATGCCGACGTCCGCGACGTGCTGCGGATCGCGCGGCAAGTCAGCGAGTGGAGCGACGGCACGTTCGACGTGACGTTCGGCGCGCTGACCGACGTGTGGAAGTTCGATCACGATCAGGACAACACGATTCCCGGCGAAGAGGCGATCCGCGCGCGGCTGCCGCTCGTCGACTATCGCCAGATCGAGATCGACGACCGCGCAGGCACCGTGTTCCTGAAACGCAAGGGCATGCGGATCCACCTTGGCGGCATCGGCAAGGGGTACGCCGTCGAGCGCGCGAAGGAGATCTCGCGGCGCGCCGGCCTTCATGACTTCATGATTCAGGCCGGCGGCGATCTCTACGTCGGCGGCCACAAGGACGGCCGGCCGTGGAAGCTCGGCATCAACGATCCGCGCGGGCCGGACGGCCGCAGCTTCGCGACGATCGAGCTGAGCGACAGCACGTTCAGCACATCGGGCGATTACGCGCGCTTCTTCATGAAGGACGCCGTCCGCTACCATCACATCCTCGACCCGCGGACGGGTCATCCGGCGCGCCTGTGCCGCAGCGTGACGATCGCGTCCGACAGCGCGGTCCTCGCCGACGCGGTTGCGAAAGGCGTCTTCATCCTGGGCCCGGAGAAGGGGATGGCGCTGATCGAACGGCTGCCGCATGTCGAGGGTGTGATCGTATCAGCGACAAACGAGGTGCTCGTGTCGTCGGGGTTGAAAGACAAGTTCGTGCTGCTCGCGCCGCCAACGAACGCGCCGTAGTGCGGATTGCGGTTGCAGACTGCGGACTGCGAATCCGCAATCCGCAATCCGCAGTACGGTCAGCCTGGCGTCGAGACGAACCTGTTGCCTTTGCGTCTGAGGATGATCCAGTGCGGGCACTTCTGCTGATCGAGGTAGAGCCGCTCGCAGTCGTCGCAGCGCACGCACTCGCTCTTGAGAATCTTCGGCCCGCGGATCGCGCCCCACTCGCAGGTCTTCTCGCAGATCTTGCACGAGTTGCATTCAGACCAGCGCTTGATGCGGAAGACCGTGAGGTTCGAGATCAGGCCGAGCATGGCGCCGACGGGACACAGGAACCGGCAGTACAGGTTTCTGACGAAGAGCGTCGCGGCGAGCAGCACCGCCAGCCCGATCCACATCGACGTGGTGCCGAAGAGACCGAACATCCAGAACGGCTCGACGTACCGGTAAACCGACACGTCGCGCGTCGCGATGAAATAGGCGAGGACGCCGGCGAGCAGGCCGTACTTGATCCAGGCGGCGCGGCGCTCGAGCGGCGCCGGCACCTCGACGCGCAGCTTCGCCGGGACCGTCAGGTCCATGAGCTGCGTCAGTGCGCCGAACGCGCACACGCGCCCGCAATAGAACCGCCCCCAGAGCACGGTCGAGACGAGCACGAACAGCGACAGCAGATACCAGGCCAGGTTGTACTTGACGATCGGCAGGTTCAAGTCCGCCACCGCGAACAGGTCGACGACCGACACCAGGCGGCTCTTGACGAACCCCATGTAACCGACGGCGGCGACGAGCGCGACCAACTTGAGCCGGACGCTCTTGCGGAAGAAGCTGACGAGCGCAAATGCCACGAAGCCGATGAGGAGCACCAGATCGCGCGCTTGCGGGCCGAGGATGTCGCCCCAGGTCTCGGCGGCGTCCACTACTTGGCAACCTCGGGCGGCAGCAGCTGCTTCGCGACGATCCGCGAGCTGTCCCTGATCGCGCGCGCCGCGCTGCCGATGGTGATCGACGCGCGCGACACGGCGTCCACGTCGCCGCCGATCCTGAACGGGTCGTGCACGGTCTTCCCCTTGAACTGCGCGGCGAATTTCGGCGGCTCGACCGAGAAATATCCGTACGGCTCCGAGTTGTAGGTGACAACCACCCCGGTGAGCACGCCGGTCATGTCCATGCCGACCAGCATGTGAATCGGCCCGTGGTAGCCGTGCTCCTGCGGCACGAGATCGGTTGTCCAGAAGGCGACGCCGATCGGCTGCGCCGCCGGGTTGGCTTTCGGGTCCGCCGCATACGCCTTGAAGTGCAGCGGTTCCCCGCCGAGCGGTGAGAACGCGGCGGCGGCCGGGAACAGGCGCTTCAACTCGGCCGCCGGATTCGGATTGGTGAAGATGCGATCGGCGCCGGCTGCGAGGACTCCGCCGCCGCAGAGGCACAGGAGGATCGCGCTCGTTTTCTTCGCCCACGTGGTCACGTGCAAACCTGAGGCCTCCTGTCCGGCAGGCGATTATACAATCGGCGCGTGACGACCGACGAAACGGCGGCGCTCGACGACCTCACCTCGCAGCTCGAGGAGCTGAATCGAGTGGGCGCCGCGCTGTCGGCCGAGCGGAACACGTCCCGCCTGCTGGAGCTCGTTCTGACGAAGGCCCGCGAAATCACACGCAGCGACGCCGGTTCCCTCTACATCGTCGAGCAGGCGGACGCGTCGGCGGACGACGACCTGGCGGAGCCCGCGCGCCGGATGCGGTTCATGATCGCCCAGAACGATTCGGTCGACCTGCCGTTCCGCGACGCGTCGATCGCCGTCAGCGATCGCTCCATCGCCGGTTATGTGGCGGAAAGCGGCGAGACGGTGACGATTGATGACGCGTACGCCATTCCCGCGGACGCGCCGTATGTCTTCAATCGCAGCTTCGATGAGGAAACAGGCTATCGGACACGATCCGTGCTCGCGAAGCCGCTGCGCACGCCGAAAGGACAGATCATCGGCGTGCTGCAGTTGATCAACGCCAAGACGGATCGGTCCGCGCGCCTCGATTCGGAAGCGGCCGTCGCCGCCCACGTCACGGTGTATTCGACTTCGCTCGACGCGCTCGCCACATCGCTGGCTGCGCAGGCCGCCATCGCGCTCGAGAACAGCCAGCTGTGGACGGAAATCCATCAGCTCTTCGAGGGTTTCGTGCGCGCCTCCGTCATCGCGATCGAGTCGCGCGACCCGATTACCTCGGGCCACTCGTTCCGCGTCGCGAACCTCACGGTCGCGCTCGCCGAGGCGGCCGACCGCGCCGACGCCGGACCGATGGCCCGGGTGCAATTCACGCGCGAGGATATGCGGACGCTCCGGTACGCGTCGCTGCTCCACGATTTCGGCAAGGTCGGCGTGCGCGAAGACATCCTGATCAAGGCGAAGAAGCTGTATCCCGCGCAGCTCGATCAGATCCGCGACCGTTTCAAACTGGCGCGTCGCAGCCGCGAGCTGGCGTCGATGCAGAGCCGGCTGGAGCATCTGCTCGTGCACGGCCGCGACGCCTACCTCGCCCGCGCGCCGGAGTTCGACGCCGATCTCCGCGAGGCGACGGCGCATCTCGACACCGATCTGGCCGCGATCGAGCGTGCCAATCAACCGAGCGTGGTCGCCGACGGCACGTTCGAGAGGCTGCCCGCGATCGCGGCGCTCACCTACACCGACGTCGACGGTTCCCTGCAGCCGCTGCTGCACGCGGAGGAAGTGCGCCTCCTCTCCCTGCGCAAGGGATCGCTGTCCGACGACGAGCGCCGCGAAATCGAGTCGCACGTCGTCCACACGTACCGGTTTCTGAGCCAGATCCCGTGGACCCGCGAGATTCGGCGGATTCCCGCGATCGCCGTCGGCCATCACGAGAAGCTGAACGGCACCGGGTACCCGTACAAGCTGGCCGCGCCTGACATTCCGCTGCAGACGCGGATGATGACGATCTCGGACATCTTCGACGCGCTGTCGGCGGTCGACCGGCCATACAAGAAGGCAGTGCCGATCGAGCGCGCGCTCGACATCCTGAAGGACGCGGTCACCGACGGCGAGCTGGATCCGGTGGTCTTCTCGCTGTTCGTCGAGGCGCGCGTCTTCGATCGCTGGATGGTCGAGCCGCATCCATACTGACCCTTTCGCCACCACGTCGACGATCGGGCTGCTTGCCGCCGCGCGGTGTCCAAAAATGCAACCACGAAGCCACGAAGCTCCACGAAGATCACGAAGAAAACAACCGGCTTCTTCTTCGTCGTCGACGATCGGGGCTGCTTGCCGCCGCGCGGTGTCGAAAATGCAACCACGAAACCACGAAGCTCCACGAAGATCACGAAGAGAACAACCGGCTTTCTTCTTCGTGTTGTTTCGTGTCTTCGTGTCTTCGTGGTCCCGGTAGCATGGTCCCGGTAATCACGTCGGACAACGCGAACCGGGAAGCCTCGAAGCTCCACGAAGATCACGAAGAGAACAACCGGCTTTCTTCTTCGTCGTCGGCGATCGGGCTGCTTGCCGCCGCGCGGTGTCCAAAATGCAACCACGAAACCACGAAGCTCCACGAAGATCACGAAGAAGACAACCGGCTTTCTTCTTCGTGTTGTTTCGTGTCTTCGTGTCTTCGTGGTCCCGGTAGCGTGGTCCCGGTAATCACGTCGGACCACGCGAACCGAGCTCGCCGTGCGCGTGTTCAGAGCTGCAGGAACTTGCGGACGCGCGCGAGGAATGTCTGCGGCGTTTCCACCGGCGCGCTGCCCAGCACTCGGGACTCGCGGTGGCGCTCGAGCTCGGCTCGCCGCGTCGCGACCGCTGCCGCCACCCGTTCGACGATGGCAGCGTCGCCCAGAACCACGCGGCGGAAGGCCTCGGCGCCGATTTCGAGCAGCTCGCAGTCGCTCGCGGCGCTCACTGTCGCGCTGCGTGCATCGCCGGTCAGCAGTGACATCTCGCCGAAAACCGCGCCCGCCTTCAGCCGCGCCACCTCGCCGTCGGCCTGCGAGAGCGTCACCGATGCCTCACCGCTGGCCACCACGAACATCGACGTGCCGGGCTCGCCTTCGCGGGCAATCGTTTCGCCCGCCGCATAGAGCAGCGGGCGGGCAGCGGCCGTCAAATGGACGCGCTGCTCGGCCGTGAGCGACGCCAGAATCTCGACGTCGTCGAGCGAATGCGCCCGCACGGCGTCCGCGGCGTCGCCGGCCCCAGTCGCCGCGCGAGCCCCGGCGGCCGGCGCGTCCTGTTTGACTTGCACCTGGACCGGGTAGGCGAAGTGAATGTCGTTGCGCCGGAACGCGTAATAGATGCGCGTGCGCACGTGATCCCGGACGCGCTCGTCGATCGCGAAATCGGTCGTCCACACGCGAACGTGGTACAGGATCGCGGAGGGGGCGAATTCGAAGGCGAGCACCTCCGGCTCGGGCGACGCGGCGATGAGCGGTTCCCCGCGCAGCGCCGTCATGATCACGGACTTCACGCGGTTCGCCGGGACGTCGTAGCCGACCTCGACCTGCACCTCCAGCCGCGTCTCGCGCGTCGGCTCGGAGTAGTTGGTGATCGTGTCGCGCGACAGCACGCTGTTGGGCACGACGACGAAATTGCCGGCTTTGGTGCGGATCTTCGTCGCGCGCCACGTGATCTCGCTGACCAGGCCGTCCTTGCCGCCGATTGTCACCCAATGGCCGACGCGGAAGGGCTTCTCGATCTGAATGGCGAGCCCGGCGAACAGGTTGCCGAGCGTGTCCTGCAGGGCGAAGCCGATGACGACGGCGCCGACGGCGGTGGTCGCGACGATCTTGTCCGGCAGAAACAGCATCGCCGCCACGCCGAAGAGGCCGATGACGATCGTGTCCTGCACGATGTTGGGGAACCGCTCGGGGATGCGATCGACGCGCCACGGGTTGATCACGAGGACGACGAGCGCGTTCGCGATCCCGAACGCGAGCAGCAGCGGGCTCGCGGTCCGGATCTGCTCGCTGACGATGGCCGGCAGCCGGCTGGACGCGACGAGCGCGGCCGCGAGCGTGTAGGCGCCGAACAGCAGGCTCGAGATCAGCAGCCGGTTGCGGACGTAGCGATTGACCGTCGCGGTGCGCAGCGCGAGCGCGATCAGGAAAAGGGCGCCGCCGGCCAGCATCGGGATGATTATCATCACACAAGTGGCAATCGCACATGCACGCGGGGTAAATTGCAGGCCGGAGGAACCGATGCACGCCTTGATTGTCGCCATCGTTCTGGTGGTCGTGGCCGGTGGTTCCGCGCGCGCCGGCGCACAGGATCGGATGCCGCCGATTCCACCGGAGAAACTGACCGACGCGCAGAAGAAGGCGATCGACGAATTCAAGGCGGCGCGGTCGGCGGACGTCACCGGCCCGTTCGTGCCGCTGCTGCGCAGTCCCGAGGTGATGAACCGCGCCCGCGCGATGGGCGACTACCTGCGCTACAAGAGCGCGCTGGCGCCGAGGCTCAGCGAGTTCGTGATCCTCCTGACCGCGCGCCGCTGGACGCAGGAATACGAGTGGAGCGCGCTGAGCGCCGACATCGTGAAGGCGATCGCCGACGGGCGTCGGCCCGATCGGATGGCGGAGGACGAGGAGATCGTCTACACGCTGGTCGACGAGCTGGACCGGAACCGGAGCGTCAGCGACGCGACCTACGCCCGGGCGGTCGGAAAGCTCGGCGAGCAGGGCGTCATCGATACGATCGGCATCACCGGGTACTACACCTTGCTGTCGATGGTGATGAACACCGCGCGGACGCCGCTGCCGGCCGGCGCGAAGCCGGCGCTCGCGCCGTTTCCGCGCTGATCGTCGTCGAGCCGCCTGAGATACAAGCCGCAGAGATCGAAAGGCGTCCAGAGAAAATCACACGTCTCGGCGATCTCCGGTCGCTATCGATCGAGCACGTCCCGGATGCGGCGCCGGAGCTCGCGCGGCGTGAAGGGCTTCTGCAGCAGCCCGACCACTCGGTCGGCGCCGGGCATCGTCAGCGTCTCCTCGGTGTAGCCGGACATGATGATGACCCGCAGGCCGGGCCGCCGCTCGACCATCAGGTTGGCGAGCGCGACGCCGCTCTGTCCCGGCATGTTCGCGTCGGTCAGCAGCAGATCGATCCGGCCGTTGTGCGCCTCGACGGACGCGAGCGCTTCCTCGGCGGAGCTGGCGAGCAGCAGCTGGTACCCGTCGTTGCGGAGCGCCGAGGCGACGAGGTTTCGCACCGCAGGTTCGTCCTCGACGATCAGCAGCGTTTCCTGACTCGGCGCCTGCTCTTCGCGGGCCGGCGACACGCCGGGCGCCGGCTTCGGCGATCCTGGCGGAAAGTACAGCTGAAACGTCGTGCCGCGCTCCACTTCGCTGTCGACGAAGATGAAGCCGCCGATTTGTTTCAGCATGCCGTAGACCATGGACAGGCCCAGCCCGGTTCCTTTGCCGACGTCCTTCGTGGTGAAGAACGGCTCGAAGATGCGCGTCTGCGTTTGCCGCGACATGCCCTGCCCGGTGTCGGTGACGCGTAAGACGATGTACTCGCCGGCGGGCATCGGCACATGCGTCCGCGCCGATTCGGCGTCGACCAGTTCGCGTGTCGTCGTCAGCAGCAGCTGGCCGCCCGAAGGCATGGCGTCGCGCGCGTTGACCGCGAGATTGATGATGGCCTGTTCGACCTGCCCTGGATCGCCGAGGACCGGCAGCGCGGCATCTGCCAGGAGTGTCTGGACGTGCACATCGGATCCCAGGAGCCGTGACAGCAGGCGCGCGATCGCGGTAATAGTGTCGTTGAGATCGAAGACGCGCGGCTCGAGCAGCTGCTTCCGGCTGAACGACAGGAGTTGGCGGGTCACCGAACCGGCCCGTTCGGCGGCGCGCCGGATTTCCTCGACGTCGGCCCGCGCCGGATGACCCTCCCCCACCCCGCCGAGCGCGAGCTCGGCGTAGCCGGCGATCGCGGTCAGCGCGTTGTTCAGATCGTGCGCAATGCCGCCGGCCAGCCGGCCGATCGCTTCCATCTTCTGTGACTGGAGCAGCTGCTCCTCGAGCTGACGACGCTCGGTGATGTCCTGCACGGTCCCGATCATCCGCAGCGTGCGCCCCTGCGCGTCGCGGACCGGGTGCGCGCACTCGTGCACCCACCGGACGCTCCCGTCGGACCGCACGATGCGGTGCATGATTTCATACAGCGTGCCTTCGGCAATCGCCGCGGCCCTGGCGGCGCGGACCGCCTGGCGATCGTCGGCGTGCACGAAGGCGAAGAAGGCTTCGGACGTGCCCTCGAATTGCCCGATCGGCACTCCGAAAATGCGGTGCGATTCCGCCGACCAGCCGAGGCGATCCGATCCGTCGAGCTCGGCGACCCAGCTCCCGACGTGCGCGACTTCCTGCGCCTGCTCGAGGAAGGTCCGGTGCTGCTCCAGCGCTTCCGCCGCGCGGACCGAGGGCCCGATGTCGCGAAAGCTCGCGACGCGGCCGACGATGCGCGATCCGATCTGATGGGGCGCGACGTACCGCTCGAACACGCGTCCGTCCTTGAACCGCATGACGTCGAGCCGCACGGCCGCCGGATCGCCCCACAGGTCGCGCGACGGGGCGAGGACCGCCGCCGATTCCTCGAGCTCGCCGACCAGCCGCGCGCTGACGAGATCGAGCCCGCCGCGCTCGAGCTCCTCAGCGGTGAAGCCGAACATCCTCAGGTACTGACTGTTGAAGCGGAGGATGCGGCGATCCAGATCGACGACGAGGATCGCGTCGTGCGTCGACTCGAGCGTCGCCTCGAGCAACGCAACGGTTTCTTCGAGCGTCAGACGGTCAGTCACGGAATCTCGCGATCAAGTATGCCACCATGAACATCGAACGCTTCTTTCTCCGTTTTTGTCTCCGCGGCTCCGCTTCTCTCTGTGAAACCGTTTCCTTCGTGATCTGGGTTCACTCGGCACGGCTTCGCTGCCAGGCGTCGACGAGCTGGAGGTAGTTGGCGGCGATGTCGGCGGCCGCCTGATCGGCGGTGGTGGCGCCGGCGAGAAATGCGGCCGACGCCTCCCAGAACAGCGATCGCCCGATGGCGAAGCCGACCGCCGTCGTGCTGGCGGCGGCCGCGGCGAACCACCGATCGATCGTGGCGAGATCGGCCGCCTTGCCGAGGATGATCTGTCGGCATCCGGGGTCGGCGGCGATTGCGCGGTCGATCCTGCGCGCGCCCTCGCGCGACAGCGTCCCTTCGATCTTCCAGAACTCCGGCGACACGCCGCGACGGGAGGCGGCGCCGATGAAGCCGGCGAGCATCGCCGGACGGCCGGCCGCTTCGAATTCGTCCTCGGGTTCCTGTCGCCTCGAGACCAGCACCTCGACGACGAGCGGCTTGCCTTCGCGCCGGCACCATGCCTGCAGCGCCTCGAGGTGCGCCCATTGCTCCTGAACGATGCCTTCGTCGTCGTCCGGCCGGTAGCGGACGAGCACCTTCACGAAGGCGCCGGTCAGCGCGCGCTCCAGCGGCTCGGTCGCCCACGCGAGCGGAAAGGCGCCGGCTTTTTCGGCGGGCGTCCCGACCGTGACGCCGGCGTTCATCGCGTCGGCGATGACCGCGGACGCATACTGCTCGTCGACGAGCAGGGCGCCGTACTCCCTGACCGCGGTCGATCGGTCGCGCGCGAGCAGGAAGGCGTCCAGCGCCAGCCGCTTCGCCTCGGCAATCCGCGCGCGCGGTATCGAGCGCGCGTCGCACCACTCCTCCCATTGCCGGCGATGATCCGCCGCGAGCATGTAGACGCGGTGAGGGCTCAGCATCAGAGCCCCAGGCGGCGGAGACACGCCCGGTTACGGGACGCGCTCGCCGACGGCGTCCAGAGGCCAGGATGCACGTCCTGTTCGACGAGGATCCAGCCGGAACAGGTTTGTCCACGCAGCGTGTCGAGCACCGCGGCGAAGGGTACCATCCCGCGTTCCAGCTCGCAGAAAATCCCGCGGCATACAGCGGTGTGATAGTCCCAGCCCTCGGCGCGCGCCGCGCGCGCGACGTCTGGGTGGCGCCTGTCGAGCTCGAGCATCCCCCGGGAACAGGCCGCGTTTGCCACTCGAATCACAGGAAATCGCGCTCCTTGCGGCGCGCGATCTCATACGCCGCGCGGGCGTCCTGGACCTCCCGCGCGCTCGAGACTTCCGCGACCGGCACGTCCCACCAGGATTCGTAGCCGCCGACGCGCGCTTCCCGATCGACCGGCACGACGATGACGCTCGTCTGCGTGTCGCCTGCGCCGGAGGTGAGCGCCTCACGAAGCTGCTTCAACGTCGTGGCGCGACACGTGCGTGCGCCAAGCGATGCGGCATTCGCGACGAGATCGATCGGCAGCACGTCGCCGTCGAGCTCGCCGGTTGCCGGATTGCGATAGCGATAGCGCGTCCCGAACCCGCCGCTGCCGATCGATTCCGACAGGCCCCCGATGCTCGCAAAGCCGCCGTTGTCGAGGAGGACGATCGTCAGCGTGATGCCTTCCTGAACAGCCGTGACGATTTCCTGCGCCATCATCAGGTACGAGCCGTCGCCGACGAGCACGTAGACGCGCCGTTCGGGGGCCGCCATCTTCACGCCGAGGCCGCCGGCAATTTCATATCCCATGCACGAGTAGCCGTACTCGAGGTGGTAGCCTTTCGGGTCGCGCGCGCGCCACAGTTTGTGCAGATCGCCGGGCAGGCTTCCCGCGGCGCAGACGATCACATCGGTCGGCGCCAGCAGCTCCTGGAGCACGCCGATGACCTGCGCCTGCGTGATCGCCGGCGACTGCTGACGGCCCAGCCGTCCGGCGCCCGCGTCGCCGCCGGCCGCGCAGACACGATCGACTTCCGCCCGCCAATCGGCCCGCGCCGCGGCGACCCCATCCGCGTACGCGGGGCCCACGCGATAACCGGCCAGGAGCGGCAGCAGCTCCTCGAGCGCGGCGCGTGCGTCGCCGACGATCGGCAGCGCGGCGTGCTTGGCGGCGTCGAGCTCCGCGACGTTGATGGCGATGAAGCGAACCTGCTCGTGCTGGAAGGCCGTCTTCGACGCCGTCGTGAAATCGCTCAAACGCGATCCGATGACGATGACGAGATCGGCATCTCGAGCGAGCACATTGGCGGCGCGGGTGCCGGTCGCGCCGATGCCGCCGAGCGACAGTGGATGCGGATCCGGCAGCGCACCCTTGCCGGCCTGTGTCTCGCCAACGGCGATGCCCGTCGCCTCCGCCAGTCGCGCCAGCGCGCCGCCGGCTTCGCTGTAGATGACGCCGCCGCCGGCGATGACGAGCGGCCGCGCGCTCGCGCGAATCAGCCTTGCCGCTTCGTGCAGCCGATCGCGGTCGGCGCGCGCGCGCGGGATGGTCCACACGCGCGGCTCGAACAGCGCGGCCGGGTAATCGAACGCTTCGGCCTGGACATCCTGCGGCAGCGCCAGCGTCACGGCTCCGGTGTCGGCCGGCGACGTGAGCACGCGCATCGCGTCGGGCAGCGCCGTGACGATCTGCTCGGCGCGGTTGATCCGATCCCAGTAGCGCGATACCGGCTTGAAGCAGTCGTTCACCGACACGTCCTGGCTCCGGCTCGATTCGAGCTGCTGCAGCACGGGCGCCGGGCGCCGGCTCGCGAAGATGTCGCCTGGCAACAGCAGCACGGGGATCCGGTTGATGGTCGCGGCCGCGGCGCCGGTGACCATGTTCGTCGCGCCGGGTCCGATCGAGGTCGTGCACGCGAGCGTCCGCAGGCGGTTGTGCATCTTCGCGTAAGCGGCGGCGGTGTGCACCATCGCCTGCTCGTTGCGTGCGAGGTAGTACCGGATCGCCGCCCGTTCCTGCTGCAGCGCCTGACCGATGCCGGCGACATTGCCATGGCCGAAGATCCCGAAGACGCCACCGAACAGCGGCTGCTCGTGGCCGTCGCGCGCCGTGCGCTGCTGTGACAGGAACCGGACAAGCGCCTGCGCCATCGTCAGACGAACGCGTGAGGGCGACGTCACGGCGCCGCCTCGCCCCGCTCGGCCACGAAGGCGGCGACCTCGTCGAGCGTGGGCATGAAGTTCGCGCATCCGTGGCGCGTGACGATGATGGCGCCGCAGGCGTTCCCCATGCGGGCCGCGCGCTCGAGCGGCCACCCTTCCAGGTACCCGTACAAGAACCCGCTGGCAAAGGCGTCGCCTGCGCCGAGCACGTTCAACACCTCGACCGGAAACGCCGGAACGTCGGCCGGCGGCTCGCCCGCGCGGAACACCGTCGATCCGCCTGCGCCACGCTTCAGCACAAGCGCCTCGATGCCGGTCTCGAGCAGCGTCGCCGCGCCGCGCGCGATGTCGGACGAGCCTGACGCTGCCGCGATCTCTTCTTCCGTTCCAATGGCCATCGTCGCCGATCGCAGCAACGCCCGCACCTGCGTGGAAAATGACGGCGCCCCGTCCCACTGATCGGCGCGGTAGTCGATGTCGACGACGACCGTCACGCCCGCCGCGCGGGCGTGGCCCGCCGCGCTCAACGTGGCGGCGCGACCGGGATCGTGGCTCAGTCCCGTGCCGGTGACGAACACGACCCGGCTTTCGCCGACCGGCGCGCGCGCCACGTCGTCGATCGTGAGCGCGCGGTCGGCGCAATTGTCGCGATAGAACGTCAGGGGAAAGCGATCGGGCGGTTGAATCGTCAGGATCACGGCGCTGGTGCGGCGGCCCGGCTTGCGCGGGATGAATCGCGTGTCGACGCGCTCACGCTCGAGAAATGCCGTGACGAAGTCGCCGACCTGGTCGTCGCCGACCGCCGTGAGCAGGACCGATCGCAGCCCGAGCCGCCGCGTGCCGACGCTGACATTGGTCGGGCAGCCGCCGACGTAGGCGTCGAAGCTGCGGACGTCGGCCATCGCGCTGCCGATTTCGTGGGCGTAGAGGTCGATGCTGCTGCGTCCCATCGCGAGCACGTCGAACGCCCGGCGCGCCGTGCTCATCGAACGAGGGCGGCCCGGCCGCGAAGTGTGCAGCCGCACGACTCGCGGATGCGCATGGCGCTCTTCAGTCGTATGGTGCGGGGGGCCGATCGTCTGCCTTTCCCGAGTCGTTCGATGAGCATCCGCGCGGCCGCGGCGCCGAGATCACGCTTGGGCAGATCGATGGTGGTCAGCCGCGGCGCGAATGAGTCGAGCCACGGATGGTCGTCGCACGTGACGATGGCGACGTCCTCCGGACAGCGCAGTTGATACTGTCGCAACGCGCCCATGAACCCGACGCTCATCAGGTAATTCGAGATGAACACCGCATCGGGACGGTGCTTGAGCAACTCCAGGCCGCCGCGATAACCCGACTCGACGCCGAAATCGCCCGCGACGATCAGTGCGGGATCGGCGGCCTGGTTCCAGTCGCGCAGCGCGGCTCGGTAGCCATCGAGCCGGCGCCGCGTGGTGCTCACGCGAGCCAGGCCCGTGATGAACCCGATGCGGTGGAAGCCGAGACGGAGCAGATGGGTGACGCCCTCGTGCGCCGCGGCCCGGTCGTCCATCTCGACGATGTCGGCGCGAAGGCCGGGGACCGAGCGCGCCAGCAGGACGAGCGGCACACCGGCGCGCGCCAGCGCGTCCCGCAGCCGCTTCGGCATCGCGCCCGGCGCCTTGGTGAAAATGACGCCGTCGACCCGCTTCGCCACGAACAGGTCGAGATAGGTGGCCTCCTTTTTGAGGTCGTTGTCGCTGCTGGCGATGAGCAGCATGTAGCCCGCCGCATGTGCGGCGTCCTCGGCGCCGCGCACGACCTCGGGGAAGAACGGGTTGGCGATGTCGGGCACGATCATGCCGATGGTGCGCGACTCCTGGGTGGCCAGGCTGCGAGCGAGCTGATTGGGCTGATAGCCAACCTGCTTGATGGCCGCGTGCACGCGGGCCGTCAGCCCCGGGCTCACGTAGGCCGAGGCGTTGACGACTGCGGAGACCGTGGCGACCGAGACGCGCGCCGCTTTGGCGACGTCGTAAATATTGCCCATCGGCGGTGAGACGGCAGTGTAACGCGATGGGCCGGTCCTCAGCAAAGCGCTTCGCTGGCGCTTGACTTCGCTTGGACGAATGCCGTAAAACTCCGCAGTCGCCAGCGCCCCCGTTCATCTAAGCGCTTAGCTGCCGTAGCCGCCGTGCGGCGACACGGGGAGATCGGTGGCATGACGCGGTGGCTGCCGCCGCTCGTGCCCTGGCGTCCCGGCCGTCGTCGGCGAACGTGAACGATATCAGCATGATACCCACGCGGAAGCTCCTCTACCGATCGGAACCCGTGCGCGCCGGACGGACCGGCGCCGCGCTGGATTTGTCGCGGCGGGCGCTCGGCTGGAACTTCATTCATTTCGCCGTCCGTCATCTGGCGGCCGGCACCGTGTGGACCGGACAGTCGCGCCGCGACGAGCGGTGCCTGGTGCTCCTGCGCGGGCTGTTCGACATCAGTTGGGGCGGCGGCCGGCACCGCGTCGGGCCGCGCGCCGACGTGTTCGCCAGCTACCCCGAGGCCGTCTACCTGCCGGCGGGCACGGCGTTTCGGATCGTCGCGGGCGAGCCGTGTGAGATTGCCGATTGCCGCGCGACGACCTCCACGCCCGGGCGGCGGCCGCGCCTCGAACCGCGGATGATTCGTTCCGGGGACTGCGGCTACGAGATTCGCGGCGGCGGCAACGCCACGCGGCAGATCATCGACATCATGCCGCCATCGTTTCCAGCCCATCGGCTGCTCGTTTGCGAAGTCTTTACGCCCGGCGGCAACTGGTCCAGTTATCCTCCGCACAAGCACGACACCGACGATCCGCCGCGGGAGGTCGATCTCGACGAGGTGTACTATTTCCGCTTCCGCGATCCGGACGGCTACGGGTTTCAGCGCATCTATACCGACCGGCGGGACGACACTCTGCGCGTCGCGCACGGCGACGTGGTCGCGGTCCGCGACGGCTATCACCCTTTTGTTACAGCCTATGGGTACGACGCGTACTATTTGAACGTGCTCGCCGGCACACGGCGGTCGATGGCGGCGAGCGACGACCCGCGGTACGCGCACTTTCGTCGCGAATGGCCGCCACCCGATCCGCGCCTTCCGCTCGTGCCGCCGCCCGACGCCGTCGAGCGGGGCCCACACTCAGCCGCAGGCAGACAACCCGAATGGCTTATCAACTCTGGAGGAGCTTCATGAAACGGACGCTACACGGCATGCTCGTGCTCATCGCCGTGTCTCTGCTCTATGCACCCGCCGCGGCGCAGGTCGACCGCGCCACCCTGAGCGGGGTCGTGAAAGATACCGGCGGCGGCGTCGTGCCGGGCGCCACGGTCGTCGTGATCAATCTCGCGACCAACCTCGAGTCGCGCCTGGTGACCACTGAGACCGGCGGGTATCAGGCCGTGAACTTGATCCCGGGGAGGTACCAGGTCGACGTGGAACTGAGCGGCTTCAAGAAGAACTCGCAGGTGATCACGCTGGAAGTGGGACAGCGCGCGCGGCTCGACGTGGAGCTTGCCATCGGATCGTTTGCCGAAACCGTGATCGTCGCGGAATCGCCGCAGCTGATCAACGCCAACGACGCGACGCTCGGGGCGGTCATTCCCCAGATGCAGGTGTCGAACCTGCCGCTGGCCATCCGCAACTGGGACGACCTCCTGGCGCTCGTGCCGGGCGTGCAGGGGGATCGGTATACCGAGCAGGGCGGCGGAACGTCGTTCGGCCGGACCGGCGGCATCAACGTGCACGGCGCCCGGGCGCTGCAGAACAACTTCCTGCTCGACGGCGTGGACAACAACAGCATCTCCGAGAACGTTCAGGAATTGACGACGCAGGTCTCGCGGCCGTCGGTGGACGCGATCCAGGAATTCAAGGTGGTCACGAGCCCGTATTCGGCCGAGTACGGCCGGTCGCCCGGCGCGGCGGTCAGCGTGTCGACCAAGTCGGGCACCAATGGCTTCCACGGAACCGGCTACGAGTACTTCCGCAACGACAAGATGGACACGACCGACTTCTTCTCGGAGCGCGCCGGCGCGCCGAAGCCCGCCAACGATCAGAATCAGTTCGGCGGGAATCTCGGCGGGCCCGTGGTCAAGGACAAGACATTCTTCTTCGCCGACTTCGAGCGGACGCGCATCAAGCGCGGCGTCACGCGTCTGACGCGCGTGCCGACCGCCGACGACCGCGCAGGCATCTTCACGTCGGCCGTGCGGAATCCGGTGACGGGTCTGCCGTTCGCCAACAACAGGATTACGCCGGGTCTCATCGATCCTTACGCCGCGGCGATCATCGGCCTGGTGCCGCTGCCGAACCAGCCCGGGGCGAACAATTTCTTCAGCGCCCCCACCCTCATCGACGATTCCGATCGTCTGCTGACCCGCCTGGACGTGAAACCGACCGCGCGCGACAGCATTTTCGCGCGCTATATCTACTCGAACCGCACGCGGCAGATTCCCGGCGCCTTCGGTGGCGTCGTCGACGGCACGGGCACGTCGGCATTCGGCGACCAGACCATCAAGACCAACGCGGTCGTGGGAGGCTGGACCCGCATCCTCGGGTCCTTCACGGTCAACGAGTTCCGCGTGTCCTGGTCGCAGTCGACATCTGACGCGGTGCACCAGGCGTTCGGCCTGACGCCGCCCGCGGCGGCGACGATTCCGGGATCGATCACGAACCCCACCGTGGCCGGCGGTCTTCCCGGCATCACGATCGACGGGTACTTCGGCGGCTCCGGCCTTGGACGAATCGGGTCGCCCGACTTCCTGCCGAAGTTTCAGCACACGAACCAGGTGGAATTCCTCGACAGCGTGTCGTGGCTCAGCGGCAATCACGCGGTGAAGGCGGGCGCCGACATCATGATGCCGATGCAGAACCAGTACCTCGACGTGCCCGCGACGCGCGGCTCGCTGCGCTTCCGCACATCGTTCACGGGCAATGCGATGGCGGACTACCTGCTCGGGTACGTCTCGGACCTGCAGCTCTCGAACGTCTGGGTGGTGGAGCAGCGGCACCGCGCGCAGATGTACTTCATCCAGGACGACTGGAAGGTGAGCTCGCGGTTGTCGTTGAACCTCGGGCTGCGCTACGACTGGATCACCCCGGCGCTCGAAGCGAACAACGGGCAGACGAACTTCGATCCGGCCGGCGGCGGCAGCCTCGTGTTCGCCAAAGACGGCTCGCTCCAAGAGCGCGGCCTCGTCAAGCCCGACAACAACAACTTCGCCCCGCGCATCGGGGTCGTGTACAAGCTCGATGAGAAGACGGTCCTGCGCGGCGGCTGGGGCATCTTCTACAATCTGTTCGATCGCGTCGGCAGCGAAGATCAGCTGGCGCTCAACGTGCCGGGGCTGATCAACAAGACGATCACGCAGACGTCGGGGTCGCCCGTCTTCTTCCTCGCTCAGGGGTTTCCCTCGCCATCAACCTTCCTGACGGTGCCGAATTTCGATCCGGCGGCCGGACAGCTGCGCAGCCTGCGCCTCCGCGCGGTCAGCCAGGATGCGCCCAAGACGACGATCAACCAGGCGAGCGCCGGCGTGCAGCGCGAGCTCGCGCCCGGCGTGCTGGTCTCGGCGGACTTCGTCTACACGAGAGGCTCGAATCTCGCGACGCTCGTCAACCTGAACCAGCCGCTCCCGAACGCCGCCGGAAACAATGCGCTCGGCGCCCTGCCGTACCCGAATTTCGGCTTCGTCGAGTGGCGGTCGCAGAACGGCACGTCGGAGTACAAGGGCGTGGATCTCGGCGTCGAGAAGCGCTTCGCCCGCGGCTACGCCTTCGGCGTGTCGTACACGCTCGGCGATTCGCAGGATAACTCGTCCGAGCAGCTCACGACCCAGGGCTCCAACGCGTTCCCGCAGAACGCGCGTGACTTCGCCTCCTGGTACGGGCCGAGCGACTACGACGTTCGCCACCGCTTCACCGCGAACTTTGTCTGGGAGCTTCCGCTCGGCAAGAGCGTGCTCGCGCGCGACTGGACGGTCTCGGGGATCTACACCAACCGCTCCGGCCGTCCGTTCACGGTCAATCAGAGCGGCAACAACGTGGGCACGAACATGACCGGCTTGCCGAACGTGAACGGCGATACCAACGGACCGGAGACGGTCGACCAGTGGTTCAACCTGGCAGCCTTCACGGCGGTGCCCTCCGGCGTGTTCGGCAACGAGCTCCGCAACCGGCTCCGCGGTCCGGGGTTCCAGAACTTCGACCTGACGTTGCAGCGGCACCTCCGCTTTAGCCAGAAATTGGCGGCCACGCTGCGCTGGGACATCTTCAACGTGTTCAACACGGTCAACTTCGGCCTGCCGAACCGGAACATCAGCGACGCCGCGACGTTCGGCACGGTCACGAGCCTGTCGAGCGATCCGCGCATCATGCAGGTCGCGCTTCGATTCGTCTTCTAGCGCGAGCGGTTGCGGGGGTCGGGGTCCGGGGTTCAGCGCGATTGTTCGTCAGGCCATCCGCGCGCCGGTCGCGGGATCGAACAGGAGCGTGCGTTCCGGCGGCAGGTGAATCCAGGCCGGCTGGCCCGCTTCGAAATGGCGATCGGCGGGCACGCGCGCGACGAGCCGCTGGCCGCGGTACTCGAGCGTGACCAGCGTCTCGCTGCCCATCGGCTCGACGACGATCGCGCGCGCCGCGTCCCACCCGTCGATCGGCGACGCCGACACGCCGACGTCCTCGGGGCGCACGCCAATCCGCAGCGGCGCGCCGTTGGTCGCGTCGTCGATCAGGTTCATCGCCGGGCTTCCGAGGAAGGTCGCCACGAATGTATTCGACGGCCGCCGGTATAGATCGAGGGGCGATCCGATCTGCACGATCGCGCCGCGCCGCATGATCGCGATGCGCGTGCCGAGCGTCATCGCTTCGCCCTGATCGTGGGTCACGTAGATCATCGTCGTGCCCAGGTCGCGGTGGAGCCGCTTGAGCTCGGTGCGCGTCTGCAGCCGGAGCTGGGCGTCGAGATTGGACAGCGGTTCGTCCATCAGGTAGACGGTCGGGTTCCTGACGATCGCGCGCGCCAGCGCGACACGCTGCTGCTGTCCGCCCGACAATTGCGCGGGACGCCTGGCGAGCATCTCGACGAGGCCCACGCGGCCGGCCGCCTCGCGCACCAGCCGATCGATGTCGGCGGCGGCGGCGCGCCGCGTGCGCAGCGGAAACGCGACGTTGTCGAAAACGGAGAGGTGGGGGTAGAGCGCGTAGTTCTGAAAGACCATCGCGACGTCGCGCGCGGCGGGCTCGAGCGCGTCCACGCGGCGGTCGCCGATCCAGATGGCGCCGGCGTCGAGGCGCTCGAGCCCGGCGAGGAGCCGCAGCAGCGTCGTCTTGCCGCAGCCCGACGGCCCGAGCAGCACCAGACACTCGCCGGCGTCGACGTCGAGATCGACGTGGTCGACCGCGTTGTGCGCGCCGAAGCGCTTCGTGACGCACTCGAATCGAACTCGCATCTGGAGCCGCAGTATACTCCGCCGTTATGACCGCATCTGACGAGCGCTGGGACGTCGTCGGCGTCGGCGCGAACTCGGTGGACTTCGTGAACCTGCTGCCCGGCTACCCGCAGCCGTTCGGCTCGTTCGCGAAAATGCAGATTCGCGATCGCCGCGTGCTGTGCGGCGGCCAGACGGCGACGGCGATCTCCACGTGCGCCAGCCTCGGGCTGCGCAGCAAGTACGTCGGCGTCTCCGGCACCGACGAAAACGGACGGCGCATCCGCGCGGAGCTCACGAACCGGAACGTCGACATCACCGACCTGATCATCCGCGACGCGGAAAACCAGTTCGCGGTCATTCTGGTCGACGAGACGACCGGCGAGCGCATCGTGCTGTGGGACCGCGACGATCGGCTGCGCCTGCGGGAGCGTGAGCTGCCGGTCGAGGCGCTCGCGGCGGCACGCGTCGTCCACGTCGACGATGTGGACGATGATGCGGCGATCCGAGCAGCGCGGATCGCGCGCAGCGCCGGCGCCTTCGTCACGAGCGACATCGATCGGCTCACGGCGCGCACCGAGGAGCTCGCCGCGAGCGTGACGCACGCGATCTTTGCGCAGCACGTGCCGACCCATCTGGCGGGCACCAACGACATGGAGGCGGCGCTGCGGAAGCTGCGCACCAGGCACCACAACGTGCTGGTCGTCACGATGGGCGAGCACGGGGCGATGGCGCTCGACGGCGACCGCTTCTACCACGAGCCGGCGTTCAAGGTGCACGCACTCGACACCACCGGCGCGGGCGACGTGTTTCGCGGCGGGTTCATCTACGCGCTGGTCCACGGCCAGCCGATCGATCAGGCGCTCCGGTCCGCCAACGCCGCCGCGGCCGTGAGCTGCACGCGTCTCGGCGCGCTCAACGGCGTGCCGACGCTCGACGAGGTGAACGAGCTGATGGCGTCGGGCAGGGTGAACGTCTGAAACCGCCGGTCCTCGAGATGCGGGGCATCCGCAAGGAGTTCCCGGGCGTCGTGGCGCTCGACGGCGTCGATCTCGAGCTCCACGCCGGCGAGGTTCACATGCTGCTCGGCGAGAACGGCGCCGGCAAGTCGACGCTGATGAAAATCCTCAGCGGCGCCTATCGCAAGGACGCCGGCGCGATCAGGATCAACGGGCAGCCGGCGGAGATCAGCAGCCCGCGCGATGCGCTCGCGCGCGGCATCCGCGTCATCTACCAGGAGCTGAATCTCGTCCCGCAGCTGTCTGTCGCCGAGAACATCTTCCTTGGCGCGACGCCGGCCCGCTGGGCCGGCGTGGTCGACTGGCGAACGTTGCACGATCGTGCGTCGGCGCTGCTCCGCAACCTCGGGATGACGCTCGATCCGCGGACGCCGGTGTCCCGGCTCGGCCTGGCGCAGCGGCAGATGGTCGAAATCGCCAGGGCGCTGGCGGCGGGCGACGCGACGATCCTGGTCATGGACGAGCCGACATCCTCGCTGACGAGCCGGGAGGTGGCGCAGCTGTTCGCGCTGATCGAGCGCCTGGCCGCCCGCGGGGTGGCGATCGTGTACATCACGCACCGGCTCGACGAGGTGTTCCGGATCGGCCGCCGCATCACGGTCATGCGTGACGGCCGCCACGTGACGATGCGGCCGATCGAGGAGGTCACGGTGCCGGAGCTCGTCCGGCTGATGGCCAACCGCGATCTGACCGAGCACTTTCCGAAGGTCCGCATCCCGCGCGGGCCCGAGCTGCTGCGCGTCGAGCGCGTCAGCCGCCTCGGCGCGCTGTCCGACATCTCTTTCTCGCTGCACGCCGGCGAAGTCCTGGGGATTGCCGGCCTCCTGGGCGCCGGTCGCACCGAGCTCGCGCGCGTGCTGGCCGGCGCCGATGCCGTCGATGAAGGGCGCGTCCTGGTCGACGGTGGAGAGGTGCGCTTCCGCGGTCCTGCCGACGCGATCGCACGCGGCATCGGCCTGCTTCCCGAAGATCGCAAGGCGCAAGGCCTGGTCGCGGGCTTGACCGTCGCCCGCAACATCGCGCTGCCGCACGGGCGGCAGCTCGCGCGCCTTGGCGTCCTGCCGCGCCGATGCGAGGTCGCGCTGGCGAAGCCGATCGTCGACGAGCTGCGCGTGAAGGCCACGCCGACGCAGGCCGTGCGGCTGCTGAGCGGCGGCAATCAGCAGAAGGTCGTGCTCGGCAAGTGGCTCGCAGGCGACGTCCGCATCTTCATCTTCGACGAGCCGACGCGCGGCGTCGATGTGGGCGCGAAGGTGGAGATCTATCACCTCATGAACCGGCTCACGGCGCGCGGTGCGGGCATCATCATGATCTCGTCCGAGCTGCCGGAGCTGCTCGGCATGAGCGACCGCATTCTCGTCATGCACCGCGGCCGCATTCAGGCGGAGATCGACGGTCGGGACGCCACCGAAGAGCGCGTGTTGAGCGCCGCGCTGGGGTTGGCGAGTTGACCGTCGGTGTCAGACACCGTGTAATTCTGACAGGGTGTCTGACACCCCTGCACTCATGACCATCGCCCATCGCGCGCAGATGACGGCGGCCGCGGCCCCCCGCGGGCAGCTCCTGCTGCCGGCGCGGCAGTTCGGAACGCTCATCGGGCTCGTGGCGCTGTGCGCGGTCCTCTGGATCCTGACGCCGCATTTCCTCACGGTGTCGAACCTGTTGAACGTCGCCGAGCAGACGAGTATCAACGCGATCGTCGCCGTCGGGATGACGTTCGTGATCCTGTCGGGTGGCATCGATCTCTCGGTCGGCTCCCTGGTCGCGCTCGCGGGCGTCGTGCTCGGCACCGGCCTTCAGTCGGGCCAGCCGCTGCCGCTCGCACTGGCCCTCGCGCTCGCGGCCGGCCTGGCGTGCGGGCTTGGCAACGGCGCGCTGATCAGCTGGGGCGGCCTCCCGCCGTTCATCGTCACGCTCGGCACGATGAGCATCGCGCGCGGCGCGGCGCTGCTGTTCACCGAAGGACGGCCAATCTCCGGCTTCGACGAGTCGTTTCGCGTGCTCGCCACCGGCCGCGCCGGCTTCGTGCCGGCGCCGGTCGTCGCGATGGCGGTCGTTTACGCCGCCGCGCATTTCGTGCTGTCGCGCACCACGTTCGGACGCTACGTGTATGCGATCGGCGGCAACGAGGAAGCCACGCGCCTGTCGGGCGTCCCGGTCCGCTTTCACAAGACGATCATCTACGGCGTGTCGGGGCTGATGAGCGCGACGGCGGCCGTCATCCTCACCGCGCGGCTCAACTCGGCGCAGCCGATTGCCGGCATGATGTACGAGCTGGACGCGATTGCCGCCACGGTGATCGGCGGCACGAGCCTCATGGGCGGCGACGGCAACCTTGGGGGCACGCTCGTTGGCGCGCTGATCATGGGCGTGCTGCGGAACGGCCTCAACCTGCTGGGCGTGTCGTCCTTTCTCCAGCAGATCGTGATCGGCGGCGTGATTATCGTCGCCGTGCTGCTCGACACGGTGTTGAAGAGGAAGAACCGAACGTAGACGAAGAACAGTACGTAGGGCGACTCTCGGGGTCGCCATATGTAGACGAAGAACAGTACGTAGGGCGACCCTTCAGGGTCGCCATATGGAGACCGTATGAAAAGAGCCTGCCTGCTGGTCGGCATGACCCTGGCGATCGCCTGCAACCGTGGCCCCGCGACGACCAGCACCACCGGCAAGCCGACCGTCGCGCTCGTGCTCAAGACGCTGAACCACCCTTTCTTCGTCGACATGCGGCGCGGCGCCCAGGAAGCGGCCGACCGCCTGGGCGTGACGCTGCAGGTGCAGGCCGCCGAGCGCGAGATCGATGTCGAGAAGCAGATGCAGATCGTGGAGAACCTGATTCAGACCGGCGTTCAGGCGCTCTGCATCACGCCCAGCGGCTCGCGCGAGATCGTCTCGGCGCTCGTCAAGGCGAAGGACGCAGGCGTGCCGATCATCGTCGTCGACACGCGCGTCGACGCGAAAGCCGCCGCCGACGCGGGCGTGCGGACTGAAACATTCGTCGGATCGGACAACTACGAAGGCGGCAGGCTGGCCGGCGATTTCCTCGTCAAGGTGACTGGCGGCAAGGCGCATGTCGGGATCCTCGAAGGCATTCCCGGTCACGAGACCGGCGACTCGCGCCTTCGCGGCTTCCGGGACGCCGTGAAGTCGGCGCCTGGCATCACGATCGTCGCCTCCCAACCGGCGAACTGGGAGCGCGACCAGGGATTCAACGTGTTCCAGAACATGCTGCAGGCGCACCAGGACATCGACAGCGTGTTCGCGTGCAGCGACCTGATGGCGCTCGGCGCCATCGAGGCGATTGCCGCCGCCGGCAGGCGCGGCAAGATCAAAGTGGTCGGCTTCGACGCGCTCGACGATGCGAAGAAGGCGATTGCCGCGGGGACGATGGAAGCGTCGGTCGCGCAGTTTCCCGCCGAGATGGGACGCGCTGCGGTGGAGAGCGCCGTGAAAGTGATGCGGGGCGAGAAGCTCCCGCCGGACATCAACGTGAAGCTCGACCTGGTGACCAGGGACAACGTGAAATGACACGGCTGGCTGTCGGACTCATTGGGCTCGGCCGCCTGGGCCGCGTGTACGCGCGCGATCTTGCGGGCCGCATTCCCGAGACAAAGCTCGTCGCCGTGGCGGATCCGGCGGGGTCGCTCGCCCGGGAAGTGGCTGCGGAATTCGACGTGCAGCGACACTACGCGGACCCGTCGGCGCTCATTGACGATCCGGCCGTGGACGCCCTCGTCATCGTCAGCCCGACGCACACGCATCGCGAGCTGGTGGGCGCGGCGGCGTCGCGGCGGAAGCCGACATTCTGCGAGAAGCCCCCGGCGCTGTCGCTCGACGAGGTCCCCGCATCGCCGCAAGTACCGATACTTCGACTCAGTCCAGCCGACGAGGGCAGGTTGCCCGAGGGCGTCGAGGATGCCTATCCATTGACCTTTCTGCAAAAGGGGATGGTCTATCACAACCAGCAGTCTTCCGAAGAAGCGGCGCTGTACCACGATGTTTTTAGCTATCACTTTAGCGTCCCGGAATGGAACGAAGCAAAGCTGCGTATCGTTTTGGATGCATTGGTTCGCAAGCATCCGGTGCTGCGCACTTCTTTTGATTTTCATCGTTTCGACGAACCGTTGCAGCTGGTACACGCCGATGGCCAG
>Ga0137409_10000377_pt1 | contig 48521 bp, 38 predicted proteins | sample CZODoug1_16funga_FD_122059 | JGI IMG/M metagenome (GOLD analysis project Ga0137409, IMG submission 122059) | Vadose zone soil fungal communities from Angelo Coast Range Reserve, California, USA - CZODoug1_16fungal (Hybrid Assembly) | ecosystem: Environmental > Terrestrial > Soil > Vadose zone...
GGCCGAAGGTCAGCGGACAACGAGGGAAGCGCTTCAGGTTCATGGCGGTTGCTCTTCGAATTGAGGGTGATGTCCCTGCATCGGTGCTGGCGACTACATGAATGGTAGAAAAGAAGCGAACTTACAGGGTTGCAAAATCGGTGCCAATACGCACGAGTCCCGCGGCTCCGAATAGGCAACCAAAACTCTTGCCGCGCCCGGGCCGGCCCTTGCCCGGACCGGGGCGACCCCTGTTTTGAGATTTAGGGGTGTCCAATTCGTGATCCATGCACTCGTTATCAAAGAATGGAACAAAGAAGTGCATCAAGGGAAGTGATGGGACGCTCGTCCCGATGCCTGCGGGCCTCGGTGTCAGCAGATCGATGGTCCCCAATTCGCTCGAGACCGTGTATGCGGCCACCTGCTAACGATCCGCCTACACGATAGTCACCGGCGGTCGCTAGCGCGAGTCGGCAACGAGTCATTGACTCGCTGCCGTCGCTTTTGCCCGGAGAAAGAACATGCATTTGCTAAGTCGCCACATCGCTAGCCCACTCCCCGGCTTCCCCGTTGCCGTTGGCGCCAATGCGGATTCCATCAGCATCGATCCAACGAATCAGTTCCTTTATGTGAGGAACGGCAGCGCCGGAACAGTTATCGGCTTCGAGCTGAACGCTGCAACGGGCGAGCTGATCCCCATGCCCGGCTCGCCCTTTGCCGTGGGGAAGTCAGCGGACTTCTTCGCGACGTTCTGATCCTGAGGAGAGCACATGGGCAGCGCATTCGCCGACTCACAGTCAGAGCACTCTGATGGCCTTTGCTATCGAAGGAGGGACTCGAAGGTGCACAGCTTTCTAGCTCTCTACGGACGTTCGCCAAGACGATAGAGACAAGGCGCGCATCCCGGGCATGTTGGTGCCCGGAGCAGCCTCCTGCTGCGCAGAGCGATTGACGGCCCACGATGTAGTTGCCGGCCGGTGGTCACGCGACCGCCCTTGCGAGCTTCGCATACGCTGGTGACGTGCGACCGTCGCTACCAAGCTGAACGGCTGTCCCAACCGGTCGGCTACAATCACCGCGCGACGTTCAACGTCGGCATTAGCCAGCCTTGGATCACCCCTACGGTGCTATATGAGCCTTCGAAGACTTGGCATTATGTGCGGCATCCTGGGTCCCCTGCTTTGGCTGTCACTCATCGGCATGGCGGGAGCAATGCGACCGGAGTTCAGTCACATTACGCACTACATCAGTGAACTTGGGGAACGAGGAAGTTCCACAGAATTCTTGATGCGATATGGCGCATTCGGATTCACGGGCCTTCTGTACGTCTGTTTCGCCGCAGCGTTGCTGGCGACATTTCGGGACGGATGGTATTCCACGTTGGCGGCAGGACTCATCGGGCTTGATGGCTTGGGGCGGATAGGTGCGGGGGTATTCGCCTGCGATCCTGGATGCGGGGGGCTCTCCTCGAACCAGGAACTGCACCACCTGTTCGCTACTCTCGGCTTCTCATCAGGTATCTTGGCTGCAATCGCGTGGGGCTTCACTTTTCATCGGCGTGGTTGGCCTCAGCCTTTGACCTGGTACTCCGTCGGTACTGGCATTCTGGCGCTGATTTTCCTTCTTATAATGTCGTGGAGTCGCAATCCCCTGAATGCTCCCGGCCTGTTTGAGCACCTCGCAACGGGAGTGCTTTCATTGTGGCTTCTGGTGTTCGCTGCGGGCTTGACGCGCCACCCGGAACAGGCCTTGCGCCGGTAGCCTAGGAGCAATAGATCTCGTCGAATGGACGACGGTAGCCCGCAGCGCTGGCATGTCCATAGATGGCAACGCGGCCGAGGCGTTCGTAAGTTGCTGCTCCTTGGGAACTGTTCTGGCGAATGCCCTGAACAGTTTGTGAGCTGGCAATCCATGTGTATCGGGTGGATGTTGCGCCTCTTGCCTATGCTGGCCGTCACCAAATTGCCGCGGCATGACCCGGTAAAGGTGACCTATGGAAGTCCTTCTGATTGATATGGGCGCTCTCGCTATGTTCCTTGCTTATATGGCGATTGTGTATTGGTACGGGGTATCACACGAAGCACAAGCACCCGGGCACCGGTCCATTGATGTCTCACGGGCACCCGGCGCCCCCGAATCGCTCTGATCTACCCGGGCGGCGTTACTTGAAAGCGGCCGGTCGCGACCGGCAGTTGAGGGTCAGTTAGCGTTACCGGCCTCATGCGGCAAGACCGGAAGTTCAGCGGCGCGAAATGTCTGCCCCAAAGCCGACGTTCCGGCAGGCCCGGAGGCGAGTTTGTTGCCAACGCCGATTGCATCCGCGAACATCGCCGAAGCGTCGAAGGGGGATCGACATGGCTGAAGGCTTGCTCGGCAGAATCCTGGGGGGCGAGGCAGAGAAGCCGGAGGTAGAGGCTCCAGAAGCTTTGGCCGGCGCCGAGGCGTTCGCCGCTGCGGTAGCCGCCAGGTTATCGGCAAGCGATCCAGAGGTCGCCCGGGATACTTCTGCCTTTCTGAAAGAGCAGACGCAGCTCTTGAAGGTGCAGAAGGAGCATCTCGAGGACGAACACGCACTGCGCCTTGCGCATCTGCGCAACCAGCTGGGTGAGGAAAACGTCCGCAGATTCGGCCTGCGGCTGCGAGTCGGCTTCCAGCTTTTTCTCGCACTCGTCGCGACCGTCATCGGCGTCGGCGGGGCCGTGATGCTGCGCGACGCCTTCACCTCGCGAAGCGTGGTCGTTGAGGCGTTCGATGCGCCTCTCGCGCTCGCGGCCCGCGGCGTGACCGGCAAGGTCGTCGCGGGCGGTGTTTTGGATGAGCTCAACCGGCTGCAGGCTGCCACCAAGAGCTCCGCTGCAAAGCGCAACCTCTCGAACGCCTGGGCGAGCGAAGTCAAGCTCGCGGTGCCGGAGACCGGCATCTCCCTAGGCGAGATCTCGCGCCTGCTCAAAGCACGGTTCGGTCATGATCTGCACATCGATGGCGACCTGGTCGAGACCCCGACGGGCGGCCTGGCGCTCACCGTCCGCGGGGACGGCGTGCAATCCAAGACCTTCACCGGCGCGGCCGGTGAGCTCAACAAGCTCACGACCGTGGCGGCGGAGTACGTTTATGCCGAGTCGCAGCCAGCACTCTGGGCCACCTATCTCGGCAACACGGGGCGCAACGAGGACGCGATTGCCTTCTGCCGGGCGGCGTTCGCCAGGGCAGACAAGGCGGATCGCCCCTACCTCCTCAATACTTGGGCCATCGCGTTGCAGAACACCGGCGGCTCGCCACGCGAGGCTCTGGAACTCTACCGCGCGGCCTTGAAGCGCAAGCCAGATTTCTGGGTCGCCTACAACAACGTCATGAATGCCCTTTGGGGGCTCGGCGACGAAGAGGGCGCATGGCGCGCCGGCGAGGATCTGCGCAAGGCGGCCGGCGGCCGCCCGGGTCGAGCGCCCGAAACGTACTATCAAAACTGGGATGTGCTCACGTGGAACCTCGGGCCGTTCCTGGATGCGCTCGTGGCTGATGCCGATTCAAATGCGGGTTTGGGAACGGCTGCGGGTTCACCGGGGCCCGCGATCGCGGACGTTGAGGCGCGACTGCACGATCCGGCCGCTGCTGAACTAGCTCTCCAGACGACCAAAGCCGATCCCAAGGACCCAACCATCGCAGCGATGACGCACTTCGTGCGCGGCCGATTGGCAGCCGAGGCAAACGACGCCGGACAAGCGGCGACCGAGATGGAAGCGTTCGCGACGGCGTACACCGATCCTATCGTATCGAGCAACATTCCCGGCTACAACTGCTGGGTTGGGCCGGCGGAAGAAGCGGCCGGCCACGCGGGCAAGGCCGACGCGGCGCTCGCGGCAGGCGGCCACTTTGTGGATTGTTATCGGTTCCGCGGCGACATTCTCGACCACCGAGGTGACTGGCCGGGCGCACAAAAGGCGTACGCGGACTCGGTCGCTCTCGCCCCCGATCTTCCCGCCGGGTACTACTCGTGGGGCGTTGCGCTGGCCCGCCACGGTGATCTCAAAGGCGCCGAGACCAAGCTCAAAGACGCGAATCAGCGCGGGCCACACTGGGCTGATCCGCTCAAGGCATGGGGCGATGTGCTCGCAAAGCTGGGCCAGAGCAAAGATGCGCTCGCGAAGTACGACGAGGCGCTCAAATACGCGCCGAACTGGGCGGCACTGAAAGAAGCTCGCGAGGCGGCGGCAAAGCACGCGGCTTGATTGGACTTCCCAGAAGCACTCGTTCGCGAACGGCGGCTCGGGGGTCAGTCTCGGCTCGTAGCCGGTGTTACTTCTTCGGCAGATACAGATCAGTCAGCGTGCCCTCGAACGCCTCGGCCGCCCCCGCAATCGTCTCGGTGAGCGTGGGATGCGGATGAATCGTGAGCCCGATGTCGGCGCCGTCGCAACCGGTTTCCACCGCCAGTGCGATCTCGCTGATCAGCTCACCGGCGTTACTGCCCACGATGCCGCCGCCCAGCACGCGGTGATTGTCAGGATCGAACAGCAGCTTGGTGAACCCCTCCTCGCGGCCGAGCGAGAGTGAGCGGCCGTTCGCTACCCAGGGGAATGCGCCCTTCCTGAACGCGGTGCCGTTGGCGCGCGCCTCGGTCTCGGTGAGCCCCACCCAGGCAATCTCCGGATCGGTGTAGGCCACCGAAGGAATCACGCGCCAATCTGCCGCGCGCTTGTGGCCGGCGGCGACTTCCGCGGCCACCTTCCCCTCGTGCATGGCCTTGTGAGCCAGCAGCGGCGGTGCGGCGACGTCGCCGATCGCGAAAATGTGCGGCACGTTGGTGCGCATCTGCCGGTCGACGGGAATGAAGCCGCGTTCCGAGACCTTCACCCCCGCCAGCTCCGCGCCGAGCGTCTTGCCGTTTGGGACGCGCCCGACGGCCACCAGCACGTGCTCGAAAGTCTGCGGGGCTGGCGCCTTCTCGCCCGCGAAACTCACGCGCAGCCCGGCGGACTCGGGCTCGATGCCCGCCACGCTGGTGCCGAGCAGGATCTGCTGGTAGCGCGCGCGAATGCGCCGCTCGAGCGGGCGCACCAGGTCCGGGTCGGTTCCGGGCATGAGCTGCGGGGTCAGCTCCACCACACTCACGCGACGGCCCAGCGCGTCGAACACGCAGGCCAATTCCAGCCCGATGATGCCGCCGCCCACCACCAGCAAACCGCCGGAGGACTCCGGCAGCTCGAGCGCGTCGGTGGAGTCGAGAATTCGCGGATCCTGCGGTAATCCCGGCAGGCGCACCGGTTCGGAACCCGCCGCGATGATGCATTGATCGAAACGGATACGCTGCGAGCCGCTCGCGCCCATCACTTCGAGCACGTTGGCGCTCACGAAGCGTCCGGTACCGTGCAGCACCTCGACCTTGCGCTGCTTCACCAGGATCCTGAGCCCCCCGGTCAGCTTGCCGACGACCGTACTCTTCCAGGCTCGCAGCCGCGGCAGATCAATCTGCGGCGCGCCGAAGGCGATGCCGCGCCCGCTCATTTCGTGCGCATCCTCGATGACTTTCGCCGCGTGCAGCAATGCCTTGGAGGGGATGCAGCCGACGTTGAGGCACACGCCCCCCAATTCCTGCGAGCGCTCCACCAGGGTCACCTTGAGCCCGAGATCCGCCGCCCTGAAGGCCGCGGTGTAGCCCCCGGGTCCGGCGCCCAGCACCAGCAATTGCGTGCTGCGGTTGAATTCCTGCGCGGCGCGATCGGCGGCGCCCGCGTTCGGCGACGGCATGCGCACGGTGTCGCCGGCACTTTCCGGGCTCGCCGCCGGCTCCGCGGACACAGCCGGCGCCACTGATGCGGCCGGCGCAGCCGTTTCCACGCGCGCGATCAGCGAGCCCTTCGAAACCTTGTCGCCACGCTTGAGCAGCACTTCGGTGATCGTCCCCGCGGCGGTCGCGGGCACGTCCATCGAAGCCTTGTCGGTCTCGAGCGTGACCAGCGGGGAATCGATGTCGACGACGTCGCCGGGCTTCATCAGCACGTCCACCACGGCCACGTCGCTGAAATTGCCGATATCGGGAATCAGCAGATCCACGCGGCTCACAGCACCGCCTCGAGCAGTGCGCGCGGCTCCGCGAGCGTGTGAGCGAGCCAGCTCGTGAAGCGCGCGGCCATCGCGCCGTCGATCACGCGATGATCGTACGACAGCGACAGCGGCAGCATCAGGCGCGGCACGAAGCCGCCGTCGCGATACACCGGCTGCATACTTGAGCGCGAGACACCGAGAATCGCGACCTCGGGTGCGTTGATGATGGGCGTGAAGGCGGTGCCGCCGATGCCGCCGAGACTTGAAATCGTGAAACAGCCGCCCTGCATGTCCGCGGGCGGAAGTTTCCCGGCGCGCGCTTTCTCCGAGAGCGCGCCGAGGTGGCGCGCGAGCTCGTAAACGTCCTTGCGGTCGGCGTCGCGCACCACCGGCACCACCAGCCCGTTGGGCGTATCGGCGGCGAAACCCATGTGCAGGTACTTGCGCACGATGAGGTTGGCGCCGTCGGCGTCGAGTGAGGAGTTGAAGCGCGGGAATTCCTGCAGCGCCTTCACGCAGGCGCGCATGATGAAGGCGAGCGGCGTGAGCTTGACGCCCGCCGCCTGCGCCTTGTCCTTGAGGCCGGCGCGCATCTGCTCCAGATCCGTGATATCCGCCAGGTCGAACTGCGTGACGTGCGGAATGTTCACCCAGCTGGCGTGCAGACGCGGCCCGGAAATGCGCTGGATGCGCGACAGCGGCTCGACCGCCGTGGGGCCGAACTGCGCGAAGTCGACCACCGGAACCGCGGGCAGCGCCGGCCGCGCCGTGTCGGTGCCACCAGCACCACCGCCACCGCCGGCGAGCGCCGTCTTGACGAACGCCTTGACGTCATCGTGGGTGATGCGGTCCTTGAAGCCGTGTCCCGTGACCCGGGCGAGATCCACGCCGAGCTCGCGCGCGAACTTGCGCACCGAGGGCCCGGCGTGGGCGCGCGAGAAGCCCGGTTCGTCGATGGGCGCGAGATCGCTGCGATACGAGGTAGGAACACCCAGCAACGACCTCGGAGTCAGCTTGCCGCCGGGCGCTGCGGCCGGTGGCGACGCCGCGGGCTGAGGGGGCGCCGCGGGTTGGGCCGACGCCGCCGGCCGCGGCGCCGGCGGTGCGGCGGCTGCCGCCGGAGCCGAGTCCGTTTGCGCCCCATCCGCCTTCAGAGTGGCGAGCAGATCGCCGGTATTGACCTTGCCGCCCTTGGTGGTGTGAATCTTTTCGACGAGTCCGCTCGCCGTCGAGGGCACGTCCATGGCGGCCTTGTCGGACTCGAGAGTGACGAGCGGGGTGTCGACGGCGACGCTGTCGCCGGGCTTCACCAGCACGTCGATGACGGCGACGTCCTTGAAGTTGCCCAGGTCGGGCACGCGCACTTCCACCAGGCCGCCTGCCGCGTTCATACGGGCGCGGACCTTTAGACCTTCCAGGGCACGGGCTTGGCGGGATCGACGCCGAGCGCCTTGATGGCGCGGCTGACGGTCGCCTGGTCCACGCGCGTATCGTCGGCAAGTGCCTTGAGCGCCGCCACGGCGATGTAGTTGCGGTCGACCTCGAAGTGCCGGCGCAGCGCCGCGCGCGAATCCGAGCGTCCGAATCCGTCGGTGCCGAGCGTCACGTAGCGGCCGCCGATCCACTGGCGGATCTGGTCCGGCACCGCACGCATGTAGTCGGTGGCCGCGACCACCGGACCCTCGCGGCCCTGCAGCATCTGCCGCACGTACGGAACACGCGCGGCCTCCTCGGGATGCAGCCCGTTCCAGCGTTCGCATTCCAGCGCTTCGCGGCGCAGTTCACTGAAGCTCGTCACCGACAGCACATCCGCCGGTATGCCGTAGTCGTCCTCGAGGATCTTCGCCGCCGCCAGGCATTCGCGCAGGATGGTGCCGGAACCGAGCAGCGTCGCGCGCACCTTGCCGCGGCCGCCGATCTGCAGCAGGTAGCCGCCGCTCAGGATCCCCGCTTCCACGCCCGGTGGCATGGCCGGCTGCGCGTAGTTCTCGTTCATCACCGTGATGTAGTAGAAGATGCCCTCTTGCTCGGTGTACATGCGGCGCAGCCCCGCGTGAATGATGACGGCCAGCTCGTACGCGAATGCCGGATCATAGGCAACGCAGTTCGGCACGGTGCTCGCCACCAGCTGGCTGTGACCGTCCTGGTGCTGCAGACCCTCCCCGGCGAGCGTGGTGCGCCCGGCGGTGGCCCCCATCAGGAAGCCGCGCACCTGCATGTCGCCTGCCGCCCAGATGAAATCCCCGACGCGCTGAAAACCAAACATCGAGTAGAAGATGTAGAACGGCACCATGTTGATGCCGTGGTTGCTGTAAGCGGTGCCGGCGGCCATCCACGAGCACAGCGATCCCGCCTCGTTGATGCCTTCCTCGATCATCTGGCCTTTCTTGTCCTCGCGATAGGACATGAGCGTCTCCGCGTCCTGCGGCGTATACAGCTGGCCGACCGAGGAATAGATGCCGATCTGGCGGAACAGCCCCTCCATGCCGAAGGTGCGCGCCTCATCCGGCACGATCGGCACGATATTGCGACCGATGTTCTTGTCCTTGAGCAGGATGGTGAGCGCGCGCACGAACGCCATGGTGGTGGAGATCTCGCGCTCGCCGGTCCCCTCGAGGAGCGAGGCGAACGCCTCGAGCGGGGGTATGGCGAGCGCCGGCGCGCTGCGGCGCCGGCTCGGCAGGTAACCCCCGAGCGCCGCGCGGCGCTCGTGCAGGTAGCGCGCCTCTTCCGTCGGCTCCTCGGGCTTGCGGAACGGCAGACTGTCGAGGTCCTGGTCGGAGACCGGGATGTTGAAGCGGTCGCGGAACGCGCGCAGGTCCTCCGCGGAGAGTTTCTTCTGCTGGTGGGCGATCATCTGCCCCTCGCCGCCCTTGCCGAGGCCGAAGCCCTTCACGGTCTTCGCCAGAATCACGGTCGGCTGCCCCTTGTGGCTCACGGCGGCGGCGTAGGCCGCATACACCTTGCGCGGGTCGTGGCCGCCGCGATTCAGCCGCCAGATCTCCTCGTCGGACATGTTGGCGACCATTGCCTTGAGCTCGGGGTACTTGCCGAAAAAATGCTCGCGCGTGTACGCCCCACCCTTGGCCTTGAAGTTCTGGTACTCGCCGTCGACGCACTCCTCCATCACCCGGCGCAGCAGGCCCTGATGGTCGCGCGCCAGCAGCGGATCCCAGCGCGAACCCCACAGCACCTTGATGACGTTCCAGCCGGCGCCGAGAAAGGCCGCCTCGAGCTCCTGGATGATCTTGCCGTTGCCGCGCACCGGGCCATCGAGCCGCTGCAGGTTGCAGTTGATGACGAAAATGAGGTTGTCGAGTCCCTCGCGCACCGGCATGGTGAGCGCGCCCATCGACTCCGGCTCGTCCATCTCACCGTCGCCGAGGAATGCCCACACCTTCCGATCCGAGGGCTTCACCAGCCCGCGGTGCTCCAGGTAGCGGGTGAAGCGCGCCTGGAAAATCGCCATCATGGGACCCAGGCCCATCGACACCGTCGGGAACTGCCAGAAATCAGGCATCAGCCACGGGTGCGGATAGGATGACAGCCCCACGCCCGGGCCACCCGCCTCCTGGCGGAAGTGCAGCAGCCGCTGCTCGTCGAGGCGTCCTTCCAGATACGCGCGCGCGTAGATACCGGGCGAGGAATGTCCCTGCACGAACACCATGTCACCGGGGTGCTGCTCGGAGGCTGCGCGCCAGACGTGATTGAATCCCACTTCATACAGAGTCGCCGAGGAAGCGTAGCTCGCGAGGTGGCCGCCGTACTCGGAGGAGACTCGATTGGCCTGCAGTACCATCGCCAGCGCGTTCCAGCGGATGTAGGCCTCGATACGCCGCTCGAGCGCGCGGTTGCCCGGGTACTCCGGCTCGCGCCCGGTGGGAATGCTGTTGACGTAGGCGGTGTTGGGCTTGAACGGCAGGTAGGCGCCGCTGCGGCGCGTGTAGTCGATCAGCCGCTCGAGCAGGAAGTGCGCGCGCTCCGGTCCGTGAGTCTTGAGCACCGAATCGATCGATTCGAGCCATTCCCGCGTTTCAACGGGATCGAGGTCTTCCAGCTTCGGCGGTTCGGTCATGTGATCAGTCGCGGGTGTCGCCGCGCGCGTGTTGTGCCGGCTCGCGATAGAATGAGTAATGATGGCGAGCAGCGGCAGGTAAAGCAAGTGAGCGCCACAGCTCCCGGCGCTCGCGGCGGCGCGCTGCTGCCGAGCGCACCGGCTCCGGCCATCGTGAGCGCTCACGGAGGCGACGTCGGCAAGCTCGACGCGCTGCTCGCGATCGTACCCCTGCCGGCAACCGCGGCCGCCCAGCTGGAGCCGCGGGCATGAGCGCGCTCGTCATGCGCCGCCCGGACGACTGGCATCTGCACCTGCGCGACGGCGCCGCCCTGCACGCCGTGCTGCCGTTCACCGCGGCGCGCTTCGCGCGTGCCATGGTGATGCCGAACCTGACACGTCCGCTCACGACCACCGAGGCTGCTCTCGCCTACCGCCGCCGCATCCTGGCGGCGCTGCCGCCCGGAGTGCAGTTCGAGCCGCTGATGACGCTGTATCTGACCGATACCACGCCCGCGGACGAGGTGGAGCGGGCGCAGGCGAGTGGCTGCGTGCTGGGCTGCAAGCTCTATCCGGCCGGCGCCACCACGCATGCCGAGGCGGGAGTCACCGACGTGCGGCGCATCGACGCGGTACTCGCGCGCATGGCCGAGCTCGGCATGGTGCTGCAGGTACACGGGGAAGTCACCGACCCCACGGTCGATGTGTTCGACCGGGAAGCCTCTTTCATCGATGCGGTGCTCGCGCCGCTCAGCGAACGCCACCACCAGTTGCGCATCGTGTTCGAGCACATCACTACCCGCGCCGCCGTAGACTTCGTCCTCTCAGGGAGAAGCGGGCTCGCGGCGACCGTCACGCCGCAGCACCTGCTGATGAACCGCAACGCCCTGTTCGCCGGCGGCTTGCGCCCGCACCACTACTGCCTGCCGGTGCTCAAGGCGGAGTCCCACCGTGCGGCGCTGCTCGGCGCCGTGGCGGGCGGCAGCCCGCGGCTGTTTCTCGGCACCGACAGCGCGCCGCACGCGCGCCGTGCCAAGGAAGCGCCGCGCGGGTGCGCCGGTATCTTCTCCGCACACGCCGGCATCGAGTTGTACGCCGAGGCCTTCGAGTCGGTCGGCGCGCTCGAGCGGCTCGAGGCATTCGCCTCCTGCCACGGCGCCGATTTCTATGGCTTGCCGCGTAACAGCGCCACCATCACCCTGGCGAAGGAGCCGTGGGAGGTGCCCGAGAGTTATCCGTTCGGCACCGATGAGCTCGTGCCGCTGCGCGCCGGCGAGCGCATCGCCTGGCGCCTCGCGCCTTCAAGCGTGGGTGCTGCGCGATGAGCGAGGCAACGCCTGAAGCTCTGGCACCGCCGGCCGCGGCGGCGGCGCTCATGGCGCGGCGCTTCCGCGGCTACCTGCCGGTGGCCATCGACGTGGAAACCGGCGGCTTTCACGCCACGACCGACGCGCTGCTCGAGATCGCGGCGGTGCTCATCGACATGGACAGCGAGGGCCTGCTGAAACGCGGTGCCACCCATAACTTCCACGTCCAGCCCTTCGAGGGCGGACGGCTGGATCCCACCTCGCTCTCGATCACGGGCATCGACCCCTTTCACCCGCTGCGTCCGGCGCTGCCCGAGCGTGACGCGCTGCAGAGAGTCTTCCGGGAGATTCGCCACGCGGTGCGCGCCTATGGCTGCCGTCGTGCGATCCTGGTTGGCCACAACGCCGCCTTCGATCTGGGCTTCCTGAACGCCGCCGTCGCGCGCGCCCAGGTGAAGCGCAATCCGTTTCATCCGTTCTCGTGCTTCGATACGGCGACTCTGGCAGGGGCGGCACTCGGGCAGACCGTGCTCGCCAAGGCGGTCACGGTGGCAGGACTGGAGTGGGACGCAGGCAGCGCCCACAACGCGCGCTACGACGCGCAGCGCAGCGCCGATATCTTCTGTCTGGTGTGCAACCGTCTGCGCGACAGCCACCAGGCCGCCGAGGAACGCGCGCGCGAACTCGGGTGGTCGAACGTGGCGGCCGAGCCCGGCGCCGAGGAGCCGCCGCTGGAGGCGGAGGTTCCGCCGCTGTAAGTCGCTAGGCGCTCACTTCGCCGCGCCGATCTCGGCCAGGAGCTTCTTCAGTGCGCCGCTCTTGTACATCTCGAGCGCGATGTCGCAGCCGCCGATCAGCTCGCCCTTGACGTACAGCTGCGGGTAAGTGGGCCAGTTGGAGAGGCGCTTGAGCGCCTCGCGCATTTCCGGCTCTTCGAAGATGTTGACGTAGCTGAACTCGGCGCCGACGGCGCGCAGCGCGGCGACCGTCTGCGCGGAAAAACCGCATTGCGGAAAGTCCGGAGTGCCCTTCATGAACAGCACCACGGGGCTCGAGCCCAGTTCCGCCTTGATCCGCTCCACGACATCCATTGCAAACTACCTCTTCAGTTTCTGCCGTTCGGCCAGCTCGGCCAGCAGACGCCATTGTTCGGCCGCGCTCATCGAGAGCCAGCGTCCGATCTCCTCACCGGTGCGCAGACACCCGATGCATAACCCCTGCGCATCGAGGCTGCAGACGTTGATACACGGGGATGGTGGACGCTCCTCGAGCTTAAGCGAGCGTGGGTTCAACCGCATTCACCATTCACCATACCAGCGGCCGCCTTGAGCGTGTCGGCCATTACTGGCATGCGTTGAATTATGGGGGTGCCTCGCCTATTCTTCAAACGCCTCAGGAATCCCCAGACCAAGCAGAAACAATAACTTGGAGATTGAAGCCATGAATCCCCTGAACAACCACCGCCAGTCGCTGATCCTCGGCATCATCCTGGCGCTCATCCTGGCCGTCGCGCTGGCCGGTTGGCCCCTGGCCGTCAGCGGGCCGAGCCTGGCGCGCTGGTTCCACATCGTCGCGGGCGTGTTCTGGATCGGCCTCCTGTACTACTTCAACGTCGCCCAGACGCCCGCGCTGGCGGACGCCGCAGCCGACAAGGGCGGCCCGGGCGGCGCCGGCGTCACGAAATACGTCGCTCCGCGGGCGCTGTTCTGGTTCCGCTGGGCGGCGCTCGCGACCTGGCTCGGAGGCGCGTGGCTCCTCAAGGAAAACTTCGTCAACGCCTTCACGTTCCACTCGGGATTCGTGGTGATCGGCATCGGCGCGTGGCTCGGCACGATCATGCTGCTCAACGTCTGGGGGGTGATCTGGCCGAACCAGAAGAAGATCCTCGGAATCGTCGCCGCCACCGACGAGCAGAAGGCACGCGCGCGCAAGGCGGCGGGCATGGCCTCGCGCGTGAACTTCGTGCTGTCGATTCCCATGCTCATGTGCATGGCGGCGCAGAGTCACGGACTGCCGTTCTTCCATAGTGGCTGAACGGCCTCCGGCGGACCTCGCGCAGCAGGTCGACGCGGCGCTGCGCGAGGACATCGGCAGCGGCGACGTGACCGCGACGCTCGTGCCCGCGGGCCAGAGCGTGCGCGGCAGCGTCATCACGCGTGAGGAGGCGGTGCTGTGCGGGCGCCCGTGGGCGGAGGAGACCTTCCGGCGCCTGGACCCGCTCGTGCGCCTCGGCTGGCATGCCGCCGACGGGGAGCGCCTCCTCGCCAACCAGGTGATCTTCGAGATCGCGGGTCCGGCGCGTGCGGTGCTCACCGGTGAGCGCACCGCGCTCAATTTCCTGCAGCTGCTGTCGGGGACCGCGACCGCCACGCGCCGCTTCGCGGACGCGGTCGCAGGCACGCCCTGCCGCATCCTCGACACGCGCAAGACCCTCCCCGGACTGCGCAGCGCACAGAAGTACGCGGTACGCTGCGGCGGTGGCGACAATCACCGCATGGGGCTGTACGACCGGGTGCTCATCAAGGAAAACCACATCGCGGCGGCCGGCTCGCTCAGCGGCGCGATCGAGGCTGCACGACGCAGCGCTCCCGGACTGACCGTCGAGGTCGAAGTCGAATCCGCGGCTGAATTCGAGGAGGCGCTCAACGCCCGGCCGGACCTCATCATGCTGGATGACTTCGGCCCGGCGGACCTGCAGGCCGCGGTGAGACTCAACCAGGCGCGCGGCCGGCCGGTGAAGCTCGAGGCCTCAGGCAGCGTGTCGCTCGAGACGGTGCGCGCGATCGCCGCGACCGGGGTGGACTACGTCTCGGTGGGCGCACTCACCAAGCACGTGCGGGCGGTGGATCTGTCGATGCGGCTGGAGTTCAACCCATGATCACGCGACTGTCGTTGATGCGCGCGGCGCCCCTGGGCGTCCTGCTTGGATTGACTGCGTTGGCACAGGCCCAGGCGGTGGACCGCCCTGAGGTCCCCGAGCCGATCAAGGCCCCTGCCGGCGAGCACGTGGTGCTGCGGGCGCTCGCCTCGGGCGCTCAGGTCTACGTCTGCGGGCGAGCCTCAGACGGCAAGCCACAGTGGACACTCAAGGCGCCACAAGCCGAGCTTTGGGATGAGAAGAGAGTGGTCATCGGCCGTCACTACGCCGGACCCGCCTGGCGGCACAACGATGGGAGTGAAGTCACCGGCAAGGCGGTGGCTCGCGTCGAATCACCGGATGCAGACTCGATCCCGTGGCTGTTGGTGGTCGCTACCGGCCATGCCGGCCAGGGCGTGTTCGCCGGCGTCACGAGCATCCAGCGAATACATACCAAGGGCGGACAGCCGCCGCCGGCTGCGACCTGCGACCCCAAGAAGGGAAAAGAGGCCCGCATCCCCTACACCGCCGACTATTATTTCTTCGCACCGGTCGAGCGTTAAAGAGCCGCCGCGCGAGTGCGCGGCGCCCTCAGGCGACCGCGGACTTCAACACGCGCTGCGGCTGCGCGACGCCGTAGCCCTGCGCGTAATCGACGCCGAGACTGGTGAGCATCTGGATGATCTCGGCGTTCTCGGCAAACTCGGCGATGGTCTGCTTGCCGGTGAGGTGCCCGATCTCGTTGATCGAGCGCACCATTTCGCGGTCGATCGGATCGCGCAGGATCTCGCGCACGAAGCTGCCGTCGATCTTGAGGTAATCGACCGGGAAGTGCTTGAGGTAGCCGAACGAGGACAGTCCGGTGCCGAAGTCATCGAGCGCGAACTTGCAGCCGAGCTCCTTGAGCGCCTGGATGAAGCGGTTCGCCTGCGAGAAGCTCGCCACCGCCGCGGTCTCGGTGATCTCGAAGCAGATCTTCGAGCCGTCGAGCCCGCTCTTGTGGAACTGGTCGATGACGAACGGCAGGAACTTGTCATCCCCCAGGCTCTGTCCCGAGAGGTTGATGGAGCACTGAAAGAGCTTCTCGCGCTCGTCGGAATCGGACACCAGCCAGCGGAACGCATTCTCGATCACCCAGCGATCGATCGCCGGGGTGATGCCGTAGCGCTCGGCCGCGGCGATGAAGTCGTTGGGCGCGACGATGCGTCCGCCCTCGTCCTTGAGGCGCAGCAGCAGCTCGTAGTGCGCGCCGACCTCGACCCGCTGCAGCGGCTGGATCGCCATGCGGTACAGCTCGAAGCGCCCTTCCTCGAGCGCCGCGTTGATGCGCGCCGCCCACTGCATCTCGCGCCGCCGGCGCATGAGCTCGATGTCGTTTTCCGCGAAGCTGTGGACGCGGTTGCGACCGCCCTCCTTGGCGGCGCCGCAGGCGCTGTCGGCCGCCGACAGGATCGAGGCGACATCCTCGTTGTCGGCGGTGATCGGCACGACACCAATGCTGGCGCCCAGGCGAAACACCCGGTCCTCCCAGGTGAAGCGGAAGTTGCGCACGCCCTCGCGCAGCGTCTCTGCGGTGCGCATCGCCTCGTCCAGCGAGCAGCTCTCCAGCAGGATCCCGAACTCGTCCCCGCCGAGGCGCGACAGGGTGTCGCGCCAGCGGACCTTGGACTTCAGCAGCGCGCCCACCTGCCCGAGCAGCGCATCGCCGGCGCTGTGACCGCAGGTGTCGTTGACGATCTTGAACTGGTCGATGTCGAGATAGCACAGCGCGTAGGAGGCCTCGCGCGCCTTGGCGCTCTTCAGCGCCCGCTCCATGCGGCTCTCGAACTCGCGCCGGTTCACCAGCCCGGTGAGCAGGTCGTGGCTCGCGTGGTACGAGAGGCGGCGGTTGAGCTCGCGCGACTCGCTCACGTCGTGGAACACCAGCACGCCCCCGGCCACGTGGCCGGAACCGTCGCGGATCGGCGCGGCCGTGCTCTCGACGTACAGCTCGTTGCCATCGCGGCGGATGAGCAGCATCGGGCGCACTGACTTGATGGGCCGCATGCGGCGCACGGAAACGCTCAGCGGGTTCTCGAGCGGCTCGCAGGTCTCCTCGTGGAAGGCGCGGAAGATCTCCTCCACCGGCCGGCCCATCGCATCCTCGAGACGCCAGCCGGTCAGCTCCTCGGCCACCGGGTTGATGTAGTCGATGGTCGAGTTGGCATCGGTGGTGATGACGCCGTCGCCGATCGACTGCAGCGTGATCTGCGCGCTCTCCTTCTCGCGGAACAGCGCCTCCTCGTAGAGTTTGCGCTCGGTGATGTCGAATTCCACGCCCACCAGGCGCAGCAGGCGCCCGTGCTTGTCGACGCGCGCGGTGGCGCGGCTGATGACCCAGCGCCACTCGCCGTTGCGGTGGCGCATGCGATGGGTGCTTTCGAAGATCGACGTCTTGCCGGCGACGTGGTCGCGGATCGCGGTCTGTACGCGCGACAGATCGTCCGGGTGCACCAGGGCGCGCCAGTCCGGCGCGCCGCGCATGTCATCGTCGCCGTAACCGAGCATCGCCTTCCAGCGCGGCGAGAAATACACCTCGTTGCTCTCGACGTCGAAGTCCCACATGCCGTCGTTGGCCGCGGCCTGAAACAGATTGGTGCGCTCCTCGAGCTTGGCGAGGCGCGCCTCGATACGGATACGCTCCAGTCCGGTGGCGAGGCTGGTGCCGATGAGCTTCATCAGCAGCTGCAGGTTCACGTCCCAGGCGCCGCGCGGCATGGCGTGCGCGAGCCCGAGGAAACCGGCCGGCTTGCCCTGCACCCGCAGCGCCACGAGCAGCGCCGAGCCGATGTGCAGCTCGGCGAATTTCGCCGCCTCGAGCGCCTGCTCCTTGCGCGGTGCGCTGCTGTCGCGCAGCTCCGACAGGCGCAGATTCTCCAGCCGCCCTCTCAGCCACGGAAGCGACTCCAGCCCCAACCCGGTGAGACCTTCGGGACGGCACTGGGCAAAGGCGCTGCGCGCCAACTGCACATCGGCAATGGTCGAGTCTTCGGGATTCAGAGCGGCGAGGAAGGCGCAATCGGACCCGGTGGCGCCGCGCAGCAACTCGAGGTTGCGCCGCACGCACTCGTCCACGGAGTCCCGGGTCATGTTCTGGAAGTCCACCGCGATCTTGGTACAGACGACATCGATGCCCAGAACGGGCTTGGGGACACGGCCGGTCCAGGCGTCGGCCGAGAGAATGTCCGAAGCGGTGAAGTCCGCCGGCTTATCCGGCGGCGGAGTTGCCATTTAACCGTGACCTCCCACAAACCAATCGGTCGCAGCGTAACCGTTTGCACTGCCCCGCACGTGACGTCCCGTCACGGAGCAGAGGATTCGCCGCCACTATTTTCCAACTGGTTGCGCCGGATTCTCGCACACTCACTCAGGAACACAAGCTAACGCACTGTACAGCCACGCTTTAGGCACTTAACAGAATCCGCCCGGATTCGGCTGCAGGGCCGCGCGCGCCACGCCGTAGAGGCGCTTGAGCTCCTGTTCCATCTGCGACTGCAGTCGGGTGAGGGAGGGCGCGTCGGTGACCCGCGGCACATAGCGGGGCGGCCCGATGGCGATCGCGATGCGCGAAAAGGGCATCGGGATCACGAACTTGTCCCACTTGATCAGCCACGCGCGCGAGGCGGCGTACGACATCGGCAGGATCGGCCGGCCCGACATCTGCGCCAGCAACAGCGCGCCGGGCTTGAACCTGAAGCGTGGCCCACGCGGGCCGTCGGGAGTGATGACCGGGGAGACGTTGTCCTTCACGAGTGCCTGGTAGTAATCGCGCAGCGCGCGCGCACCGGTGTGCGTCGAGGAACCCCGGATCACCGCCGCGCCGAAGCGCCGCACCATCATCGCACCCAGCTCCCCGTCCACCGACGGACTGATGAGCCAGCCCACCGTGAGTCCGCGCGCGCGCTGTTCGACCAGGAACTTGCCGCAATACAGCTGGTGCTGGTGCCAGTAGCACGGCACCAGGGAGGGCGAGCGCGCCAGCGCCTCGTCCAGGTGCGCCACCCCTTCCACACGCGTCACGCGACAGGTGAACCACCAGGCGCGGATGATGGCCACTCCCAACGGCACCGCCAGGCGGTACAGCCAGCGCCGTGCCCGCGTCATCCGCCGCCCCGAGCGCGTCGTCGTGCGGTAGAGCGTGTTGCGCAGACCGCCGTCGTCGTCGCTCATGGCGCAAACAGCTCCGCGGGCGACAGCGCGTGCGCGCCGAGCTCCGGCACCGCGAGACTGGTCATCACGCAGGCAGCCGCTCCCGGAAACAACTGCAGCGCGTGCGCATGCAGAAGCTCGCCGCGGCAGCTGGCACGCCCGGCACTGAGGCGCACCTCGCGCAGCGCACGGATCCCGGCGCCGCAGGCCTTGAGGGCCGCCTCGCGTGCCACCCAGCTCGCGATGCGCTCCCCGCTCCCCATCTCGACATCGAAGCCGACGCGACCGCTTCTGACCGCGGCGCACCCCACCCAGGGACCGGAGTGCGAAATGCTGAAGTCGGGGCAGGCGTGCGCGAGTCTGGGTTTCGCACCTTGCGCAAACACGATCTCCCCCGGTCGCACGGCGCGTCCCGTGAGCGCGCTGAGCGCGCGCAGCGCGAGCGCGATACCGGCGAGACTCGCGCGCGCCCCCGGGCTGTCGGCGCTGGTCGCGAGGCGCTTGCCATACGGCAGACGCGCGGCGAGCGCGCGGGCCGCATCTCGCGGCCACTCACCGCGCAGGTCCGTGTGATATAAGATTAACGTTTCGCTTTCAACAGCTTGCATGACCGCAGCCGCATCCGCGCAGACCCAACCTCCCGAGGCTGAGCTGCAATTCGATATCGGCTCCACGGATGATTCCCTGGAGCGCATGATCGAGTTGTTCGCGCGCCTTGGAGACATCTACCGCGTGTTCGTGCCGGCACGCGGATCTTATACCTATGTCATCCATCACCCGGATGACGTCAAGCGCGTGCTGGTTTCCAATCATCGCAACTACACCAAGGGCGTGGGGCTGGATCGCGTGAGGATCCTGCTCGGCAAGGGCATCATGACGAGCGAGGGCGAGCTGTGGAAGCGCCAGCGCTACATGATGCAGCCCTACTTCCACCGCCGCGTCATCACCGAGTTCGCGGGCATCATCGCGGCGGCGAATGACCGCTGCCTCGAGCGCTGGGAAACGCGCGCTACCCAAGGCGAGCCGGTGAACCTCACCGACGAGATGAGCGAGCTCACGCTCGAGATCGTGCTGCGCGCGATCTTCGGGCGCGACCTCGACCGCCTGACCCGACAGCTCGGCGCCAACCCCTTCGAGGTGGTCAGCCGGGAACCGGCACGCGATCTGCAGTTCGCCTACCGGTTCCGCTCGCTCACCAAAGTCGTGGCCCAGCTCATCGCGCAGCGGCGCGCCGAGCCTGAGGAGCACTTCGACTACCTCGCCATGCTCATGACTGCGCGCGACAAGGAGAGCGGCGCGCCGATGCCTGAGCGCGAGCTCATCGACGAGGTCATGACCCTCATCGTCGCCGGACATGAGACCACCGCCAGTGGACTCAACTGGACCTGGTACCTGCTGTCGCAGCACCCCGAGGCCGAGGCGCGCCTGCACGCCGAGATCGACGCCGCGCCCGAGCTGGCAGCGCCGGGGCTCGCGCAGATGGAAGCGCTTAAGTACACCCAGCAGGTGGTGAACGAGGCGCTGCGGCTGTATCCGCCGGGATGGCTGCTGTCGCGCCGCACCATCGAGGCGGACGTGCTCGGCGGTTACCCGGTGCCGCCGGGCACCAACGTGCTGTTGCCGCTGTACCTGTTGCACCGTCACCCGGGGTTCTGGAAGGACCCGGAGGCTTTCTCACCGGAGCGCTTCGCCCCCGAGCACGAAGCCGAGCGTCCGCGCTTTGCCTACATGCCCTTCGCCGCGGGCCCCCGCCACTGCATCGGCGAGACCTTCGCCCTCTACGAGATGCTCATGCACCTGTACAAGGTCGCACGCCGCTACCGCCTCACCTGGGTGCCCGACAAGCCGCTGCAACTCGAGGCACAGATCAACCTGCGCACCCGTTTTCCGCTACACATGAGGCTGGAACGCCGCTGATGCTCAAGGCCACGACGCTCACCGAAGTCATCGAGGGCAATCGCGCCTTCCGGCGCAGCATCACCTATCTCGAAGGCGAAGACGATGCACGCGAGGTGTCGTTCGGCGAGCTGTACGAGCGGGCGCTCGGGATCCTGTATCACCTGCAGCGCATCGGCGCCCGCCGCGGCGACAAACTCATCCTGTTCCTCGGCAACAACGAGCAGTTCATCGACGCGTTCTGGGCCGCGATCCTCGGCGGCATCGTGCCCGTGCCGGTGGCGCTGGGCATCAGCGACGAGCACCGTCACAAGCTGCTGCGCATCGCACGCCGCCTCGGCGAGCCGTTTCTGTACACCGAGCGCCGCTCGCTCGAGCGCATCGGCACCTTCGCGGCGCAGGCGGGCGAGACTGCAGTGTTCGAGGGGCTGCGTAAGCGCACCTTCCTGGTGGACGACCTCGACGACATCTCGCGCGCCGGCAGCGTGCAGCGCGCGCAGCCGGACGACACCGCCTTCATCCAGTTCTCCTCCGGCTCCACCAGCGAGCCCAAGGGCGTGGTGCTCACGCACGGCAACATCATCGCCAACTGGCGCGGTGCGACCGAAGCGGCCGGATTCAACGAGCACGACGTGAGCCTGTCGTGGATGCCGCTCACCCACGACATGGGCCTCATCGGTTTTCACCTGGTCATGATCGCCAACCGGGTGCACTCGCACCTCATGCCCACGGAACTGTTCATCCGCCGCCCACTGCTGTGGCTCACGCTCGCATCCAGGGTGCGCGCCACGATCCTGTGCTCGCCGAACTTCGGTTACAAACACTATCTGAAGGTGCTGGGGGAGCGGGCGGTGGAGGGACTGGACCTGTCCGCCGTGCGCTTCATTTTCAACGGCGCCGAGCCGATCTCGGTGGAGTTGTGCGATGAGTTCCTCACCCGGCTCGCGCCCGCGAAGCTCAGGCGCAACGCCATGTTCCCCGTGTATGGGCTGGCGGAAGCCTCGCTGGCGGTGAGCTTCCCGCCGGTCGGTGCGCCGCTGCGCACCCTCACGCTCAACCGGCACCGCATGAACGCCGGCGACCCGGTGGAACGGGTGCCCGCGTCCGACCACAACGCCGTTGCTCTCATCTGCGAGGGCAAGGCCATCCCCTACTGCCGCGTGCGCATTGCGGACGATGAGGACCGCGAGTTGCCCGAGGATCGGATCGGTCACGTGCACATGACGGGGGACAACGTCACGCGCGGCTACTACGAAGACCGAGAAGCGAATGCCGCCACGTTCACCGCCGACGGCTGGCTGCGCACCGGTGACCTCGGCCTGATGCACGGCGGGGAGCTGTACATCTCGGGCCGCGCGAAAGAGATCATTTTCGTGAACGGCCAGAACTACTATCCGCACGATCTGGAGGCCATCGCGCAGCGCGCGCCGGGACTGGAGCTCGGCAAGGTGGTCGCCGCCGGCGTGCGCGCGCGCGGCGCGCAGATCGAGCAGCTGGTGGTGTTCGTGCTTCACCGCGGCGGCCTGCCGGAGTTCCTCCCCGTGGCGACCCAGGTCGCGCGGCTGATCAACGAGCAGACCGGGCTCGAGGTGACGCAGGTCGTGCCGGTCAAGCGCATCCCCAAGACCACCAGCGGCAAGATCCAGCGCCACCTCCTCGAGGAGAGCTACGCGGACGGGGAGTTCGAGGCGGACCTGAGGGAACTGGCGGCGCTGCGGGCCGCGCACCGGGGGCCGGAGTCCGGCACACGCACCGAGATCGAGCAGAAGATCAAGGCCATCTGCGATGCGGCGCTCGAAGGCAAGCGCGTGGACATCCACGACAACCTGTTCGAGATCGGCGCGAGCTCGCTGAAGCTCATCGAAATCCACGAGCAGATCGACCACGAGTACCCGGGGAAGGTGGATCTGACCGAGCTGTTCGACTTCCCGACCATCGCCGAGCTCGCCCAGCACCTTCAGGGCAAGCTCGCTCAGGCCTGAAGTGAAGCCAAGCCCGTGGCGGTAAAATTCGCAAGCTGGGGCCCTTTTGTGCCTATAATGCTTCGATATGGAGCTTAGTGCCCCATCGGCCGCGCCCAGCGCCAGCCCGCGCTGCGAGGAGCGGCTGTCCGATTGCGGAATCCGGCCGACCGCCCAGCGCGTGCGCATCGCCGCCCTGCTCCTGTCAGCACCCCAGCACCTCTCCGCGGAGCAGATTCTGGCGAGCCTGCGCGCAGCGGGCGCGCGCGTGTCCAAGGCCACCGTCTACAACACGCTGAACCTGTTCGCAGCCCACGGCCTCATTCGCCAGCTGTCGGTGGACGGCTCGCGCGCCTGGTTCGACTCCAATGTCGAACCGCACTACCACTTTCACGACCTCGAAAGCGGCGCCCTGATCGATGTTCCCGTGCCGGCAGTGGCGTTCAGCCGCCTGCCTCCGCCGCCGCCCGGGACCGAGGTGGCCGGCATCGATCTGGTCATCAGGCTGCGCAAAAAAATGTAGAATGCGCGGCTTTCCGCGTGACGTGCGCCGGGATAGCTCAGCTGGTAGAGCAGCGCATTCGTAATGCGCGGGTCGGAGGTTCGAGTCCTCTTCCCGGCACCATTCCCGGCCCCGCCGCGCGTCTCGGCCCGTCGCCCGTCGACCTCCCCCTGGCGCTTCCGGCGGAGAATTGCGCGGCAGGCGTTTAGACTTGACGGTAACCGGCCGATTTGAAGGCCCGACGGGCGGAATCCAATCGGCCCGTAACATAAGGAATTCGCGTGGGCACGAACCCGGAACACATACCCGAAGCGCCTCCGGCGCACAGTGAGCCGGTGACGTGGATTGGGCGCGATCGCCCCTTTGGTGTTCCCGAGCCTCAGCTGGCAGTGGCGATGACCCCGCCGGAGGCGCCGCGGAGCGGGCTGAAGTGGACGGTGGGCGCCATCGCGGCCGCCGTGGTGCTGGCTCTCCTCGCCTGGAAGCTGATGGGGGGCGCGGGGAAGCCTCACGCCACCCTCGCCGAGCGGGGCGGGATGCCGCTGGTCACGGTCATCGTGCCGGGACAGCAGGCCGTCACCTCGAACGTGAGCTTCACGGGTGCAATTGCGGCGCGCTACGACATGCCGATCGCCAACGAGGGCGATACCGGGCGGATCCTGGCCGTGTACGTCGAGGCCGGCGACCACGTCAAGCGTGGCCAGTTGCTGGCGAAGATCGACGACTCGGTCCTGGTGCAGCAGGTCAACCGTCTCGCGGCTTCGCTCGAGCAGGCACGCGCCCAGGCGGCGCTGTCGGCTGCCGAGTACCGGCGCGCCCAGGGAGTCGAAGCCGCAGGCGCTCTGTCCGCGGAAGACGTCGAGAAGCGCCGCGCCACCGCGGTGACCGATGCAGCGAACGTCAAGGTCGTCGCCGCGCAGCTCGCCGAGGCGCAGGCGCGCCTCGCCCGCACGCGCATTGCCGCGCCCGTGGAGGGCACGGTGCTGACGCGCAAGGCCGAGGCCGGTCAGATCGCAAACCCGGGTGGTGAGGTCCTGTTCCGCGTCGCCAGTGGCGGCGAGGTTGAGATGCGCGGGCAGATCGCCGAGCAGGACCTGGCGCAGGTGAAAACCGGCCAGGCGGCGACCGTGTACCTGACGGGCATCGAGCGCCCGTTCACCGGCCAGGTGCGTCTGCTCGGCGCCATCATCGACCCGCAGACCCGGCTCGGCGATATCCGCATCCAGCTCAAGCCCGATCCGGCGTTGCGCCCCGGCGCGTTCGCGCGCGCCGTCGTGGCGGTCAGCCAGTCGCAGCGTCCGGTGTTGCCGCAGACCGCCGTGATGGCCGATGCCAGGGGCAGCTACGTGCTGGTCGTCAATTCCGCGGATAAGATCGAGAAACGCCCGGTGCGCGTCTCGGGTACGACGGAGAGCGGCGTGATCATCGCCGAGGGGCTCAGCGGCAGTGAGCGCGTGATCGCGACCGCGGGCGGCTTCCTGCGCGACGGTGAGGCAGTCAGGATCGCTCCCGCCGCGGCCGGCACTACCTAAGAGTCCGCGATCATGAAGAACATTTCCGCCTGGGCGATCCGACACCCGGTCACGCCAGTCGTGCTGTTCGTGGTGCTGCTGTTCATGGGCTCGGTCGCGTTCCTGCGGCTGCCGGTGACGCTCAACCCGGATATCTCCTTCCCGCTGGTGCAGGTGCTGGTCTCGCAACCGGGTGCCTCGCCGCAGGAGATCGAAACCCAGATCATGCAGAAGATCGAGGCCGCGGTGGCGGGCGTCGGCAACATCGACAACATCATCTCGCTCGCGATCGAGGGCCAGTCGCGCGTCTTCATACAATTCAACATCGGCACGCCGATCGACCGCGCGGTGGCCGATGTGCGCGATGCCGTCGCCAAGGTGCGGGTCGATTTGCCGGCCGGCATCCAGGAGCCCGTAGTCCAGCGTGTCGACGTCGACGGCAACGAGATCGTCGCCTACGCGGTGAGCTCCAGCTCCCTCTCGGGCGAGGAGCTGTCCTGGTTCGTGGACAACGCGGTCAGCAAGCGCCTGCTCGCCGTGGCAGGTGTGTCGCAGGTCTCGCGCGGCGGCGGCGTCAACCGCGAGATCCGCGTGGAGCTCGACCCCGCGCGCATGCAGGCGCTCGGCGTCACCGCGGCGCAAGTCAACCAGCAACTGCGCACCCTGAACCTCGACTCCCCCGGCGGCCGCGCGGAACTCGGGGGCGGCGAACAGGCGATCCGCGTACTCGGGGAAGCGCACACCGCCAAGGCCCTCGGCGACACGCAGATCATGCTCACGGGCGGGCGGTTTGCGCGGCTGTCGGATCTCGCGGACGTCAAGGACAGCGTGGGCGAGATTCGCTCCATGGCGCGCCTCAACGGCCGGCCGGCGACGACCTTCAGGATTTTCAAGGCCAAGGGCACCTCCGACGTCAACGTGCTGAATGCCGTGGAGCGGGAACTCGTCCAGATCAAAAAGCAAAATCCGCAGGTCACGATCTCGCAGGTCTACACCTCGGTGGATTACACCAAGGCGACTTACCACTCCGCCATGAGCGCGCTGCTGGAGGGGTCGGTCCTCGCCGTGCTGGTGGTGTTCCTGTTCCTGCGCGACCTGCGCGCCACGCTGATCTCGGCACTCGCCATACCGCTGTCGGCCATTCCGGCGTTCGCGTTCATGCAGTGGATGGACTTCACGCTGAACTCGATCAGCCTGCTGGCGCTGTCGCTGGTCGCGGGCGTGCTGGTGGATGATGCGATCGTCGAGATCGAGAACATCGTGCGCCACATGCGCACGGGCAAGACCGCCTTCCAGGCGGCGCTCGATGCCGCTGATGAGATCGGTCTTGCGGTGGTGGCCACTTCCGCGACCATCATCGCCGTATTCCTGCCGGTGAGTTTCATGGGCGGCATCACCGGGCAGTATTTCAAGCAGTTCGGCCTCACGGTCGCCGCGGCCGTGTTCTTCTCGCTGCTGGTGGCGCGCCTCATCACGCCGGTGCTGGCCGCCTACACGCTCAAATCCGACCGGATCGCCCCGCACGCCGACGGTCCGATCATGGCGTGGTATCAGCGCGTGCTGCGCTGGGCCACACGCCACCGCTGGAAGACACTCGGTGCAGGTGCGGCTTTCTTTGTGCTGTCGGTCTGGGGCCTCATGATGATTCCCACGGAGTTCATCCCCGCATCGGACGACAGCTTTACGCAGCTGAACGTCGAACTGCCCCCGGGCGCGCGCCTCGAGGACACCGCGGCGGTGTCCGCGGCCGCCTATCGCATCGTCGCCCGCCAGCCCGAGGTAGACACGGTGGTGGAGGTCATCGGCGGTGACGACTTCGGTGAAGTGCGCACCGCACAGCTGAACATCACGCTGGTCAAGCCGAACCAGCGCAAGGTGACGCAACGGCAATGGGAGGACCGGGTCATCAAGGACCTCGGCAGCGTCCCCGACGCCCGCATTCACTTCAACCGCAACGGCAACGGGCGCGACGTCAACCTCTATATCACGGGCGACAATCCGCAGCTGGTCGAGGCCAGCGCGCGCAAGCTGGTGGATGAAATGCGCCAGCTGCCGATTCTGCGCGATGCGGGGATCGACGGCGACATGCCGCGTCCCGAGATCCTCATTCACCCGCACCTGGATCTGGCGTCACAGCTCGGCGTCACGGTCGCATCCTTGAGCGAGACCATCCGCATCGCGACCCTCGGCGAGCTCGATCAGAACAGCGCCAAGTTCTCCGTCGCCGGTCGCCAGGTGCCGATCCGCGTGAGCCTCGCCCAGGACAGCCGCCGCGACCTCTCGACGCTCGAGAACCTGCCGGTGCCCACCGCCGGCGGCGGCGCGGTACCGCTCAAGGCGGTCGCCGACATCACCTTCGGCCAGGGCCCCACCCGTGTCAGGCGCTACAACCAGGAGCGGCGACTTTCGATCGTGGCAGACCTCAACGACGTCAAATTCGGCCCTGCCATGGAGAAGATCAAGGCGCTGCCGGCACTCAAGCATCTGCCGCCCGGCGTACACCAGGTCGACGTCGGCGATGCCAAGTACATGGCCGAGCTGGTCACGAACTTCCTGATCGCCATGGTCACCGGCATCCTCATGGTGTTTGCGGTGCTGGTGCTGCTGTTTGCGCGCGTACTGCAGCCGATCACCATTCTGGGGTCGCTGCTGCTCTCGTTTGGCGGAGCGGTCGCGGCGCTGTGGGTTACCGGCAACGCCTTGTCGCTCGGCGCCATGATCGGCTTTCTCATGCTGATGGGCATCGTCGCCAAGAACGCGATCCTGCTGGTGGACTTCGCCATCGAGGAAATGCGCGTCGGCAAGGATCGGCTGACGGCGATCCTGGAGGCCGGCCACAAGCGCGCCCGCCCGATCGTCATGACGACCGTCGCCATGATCGCCGGCATGCTGCCGGTGGCCATCGGGCTCGGCGGCGACACGTCTTTCCGCCAACCGATGGCGGTCGCGGTGATCGGGGGCCTGATCACCTCCACCGCGCTGACGCTGGTCATCGTGCCGGCCGCCTTCACGCTGGTCGACGACATCGAGCGGTGGCTGGCGCCGAAGTTCGGCCGCGTGCTCACCGCGCAGCCGCCGCCCGCGACCCCGCCGCAACCGCATCCGGTAAACTAAGGCGGAATGCCGACCGAGGTTGCGCCGCCCGAAGTCGCGCCGGCGCGTTCTGCCTGGTGGGTGCGGCTGCCGGCGCACATTCCGCTGCGCGTGCTGTACGGTTTCGCGGCCGTTCTCGGCTGGCTGGCGTATCGCGTGTTCCCGTACCGCGAGCGCCTGGTGCGCGAGAGCCTGGCGCGGGCATTCCCCGACTTCGACGAGCCCCAGTTGCGCTCGGTCATGCGCGGCTACTACCTCGGCTTCGCGCAGATGCTGGTGGAAATCATCAAGTCCGCGGCTCTGACCGCGCGGCAGATCCGCCGGCGCGTGCGCATCGTGAACCTCGAGGCGCCGCGCGCGCTCCTCGAGCGGGGCCAGTCGGTGCTGCTGGTGGCCGCGCATCAGTGCAACTGGGAGTGGATGCTGCTCGCACTCTCGCTCGAGCTCGGCTACCCGCTGGATGCCGCCTACAAGCCGCTGGTGGACAACTGGGCCGAACGCGAGATGAAGAAGGTGCGCACCCGTTTCGGCGGCCGCCTGGTGCCGGCACAGGACCTGCTGCCGGACATCATCAAGCGCCGCGGCCTGGTGCGCGCGGTGGCGATGGTCGCCGACCAGGAGCCCACCCGCAGCGAGCAAAAGTACTGGACCCGGTTTCTCAATCGCGACACGGCGTTCTACCTGGGTCCCGAGGAAATCGCGCGCGTCACGCGCTTTCCGGTGTTCTTCATCGCCATGCGCCGCACTGCGCGCGGCTACTACGAAATGCAGTTCGAGCCGCTCGCCACGGCGGCGCAGTCCCTGCCCGCGGGCGCGCTCACCGAGCGTTACGCGCGCCGGGTAGAGGAGCAGATCCGCTCCGCGCCGTCCGACTGGCCCTGGTCTCACAAGCGCTGGAAGCTGAAGAAGTCGCTCTACCAGAACCGCGGCAGCGCCGAGGCCTGAAGTCGTGCGCCGCTGACGGTGAGCGCGCGCCGCTTCAAAAGAAAGCCGGCCCGCGCGTCCCTGCGCGGACCGGCGGGGGGACCGAAAGAGTCTGTCAGTTGTTCGCCGCGCCGGCGGTGACCCACGCCCTCACCTGATCGATCGTCGCCTGGTCGAGATACGGCCCTCCAAAGGGCATGCGGGCGCCGGTGATCGTGGCCGCGCCCTCGAGCTTCTGCACCACGTAGCTGTTGTTCGGATCGCCCGGCTTGATGCGCTTCAGGCCCGGCTGCTCCACGCTCGCCACATTCACGATGGAGGCATAGATGTGGGCGGGCGTCAGGTCCATCGACGACGGGAGCGAGGTGCCGCCGCCGGTGTGGCAGCCGCCGCAGACGTTGAACGCAGTCGACTTGAGCTGCGTGAGAGTCGGCGCGGCGGGCGGCGGCGTTGTCGAGGCGTTGACCTGGCCGCGGATCGCGCCGTTGGGATCGGCGGGTGTCTTGACATTCACGTACAGCTTGTTGGCAGTGAAGTTGCCGACGTCGCCGGCGGTGATGGTCGCGAGCTCCGCCGACCAGTGCCCCATGTTGACGCTGTCCTTGGTCAGGGCGACGAGCTTCGGCCCGATGGCGCCCGCGGCCGCGGTATCCAACTCCGCTGCGGTCGCATCGTCGACGCCGGTCGAATTGAGGTGAACGGTCAGCGTGCTGGCGGCCGAGTCCAACGTCGTGGCGGCCACTCCGGAGGCGGTGACCGTGACCGCTGGCACCTCCTGGGAGCCGGCCAGGTCCGAGAACACGACCTTGACGTTGTCAGGGGTGATCTGGCCGCGGATCTCGCCGGCGGGATTGGCGGCGGAGGTCGCGATCAGGTAGAGCTTGCCCTCCAACAGCGCAGTCACCTGGTCGGCGGTCAGCAGCGCGCCCGCGGGCACGTCCCATTCACCCGCGGTGCCGCCATTCGCCGCGAGCGTGATCACGCCGGCCCCGGTTGCACCCGCGAAGGCCTCATTCAGGGTCACGGCAGTCGCGGTCACGCCGCTCAGCGTCACCTTGCCGCTGGTAGCGCCGGTGGCGAGCTTCACGGTGACACTCGCCGTTCCCGTGGCGGTGGAGCTCGGCGCGGGAAAGATCTGCGCCGCCGCCATGGTGACGCTGAACACCGGATTGTTCTTCACCGAGATGCTGATGGCCGCCGAGGTGGTGGTCCCCATCTGGCTGTCAGTGACCTTGCCGGTGAGCGCGTGGCTCCCGTCGCTGACGCTGGTGCTGTCCCAGCTGACGGTGTAGGGAGCGGCAGTCGCCGTTCCCACGATCGTGCCGTCGATCATGACGTCGACCTGTTTGACCGTGGCGCCGCTGGCTGCGGACGCCGTGGCGCTCAGCTTGACGGTGCGATTCACGGTCGCCCCCGGGGATGTCATGGTGATGGTCGGAGCGGCGCAAGGACTGCCGTAGGCGCCGCCGCAGCCCATGGAATTTGATCCGCTGCTGCCGCCGTAGCCGCCGCCGCAGGCCGCGATGATCAGCGCCACGGCGCCTGCCATCAACCGGAGCGCTCGAGGCGCGTGTGTGAAACCGAGAGTGTGTCGCATGTGAAGAGTTCCCGTGTCGCTGTGAATCTGTGCGCTCGTAGGTGTCGGCGGCGCGCGCTGCGGTTTAGGCCGGTGCGTGAAAAATGATTCAGCGGGAACGGGAACCCACATCGGGTTGCTCGCGCACTCACGACACATTGGGTCGACGGGAGTTATGCGATGTCGTATGTGTCAGGCGCGCGCCTGGTGGCGCCGCTCAGCACCGCACTGCTTGCGGCCTGTGCCGGGAACGGTGTGGGGCTGGATGCCAACGGGCAACCGCTCGGCTCCGGGAGCGGCCCGCCGCCGCCGCTCACCGCCGACTTTCAATCCATTCAGGACAACGTCTTCACGCCCATCTGCGTGCGCTGCCACAGCGGCGCGGGCGCGCCCGAGGGGCTGGCGCTCGATGCGGCGCACAGCTACGCACTGCTGGTCGGCGTTCCCAGCAACGAAGATGCGGGTCTGCTGCGGGTGAAGCCGGGCGTTCCCGACAGCAGTTATCTGGTACTCAAACTCCAGGGCAGCCCCGGAATCGTCGGCGTGCAGATGCCGTTCGGCGGCCCGCCCCTGCCGCAGGCCACCCTCGACGTCATCCGCCAGTGGATCACCAACGGCGCCCCGAACGGCGTGATGGCGAGCGAGCGCGCAGCGACCTTCGCCGTCGCGGCGACCTCGCCTGAGGATCAGTCGCGGGTCGTGGGCCCGGTGCCGCAGATCGTGGTGGCCTTCAATCACGAGGTGGACGCCTCGCTCATCAATGACACGACCATGCGCCTGGAGCGCCTCACGGCCGGCGCGGCGGCACCGGGCGGCCCGATCTCCGCAAGGCTCGCCGGGGGTAATCCGAGCGTCCTGGTGATCATTCCGCGCAGCGCGCTCGGCGCCGGAACCTATCGGCTGACGCTGCGCGGCAGCGGAGGCGGCGCGCTGGCCGATGTGGACGCGCGCGCGCTCGGCAACGACTACAGCTGGGAATTCACCGTGGACAGCGCACCATGAGCACCCGTCTCGTTCGCTTCGCTTCGCTCATCCTCGCGCTCGCGTGCCTGTGGGCGGGGTCCGTTCAGGCCGAGCCCTATCTCGCCGTCAGCCAGGGAGCCAAGTGCAGTCAATGCCACGTCAACCCCAGCGGCGGCGGCCTGCGCAACGCCTTCGGCGACGTATTCGCGCAGACGCAGCTGCCGGCGCACCACCTGGACACGGGCGCCGACACCTGGGCCGGTCAGATCACGCGTTTTATCTCCCTGGGCGGGGATCTGCGCTTCGACGCTTCAAGCCAGCAGGTGCGGCACACGCAGACGCTCGATGAGTTTCAGATGCAGCAGACGCGTGTCTACCTCGCTGCCAGCGTGATCCCCGACCGCCTGCTGGTCTACGTCGATGAGCAGGTGGCGCCGGGAGGGGCGCTGAACCGCGAAGCCTGGGGCATGTTCTGGTCCGCCGATCACTCCTGGTATCTCAAGGGCGGGCAGATGTACCTGCCCTTCGGGCTGCGCCTGCAGGATCAGACCGCGTTCGTCAGGCAGGTCACCGGCATCAACATGACGACACCCGATCAGGGCGTGGAGTTCGGCTGGCTGAAGGGTCACTGGGATGCGCAGCTCGCCGAGAGCAACGGCACCGCAGGCGGCGCCGGCACCAGCAACGGCAAGCAGTCGAGCGCGCAGCTGGCGTGGGTCGATGGCCGCTGGCGACTCGGCGCGGCCGCCAACTACAACAATGCCGCCGCCGCCGGAGCCAAGAGCGCCTGGGGACTTTTCGGCGGACTGAAGACCGGACCCATCGCCTGGCTCGGCGAGGCCGACCTCGTCGATGACCGCAGCCTTCCCGGGGGCGGCGTGAAGATGCTCGCGACTCTGGTGGAAGCCAACTGGGCGCTCGCGCGCGGCCACAATCTCAAAGTCACGGGCGAGTACCTGGATCCGAACCGCCGCGTGGCTCACGATGCGCAGACTCGCTGGAGCCTGCTGTACGAGCTGACGCCGGTGCAGTTCGTGCAGCTGCGCGCCGGCGTGCGCTACCTGGACGGCATACCGCAGCTCGACAGCGAGCATACGCGGCTGTACTTCATCGAGCTACACGGGTTTTTCTGAAGAAAACCGGCCCACGCGTCCTTGCTTCAGTTGCCCGGTGCTCGGATCTGTCCGCGAAGCGCGCCGCCCGCCTCCACCGGCGTGGCGATGCTCACGTACCACTTGCCCGCCTCGAAGTGGCCGACGTCGGCGGCACTGATGGGGGCAAGCTCCGTCGACCAGTGCCCCATCTCGACAGAGTCCTTGCTCAGCACGGCGAGCTTGCGCCCGGTGGCGGCGCTGTCCACCTCCGCTGCATCCGCATCGTCCACGCCCGTGGAGTTGACGTGAATGCTGAGCGTGTACGCGCTCTTATCCACCGTCGTAGCTACGAAGCCCTCGGCCGCAAGGCTGACCGAGCGCGCTTCGGCAGCGGGGGCCATCGTGGAGAACGTCACGGCGACATTGTCCGGGGCGATCTGCCCGCGGATCTCCCCGCGCGGATTGGCCGCGGAGGTTGCGATCACGTAGAGCTTACCCTGCGACAGCGCAGTCAGCTGTTCGGCGGTGAGCAGTGCATTGGCCGGCACTTCCCACTCAGCGGTGTTGTCGCCGCTGGGCGAGAGGCTGATGAGGGCCGGTCCGGTCGCGCCAGCGAAGCCTTCATTGATGGTCACCGCAGTCGCGCTGAGGCCCGTCAGCTTCACCGTGCCGCGCGTGGCGCCGGTGTCGAGCTTCACGGTCAAGTCGGCCATTCCGGAAGCCTGAGACATCGGCGCGGGGAAGATCTGCGCCGCAGTCATGGCAACAGCGGCGATCGCCATACCCGTCGTGTTGATCATGATGGCCGGCGTGGTCGCCGTGCCGTTGACGCTGTCGGTCACCTTGCCGGTGACCGAATGGCTGCCCTTGGTCACGGTAGTGCTGTCCCAGTTGACCGTGTAGGGAGACGTCATCGCCGTGCCCACGATCGTGCCATCGATCATGAAGTCCACCCGCGTGACCGTCAGACCGTTCATGGTCGAGGCCGATGCGGTCGCTGTCAGCATAACGGCGGTCCCGCTCACGGTTGCTCCCGGAGCCGGAGCCGTCAGAGCGATCGTCGGCAGCGGGCAGGCCGAGTAGGCTCCGCCGCAGGGTGTGGTACCCATTCCGCCGCCGCCACCGCTACCGTAGCCTCCGCCGCATGAGGTGAGGATCAGCGGCAGGGCGCCTGCCAGCATCCGCGTGAATATCGTGTGTCGCATGTGAAGCCCTCCCGTACGCCTGTGAGTGTCGGTGGCGCACGCGGCGGTTCCAGGGGAGCCAAGGGAATTGAATCGCCGGGAACGGAAACCGGGCGCTTGGGCTTGGGCGCAGCGAGTTGTTCCGCTACACGGGTTTTTCTGACTCGCGGCGCAGCTCGCGGGGCAGCGCGAAGAACACGCGCTCCTCACGGCCGATGATCTCGCGCGGCGCCTCCGCGCCCCAGCGGCGGAGGTGCTCGATCACCTGCTGCACCAGCAGCTCCGGCGCCGAGGCTCCGGCGCTCACGCCGACGGCGCGCTTGCCGGTGAACCATTCCTCGCGCAGATCCGCCGGGCCGTCGATCAGATAGCCGGGCACGCCGGCACGGTCGGCGAGCTCGCGCAGGCGGTTGGAGTTGGAACTGGCGCGCGAACCCACCACCAGCAGCACGTCGCACTGCTCGAGAAGTTTCTTGACGGCGTCCTGGCGGTTCTGGGTCGCATAGCAGATGTCTTCGCGGCGCGGCGTGGCGAGTGCCGGGAATCTGCGCCGCAGGGCCGCGACGATCTCGGCCGTGTCGTCCACGGAGAGCGTGGTCTGGGTCACGGACGCCAGATGCTCGGGGTCGCGCACCCCGAGCGCGCCCACATCAGCGATGTTCTGCACCAGATGGATGCGGCCACCCCAGGAGCCATCGAAGCGGCCCATGGTGCCCTCGATTTCCGGGTGTCCGGCGTGTCCGATCAGGACCACGTCGCGCCCCTCGCGCGCATAGCGCTGTACCTCCATGTGCACCTTGGTCACCAGCGGACAGGTGGCGTCGAACACCGTCAGATGCCGCTCCCGGGCCTGCGCCTCGACCGCGTGCGACACCCCGTGCGCGGAAAAAATCACCGTACCGCCCGCGGGCACCTCGGCGAGCTCATCGACGAACACCGCCCCGAGTCCTCGCAGGCGCTCCACCACGTGGATATTGTGAACCACCTCGTGACGCACGTGGATCGGGGGACCGAACAGCTCGAGCGCCCGCTCGACGATGTCGATGGCGCGATCGACGCCGGCGCAGAAGCCGCGCGGGTTGGCGAGCAGCACCTGCATCAGGCTCGCCCCCGCCTGGCCGCCCGGGTCTCGAGCCAGGCATCGAGCAGCAGCGCCACGGCACCCACGGTGATGGCCGAATCGGCGACGTTGAATGCCGGAAAGTAGTGGTGCCCCCAGTGCAGGTGTACGAAGTCGACCACCCGGCCGAGCGTCAACCGGTCGATCATGTTGCCGAGCGCGCCGCCGACGATGAGCGCCAGCCCGCAGGCGAGCAGGCCGTGGACCGCGGCGCGCAGCCGCCGCATCCACACAATGAGGGCCGCGCTCACGCCGAGCGCGAGCAGCACGAACAGCCAGCGCTGCCAGCCCGAGGCATCCGAGAGGAAACTGAAGGCCGCACCGGTGTTGTAAGTCAGAATGATGTCGAGCACGCGCAGCACGTGGACCCGTTCGAACGGCGCAAAGTGATGCACCATCCAGGCCTTGATGAGCTGGTCCGCCACGATGATCGCCGCCGCCAGCGGCAGCCAGCGCCAGCCGCTCGCCGCAGCCGGCAAAGCTCGCGCCGCGCGCGCGACGCCCGACTGCGGCGCCGGCACCCCGTTGCTCGCCTCGCTCATACCAATTTCCTCTGCTCCCCGGGGCCTTCGATATTGCTGACGCAGCGTGCGCACAGCTGCGGGTGGCGCGCGTCCGAGCCGACATCCGCGCGCCGGTGCCAGCAGCGCACGCACTTGGGCTCGGCATTCGCCTGCACCAGGATCCACACACCGCTCCTGCCGGTGTTGGTGGCCGCCACCGCCCCAAGGGGCGCCACCGCGGCCCGGTGCACGTGCGCGTGCGAGGTGATCAGCAGGAAGCGCAGCTCCTCGCCGAGCGCTGCGAAGCGCGCGAACTCCTCCGCCACGCAGTACACCTCGACCCGCGCATCCAGCGGCGCCCCGATCGCGCCGGTGTCGCGCAGCTTTTCCAGCTCACGGGTGACGTCGCTGCGTAGCTGAATGAGTGCGTCCCAGTCGATGGCGTCCGCGGAGGCTTGCGGCAGAGTATGCCAGTTCTCGTGAAACACGGACTCGCGGCGCTCGCCCGGAAGATGGCGCCACGCCTCCTCGGCGGTGAAACTGAGGATGGGCGCGAGCCAGCGCACCATGCACTCGGCGATGTGAAACATGACGGTCTGGGCCGAGCGGCGCGCGGCGCCCTCGGCGGGCGTCGTGTACATGCGGTCCTTGATGACGTCGAGATAGAAGCCGCCCAGATCGACGCTGCAGAAGTTGTGCACCTTCTGATAGATCAGATGAAAGGTGTACCTGCGATAGGCCTCGAGGACTTCCGCCTGCAGGGTGCGCGTGCGCTCCAGCACCCAGCGATCGAGCGCCACCAGTCGCGCCACCGGCTGCCCGTGGCGTGCGGGATCGAAGCCGTGCAGATTGCCGAGCAGGAAGCGCAGGGTGTTACGCATGCGCCGATAGGAATCCGCCATGCGCTTGAGGATCTCGTCCGACACGCTCATCTCGTTGGCGTAGTCGGTCGCCGAGACCCACAGACGCAGCACATCCGCCCCGAGACTGTTCATGACCTTCTGCGGCGCCACGACGTTACCGAGGGACTTCGACATCTTGCGGCCCTTCTCGTCGACCGTGAACCCGTGGGTGAGCACCCCACGGTACGGGGAGCGCTCATACAGGGCCTCGGACATCAGCAGCGAGCTGTGGAACCAGCCACGATGCTGATCCGAGCCCTCGAGGTACAGCTCCACCGGCGCCGTCACTTCCGGCCGCTCGGCGCCGACGCACTCGAACGACAGCCCCGAGTCGGCCCACACGTCCATGACGTCGATGACCTTGTCGTAATGCTCTGCGTCCGCGCCCAGCAGCTCCTGCGGCTCGAGCGCGAACCAGGCGTCGATCCCGCCCTGCTCGACCCGGGCGGCGGCCGCTTCGATCAGCTCCTGGGTGCGCGGATGACGCTCCCCCGTCTGTTTATGCACGAACAGAGGAATCGGCACCCCCCAGGTGCGTTGCCGGGAGATACACCAGTCGGGACGGCTCTCGATCATGCCGGTGATACGCTGCTCGCCCCACGCGGGCGTCCAGGCAACGCCCGGGATGTCGCGCAGGGTGTGCGCGCGCAGGCCGGCGCGCTCCATGCTGATGAACCACTGTGGTGTGGCGCGGAAGATGACCGGGGTCTTGTGACGCCAGCAATGCGGATAGCTGTGGCGCAATGACTCCTGGTGCAGGAGCCGGCCGCCCTTCGCGAGCGCATCGATGATCACCGCGTTGGCCGCATCCACCTTGAGGCCGGCGACGAGCGGGGTGTCGGGCAGGAAGCGCCCGTCGTTGCCGACCGGGTTGGTCACCGGCAGGCCGTAGCGCTGCCCGACGGCGAAATCCTCGTGACCGTGCCCCGGGGCGGTGTGTACCGCGCCGGTGCCCGCATCGAGCGTCACGTGCTCGGCAAGAACCACCGGCACCTGCCGGTCCTGGAAGGGGTGCTGCAGCTTCAGTCCCTCGAGCGCCCGGCCCTCGAATTGCGCCAGCACCGCAGCGCCGCCCAAGCCGAAGCGCTTGAGGGACGGTTCCAGGAGCTCGGCCGCCACGATCAGCCCGCGCCGCCGTTCGGCGCCGGTTCCCGACTGCGCGAGCACATAGCGGAACTCCGCCCGCAGCGCAACGGCCTGATTCGCCGGCAGCGTCCAGGGCGTGGTGGTCCAGATCACGACGTCCACGGGCGCCGTGCCGAGCCGTGCGGCGGTCAGGCCGATGCGCGCCGCCAGATCAGCGCGATCCGTGACGCGAAACGCCACGTCGATCGCCGGTGAGGTCTTCTCCTCGTACTCGACCTCGGCCTCCGCGAGCGCCGAGCGGCAATCGAGACACCAGTGCACGGGCTTCACGCCCTTGTAGAGGTGTCCGTTACGGATGATGCGGCCGAAAGCGCGCAGCTGCTGCGCCTCGTAGCGCGGCGACATGGTGAGGTAAGGCCGGTCCCAGTCCCCGAGAACGCCGAGCCGCTTGAAGTCGGTACGCTGCAGTTCGATCTGCTCGTGCGCATAGGCGCGGCAGGCGGCACGAAAGGCCTGCGCGTCGAGCTTCTGGCCGGGGCGGCCGTGCTTTTTCTCCACCTGCAGCTCGATCGGCAGCCCGTGGCAATCCCAGCCGGGGATGTAGGGGGAGTCGAAGCCGTCGAGCGAGCGCGACTTGACCACGATGTCCTTGAGGATCTTGTTGACGGCGTGACCGATGTGAATGGCGCCGTTGGCGTACGGCGGCCCGTCGTGCAGCACGAAGCGCGGCCGCCCGCGCGCCAGCTCCCGCAGCTTCGCATACGTGCCGCGCTGCTCCCACGCGCGCACCATCGCCGGCTCGCGCTGGGCGAGGTCCGCCTTCATCGGGAACTCGGTCTGCGGCAGATTGATGGTGTGTTTGTAGTCCGCCATGTGCACTCATTCAGCCATTGAGGATGCGGCGCGCCTCCGCTGCATCGCGCCGCATCTGCGCCGTGAGCGCCTCGAGCGTCGCGAAGCGTGCCTCGTCGCGCAACTTCGCCACGAACTCGACTTCAATCTCGCGACCGTACAGGTCTTCGCAAAAATCGAACAGGTGCGCCTCCAGCAGCGTCTCGTCTCCGGCGACCGTGGGGCGGGTGCCGAGACTGGCGACGCCCGGCAGCGCCGCGCTCCCCACCCCGTGCACGCGCACCGCGAAAATCCCGGCGACCGGCGCGCGCCGGCGCTCGAGCGACAGGTTGGCGGTCGGAAATCCCAGATCCCGTCCCAGGCGCCTGCCCGGCCTCACCCGCCCGCGCATCGACCACGGCCGACCGAGCCAACGCCGCGCACGCTCGAAGTCCCCGCACGCCAGCGCCGCGCGCACCCCGCTGCTGCTGATGCGCTCGCCGTCGAGCATCACCGGGGCCAGCACGTCCACGTCGAACCCCAGACGCGTCCCGGCCGCGGCCAGGAGAGCCGCGGTCCCCTCGCCCTGGCGTCCGAAGCGAAAGTCGTGACCGACGACCACGAGCCTGGGGCGCAGCTCGCGCGCCAGGAGCTGCGCAAACGCTTCACCCGGGAGGTTACGCAAAGCCTCGCCGAAGCGCAGCAGCCACAGATAATCCAGGCGCGCGCCCGAGAGGATCCGCCAGCGCTCGCGGAGCGAGGTGAGCCGCGCGGGCGGATCGTTCGGCGCCAGGAACTCGCGCGGCATGGGCTCGAACGTCAGCAGCACGGCGGGTTCGCCCCATTGCTTTGCGTGCTCGTTCAGGCGTGCCAGCAGCGCCTGGTGGCCGAGGTGAATGCCATCGTAGGTGCCGATGGTCATCACGCAGCCACTACCGCGCAGGCGTCCCCCGCTGAGTCCTCGAATGAGCCGCATGAACCGCTTAAGCCATTGATGTCAAAAGACTAAGTTAACTTACGCGGCGCTGCCCGGCGCTCGCCAACCACCAGTTTATGTGAAGCGCCCGGGGTTGACCGTCGCCGCTTGCCGCCGCGTTGACAAGCGCCGGCCCGATGCGCAGACTACCGGCCCTCGCTCGCTTGCGACCCCGGCCTCGATACGGAGATTGCGTGGCCAATACCAGGTCCGCCGAAAAAGCTGCCCGTCAGGCAGAGAAGCATCGCACCCGCAATGTGGCGTTACGCTCACGCATGCGCACCGCCGTGCGCGGCGTGACGAGCGCCGTTGCCGGTGGCAACAAAGAGGCCGCCAAGACCAGCTACAGCCAGGCCGTGCCGGTCATCGACTCGCTCGTGAGCAAGCAGATCATCCATCGCAATAAGGCCGCACGGCACAAGAGTCGCCTGGCGGCCCGTATCCGCGCAATGCAATGAGGGCAGTAATGAGCGCAGCGAATCCCAAGGCCAGCATCCCGATCCCGGTCATTCCGACTCCTCTTAAGTTGCGACCGGCGGCGAGACGCCAGCATCTCCTGGAGATGATGCGCGCTCGCGTGCCGCTCGATCGCTCTCCTCCAAAAACGTCATAACCGCCTCGCACAGCGCCTTCGTTCCCTCGCCGGTCGCCCCTGAGATCAGGAACTGCGGCCCGCGGTGGCGCAAGGCGCGCACGATGGTGCGCGCGCGCCGCTCGGCCTCCGCCGCCGGCAGCAGGTCGCGCTTGTTCAGCACCAGCCAGCGCGGCTTCAGCACCAGGTCTTTGCTGAAGCTCTTCAGCTCCTGAACGACGGCGCGTGCGTCGCGTACCGGGTCAGCCTCGGGATCGAGCGGCGCGATATCCACCAGGTGCAGCAGCAGCCGCGTGCGCTGCAGGTGCTTCAGGAACCGGATCCCGAGTCCCGCCCCTTGCGCGGCCCCTTCGATGAGACCGGGGATGTCGGCCATGACGAAGCTGCGGTGCTGCCCCACATCCACCACTCCCAGGTTCGGGTGCAGGGTGGTGAACGGATAGTCCGCGACCTTGGGCCGCGCGGCGGAGACCGCACGGATGAGCGTGGATTTGCCGGCATTGGGCAGCCCAAGCAGACCCACGTCGGCGATGACCTTGAGCTCGAATTCCAGCAAGCGCCGCTCCCCGGGAAGCCCCGGGCCGAACTGGCGCGGTGTGCGATTGGTGCTCGACTTGAAGCGCTGGTTCCCCCAGCCGCCCTTGCCGCCACGCGCGACCAGCAGCTCGTCGCCGTCACGGGTGAGGTCTCCCAGCTCCTCGTGCGTGTCGGCGTCGCGCACCACCGTGCCGATCGGCACCGGCACGTACAGATCCGCTCCGCCGCGGCCGCTGCAGTCGTTGGCGCCGCCGGGCTCCCCGTGGGGCGCCTTGAAGGTCCTCTCGATGCGGAAGTCCGCGAGCGTGTTGATGCCCGACGCCGCGCGCAGGTAGACGCTGCCGCCGTGGCCGCCGTCGCCGCCGTCCGGGCCCCCGAGAGGCACGAACTTCTCGCGGCGGAAACTGGTGCTGCCGCGCCCGCCGTTGCCGGCCTGCACCCGGGCGCGCGCCTCATCGACGAATTTCATCCGGTCACTGTAGCGCATCCGCATGGGCGGGTTGACGCTCGTGCAGAGTCATCCTAGAGTGGGAAAGTCGCGATAACAAAGTATCGATAATCGATGCGTCACGCAGCCCGGTGACAGCATGGAAGGGGATGTTCAATGCGTAGGCGGGGCAATCGGTTCTACTGGCTGTTGGCAGGCGTCGCGGCGTTGAGCGCGGCCTGGCCGCAGAGCCTGCGCGCCGACGAGGCGCTCGAGGAGATCACGGTGACCGCGCAGCGCGTCACTGAGCGGCTGCAGGACGTGCCGGTGGCGGTAACAGCCATCTCGGCGAGCGAACTGCTCAAGCGCGGCGTGCGGCAGGCGGGCGATATCACCGCCTCCGTCCCGAACCTGCTGCTCAATTCCCCGTACGGGCCGGAGGCCCAGCCCACCTTCACGCTGCGCGGAGTGACGACTCAGGACTTCAGCGAAAACCAAAGCAGCCCGGTCGCCATGTACGTCGACGAGGTCTACAAGAGCGTCGGCGCCGTCCAGGCGCTGCAGACCTACGACCTCGATCGCGTCGAGGTGCTGCGTGGTCCGCAGGGGACCTTGTACGGCAAGAACGCGACCGGGGGTGCGATCAGCTTCTACACCAAGAATCCGAGCCTGACCGCCTACGACGGTTACATCACCGCCGGGGCGGGCAACTACAGTGCCTATTCGGTGCGGGGCGCCGTGGGCGGTCCGGTGATCGACAACGAAATCGGCTGGCGCGCCGCGGTGATGTACGAGAAACGCGACGGCTGGGTGAGGAGCGTGGTGCCGGGCGTTGAGCCGCTGAATGGCGTGGATGCCGTCGCGGGTCGCTTGACGCTGCTGGCGAAGCCCAACGACAGTCTCACCGCCCAACTCAAGGTCTCGGCAAGCCGCTCAGGGGGCACGCCCTACGGCGCGCACGCGATCAATAACGACCCGAGCCTGACACTCAGCAACGACCCTAATTTCTCTCTCTCCACCGGCAACATCGGCTGGTTCGACAACGGCGCCAAGTTCGCCGTCCACAAGGACATCCGCAGCGACAACGCCACGCTCAAGATCGACTGGCAGCTGAGCCCGCACGCGACGCTTACTTCAGTCACCGGCTACGACTACGGCTGGTGGTACGAGAAGAGCGACGACGGCGGGCTGCCGATCTTCGTGCGTCTCGATGACCCGAACACGTACTTCTCGAGCGTAAATACGTTTTCGCAGGAGATCCGTATCGCTTCCCACGACACGGGGGCTTTCGGCTGGCTCGGCGGACTCTACTACGGGCGCGAGAGCACGCACGCGACGGTCCAGTTCCACTTCTTTGACGGTTACCCGAGCTTCTTCGCCCCGTCGGTCCCGCCGACCAGCGCGAGCGTCCCCACGCCGCTGTGGGGATTCGATGAGTACAACAACTTCGATCAGCTCAAGGACAGCCGGGCCGTGTTCTTCAATGCCACTTATACCGTAGCTCCAACAGTCACACTGCGCTGGGGGCTGCGCTACACCAAGGACAAGGTGACGATCAGCCACTTCTACGCGCTCGAGGGCGGACTCGCGAACCCTGGGGCGACCACCGCGGCTGGCGGCACCGATCCGAACATCGATGCGACCACCTGGTGGACACAGACGGTCGGCAATCCCGCGTTATACCCGCCGCCACCTCCCAATACGCCACCTACGGCGCCGCGCCTTTACTTCCAGCAGGGACTGGCGGTGCAGGGATTCGGGTTCGTACCGACCTTCGGCAACGATACGAACAACGTCAGCGGGAAGGTCGGCGTCGACTGGAAGGCGAGCGAGGGCGTGTTGGCCTACCTGAGCATCAGCCGGGGCTATCGTGGGGTGGCCTTCAACGGCCAGGCTTATAACGACAACACCGAACTCACGTTCGCGGAGCCCGAGAAGCTCACCTCCTACGAGCTCGGCCTCAAGACGGAGCTGTGGGAGCGGCGGGCAGTGTTCAATGCTGCGGCCTTCCACTACGACTACAAGAATCAGCAGTTCCTCGATGCGTTCACGCTGCCGGGCGGCCTCGGCACGGGTTTCCGCACGGTCAATGCGCCGAAGTCGCGCGTCGACGGCGCCGAGTTCGAGTTCCGGGCCAAGGCGACCAATGACCTCGAGATCCTCGCCAGCGTCGGCCTGCTGCACAGCAAGTATGTGGAGCTGGTTCTGCACGGTGTCGATCGCGCCGGCAACCGCCTGATCCAGGCGCCGAACTTCAACGGCAGTCTCGGCGTCGACTGGCGCTTCGCCCACCTCGCGGCGGGCGATCTGCGGCTGTTCGTCGACGGCAACTACTATGGCAAGCAGTATTTCGACGCCTTCAATACCGAGCGGATCGCGCAGGACGCCTACGGCATCGCCAACGCCCGGGTATCGTTCGAGAGCTCAGGGAGGCGCGGCTTCGCAGTGGCCGCGTGGGTCAAGAATCTGACGAACCGCCAGTACCTGGCCTACGGGCTCAATCAGAAGGATCCGGACACCGGCGCGCTGGGATTCGACTACGGGCTCGTGGGTGAGCCGCGCACCTACGGGGCTGAAGCGACGCTGCGATTCTAAAGCCCGCCCGCCAAGGGCCGGCTCAGGTCTTCTCCGGCAGCACACTCACATAGAGGCGCTGCTCCGCGCCCTTCTTCTGGAACTGCACCTTGCCGGTCACCTTGGCGAACAGCGTATGGTCGGTGCCCACACCGACGTTCGAGCCGGGACGGACCGGCGTGCCGCGCTGACGCACGAGGATGTTGCCCGCCAGCACCTGCTCGCCGCCGAAGCGCTTCACGCCCAGGCGCTTGGAGTGCGAATCGCGGCCGTTCTTGGTACTGCCGCCTGCCTTTTTGTGTGCCATGACTAAAGGTGCCCTGCGCTGATGTCCGTGACCTTGACCTCGGTGAACAACTGGCGGTGATTCTTCTGCCGCAGGTAATGCGCGCGGCGCTTGAACTTGACGACCGACACCTTGGCGCTCTTGCCGTGGCGCACCACCGTGGCGAGTACCTTGCCCCCCTTGAGGGTAGGCCTGCCGACCTTGACGTCCGCGCCCTCACCCACCAGCAGCACTTCGCCGAACTCGACGGTGGCGCCCGGCTCGGCGTCGAGCTTCTCGACGCGCAACACGCCGTCCTTCGTCACCCGATATTGCTTGCCGCCCGTGGCGATGACCGCGTACATGGTATTTGAGTGAGGAATGGGCCTTGACCCGAAAGGCCGCGCATTCTACTGGCGGACCCCCTCGCGGTCAAACGCCCCTTTCCTCAAGCACGACGAGGACTTAGCTCCCAAACGGCGAACGTCCCGTAGGGGGACGACCCATTTCTCCAAAGCCGCCCCGGTCGGCTACCATGCGGGCCCAAGAAACAGGCCGCCCTCGTTGCAAATGACCCTGGAAGAGATTCGCGCGCTGATACAAGCGGACCTCCACTCGGTGGACGGGGTCATTCGGGCCCGCCTGAAGAGCGCCGTGCCGCTGGTAGACCAGGTCGCCGAGCACATCATCTCCGGTGGCGGCAAGCGCCTGCGGCCACTGCTGGTGGTGCTCGCGGCGCGCGCCTGCGGGCACCAGGGCACCTCCCACATCGAGGCTGCCGCGTTCATCGAGTTCATCCATACGGCCACGCTGTTGCACGACGACGTGGTCGACGCCTCCTCGCTGCGCCGGGGGCGCCATACCGCGAACCAGGTGTTCGGCAACCCGGCGAGCGTGCTGGTCGGTGACTTCGTCTATTCACGCGCCTTCCAGATGATGGCCGGCCTCGCCTGCCAGCCGGTCATGGAAATCATGGCGGAGGCCACCAACGTCATCGCCGAGGGCGAAGTGCTGCAGCTGATGAACGCCCACAATCCGGACACGACCGAGCAGCGCTACCTCGATGTGATCTACCGCAAGACGGCCAAGCTCTTCGAGGCCGGTGCCGAAGTCGCCGCGATACTCGCGCAAGCGCAGCCCCCGGTGCGCCGGGCGCTCGCCGCGTACGGCCGCCACCTGGGCACCGCGTATCAGCTGGTCGACGATGTGCTCGACTACCGCTCCAACCCGCAGGAGCGCGGCAAGAACCTCGGCGACGATCTCGCCGAAGGCAAACCGACCCTGCCGCTGATCCACGCGCTCAAGAGCGGCAACGAAACACAACGCGCGGCCATCCGCCGCGCGATCGAACAGGGGGGCCTCGAGCAGCTCGAGCTGGTGGTGGCGGCGATCGAATCCACCGGCGGCCTCGACTACACCGCGCGCCTCGCGCGTGAGGAGCTGGAGCGGGCGCTGAGCTCGCTCGGGGCGCTGCCGCACTCCTCTTATAAGGATGGGCTCGCCGCCCTCGCCCGCTTTGCGGTCGAGCACACGACGTGAACGGCTAGAGGCCTAACAGGTCGCCGTACCAGGGTTGCCGCGACTCATAGTGTGCGAGCCGCTCATTGAGCGGCGCGAGATCCCATTTCAATTTGGTTGCCATGGCGATCGCCCGGCGCTCGCTGCCGACCGCGTCCGCGAAGGCTCCCGATGCCGCCTGCGCAGCGGCGCGTATTTCAACCGCCGTCGGGTTGCCGCTTATGTCAGTCCGCACTTTCTCCAGCAGATCCAGCGCCCGCCTTGGGTCCCGCATGGCCTCGATCGGCGTGGCCGCCAACAGCGCCGACAGGTAATACATGCCATCGTGATTTCCGCTCGCTGCCGCGCGTTCGAGCCACACGGCGGCCAGCTTCGTGTTCGCAGCGTCTGGGGTACCGCGCAGTGCGTATTCGGCGAGGGTCACCTGTGCGTTGGATTGATCCGCCTCGGCCGCCTTGCGCAGCCAGACCTGACCCTTATTCTCTTCGCAGTGGCAACCCATGCCGAGCAGTAGGCTCGACCCCAGCATGTATTGCCCGCTCGGGGACCCCGCCTGAGCCGCCTTGAGGAACCAGGGCACCGCATCGCCGGCGCGGTGACCGAGCTGCGGCAATCCGGCGAGCAGCAGGCCATAGAACAACTGGGCCTGGGCGTCACCGGAGTCGGCCTTTCTGCGGGTCACCCGGACAAGTGTCTCCAGCTCCGGGTAGCCGGCAGTGGTGGTCCACCCCGCAACCTCGAAGCGATACATCACATGACAATGGATGACTCTGCTTCCCGGTTGGCCCGCCGGGTAGTGCGTGTGCAATACGGCAGCGCGCACGGTTGACTCGAATGTGTCGGTTGGCACGGCGTATATGATGCGAGGATTGCGGGCGGAGCCCTCCGGCATCACAGCGAATTCGACGAACACGTCTCCCTGTATGCCATGGTGCTCCGCGCCGACCGGATAGGAGACCTCAGGGCGCTTGAATTGCCGGCACCTGGCCTCCGTATCCTCGTTATCCTCGATCCTCGGCATCAGGCGCGCATCCAGGGCAGCGCGGCTGAACGGTGCGACGATGTCCTGCGCGATCTTCTCCGAGCCGGGCGCGAGCCCCGGGCGCAGCTCCTCGGCCAGATTCCTACCGCCTGCATGGCCGCCCTCCGCGGCCAGGGTCGCCCAGGCGTAGGCGTTGAGTTCGCTCTGGCGCACGCCCTGTCCCTTGGCGTACATGATGGCGAGGTTGTACTGGGCCACGGGCTGACCCAGCTCGGCTAGCTCGCGGTAGTCCTTGAATGCGCGCTCGTAGTCGGCCTTCTGGTAAGCGAGCTGCGCCGTGAACAGATCTGCCCGCGCCTGAGCGCACAGCAGAACCGCGACCCACAACAGCAGTGCGCGCATCGTTCCCCCGATCGGATAAGCATAGCTCAGGCTGGCAGCCGCGCGTGAGAGGGGAATTGCCCCGTCCCGACGGTCACCCTAGACTGCGCCACCGCAGTCGAAACGGTGCACGCATGACAACAGCAAGCAACGCGAGCGCGCGCGGGAATCATTACACAGCGGCAATCCTGGCCCTCCTGACCGGCCTCCTCGCCGCCGCCTCGACACCCGTGCGGTCCGCGGAAGCGGCGGCGGCGCCCGAAACCATTGTCCTGAAGGCGGCCCACGTGTTCGACTCGACGGGCGCGGCACTCAAGGACGGCGCAACCGTCGTGGTGCGCGGCGATCACATCGTGTCGGTCGGTACGGCGGCGGCGCCTGCGGGTGCGCGGATCATCGACCTAGGTGATGCGACGCTTCTCCCCGGCTTCATCGACGCTCACACGCATCTCACGCTCGAGTTCCAGAAGGACTATTACCACTTCATCTACAACCGGCTGATGCGCTTTCCCGCCGAGCAGGCCCTGTACGCCGCGATGTACGCGCGCCGCACGCTGGCGGCGGGTTTCACGAGCGTGCGCAATGTCGGCGCGGACGACTTCGTCGACGTCGGCCTGCGCAACGCCATCAACGCCGGCGTCACCGAGGGTCCGCGCATCCTGACCGCCGGGCACGGCCTCGGCTCACCGGGCGGGCATTTCGATAGTCTTTCCTTCCCGCCCGATCGCGTGCGGCCGCGGGGTCCGCTCGAAGGCATCTGCAGCGGGCCCGAGGAGTGCCGTGAGGCCGTGCGCTACGAGATGAAGTGGGGTGCGGACGTCATCAAGATCGCCGCGAGCGGCGGTGTGCTCTCGGAAGCCGATCCGGTCGACGTGCCGCAGCTCACACTGGAGGAAATGTCGGCCATCGTCTCCGAGGCGCACAAGTGGCGGCGCAAGGTCGCGGCACACTGCCACGGGGACGCCGCAGCGCGCATCGCCATCGAAGCGGGGGTGGACTCGATCGAGCACGGCAGTTTCCTCACCGAGGACACCCTTAAGGTCATGAAGTCCAAGGGCGTGTATCTGGTCCCCACGCGCATGGCGGTTTACTGGGTCAGCAAGCAGGCGGACGCGGGCGCGTACCCGCAGAAAATCACCGACAAGGCGCGCGCCGCTGCAGCCGCCCACGGCGCGATGTTCAAGGCTGCACTGCGCATCGGCGTGCCCATCGCCCTTGGCACGGACGCGGGCGTGTACCCCCACGGGATGAATGCCATGGAATTCGGGCTCATGACGGATCTCGGAATGAGCCCGGCCGCGGCGTTGCAGTCAGGCACGCGCGAGTCTGCGAAGCTGCTGGGCATCGAAGCGGAGGTGGGCACGCTCGAAGCCGGCAGGGTCGCGGATGTCGTCGCGGTGCCGGGGAACGTGCTCAGCGACATCCACGCGACCGAGCACCCCGTGTTCGTCATGCACCTCGGGCACATCGTGCTGCAGAAAGCGGGGACATAACGCCTCCGCAAGCGCCCTCGCGTGACCGGGCGCGCCAGGCTTTGTGCGCAAGCCATTGAGGCACCTCGGGCATTTCCGCAGCAGGACGGCGTTTGGCGTTGAAGGCGCCGTGCCGCTTCAGTACACTGCCCGGCCCGCCGCCCTCGCCGCGCGCACTGAAGGCGCGGGGTCTCGCCAAAGTTCGGGGTGTAGCTCAGCCTGGTAGAGCACTACGTTCGGGACGTAGGAGTCGCAGGTTCAAATCCTGTCACCCCGACCATTGATTTTCTTATGGTTTTTGCCCCCTGATGTCGTCTGGGTCCCAGTTAGAAAGGACCTCTGGGTCCCGGTTGGGTCCCAGTTTCACGCGTTCGGCAAGAACCACTCGTCAAACTCCTAATCCCCACCAATCGTCAGCGCGTTCATCGAGCCGACTCGTCATCGAGGTCGTGCTGGCATCCGGCCCATTGCAACGATGAACCCGAGAAGCGATGCCACACTCACGAATGCACGGCGGAACAACGCGGACGTTGTTGGCGCAGCACCGATGCCGACCTTCATGGCGAGATGATCGGCGGTGACTTTTTCGACGACGGCGCTTCCCGTCTTCATTGCGACCCTCCAGCGTATGAATATTGGCGAGGGGGCATAGGATGGCCCTTCCGTGTCTTGTTAGAAAAGTGGCGACGGAAAATCCCGCCGCCACTCTTGGACGAACTAGTTGCTGCCACGCATGTTCTGCACCTGAAACAGCGTAGCCGGGTTCAGCTTGGGGTCCACTTGGCCCTTGAACTGGCCGGTAGTGCAATGTTTGGACTGCAGATCGACCATTGAAAAGGAATCATCGATGGCGATGCCGCTACCCTTATTGACCGGGAGCTGACGGTCGGGATCCGACTTGCCGATGGTCCAACTCTTCCATAGATCGCCCTTGCGATCGTAGATCAGCGTTCGATTGATCGTGTTGCCCTGAGCATCGATGTAAAATATGCGCTTGCTGATCGGGTGGCTACTATTCACCGGGATCGCCTCGAGGGCCCAGGCCTTGCGAAGCTGCCAGGTGATTTTCGGGAAACAACCACCCTGCCCGCCGAAATCCACGTACTTATAGCCGTCTGGATCCTTGAACTCGTCGGCGAGTTGCAGTTCGTTGTGATAGTAAAATGGCATCAAGATGTTCTTGGTGCCGAGATACTTCCACTTCATGTCGGAGACGCGGCCGTT
>Ga0137409_10000378_pt1 | contig 48457 bp, 42 predicted proteins | sample CZODoug1_16funga_FD_122059 | JGI IMG/M metagenome (GOLD analysis project Ga0137409, IMG submission 122059) | Vadose zone soil fungal communities from Angelo Coast Range Reserve, California, USA - CZODoug1_16fungal (Hybrid Assembly) | ecosystem: Environmental > Terrestrial > Soil > Vadose zone...
CACCACCTGCATCAGCCCGTAGGCGTTCGCCGGCGACTTGATATCCGCCGTGAAGTTCGACTCCTGCAGAATCAGCGCGGCCATCAGATACGGATCGAGCTGATGCTCCGCCGAGTAGTGCTTGATCGGCGCCCAGTAGCTCACCGGGAATAACACTCTCAGCATCTCGGTCGGCAGTTTTTCGCCGCCGGCCGCCATGTACTGCGGATAGGCGCGCTTGATCGCGTTGATGCCGGGCCGCAGATCGCCGCGTGCGTTGAAGATCCAGCCGATCGTCGCCTGAATCGCCGACGAGTCGCCCGAGTTCTTCTGCGCGTAATGCAGCTCGTCGAGCGCCTGATCGTACAGGTCGAGCGCCAGCAGTGCGCGAATGACCGGCTCGTTGGACGGCGGCGGCGGCGCATCGGGCGCCGGCTCGTCGACCGGGTCGGCGGCGAGGTGCGCCGGCCCGCCGCGGGTTGCCAGCCGCCTGAGCGCCAGGCGGCCGTAGTAGCTGTTGCGGTAGTCGGTCGCGACGAGCGCGTATCGGGCATCGGCGAGCGCCGGTTCGCGGAGCGCATCGTGCGCGCGCCCCGACCAGTAGAGCCACGACGGCCGGTAGTCGGACCGCGGAAAATGCGCGGACGCCGATTCGAAGGCGCGCACGGTGTCGGCGTAGCGCGCCGCCAGCTCGCGAAGTTCCTCGAAGCCCATCAGGGTGAGGCGGGCATCGTCTATTGCCTCACGCGCAAGAAGACCGAGGAGACCGCCGACTGGCTCCGCGAGCAGGGCTTCGACGCGCTGCCGTATCACGCGGGACTGCCGAGCGAGACGCGCGCCGCGCATCAGCGGCGCTTCTTGAACGACGACGGCGTGATCGTCGTGGCCACGATCGCGTTCGGCATGGGCATCGACAAGCCCGACGTGCGCTTCGTCGCACATCTCGATTTGCCGAAGAGCATGGAGGCGTACTACCAGGAGACCGGCCGCGCGGGCCGCGACGGCGAGCCGGCGGAGGCATGGATGGTCTACGGCCTGCAAGACGTCGTGCAGCTGCGCCAGCTCGTCGACTCGTCGGAGGCCGACGAGCTGCACAAGCGCCGCGAGCGCCACAAGCTCGACGCGCTGCTCGGTTGGTGCGAGGTCACGACTTGCCGGCGCCGGCCGCTGCTCGCGTACTTCGGCGAACCGTCGTCTGCAGGGGATGCCGGCTGCGGCAACTGCGACAACTGTCTCGCGCCGCCGCGCACCTGGGACGGCACCGAAGCCGCTCGCAAGCTCCTGTCCGCGGTGTTCCGCACCGGCCAGTCGTTCGGCGCCGCGCACGTGATCGACGTGCTGCTCGGCAGCGCGACCGAGAAGGTCGCGCGCCACCGTCACGAGCGGCTGTCGGTGTTCGGCATCGGCACGGAGCTCACTTCGCAGGCGTGGCGCTCGCTGCTGCGCCAGCTCGTGGTGCGCGGCTATCTGCGGGTGAACCACGACGCGTACGGCGCGCTCGTGCTCACCGAGGCGAGCCGCGGGCTGCTGCGCGGCGAGGTCGAATTCAGTGTCCGCGAGGACCCGAAGGAGACCGCCGCGCCGCGCAAGAAGCCGCGCGGCGCCGCCGCGGAGGTGGCGGAACAGGACCGGGACCTCTGGGAAGCGCTGCGCGAGTGCCGCCGGGCGCTCGCCGCGGAGCTGAGTCTGCCGCCGTACGTGATCTTCCACGACGCCACCTTGCGCGAGATGCTCGCGCAGCGGCCTGCCGATCGCGACGCGCTGCTTCGGGTCCACGGCATCGGCCAGGCCAAGCTCGATCGCTATGGCGACCGGTTTCTCGCGATCCTGCGAGGCGCGGCAGAGAACGGCGACGCGCCCGTCTCCTGAACGTTGACGCTTCCACGCGCGCGCCCCTATGCTCCTGCAACTTCGTCGGCGTGGGGGCGCCGCACCTCGTCTGCCGCTCGTCGCGGCGGCCCGGGGCTCGGCCACCGACCGCCGACCTCTCGGGGAGACGTCAGCATGGACAAGGCGACATCCAACGGACCCATCAAGCGCGGCGCGCTTGCGTTCGGCGCGGCGCTCGCGGGGGCCGCGCTCGTCGCGAGCGGCGCGGTCGCGGCCGAGCGGCCAGACTTCACGGGCGTGTGGGGCAATTATCGCGAGCCGGGCGCGGCCGGCGGTCCGCAGCGCGGCGGCGGCGGGCAGCAGGCGGAGCTGCCGCTCAAGCCCGAGGCGAAGGCCAAGATCGACGCGTATCGCGCGCTGGTCGCGCCGAGCGGCGACACGCCCGGCGGATTCTGCTTGGGCACCGGGATGCCGGGCTCGATGCTCGGCTCCGGCGGCTACCCGATGGAGATCGTGCAGCACGCCGACTTGCTCGTCGTGGTCTACGAGGCGCACACCGAGGTTCGTCACATCCACATCGCGTCGCCCGCGAAGGAAGGGGATCTCTTCCCCGATCGCAACGGCTACTCGGTGGGACATTGGGATGGCGACAAGCTGATCGTCGAGACCACTCACTTGAAGGAGTCCGTCGACCAGGGCCGCTATCCGCACAGCGACGAGGCGAAGATCGTCGAGGAGTACCACCTCACTACCGCGGAAAACGGCGGCAAAGTCCTCACCGCCAACATGACGCTGACCGATCCCAAGTTCTACACTCAGCCGATCAAGGCGGAGAAGAAATGGCAGTTCCTGCCGGGCACCCGGTTGTTGCCGTACGAATGCAACGAGCCGACCTGGGAGGAGCATCTGGAGCAATTGCGCAAAGAAGGCGCGGGCGCAAAGAGCGGGAGCTAGCATGAAGCGTTCAACGTTGAAGAGGGCAGTTTCGTTGGCGGCGCTCGCCGCGTTCGCGATCACGCCGTGGGCGGCGCAGGCGCATCACTCGGCCGCGCGTTTCGACCTCACGATTCGCGACAACTTCGTCACCGGGATCGTCAAGGAATTCCACGCCGCGAATCCGCACACCAAGATCGTGCTCGAGATCACCGACAAGAAGGGCACGCGCGACGTCGAGTTCGAGGGGCACAGCCTCAACAACTACTACCGCGGCGGCTGGCGCGACGGCCTCGTGAAGGTCGGCGACAAGATCACGTTGCAAGCGGCGCCGACCAAGGACGGCAGCGACGGCGGCTACGCGCTCGGCGTCACCGCCGCCGACGGCACGAAGTTCTAGCCCGCGCCGAAAAATAGGGACATGTTGCATTTTTCGGCGATGCCGGTCGGCCTGCTGATCGCGTCGGCGAAAAATGCAACATGTCCCTATTTTTCGGAAAGCGTGGAGACGCGTCGACCGAAAACGTAACATGGCGCCCTTCAGGTAGACCAAGCTATGCGGCCCACCACTCGCGACATGGATCGTTCGGTCAACGTCTTCGGCGAGGCGCTGCAGGGCTGCAACGATCGGCCGATGACCGGCTTCTTCCGCGACGGCTGCTGCAACACGAGCGACGCCGACGCGGGCTCGCACACCGTCTGCGTGGAGGTCACGCCGGAATTCCTCGAGTTTTCGCGTTTCCGCGGCAACGATCTCTCGACGCCGCGGCCCGAGTTCCACTTCCCGGGCCTGAAGCCGGGCGACCGCTGGTGCCTCTGCGCGGCGCGCTGGCTCGAGGCGCAAGAGCAGGGCATGGCCCCGCGCGTGCTGTTGAAGGGCACACACGTGCGCGCGCTCGAGATCGTGCCGCTCGCGCTGCTCAAGAAGTTCGCGATCGACCTGAGCTGAATCAAGGAGCGCGGGCGAGTCGCAAAGTCCGGGGGGGGTCATGGGAATTCGCTGCGTAGGATTGTCGGCCGCGCTGCTCGGCGCCGCCTTCGCGTGTCATCAAGCCTTCGCGCAACCGGCGGCGCCGGCCGCCGGCAAGATGGTCGAGTGGCCGGTCTACGGCGGCAGCCTCACCTCGCAGTTCTACTCGCCCCTCGACCAGATCGACGCGAGCAACGTGAAGAACTTGAAGGTCGCGTGGCGCTGGTACGCCGGCAACTTCGGCCCGAATCCCGAGATGAAGAGCGAGACCACGCCGCTGATGATCGGCGGCGTGCTGTACGCGACGGCCGGCGCCACGCGCAACGTCGCGGCGATCGACGGCTCGAGCGGCGAGACGCTTTGGGTCTGGCGCCCGAACGAAGGCGAGCGTTTCCTGCAAGGGCCGCGTAGGACGTCCGGCCGCGGCGTCGCCTATTGGACCGACGGCACCGACGACAAGCGTATCTTCGTCGTGACGCCGGGCTTCTTCCTCTGGTCGCTCGACGCGACTACCGGCCTGCCGAAGCGCGAGTTCGGCGAAGCCGGCACCGTGGATCTGCGTGTCGGGTTGCGCGGGCTGAAGGACGACGTCGAGGCGGGCTCGTCGTCGCCCGCGATCGTGGTCGGCGACGTCGTCGTCGTCGGACCCGCCGGCGGCGTCGGCGCGCGGATGAAATCGAAGGCCCAAGCCAAGCTCGACGTGCGCGGCTTCGACGCGCGCAGCGGCAAGCTGCTCTGGACGTTCCACACGATTCCCGAGAAGGGCGAGCTAGGCTACGACACGTGGCTCACTCCCGGCTCCGCCGAGTACACCGGCAACGCCGGCGTCTGGGGGCCGATGGCTGCCGATCCGGCCCTCGGCATGGTCTACCTGCCGGTGGAGGGCGCGACCAGCGATCTCTACGGCGGCGAGCGGCCCGGCAACAACCTGTTCGCGAACAGCCTCGTGGCGCTCGACGTGAAGACGGGTCAGCGCGTCTGGCACCAGCAGCTCATCCATCACGATATCTGGGACTACGACAATCCGACCTCGCCGATCCTGCTCGACGTGAAGGTCAACGGCCGGCCCGTGAAGGCCGTCGTGCAGCTCACGAAGCAGGCGTTCGCGTACGCGTTCAACCGCGAGACCGGCGAGCCGCTCTGGCCGATCGAGGAGCGGCCCGTGCCGAAGTCCGACGTGCCGGGCGAGTGGACGTCGCCGACGCAGCCGTTCCCCACGAAGCCGAAGGGCTACGACCGCCAGGGCGTCACCGCAGCCGACCTCGTCGACTTCACGCCGCAGATCAAGGCGGCCGCGCTCGAAGCGGTCAAAGGGCTGCGCATGGGTCCGATGTTCACGACGCCGTCGCTGATCGAGGCGCCCGACGGCACACGCGGCGCGCTCGTGCTGCCGCACTTCGGCGGCGGCTCGAATTGGGAAGGCGGCGCGGCCGATCCCGACACGGGCCTCCTGTACGCGGCCTCGCAGATGACGATCAACGTGTTCGCGGTGAACACGGCCGGCAATCGCTCCGACATCCGCTACCTGTTCGTCAACGGCGACGCGCCACATCCGCTCGGGTTGCCGCTGATCAAGCCGCCTTACGGTCGAATCACCGCGATCGACATGAACACCGGCGAGCACCGCTGGATGGTGCCGAACGGCGACACGCCGGACGACATCAAGAACAACCCGGCGCTCAAGGGCGTGAGCCTGCCGCCGACCGGCAAGCCGAGCAAAGCGCTGTTGCTCGTCACGAAGACGCTGTTGTTCGCGGGCGAGGGCTATGGCGGCGCGCCGATCCTGCGCGCCTACGACAAGGCCACCGGCAAGGTGGTCACCGAGCTCACGCTGCCCGGCACGCCGAGCGGCAAGCCGATGAGCTACATGCTCGGCGGCAAGCAATACATCGTGCTCGCCGTCGGCAAGCAGAACCCGGCGGAGCTCGTCGCGCTGGCGTTGCAATAGCGGTGCGATCGTGAAGTTCGGAATCGCCGCGCTCGTCCTGCTGGTCGCGGTGGTGCTGCTGCTCGTACGGACGCGTCGTGCGCGACGCCGCCGCGGCGGCGGAGACTGACGGCGTCGCCGGCGAGCGCGCGCAGCGCCCGCCGAAGTGGCATGCGACTTGCACCCAGTAGCGACCGCGCAAGAGGGAACACGCATGGCGCACGCCGCCGCCGAGGTCGTCCTGTGGCTGTTCGTCGTGAATCTCGGGATCGCCTTCGGCGCCGGGCTCTACGAGGCCCGGATCGCCGTGCCGCAGTGGCTCAGGTTCGAGTCGGGCGCGGGTTACCGTTGGGACGCGGCGGCCGCGCGCCGCGCGAACGTGGGGATCCAGTTCTGGGCCTATGTGACGACGGGCCCGCTCACGCTCCTGACGCTCGCGAGCCTCGGCGTCGCTTGGTGGACGAACGGGGCGGTACGCCACTGGTGGCTGGCCGCGGCGGCCATCGCGGCCACGGAGCGCGTGATGACTTTCGGTTACTTCGTGCCGACCATGATCGGCCTCATGCGCGGCGACTTGACGGAGGAGCGGGCGGTGGCGGCGGCACTCTCCTGGGTCAATCGCGGGTATGTGCGGCAGGTCGCCGTCCTCGCGGCCTGGCTGGCCGCGCTCAAGGCCCTTTCGCTCGTGAATTCTTGAGCAGCCGGTCCACCGGATATGCTTTGAACGCGCCGCGCGCTCCTGCTACGTTAGCGCGATCGGTCTCGAGGAGGGGCGAGCAATGTTCAGCGTGAAAGCGACTTTGATCTCGGCGGCAGTCGCCGCGGCTTTGTGCACGACGGTAGTTTTCGCGCAGGAGGGGGCTCCGGCAGGCCGCAGGGGGCAGCAAGGCGCGCCGAACCCCAACGAGCAACGGGTCCCCGGCGTGCCCGGCAGCGGCCCGGGAGCGGCGCCGTCCGCCGAGCGCTCGGTGCCGGCCGAGAGCAAGGTCGCGCTCTACAAAGACCCGAAGTGGAAGGCCCCGCGCACCTCGTGGGGCACGCCGAGCCTCGAAGGTCAGTGGAGTGTCGACGACATGCGCGGCATTCCGACCACCCGGCCGGACGCCTTCGGCACCCGTGACTCGCTGACGCAAGAGGAATTCCTGCAGCGCGCGCGCGCCCAACAGGGCGGCGACGATCGCGCGCGCCAGACCGAGACGTTCCTCCGCAACGAGTGGGGCACACGCGTGTTCGGCTTCGCCTCGCTGCTCGTCGATCCGCCGAACGGCAAGATGCCGGAGCTCACGGCGGCGGCCAAGGCCAAGCCCCCGCAGAAGCCGCAGGGCACGTTCAGCAACGCGATCTTCAACACGTTCGACGACTTCACGCTCTATGACCGCTGCATCACGCGCGGCATTTTCGGCTCCGTGCTGCCGTCCATCTACGGCAACGGCATCCGGATCGTGCAGGGGCCGAATCAGGTCTCGATCACGTACGAAATGATCCACGACACGCGCATCATCGATCTCACCCCTGCCAAGAAGCACCTCGACGGCAGCATCGAGCAGTACATGGGCGACGCCCGTGGGCACTGGGAAGGCGACACGCTCGTCGTGGAGTCCACCAACTTCACCGACAAGGTCGGCGTCGGCGGCCGCGGCGGTGTGAGCGACAAGCTCAAGATCACCGAGCGTTATCGCCGCGTGGACCCCGAGATGGTCGAGTATCGCGCCACCGTCGAGGATCCCGACGTGTACACCGCGCCGTTCACCTACCGCGTGATGTTCACGAAGCCGCCTTCGAAGGACTACGAGGTCTACGAGTACTCGTGCCACGAGGGCAACGGCGCCGTCGGCCACGCGCTGTCGGGCGAGCGGGCCTACGAGAAGCAAGTCGAGGAGGCGAAGGCCAAGGGTCAACCGGTCCCGAAGCGCGGCGGCAACCTCTATGGCGCGCCGGAAGAGGGCTCCAGGGTCTTCAACATCAACGCGGGCGAGTAGCCTCGCGTTAAGCAGCTCGGTGCGCGCTTCGCGCGCTGCTCCCAACCCAAGGAACGGACCATGCTGAACGTCGGCATGGTCCTGTTCCCTTCGCTCACCCAGCTCGATCTCACCGCGCGCCGCGCGATCGCGGAGCGCGCCGCGGCGCGACTTGGCAGGTGGCGGTGAGGGCTCGCAATGGCCGGCCCTTCCGGCTGCCGCTGCTCGCCGCGGGCGCGGCGGCGCTCTGTATTGCCGAGCTCCTGTGGCTGCGCGCCACGCCGCTCACCGTCAACCGCCCGCAGCTTGCGATCTTGTTCCTGCCGTGGCTCGGCGCGGCGGCCGCGAACCTCGCGCTGTGGCATGCGGCGCTCCCGCGCGGCCGGCCTACGACGACGATTGGGCGGCTCGCCGTGGCGCTGTTTTGGTTGACGACGACGGCGTTCGCGATCTGGTTCGGCGCGCTCTACGCGGCGCTCCTTTTCGGCTGGATCTGATCGATGCCTGGCACCGCTGGTGTCTGACACCTTTGGTGTCTGACACCAGCCGCGGGTCAGTCGGCGTGCCGGCGCGACGCGCGCCACGACCAAGCCACGGTGACGGCGAGCACGGTGACTACGATCGCGATCGTCGCGACCGACGCCACGTCCACGCCGCGGGTGAACGCCTCGAGGATCCCGCGGTCGGCGCTCGGGTCGACGGCCGAGAGCGACGGCGGATAGCCCGCGGCGCCCATCGTCAGCGTCACGATCACCGTGCCGAACGCGACGCCGATCACGTTGCCCGAGTTGCGGCATAACGTGACGAAGCCCGACGCAACGCCGTGCTCCGTCTCCGGCACGGTGTTGAGCATCGACGCCGAGTTCGCCGCGCCGAACAGCGACATGCCGAGCGACATCGTCATGAGCCCCGCGACCACTGCCGCGACCGGTGTCGCCGTGTGCAGCACCGTGAATGCGGCGAAGCCGAGCGCCGTGACGCCCAACCCCACGTTGGCGAACAGGCGTACGCCGAAGCGGTCGGCGAAGCGCCCCGCGAACGGCGCCGCGATCGCGGTGACGAGCGCCGCGGGCACGATCATCAGGCCGATCTGTCCCACCGAGAAGCCGCGCACGTTCTGCAGGAAGAACGGCACGAAGAAGCGCGTCGACGCGATGCCCATGAAGATCGCGAGCGCGGCGACCGAGCCGAGCGCGAACTCGGCGTTGCGGAACAGCGCGAGGTCGAGCACCGGCGCCGCACTGCGGCGCTCGGCCGCGACGAACAACCCGAACAGCACCGCCGAGCCCGTCGCGCCGGCGAGCGTGACCGGCTCGAGCCAGCCGACGCCGGGACCGAGCGTGAGAGTCAGCAGCAGGCCCACGAGGAACAGCGAGAACGTGAGCGCGCCCGCGTAGTCGAACGGCCGCTCGACCGGCGGCCGGTGCTCGCGGCGGCGCAGGGTGCGTTGCGACGCCAGCGCGATCGCGAGCATGCCCGCGGCCGTGATCGCGAACAGCATGCGCCAGCCGACGAAGCCGACGAGCACGCCGCCGCTCGCGGGGCCGACGATTTGGCCCAGGCCGACGACCCCGATCTGCAGCCCGAGCATTTTTGCACGCTCGCGCGCTTCGAAGCTGCCGACGAGGATCGCCATCGCGGTGCCCTGCGTCATCGCCGAGCCGATGCCGACGACCACGCGCGCGCCGATCAGGCCGTAGACCGTCTGCGACCACGCCGCGAGGAATGCGCCGAGCGCGAAGATCAACGCGCCGACGACGTAGATGCGCTTGCGGCCGATGACGTCGGCCACGCGGCCCATCGGCACGAGCAGCGCGGCGATCGTCAACCCGTTGCCGATGATCACCCACTGCGCGGTCGGCAGATCGGTGCCGAACTCATGCGCGATCGTGGGCAGCGCGACGATCGACGAGCTCGTGTCGAACACCGTGATGAAGATGCCGATCACGCAGACGAGGAAGACGCGGTATTTGTGATCGAGGTGTGCGAACGGCATCGGCGAGAGACGGGGTCGAAACCCGAATGGTAGGCGTCCCGGCCGGCTTGGGCCAGTGCGCGCGTATCTCGGCGCCGCGCTAGCTCGCGGATTGCCGACAAGCCGGTATCGAGCGGCGCGTCTAAGGTTTCGCGTCCGCGACGAACCCGGCTTGCTCGATTCCGAACGCGCAGACGGCTTCGTCCTCGTCGCCCGTGCCGCCGCTCGCGCCGGCCGCGCCCAAGATCGCGCCCTTGGGGTCGCGGATCAGCACGCCGCCGGTCTGCGGCAGAAACTTGCCGTGGGCGGTAGCCGCGAGCGCCACGAAGAAGTTCGGGTTGTCCTTGGCGCGGCCGGCGAGCGCCCGGCTCGACGCGCCCATAGCGACCGCGGCCCAGGCCTTGCCGGTCGCGACGTCGAAGCGGAACATGCTCGCGCTGTCCTCGCGCTGCGCCGCCTTCAAGTATCCCGACTCGTCGAGCACGACGACCGTCACGGGCTTGATCTTCATCTCGCGCGCCTTCTCGAGCGCCTTCGCAATGATTTGGTTCGCCAGCGCAAGGCTCAGTGCCGACATCGTCCGCTCCGACGGATCATGGGACTGCGAGGATAGCCGCTGCGTGCTCATTGGAGAAGCGCGCGTCTCGTTTCCTGGATGGAACTCGCGCAGAAAGCGCCTAAAGGTTGAAAACGCGGCACCGCTCCGAGGCGCGCTCGTAGGCAAACCGCGATCTGAATCTGAGAGGCGCATTTGCGACGACTTTCCCGATTGCGGCTCTTCTTGGGAAAGTTGACTGCCAACGACCGAGCAACGACGAAGGACGAGCGTTCAAGGCGCACACGCGCCGACTCTCGAAAACGGGAAAGTCTTCGGCGCCGTCCTTGAAAAGAGCACTGACGCAGACGGTGCCGGCCGCTCCAGCGTTCGTCGCCAATGCCGGTCGATCCTGTAATCCTTGCGATTCGCGACTGGATCAAGAGATCGACTTCCGCGGCGCAGTGCACATCACGAATATGGCGGCACAGCGGTAGCACCGAACCGTGGGAGCGCGTGACACGCGATCAATGCGGCAGCCGGACGCGCGAGCCGCGGATTGTGTCGCGGCGACGACTGGCTAGCAAAGGCGTCTTTGCCCGGTGCAGCAGAGGCGGCTCTCTCGCACAATGGGCCGATCATTCATGCCAAATACAGTCAATCTAAGAAACTTGCGACTTTTGTCAATTATGTGACAGACAGGATGACCCCAGCCCGCTTTACAATCAGTTCGCGGGCATCTAGTCCAATAGGAGACTTCGATGTCTAAGCGCCTTGCCCTTTCCGGTGCGATCGTGATTGGTGCCGCAGGGATGTTCGCGCTCGGCTACTACTTCGCGGGCAAGCCGCCCGCTCCGGTCGCAGCTCCGGTCGCCGTTCAACCGGCGGTCGCCGATCCTCCGCCGCCCACGCCATCGCTCGACACGGCCCGCAAACAAGGCGAGGCAGATCCTGTTGAAAAACACAACCAGATCGTAGGCCGGACGCAGAGGTTCGCCACGCATGTTGGCGAGAAGATGGCGCGAGTCGGCGATGAAGTCGTCTCCTTGCACTTCAAGGACTCGCCGCCGACGAAGATGCAAGCCGACTCTTTCGCCGCTAACAACATGAGAAGGGGCTTCTTCGAACCGCTCGCTCGCGAAGCGGCCGGCGGCGACGACTATGCGGCGCATCAGCTCTGGCAATCGTTGCAAGCCTGTCGTGAGGTGCCGCAGACACAATCTGAATTGCGGGAGATCATGAGGAAGGTCGAGGACGGATTTGCGAAGACCGGCGGCGCGCAGCCGGAAGGTAACCCGATCACTTTGGAACAGGCCCGAGGAGCAGTGCAGGAGCGCTACGAGCGTTGCCAAGGTGTAACGCCAGCAATGTACGGTGAGGCTCTTGAGTATCTGCATCAGGCCGCCGATCGAGGCGAGCAAGCTGCCCTTGCGCTCGACTACGCGGGCGCCATTGCGCAGGAAAAGCCGGAGGAGTCACGGCAACGTTACCAATCGCTTTGGGAACAGGGGCACGTTAGTGCGCTCGGTGCACTCGGCAAGGATTCCCTGCCGCACCGAATCGCTTGGGAAGCACAGCAAATCGCGCTGTTTGACGGTCTGCCCGAGCCGAACCCCGTCTTAACGATGTTTCGCGCGCAGCTCGCCGCATTGCAAAACTCGACCTCGCCATCCGAATACAACGATGCGGCCCAAGAAGCCGCGCGCTTGCTTCGCAGCAATCCGAATTGCTGCCTCAATCCTTAATTCAGTAACACTTGGGAGGTTCTATGCGTGCCTTGCCGTGTCTTGGAATTCTTGCGGTCGCGATATTTGCGCCGCACGCAGCGAATGCCGCGTTGTCATGCAACGAATACCAGCGCGATAGATTTACCTGTCTCGAGGACACCGTAACCGATGTGTACTCTTGGACATTGGGTAGCGGTGGGCAGGGCGAGCTTACTGTCCAACCTAACACGCCGTTCATGGCTAACTTTGTGTGTTCGAATGTCAACGATCCGCCCGCTACAGTCAACGGTCAGTACATCGCGGATCAGTTTACCGCGACGATCCAAGTGTGGATGCTGCATATAACAGCTCCCGCCTACCCTAACGGGCGGACGGACACCGCAAATCCACTATGTACTTCGGTCTCGCCCGCGGCCTACCTAGCGCTATTGGATGACTGGTATCAGTGGGAATTTAATGTCACGTATTTCTGGGCGTTGATCACGGGCGGCGGTCAGGGCGGCGCCACGCAGCCGAACTTCTGTTGGATGTGGGGAACGCCCTTCACGTGCATCGACGGCACAGATTGGGACGGCTACGGGGTCACCATGTTCATGATGAATTGGTACAACACCTACTTCTGGTGAATGACCTGAAGGCCCGCAGGGACGCGGGCCGCGACGGCGCAAGCCTAGCCTCTCGACCTCAAGCCGCTCCAGGTGCCGGACAAATTCGCGGCCCGCTCGGACGATCGCGAGGTGCGCTGCGAGGCACCTTACGTTAGGAAGGTGTCTGGTCCAATCACTGCGGCTCCCGACCAAAAGGAACCAGCTACATGCGCGCAGTCGTTCGCCTCCGTCTCGTATTCGCCCTCGCGGGACTCTCTGCTGCACTCGCCGACCCGGTGTTCGCCCAGCGCGAATCCACTCCGAATGGCGCGGACAATCGGCTCGAGGCTGTTGCGGTCGACGCGCTCGTTTCCAAGGCCAATGAGACTGCGGACGAGGCGGACCAGATCATGGTGCAGGGACGGCGAGGCAACGCGCTGGGCCGGTATCGGCTCGAGATGGTGAAGGCCCGCGACGAAATCGTCGAGGTTTTCAACCGAGTGAACAGCAACGACGACACCGATGTGACCTGCAAGAACGAGCAACCAACCGGCAGTCGAATGAGCCATAGCGTCTGCCGCTCCAAGGCCGAAAACAGGGCAGAGTCCGACGCAGCAAGGGGGTTTCTGACCGCGCTGGTCCGTGGTAGCAGCATCTCGGCCGGAGGAAAGGCCAGTCCCGGGACGACGGGCGCGGCCAACTCCCAGATGGTCGGCGGGGCTGGAGAAGTTGCGGCAAGAGCTGCCCTAGAAGCGGAAATGAAGAAGATGATGGCGCAGAATCGTGAGCTCTACCGCGCGGTGCTCAACTACGTAGACGCAAGCGACAACTACAACAAAGCACGTGGAGCAGGCGACGTGGTCCTGGACGGGCACAACCCGCTGGCCGAAGCAGCAGCAGTCCAGCCCTAACAAACCCAGCCCTATCCGACCGACTCACGGACGACTTTCCCTAGAAGAGCCCCTTTAGGGAAAGTCGGTGCGTGAGCTGGGCCTGGGGACCCGGATCCGCGTGCGAGGCTATAAGGGGCGATGATCGCGGACACCTCTGAGACCCTCGTAGAAGCACGCAACGAGTATTCAACAGACTCGCCCGCTTCGTCGACCGGTTCGCGGTCACGGAGCGGTTCCTGACCATGTCCTTGGAAATGCTCACTGGCGTGAGGTGGGACACTGGGCGCGTTCTTTTCGGTATGGGGCGCGCAGCGCTTTGGCGAGTTTCTGCCAGCGCTATGACGATGAGCGCCATCGCTCGATGGCCCGCGCGCGACACACGATCTAGAATGCGCGATGCGCCGCATCGGGCGCGACGAGGGGACCATGACCGATCCGTGCATCATCACCGTAGCCATCACCGGCTCGGTGCCGAAGAAGAAGGACAATCCGGCCGTGCCGATCACCGTGAGCGAGCAGGTCGAGTCGACCCACGCCGCCTACGACGCCGGCGCGTCGCTCGTCCACGTGCACGTGCGCAACGATGACGGCTCCACGACGTCGGATCCCGAGAGGTTCGGCCGCTTCCTCGAGGGCGCGCGCAAGCACTTCCCCGCCATGATCGTGCAGTTCTCGACCGGCGGACGCAGCGGTGTAGGCAAGGAGCGCGGCGGCATGCTGCCGCTCCGGCCCGACATGGCGTCGCTCTCCACGGGCTCCGTGAACTTCCGCACGATGATCTACGAGAACCATCCCACGCTGATCGTCGAGCTCGCGAAGGCGATGCTCGAGCACGACGTGAAACCGGAGATCGAGATCTTCGACCTCGCGATGCTCTATAACGCAGCCAACCTCGTCGCGGAAGGGTTGCTCGAGCCGCCGGTGCACGTGCAGTTCGTGCTCGGGATCCCGAACGCGTTGCCGGCCGACCGCCAGGTGCTCGAGTTCGAGCTCGAGCAGCTCGAGCGCGTGCTGCCGGGCGCCACCTGGACCGCCGCGGGGGTGGGCAAGAACCAGATCGTCGTCAACGAGTGGACGCTCGAGCTCGGCGGGCACTGCCGCACCGGCCTCGAGGACAATGTGCGGTTCGACAAGTCGCGGCTCGCTGCGAGCAACGCGGAGCTCGTCGCGCGCGTGGTCGAGCTCGCCGGCAAATACGGCCGCAGCGTTGCGACGCCGGCCGAGGCGCGCCGCATCTTGGGATTGCGCGCCGCGTGATCCACTACCCGAACTTCGATCCCGTCGCCTTCAGTGTCGGCCCGCTCTTCGGCCTCGGACCGCTGCAGGTCCGTTGGTACGGGATCATGTACCTCGCGTCGTTCGCGGTCGGCTGGTTCGGGATGCGCGCGCGCGCGAAGGCGCCTTGGAGCAAGCTCGGCCAGCAGCAGGTGGAGGACGTGGTCTTCTACTCGGCCTTGGGCGCGATCATCGGCGGCCGCATCGGCTACGTGCTGGTCTACGGCCTCGACGCTTTGCTCGCGAACCCGCTGAGCCTTTTCACCGTGTGGAAGGGCGGGATGTCGTTCCACGGCGGGCTCAGCGGCGTGTTGCTCGCGATGTGGCTCTATTCGCGGCGGATCCGTGTGCCGTTCCTCGCGATCGGCGACGCGATCGCGCCGTGGTTCGGGGCCGGCATATTCCTCGTGCGGGTCGCCAACTTCATCAACGGCGAGCTCTGGGGAAAGACGACGAGCCCCGATGCGCCTTGGGCGGTGCTCGTGAACGGCGAAGCGCGGCACGCGAGCCAGCTCTACGAGGCGTTCCTCGAAGGGATCGTGATCTTCGTCGTGCTCTATCTATACACGCGCAAGCCGCGGCCGCTCGGCGCCGCGTCCGGGCTGTTCCTCTTGTTGTACGGCACGTTCCGAATCCTCGTGGAGTTCGTGCGCGTGCCGGACGAGCAGCTCCAGTACCTGGCGTTCGGTTGGGTCACGATGGGTCAGGTGCTTTCCACGCCGATGGTGATCGCGGGCGCGGTGCTGCTCGCTCGCGCGCTGCGGCGGCCGCGGGCGTCAGCGGGCTAGCCACCCGCCGTCTACGCTGCATACCGGCATCGGGATCGTGGTGGACGCGCGCACCAAGCGCGAACCACGAACTACGACACGCGTACTAGTGTAGGGATTGAACAAAGCGCCTCAGGCATTCGCGCCGCCAAAGCACGTCGTTGAATCGCATGACCTCCGCATACGTTGACGGCCGTATTCGGTTGTCGCACCCAACCACTTTCCCAAGATCGGCTCATTTCGGGAAAGTCGTGCGGGATTCGCAGCCTTGTCCGCGGCGGTCGCACGGCCGGTCTGACAATCACCAGTGCTCGAAAGTGGGAAAGTTCGCGTTCAAGCCTAAGCCCGAACCGGCCCGAGGCAGGCCGCGGGGGGACGAGGACCGGCGCAGTGGTGTGCTGACAATCCTGGCGCTAGACCCGTGGCACCGCGTAGCGAAATGCTCCCCGAACGCCTGACCGCCTAGTGGAGAGGGCGCGATTGGGCTACGCGCGTGGCGTGCCGCCTAGATTCGCGTGGACGAAGCAATCTGGCGTGGGTGGGAAGCGGGCAAGCCCGTCGCGACACACGGACAGGCCTGGCTACCGCGCGGATTGATCGCCAGAACCGGGAAGTACCTCGTGATGTTTGAAGCAAACGAGAACGCCACGTTCAGGGGACGTTGCCGAAAAGAATAATAGTGGTGTTAAGGCTACACAATGTGTCCGGTTCCTGACAGACTCACGCTCGCAAATGTCCGAAACTACCAGAGACGTTGCGACCACCTACATAACAAGCGGAGAGGCGTATGACCCTGCAGGAGCTTATCGACCTGTATTTCGACGTCGGCGACCTTCACGACGTGTACGAAGGTTCGCGAAACGCTGCCGGCGCGGCTATCGCCCGGTCGGATCTCGAAAACGCCTGCCAGCAATATGACCAAGATCCGACGGCGGCGAATCGGGCCGCCGTGCAAGATGCGGTCAATGACCTCCAGGACCGAATGGCCGGCATTGTCCCGATGCCGCCGTACATCCTCGGACTCGGCGGGGGTGATCTTGTGGGGGCGCTTCGGGACGTGTACAGCCCGACACCGATGAGTGAGGCCATGGCGAACGCCCTCGATAACACCTATCCCCGACCGGGTGGGTCCTGGTTGGACCCCGTGGCATGCGACGCTTTCGACAACGCCGTCGAGATGGCCTTCAGCCACCCGTACACGCTGACCGATCCCCTAATGTTTGACCTCAACGGTGACGACATCATCGAGACTCTGGGGACGGATCGCCGTATCTTTTTCGACCGGGATGGGGACGGTATCGCCCATACGACCGGATGGGTCGGTCGCAACGACGGGTTTCTGGTGCGCGACGTGAACGCAAACGGAAGTATCGACAACGGCAGCGAGCTCTTCGGCACGGACACGCTCCTTTCCAACAGTTCCCTGGCGACTGATGGGATCGAGGCGCTGGCAGATCTCGACAGTAATACCGATGGTGTTATCGATTCCAATGACACTGCTTTTTCAGAGCTCAAGATCTGGAAAGACATTGATTCAGATGGCATCAGTCGGAGCGATGAATTGTTAACACTCGCGCAGGCCGGAATTGCGAGTATCTCGCTGACGCGAGGCCAGACGACGCTTGATCTTGGGAACGGCAATACCGCTAGCGATACTGGAGCTTTCAACAAGATCGGCGGTGGGACAGGGCTATTTGTGAACGCGATACTCGCGGAGCGTCCGGTTTTCAGCCGATACCTCGAGCCCGTGGAAGTCTCCACCGCAGCGAGCCTTTTGCCGACTATCTGGGGATTCGGGCTGGTTCGCGACTTGAATCAGGCAGCAACCCTGTCATCGAGTTTGCTGGACACCCTAACGGATTATGTGGAGGCAACGACCCTCGAGGATCGAGCCGAACTGCTACCGACCATCCTGGAGGAGTGGGCGGCCACGGCCGAACGCCCGAGTTCGTGGGGCGCCGACTACGAGCTCGAGGGCATTCAGACGTACATCGACGATGACCCCAATGAGGGATATACGCCGGAGTATGTTGCGGCCCTCGAAATGGTTCACCAGGTGGAGGCGTTCGACGGAAGACCCGTGGCGTCGGGCGGCTTCGTCACCGGTGCCCAAGTGTCGTGGCTAACGCAGGCCTACGCTACGCTCAAACAGGTCGTGTACAGCGCCATTCAGCCGCAACTCGGTGCGAAGCAGTACTACGATGCGCTCGAATACGACAATAGCCAGACCCTCTCGCGGATTGACTGGAGCGGGGTGCAAGACCTCATCGACGACAACCTTGGGGTGGACTACGCGAGCACGGTCGAGGACCTCGCAACGCTCGCGCGCGTGAGCGGCCGACAATGGAGTCTGGTTGGCTTCGACCCGTGGGCGAAGTTGTCCGACACATTGACGACGAGTGGCGTACCCGTAGCGCTCGACGGGCTGCTAGCAGATCACATGGTGATCGGGACGAGCGACGCCGACTACCTATCTGTGTGCGGGCTGTTGCCGGTCCTTGGACTAGGAGGAGACGATTTCATCATCCTCGCCGGCGGCAATGGCACTACCTATGGTGGCTCGGGCAATGACACGATCATCGACGTGGACGGTGCCGACACCATCGACGGTGGCGGCGGAGATGACGAGATCACGGACACCGGAGTCGGCGACAACATCTTGCGCGGAGGCGACGGCGACGACACGATCGCCTTCACCAACCAGGGCAACAACACCGTGGTGGGCGGCGCGGGTGCTGACCTGATCAGCATCTACAATCCCTACCCTGACAATTCGGCTCAGACGAACTACTTGATGGGCGGTACCGGCAACGATCAGCTCATTAGCGGCGGGAGTTCGGACACATACTACTTCGATCGCGGAGACGGTCAGGACACCATCCGCGACGCAGATAGCTGGCTGGCGAACAATCCGGATGCGCTCGTTTTCGGAGAGGGAATCGAGCAGTCGGACCTTAGTTTCAGTGTGTCGGGTAACAGCCTAGTCATTGCGATCAGCGATCCAAACAATCCTTCGGCGGATGACCAGATTACGATTCAGTACTGGTTCGGTGACGACTCGTACCGTATCGAATCCTTCCGTTTCGCCGACGACAGTGTCCTCACAAAGGCAGAAGTCCATGAACTTGCCCTCACGGTGACGGGTACAAGTGGCGACGACGTTCTCACAGGTTCCAGCTATGGCGACAGCATCTTTGGCCTCGGTGGTGACGACACGATCACCGATACGGATGGCAGCGACCTCATCGAAGGCGGGGACGGCGCCGATGTGATCACAGACACGGACGGGTATACGGTTGGCGAAACAAACATCCTTCGCGGGGGGGGCGGCGACGACACGATCCACTTCAGTCTGTTGTCGAGCAATGTGGTCGAAGGCGGGGACGGCGACGATCTTTTGGATGGCGATATAAGTAGCTCGGGGTGGGAACAAGCGAACACCCTACGCGGCGGCGCCGGCAATGACCGAATCGTTAGCGGCGGCAATGCGGACACGTACCTATTCGATCGGGGCGATGGGCAGGACAGCGTCCTCGATCTGGACGGTTGGGACCAAAGAGAAACCGACACGCTCGCGTTTGGTGAAGACGCGACGTCCGGGAATGAAATCAATCATGACCAGCTTTGGTTCCGTCACGTAGGAGGCGATCTCGAGGTAAGCGTAATTGGGACAGCCGATTCCGTCGTCGTCGAAGACTGGTACTCCGGTCAGTATTGGGAAGTCGAGGAGTTCACCTCGTCAGACGGCAAGACCCTGACACACGACCACGTCGACAACTTGGTTAGTGCCATGGCGTCCCTCTCACCGCCGAGCTTTGGCCAGACAACACTGCCCACTGCGTATCAAACCGCACTAGGAAGCGTACTGGCGGCGAACTGGACATAGGCTAGGCCGTCTCAAGTCACACGCATGGCGCCGCGCGACAAGGACGTCGCGAGGCGTCTCAGTACGAACACAATGCCTGGCCCATCTGCTGCCCGCGAAGAACGGCCAATCGACACCGGACTTGCGAGTCTAGTGCTGGTGGCAAGGCTGCACGGTATTGCTGTAGACGCCGATCAGCTTCGACACGAACAGAGGACGCAATCCGGGAATTTTCAAACGAAGGACCTGCTGGCCGCTGCCGGACGCATAGGTTTGAAGGCAAAGGCCACCAAGTTCTCGCGTGACCGTCTAGCATCCACGCCCTTCCCGGCGATCGCCGCCGATCGCGCGGGAAGGTTTTTCGTGGTGGCTCGAGTGCAAGAGCAGCGCGTGCTGATCCACGACCCTGCGGTCGGCAGGCCCGAAACATGGCCCCATAGCAGGTTGGAGGAACGGGACGTCCATGAAGTAATTCTCGTCACGTCTCGAGCATCCATCATCGGGGAACTCAGGCGCTTCGACGTGAGTTGGTTCATACCAGCGATCGTCAAGTACCGGCACCTTCTGGGGGAAGTCCTTGTCGTAAGTCTTTTTCTCCAGTTCTTCGCGCTGGCGACACCGCTCTTTTTCCAGGTCGTCATGGACAAAGTGCTTGTGCATCGTGCCTTTTCGACCCTAGACGTCATCGCATGCGGCTTGCTGTTGATGGTTGTCTTTGAGGTTACGCTCTCCGCCCTACGAAGCTACATCTTTGCGCACACGACAAGCCGTATCGACGTCGAGCTTGGCGCTCGCCTGTTCCGGCATCTGGTTTCCCTCCCGTTAGGATACTTCCACGCGAGACGCGTTGGTGACTCGGTTGCTCGCGTGCGAGAGCTCGAGAACATCCGATCCTTCATTACCGGAAGTGGGTTGACTCTGGTCCTTGATGCCCTCTTCGCAACGCTCTTCCTGTCCGTGATGTTTGCCTACAGCCCGCGACTGACCTTAATTGTTGTCGCTTCCCTACCTTGCTATGCCCTCGTCTCCTTTCTTGTTACCCCGATTTTGCGGCATCGCTTGCGCGAGAAGTTCGCGCGTGGCGCGGACAACCAGGCTTTCCTCGTGGAGACGATCAGCGGAATAGATACCGTGAAAGCGATGGCAGTCGAGCCACGCTGGCAAAGGACCTGGGAGACTCAACTCGCTGCTTACATTACATCCACGTTTCGCGTCGCCACGATCGCGACGGGTGCCAACTCGGCTGCTGCGTTTATCAGTAGGGTAGTGACGGTGGCGACCTTGTACGTTGGCGCCAAGCTTGTGATCGCAGGCGATCTGACAGTGGGGCAGCTGATCGCGTTCAACATGCTCTCCGCCAACGTTTCTCAACCGATCATGCGATTGGCGCAGATGTGGACCGACTTTCAACAGTTCGGCATTTCGATCAAAAGGCTTGCCGACATACTCGACGCTCCGACCGAAGTAGTTGGAGCCCGCACTACGCTTCCCCCCATTAGGGGGCGCATTGAACTCCGCGATGTCGTGTTCCGCTACAGTCCCAATCAGTCGGAAGTCTTGAAAGGCGTGAGCCTAGTCATTTCACCCGGCGAGATAATCGGGATTGTCGGGAGCTCGGGATCCGGGAAAAGCACGGTCGCGAAGCTAATTCAGCGACTGCATGTCCCCGAACAAGGCCAAGTATTAATCGACGGTGTTGACCTTTCGCTTGCCAATCCAGCATCCATCCGTCGACAAATTGGTGTCGTGCTGCAAGAAAGCGTCCTGTTCAATCGCACGGTCCGCGAGAACATCGCACTGGCTGACACGGGGTGTCCTCTTGAAGCGGTGCTGCAGGCGGCCCAGTTAGCCGGCGCCCATGAATTTATCGTCGAGCTGCCCGAGGGCTATGACACGCTCGTCGGGGAGCATGGTGCGAACTTGTCCGGAGGACAGCGCCAACGACTCTCGATCGCGCGCGCGCTACTCCCCAATCCACCCGTGCTGATATTCGATGAGGCTACAAGTGCGCTCGACTACGATTCCGAAAGGATGATCCAGAACAACATGCGGGCGATTTGTCGCAGCCGAACGGTGATCGTCATTGCCCATCGTCTGACTGCCGTGCGCAACGCCGACCGGATAATCGTCATCGATCGCGGTAGGATTGTGGAGGTCGGCCCACACGCGGAGTTAGTCCGCCATGAGGCTGGCTACTACTCTCGTCTACATCGGCTCCAGCAGGGGTGGGAGTAGTAAGTGCGCTCGCTGTGGCTGCGTATCCAAGCTGCGGGCGACGTTGCGGCGCGCCAAATCACCGTCCTTCGTCAAACGTGGCGCTACCGCGGTGAGCTAGCGAGCCCCGACCTCCGCCCTCTTGAAGCCCAGTTTCTGCCAGCGGCGCTCGAGCTGCAGGAGACACCGCCGCCCGCGGCCGCTCGAGTTGTCGTCTGGTCTCTGGTCCTATTCGTCATCGCGGCCGTCTGTTGGTCCATTCTCGGGCAGATAGACGTCGTTTCAACTGCGCAGGGGAAACTCGTTCCAACTGATCGAGTTAAAACGATTCAGCCGATAGAAGCGGGCCGGGTCCGCAGCATCCACGTGATCGATGGTCAGTTTGTGCGGCGGGGCGACATCTTAGTCGAGCTCGATGACTCCAATGAACAGGCCGACTGGGAGGGGATGTCAAGCGGCCTTGAGGGTGCAAACCTTCAGATAGCGCGAGGACGCTCGATGCTCGCCGCCATTAACTCCGGCGCGCGGCCTTCGCTGCCACCCATCACAACGGTCATAAAGGGTCGGTGGCAAGACGAGTCCCAGCTTTTGCAGGGTGAGTTCGATGAATACGTGACGAAGCTCGACCGAATCGACGCCCAGATCGAAGAGCGCACAGCGGAGCTGCAAGTGGCGACAGATCTAGCAAACATGTTCGAGCGAACAGCATCCATAGCCCGTCAGCGCGCGGAGGACTTGAGCAGGCTGGCTGAGCAACAGTTGGTGTCCAAACATGATTTTCTTTTGCAGGAACAGGAAAGAGTCGAGCTCGAGTCTCAGCTGGCGGCGCAACGCAGCAAGGTTCTGTCAACACGGGCGAGCGTGCGCGAAGCACAAGCAGAACGGACGGAAGTGATCGCAGAGACTCAGCGACAAGCCTTGCAAAATGTTTCGCAGGGTCTCCAGCTCGCGGCAACTGCGCAGAATCAACTCTCGAGGGCAGAGACTAAGCGCAGTCAAACTGTCCTACGCGCACCCGTCGATGGCACGGTACAACAGCTCGCGGTGCATACCGTGGGTGGGGTGGTTACTCAGGCGCAGCCGCTGATGGTGTTGGTGCCGAACGAACAGTCGCTCGAAGTCGAGGCTTTTCTGGACAATAAGGACGTAGGTTTCGTTCGCCCCGGACAGCCTGTCGAGATCAAAATCGAGACGTTTCAGTTCACGAAGTATGGAACCATCCCAGGTAGCGTGCTCAACATCTCCTCAGACGCTGTGAGTGACCCGCAGCATCGTCTCGTGTACGCGGCACGAATATCCTTGAGCCAAACATTCATGTTGGTTGAAGGTCGGCAAGTAAACCTGATCCCCGGAATGGCGACGTCAGCCGAAATCAGGACGGGTCGGCGCCGTTTGATCGAGTACTTTTTGAGTCCCGTCTTGACCGGTCTTAGAGAAAGCTTCGGAGAGCGATAGGCGAACTTGGCTACTGTTCGGGACGTGACACGATTCGATTTGTCCAAAGCTCCGAGTGTGTCGGATACCACATCTTTTCCGCCGGCGTCGCCAAGACCTTCGCAACAAAGGGTTCCGGCACACCGTAGTTCCGGAGTTCGCGTCGAAACGTCTGTTCTGCGTTTTGCTTCCACCCGCCATCATCTGTCGATACGCCGTGAAAGCCGAGTCGAGCCTGGGGATCTATGGTCCGGATTGCTCCTCCCAAGAACGCCACAGCGCACGCGCTCTCACAACTGGCTGACGTGTGAACTGCCAGACGGTTGGTCTGTATCAAATCATGCAGCTTGTACCCTTCGGTTACGCGGCCGCCGGAACTATTGAGCCGGAGGACTCGTATTGAGGGATGCTGTTGTAGCTCTCTTCGGACAGCCCCAGTAGTCCCGAAGGGCATACCGCCAGCTAGCTCAAGCTCTTCACCCGATGCCGAGAGATCAAGAACGAATTGCGGCGTATCGTCGCCCTGAACCGCCGTCCGCAAGCCTTCCGTGAGAAGAGAGCCGTTCGCGACAAGCCAGAGTGCCAGCCTCAGAGAGGGGAAAATCATCAATGTTTTCGCTGCGAAAGCCCAGATCGCGTGTCCACGCCTTCGACGCGCTCTATCGGCGGACTTCCAGACCCCCACGACGAGCCACACAGTGCTAGCAACGAGGAACGCGGCGGCCAGCAGCATGCTGATTCCCCAGCAGCGAGCACCAAATCCATGCAGTTCGTCGTAGAGCTTCAAGACCCGAAGCAGGAGGACCCAGGATGCGCTCGCAACGAGCGTAACAACCCACGCTGAGAGCCAGAGCGGCAATTCGCCCCGCCAATGACGAACGATCGGGTTGCGCGTTGTCGGATTGATAACCATTGGCATTGCCACATGCCGCTTTACGCGAAAGCGTTACGCTAGCAAATTCACCAACTCGGTTATGTGATGCGGCTAACAACCAGATTGCGCGGACGAGAGCGTACACCTTCGATCGTGTCCCGCGGCGTGGTGTACGAGTCGTGAGTCTCGGTTTTGATGGACTCGTGCTCAGTTGACCACGGCGGACAACCGAGCGGTCTGATTCTCAGTGAGCGCCTGTAATCCTTCAAGCTGCATGTACCGCCGCTGCCGACTCCACTCGTCGCTCTGCTCGAGCAGCAGCGCGCCAACGAGCCGGGTGATCGGGCTTCGCTGGGGAAGATCCCCACGACGTCCGTGCGCCGCTTGACCTCGGCGTTGAGCCGCTCAAGCGGATTGGTCGAGTGGATCTGCTTGTGGTTCGCTTTTGGGAAGCTCATGAACGCGAGCACGTCGGCCTCCGAGCGGTCGAGCATCGCGGCGAGCTTCGCGAACTTCGGTCGCAGCTGATCGGCGACAACGCGCCACTGCGCGATCGCTGCTTCCAGACTCTCTTGCGCGAAGACCGTGTTGATCATCGCGAGCACCATCTGTCGCTGCCCCTTGCCGGCGTGCGCGAGCGCGTTGCGCAGGAAGTGCACTTTGGAGCGTTGCCAGGTTGCCTTTAGCACCTTTGCGGCCGCGGCCTTCAGTCCCTCGTGAGCGTCAGAGATCACGAGCTTCACGCCGCGTAAGCCACGGCGCGTGAGCGAGCGCAGGAACGCGCTCCAGAAGGGTTCTGCCTCCGACGGTCCCACGGCCATGCCGAGCACTTCTCGCACGCCATCGCTGTTCACGGCGACGGCGATTATCACGGCGACCGACACGATCCGCCCGGCTTCCCGCACCTTCATGTACGTCGCGTCGATCCACAGATACGGCCAGTCGCCCTCGATCGGGCGATTCAGGAACGCGTGCACGCGCTCATCGATCTCGGTGCACAGCCGCGAAACTTGGCTCTTGCTGATGCCGCTCATTCCCATGGCCTTGACGAGCTCGCCCACCGAGCGCGTCGACACACCCTGGATGTAGGCTTCTTGGATCACGGCTGCGAGCGCCTTCTTGCCCGTGCGCCGCGGCTCGAGGAAGCGGGAAGTAGCTGCCCTTGCGCAGCTTCGGGATCTTCAGATCCACCGCGCCGGCTCGTGTCTCCCAGAGCCGTTCGCGGTAGCCGTTGCGGCTGTTGGCGCGCTCTGGGCTGCGTTCGCCGTACGCCGCAGCGCACAGGCCCTCGGTATCGAGTTCCATCAGCCGCTGGGCGACGTACTGGATCATGTCGCGCAGCAGATCGCTGTCGGCTCCCTTCTCGACGAGATCGGCCAGTGCGATAGTGGTCTTGGTGGTCATCGTGTGGTCCTCGGTGAAGTTAAGGTGTGGTAACCCAACCTTACCAAGACTCACGATGGCCGCCGCTTCAGCTCGCGGCCGTCGCTCTTACACCACTACGCGGGACACGATCGTACCTCTTCTCGTGCGCGAGCCATGTGTCCTCACGATTGGCCTCGTGAATCCTCAGGGTGTTGAGGTCCAAACGGTTACCTACGCTGCGGCTGGCGACGGACAAGTCGTGCAAGTCCCCAGATTGGGCGGCGCGGCACGCTTTCCTGTTTTCGAGTGCCGTCGCGCGAGCCCATTTGAACGCTCGTCCTCGTCGCTGCTCGGTCGCTGGCAGTCGGCTTTCCCAAGAAGGGTCCATTTCGGGAAAGTCTGCGGCGCATGAGAGTACGAGCATCCTTGTGCGTGCGGCTGTGATCGCCGGCGCGGGTGCTGCTCGTTCGCGCGCTGCGGCGGCCCTCAGCGCGCTAGCCACCCGCCGTCGACGGGCAAGATCACTCCGTGCACGTAGTCGGAGGCGCTCGACGCCAAGAACACGGCCGCGCCCGCGAGATCGGACGGCTCGCCCCACCGGCCGGCCGGGATCCGCGCGAGGATCTCCGCGTTGCGCTTCTCGTCCGCGCGTAGCGCGGTGGTGTTGTTGGTCGCGAAATAGCCCGGCGCGATCCCGTTCACGTTGATGCCGTGCGGCGCCCATTCGTTCGCGAGCAGCTTGGTGAGCCCCGCGAGCCCGCTCTTGCTCGCGGTATACGCGGCGACGCGCACGCCGCCCTGAAACGACAACATCGACGCGATGTTGATGATCTTGCCGCGCGCGCGCCGCTCGACGACACGCCGCGCGACGGCCTGCGACAGAAAGAACACGCTCTTCAGGTTGACGTTCAGCACCTCGTCCCAGTCGGCTTCGCTCACGTCGAGCGCGTCCTTGCGGCGGATGATGCCCGCGTTGTTGACGAGGATGTCGATGTCGCCGAGGGCCGCGGCGGCTGCCGCGACGGCGTCTCCGGCCGCGCCGGGATCGCTCAAGTCCGCGGCCACGAACTCGAGCCGGCGGCCGAGTGCGGCGACCTGCGCGGCCGTCTCGGTGGGCGGCGTGCGCCCGACGGCCGCGACGTCGGCGCCGGCGGCCGCCAGCGCGACGGCGATGCCTTGGCCGAGACCGGTGTTCGCGCCGGTCACGAGCGCGCGGCGATTCTCGAGGCTGAAGGCGTTCGCCATGCGGGTCACTTGAGCTGGCAGATGTCGAGCACGCGCAGGTCGGTGTAGTCGAGATTCTCGCCGCCCATCGCCCAGATGAACGCGTAGCTTGCGGTGCCCGAACCCATGTGGATCGACCACGGCGGCGAGATCACGGCCTCGTCGTTGCGCACCACGACGTGCCGCGTCTTGTCGGGCTCGCCCATGAAATGGAACACGCGATCGTTGTCGCCGAGCCCGAAGTAGAAGTAGACCTCGGAGCGCCGGTCGTGCAGATGCGGCGGCATCGTGTTCCAGACGCTGCCGGCCTCGAGGATCGTGAGGCCGAGCAAGAGCTGCGCGGAGCGGCAGGTCTGCGGAACGATGTACTGATAGATCGTGCGCTCGTTCGACGTCGCGGCCGAGCCGCGCTTCAGCGGCACGGCCGAGTCGATGGAGATTTTGACCGGCTCGAAGCGCGTGTGGGCGGGCGTGGAGATCAAGTAGAACTTCGCCGGCGCCGCGGCGTCGAGCGACTCGAACGCGACGTCGTCGGTGCCCATCGGCACGTACAGTCCGTCTCTCGGCCGGAGCGTGTGCGAGTCGCGGCCCGCTCGCACGCGGCCGTCGCCGGCGCCCACGTTGACGATGCCGAGCTCGCGGCGTTCGAGGAACGGCACGCCGGCCTTCGGCTCGGTCTGGGTGGGCAGCGCCACGGTCTCGCGCACGGGCGCCGCGCCGCCGATCACGAACCGCTCATTGTGCGAGTAGTCGAGCGCCACGCGCTCCGGCGCGAACAGGTCCGTCACGAGGTAGCGGTTGCGCAGCTGCTCGTTGCGCACGTCCTCCATCATGTCGGGATGAGTGGCCTGATAGGTTTTGCGGAACACGGCGGGCCTCCTTGAACGGTGTCAGACACCAGCGGTGTCAGGCACCCGCGGTGTCAGACACCAGCCGTGTCTGACACCAAATCTGGTCATTTGCGCAGTGGCGCGGTCGACTGACGGACGATCATCTCGGGCTGGAACGCGATGAAGCTCGTGCGCTCGCCGCGCGCCTCGTTGATCAGGAGCGCCGCCGCCGCCTTGCCCATCTCGCGGATCGGCAGGCGCACGGTGGTGAGCGGCGGCCAGATCCGCGACGCCATCGGCGTGTCGTCGTAGCCGACGATGGACAAGTCTTCCGGCACGCCGAAGCCGGCGCGGCGCGCGGCTTGGTACACGCCGACGGCCATCTCGTCGTTGCCGGCGAAGACCGCGGTCGGCCGCAATGCCGGCGGGCGCTCGAGCAGCTGCTGCGCGCACGCGACGCCCGACTCGAACGTGTAGCCGCCTTCCAGCACCAGCTTCGGATCGAGCTTCAGGCCGAACTCCGCGAGCCCGTCCGTGAAGCCGCGGAGCCGCTCGTGCGACGAGCGGAACGTGGACGGGCCGCGAATGTGCGCGATGCGTTCGTGCCCGAGCGTCGCGATGTGGCGCGCGGCGGCCGCCGCGCCTTCGCTGTCGTGGGTCCTGATCATGCTGTGCGCTTCGTCGAGCGGCACCGACGCGATGCGCACGTACGGGCAGCTCGCGTCGGCGAGAATGTCCGCGAGCTCCTGGTCCTCCGACACCGACGGCGGCAGGATCGCGCCGAACAGCTTCTGCTGTTCGACGAATGCCTGCATGCTCGCGTGAAAGCGCGGGTCGCCGCGATCGCAGGGCCGCACGATCAGCTGGAAGCTCGTGCCGTCGAGCGTGTCGAGAATGCCGCGCTGCATGTTCACGACGTACTGCGGGCTCGGGTTGTCGTAGATCAATGCGATCAGGAACGACCGCCGGAACGCGAGCGCGCGCGCCTGCGGATCGGGCGCGAAGCCGTGCTCGGCGATGATCAGCTTGACCTTCTCGCGCGTCTGCTCGCGGACGAGAGGCGAGTCGTTGATGACGCGCGACACGGTCTTCTTCGAGACGCTGGCGAGCCGCGCGATGTCGTTGATCGTGACCTTGACCTTGTCGCGCGGCGGGCGTCGAACGCGCAGCGCGGGTCGCTCCGGTTTGTCTCTGGTCACGATCGATCTCGGGCGAGGCGTCTCAAGTGCCTGATGCTTTCGCGCTGCTGTCGAGGACGTCGGGCGACCGCGGGGCCATCGTCTCGAGATCCCATTGGCTCGCGTCGAAGGCTCGGTGCGTCGGCGTCACGGTCGGGTAGCCGCCGACTTCCGCCTCGCTGTCGATGATCTTGCCGCGCCCTTCGGCGACGTCGGCGAGGATGCGCACGTCGTGGGCGTCGCGGTCCCACGGCCGCGCCCCGGCGTTGGCGAGCACCCAGGTCTCCACTTCGACGGCGGACAATGCCTGCAGTCCTTCGGGCCAGTCAAGCGGCGTGGAATGCTCGACGATCTTCGCGGCCGTCGTGGTGTAACGCCCGAACATCGGCAACGAATTACCGAGCCGATCGACGGCGACATTGTCGCGGCCGAAATAGTCCACGTCGCCGCCGCCGCCGAGCATGAAGAACGCGAGATCTGTGTGCGTCGACGGGCCCGCGCGCAGCACGTTGCCGACGACGGTCATCCTGCCGTTCTGAAACGGCTGATTGCCCCACTCGAGCGGCTGCAAGTTGTAGTGCACCGCGCGCGCGCCCGGATCGTAGATGAAGTTGTTGACGATCGCGCCGCGAACGCCGCCCTTGAACAGCGGGCTGCGCTCGAAGTTGTGTGCGTAGAGGTTGCCGTAGATCAAGATGTCGGAGATGTTGTCGTGGATCAGCGAGCCCTTCGAGTGCTCGAACTTCGTGTGGGTCGAGTTCGCGAGCCCTTCCGCGATGATGTTGTGGCTGAACGTGATGCGGTGCGACGTGCCTTCGCGCCAGTCCGCCGGTGTTGCGCCGGTGAAGCGGGGGCCCGACGCCGATAGGTTCTCGTCGGTGGCCCACGTGAACGTGCAGTGGTCGACGATCACGTCGTACGCGCCGGCTTGCGTCGAGAACGCGTCCTCGCCCCAGCCGCTGCCCTTGGCTTGGCCGGCCTCGCCCGGCCGCACGCGGATGTGCTCGAGGATCACGTCGTGCGTCAGCACGTCGATGCCGCCGCGAATCAGCGTGATGCCGGGCGAAGGGGCTGTCTGCCCCGCGATCGTGACGTACGGCGACGTGATCTTGAGCGTCTTGCGGTCCAGGTCGATGACGCCGCCGACCTCGAACACAATGATTCGCGGCTCGGTGGCCTCGAGCGCCGCACGCAGCGACCCGCGCCCCTCACCCGCGAGCGTGGTGACGGCGACGACGCGGCCGCCACGCCCGCCACGCGTCGCGGTCCACCCCCCCGCGCCCGGGGAGGCGAGGGCAGCCGCCTTGCCGTCGGACGGCGTCTGCGCGAGTGCCGCGCTCAAACCCAGCGACGCGATCACCGCAATCAGCACCGCATTCAGTAAGTAGACGTGCTTCGTTGCCACAGATCCCCCTCGGCCCACGAGCGGGCGGCTCAGAGGGTCGTGTCTTCGTTTGGCCACGCGATGCGCGTGACTGGCGGCGGCCGTACCGCGAACGGTCTTCCCGAGACCCGCGCCGCACAGGGATGTGCGGCGCGGAGCCCCAGGGACGGTCTTCCGGCGTGTCTCGGGAAGACCGTTCGCGGTATGGCCGCCGCCTGCGATACCCGCCGGCCAAAGCGATGACACGACCCGGTTGCCCGCGAGTATATTGCCTATGACACCGGTTTCCCATACCCTTGAAACGCCATTCTAAACGAGCTCACAGGGGGCGAATTGCTCGACGAGACCGGCGGTCGGACCGGCAACGCTGACGCGCCGGCGATCGCGAAGCGGCTCGTCGCGGCGCGTCTTCGCGGCGAGCCCTTGGCCGCGTTCCCGGGCAGGTTGCCCCCCGATCTCCCGGCCGCCTACGCGGCCCAAGAGGCCGCGATCGCGTCGTGGCCCGACACCGTCGCCGGCTGGAAGGTCGGACTGATCGGACCGCAGCTCGCGTCTACGTTCCACCAAGATCGCCTCGCGGGACCGATCTTCCGCGCGAGCGTGCGTGTGGCCCTGCCGGGACAGCCCACGCGTTTTCCCGTCTACGTCGGCGGGTTCGCGGCGGTCGAGGGCGAGTTCCTGCTCAAGGTCGGTCGCGATGCGCCGGCGCGCCAGCTCGATTGGACCCCCGAGCAAGCGCGCGACCTCGTCGACGCGGTGCACGTCGGCATCGAGACTGCGGGCAGCCCGCTCGCCACGATCAACGAGCTCGGCCCGTGCGCGATCGTCAGCGACTTCGGCAACAACGCCGGCCTGATCGTGGGTCCGGAGCTCGACGGTTGGCGCACGCGTCCCGTGACGGAGTGGCGCTGCGAGACATTCATCGAAGGCCGCCGCGTGGGGCGAGGCGACGGCAGCGTCCCGCCGGGCGGGCCGTTCGAATCGCTGCGGTTCCTGCTCGGCCTGAACGCGCGGCGGGGGCGTCCGCTGCGCGCTGGCGATTGGGTGTCGACCGGCGCGATCACCGGCGTGCACGACATTGCGGCCGGACAGACCGCGCGCGTCGTGTTCGACGACGCGGCCGAGCTCGTGTGCCGCGCGGACCCGTTCCGCGCCGCGGCCGCGACCGCCGCCGACGGAGTCTCGCGATGATGACGCGCCGCGAGCTCGTGCCAACGCGCCGCGAGCTCGCGCTAACGCGCCGCGAGCTCGTGAAAGGGATCGCGGCCGGCGCGGCGGCGGCTTCGGTGCGTGCCGAGGCGAGCGGCGCCGTGCTCAGGGCCGCCGACGTGCATCCGGGCAACTATCCGACGGTCGCCGCCGTGCAGTGGATCGACGCACAGCTGCGCGAGCGCTTCGGCGGCGAGATCGCACTCACCATCTACCACTCGGGCGTGCTCGGCAGCGAGAAGGACACGCTCGACCTCGCACGCATCGGCGCGCTCGCGGTCACGCGCGTGCACAGCTCGGTGTTGAACAACGCGCTGCCGGTCACGCGGATCCTGTCGTTGCCGTACGTGTTCGACTCCACGGAGCACATGCGCCGCGCATTCGACGGGTCGTTCGGCGACGCGATCCTTGCGGGCTGCGCGGAGCGCGGCCTGCTCGGGCTCGCGATCTACGACTCGGGCTCGCGCAACTTCTACAACACGCGCCGCGCGGTCGAGACGCCACGCGACCTGCACGGCTTGAAGCTGCGCGTTCCCCAATCCGACATCTTCATGGAGAGCGTCGCCGCGCTCGGCGCGAGCCCGACGCCGCTCGCCTACGGCGCCGTGTTCTCCTCGCTGCAGACGCACTTGATCGATGGCGCGGAGAACAACTGGCCGAGCTACTACACGAGCCGGCACTTCGAGATGGCGCGCCACTGGTCGGAGACGGAGCACGCGTATGCGCCCGACATGCTGCTGATGTCGAAGCGCGTCGCGGACGCTCTGCCCGCGGAGCAGCGCGAGTTCCTCGTCGCGACCGCGCGCCGCTCGGTCACGCTGATGCGCGAGCGCTGGGACGAGACGGTGCGCGCGTCGCGCCAGTCGGTGCTCGACGCGGGCGCCACGGTGCGCGCCGTCGACAAGGCGGCGTTCAAGCAGGCCGTGCAGCCGCTGCTCGACCGCTATCTCCGCGATCCCTCGATCCGCGCGCTCTACGACGAGCTGCGCGGATTCGCATAGGCCGGGCGCGCGTGGCGAACGTACCCCACGCGACGGACTCGACGCCGAGCGAGGATCTGCCTTTCGCCGCGGGCCCATTACGCGGACTGGCCAAGCTCACGCTGGCGCTCGCGGCCGTGGCGCTCGTGCTGCTCGCGCTCGTCGAGGCGTGGCAAGTGTTCACGCGCTACGTGCTCGACGCGCCCGCGGGTTGGACCGAGCCCGTCGCTGTGCTCTTGCTCAAGATCGCGCTGCTCGCCGGCGCAGCCGTGGGCGTGCGGAACGAGACGCACTTTCGCTTCGCGCTCGGTATGCAGGCGGCGAGCCCGGCATGGCGTCGCCGGCTGCGCGCGACCGCGCTGCTCGCCGCGGGAGCGATCGGCGTGGTATTCGCCGGTTGGGGCGCGAGCCTCATGATAGCGGCGTGGCCGGTCAAGGCCGCGGGCGCGGACTTGTCGTCGGGTCTCTACTACTTGCCGTTCGTGGTCGGCGGCGCGCTGTTCGCGTTGTTCGCGCTCGAGCGCGTGCTCTTCGACTCGGCCCACTGACGTGGCCCTGGCGGTGCTGTTCGGCGTCTTCGCGGTGCTGCTCGCGGCCGGTGTGTCGGTGGCGATCTCGCTGTGCGCCGCGGCGCTCGCCACGCTCTGGTATCTCGGCCTGCCGGCCGATGTGCTCGTCATCGAGACCAGCGCGGGCAGCGACTCGACGACGCTGCTCGCGATTCCGCTCTTCATCTTCGCGGGCCAACTGATGCTGCACGGCGGCATCTCGGCGCGGCTGATCGCGTTCGCGGCGTCGCTCGTGGGCCACGTGCGCGGCGGGTTGGGGCAGGTGAACGTGCTGTCGTGCCTCTTGTTCGGCGGCGTGTCGGGCTCGGCGATCGCGGACGTGTCGGCGATCGGCGGCGCGTTGATCCCGCAGATGGTCGAGCGCGGCTACGACCGCGACTACGCGGTGAACGTGACGATCGCCGCGGCGCTCGTCGCTCTGCTCGTGCCGCCGTCGCACAACTTGATCCTGTACTCCGCGGCGGCGGGCGGCGGCATCTCGATCGCCGACCTGTTCGCGGCCGGCATCGTGCCCGCGTTGCTGCTGATGGCGAGCGTGATGATCACCGCGTACGTGGTGGCGCGGCGCCGCGGTTACGCGACCGCCGCGTTTCCCGGAGCGCGTGCGGTGGCGATACGGTTCGTCGCCGCGCTGCCGGGACTGCTGCTCGTGTTCGTGATCTTCGGCGGCATCCGCGCCGGCGTGTTCACCGCGGTCGAGAGCGCGGCGGTGGCCGTGCTCTATGCCCTGGTGGTCACCGCGCTCGTTTACCGCCGGCTTGGCTGGGCCGAGTTCCGCACCGCCTGCCTCGGTGCGGCGCACACCGCGGGCATCATCTTGTTCGTGATCAGCGCGGCGGCGACGTTCGGCTGGTTGCTCGCATACCTGCAGGTGCCGCAGCAAGTCGTGGGTGCGATCCGTTCGATCGCGAACGAACCGCTCGCGGTCCTGCTATTGATGAACCTCGTGCTGCTCGTGCTCGGCACGTTCATGGACATGGCGCCGTTGATCATCATTTGCACGCCGATCTTCCTGCCGGTGGCGACCGCGTTCGGCGTGAGCCCGCTCCAGTTCGGCGTGATCCTGATCCTGAATGCCGGGATCGGGCTCATCACGCCGCCGGTCGGCTCCGTGCTGTTCGTGGGCACGGCGATCGGCAGAATCAGCATCGCCGAGACCATGCGGACGATTTGGCCGTTCTACCTCGCGGGCCTCGCCGTGCTGCTGCTCGTGACTTACTTTCCGTCTTTGTCGCTCGCGCTGCCGAACCTCCTGCGCTGAGGCGGTCGGGTTGCCACCGCGTTCCCTCGGGCGGCTATTTCGCTCGATGCGGGTCGCGTCTCGGCGGCCCGCGGCGCGACGCGCGGAAGAGGGGCGCTCTTGTGGCTACGACGCATCCCGCTGGGCGCCGGTCGGCTTGCAGCCGGGGTCAAAATCTTCGCTGCGTCATGGAATTGGAAGTGCTCGCGCGCGCCCCGACCTCGCCGTGTGCCGCACGCGACGCGCGGCTCGAGGCGACTGCTTGCTCCGCCGCGGCGAGCGGCGTAGTATCGAAATGACACCGGTAGACAGCAATACCAAATGATACCGGTGGCACAACATCCCTGGAGCTTGGCGGGGAGCGCCGCGTCGGTTCCAGGACCGTGCGATGAGTTAGGGGGAAGGACCATGCTACGCAGCATCTCGATCGGTCTCACCGATGGCATGAAGTGGCTCTACGTAGCGTCGCTCGCGGCGCTGTTCGCGGCGCCGGCCTGGGCGCAGGAACCGCAGGACGAGGTCATCGTGACCGGATTCCGGCAGAGCCTCGGTGCGGCGCTCGACGTGAAGCGCGCTGCCGACGGCGCGGTCGATGCGATCTTCGCCGAAGACATCGCCGACTTCCCCGATCTGAACCTCGCCGAATCGATTCAGCGCGTGCCGGGGGTATCGATCGCACGTGACGCCGGCGAAGGCAGGCAGATCAGCGTGCGCGGCCTCGGGCCGCAGTTCACGCGCGTGCGGATCAACGGCATGGAAGCGATGAGCGCGAACGGCGGCACCGACGCGGCGGGCGGCACCAACCGCGACCGCTCCTTCGACTTCAACACGTTCGCTTCCGAGCTGTTCAACTCGATCACGGTTCGCAAGACGTCCGCGGCGGAAACCGAGGAGGGCTCGCTCGGCGCCACCGTCGATCTGCGCTCCGGACGCCCGTTCGACTACGACGGCTTCACGGTCGTCGCCAGCGCGCAGAGCGCGTACAACGACATCAGCGAGGACTTTGACCCGCGGGCCGCATTCCTGATCAGCGACACGTTCGCCGACGGCAAGTTCGGCGCGTTGCTGTCGGTCGCATACACGCAACGCCAGTTGCTGGACGAGGGCTCGAGCACGGTGCGTTGGCAGAACTCGCTGAACACCGACGGCACGCCGAGCGCCGGCGCGGCGTTCGGTCCGCTCGATCCCGGCTACACGGGCCCGGCAACGCTGACGCAACTCAATGCCGCATTCCGTCCCCGCATCCCGCGCTACGACATCTACGAGCACGACCAGGACCGTCTCGGCGTCACCGGGTCGCTGCAATGGCGACCCGCCGACAACACGTCGATCAGCTTCGACACCATGTACGCCAAGTTCGACGCCGAGCGCCGCGAGATTTTCCTCGAGGCGCCGGTGTTCTCGACCAACGGCGCCGCGGGTATCAACAACACCAACATCCGCAGCGCGGTGATCGACAACACGAACACAATCGTGTCCGGCCTGTTCGACGACGTCGACATCCGCTCCGAAGCTCGCTTCGATGAGCTGTCGACGAAGTTCACGCACATCACGCTGGACGGCGAACACTCGTTCTCCGGCTCGTTGCGGCTGCACGGGCTGGTCGGCCACTCCGACGCGCAGCACGACAATCCGGTGCAGACGACGCTGCTGTTCGACCGCGCGGACGTCGACGGTTACAGCTACGACTATCGTCAGGACAGCCGGCTGCCGTTGCTCACGTACGGCAACGTCGACGTCACGAGCCCGGCCACCTGGACGCTGTCGCAGATCCGCCTGCGTCCGCAAAGCTCGAGCAATACCTTCGACACGGCCCAGCTCGACGTGGCGTGGGACGTGACCGACAAGATCACGCTGAAGGCCGGGCCGCAGTACAAGAAGTACGAGCTCGAGACCGCGTCGCTGCAGCGGTCCAACGGCTCGCAGACGAATCAGGAGGCGGTGATCCCGGCGAGCGTCGCCGCGACGCCGATCGCGAGCTACAGCACGATCGCGCAGATGAGCGGCCACCTCGACCAGCCCGCGGGCAGCGTCACGCGCTGGCTCATGCCGAACCTGGATCAGGCCGCGTCGTTGTTCGACCTGTACAACCCTTCCGTTTGGCGTGTCGGTATCGAGACCGCGCTCGGCAGTAATTACACGATCGAGGAGGAAGACACCGGCGCCTACGTACAGGCCGACTTGCGCGCCGATCTCGGCAAGATGACGCTGCGAGGCAACCTCGGTGTGCGCTACGTCGAGACCAAGCAGACGTCGTCCGGCTATACGTTCACCGCCGGGGTGCCGCTTCTGACCACGGTTGAACGGACCTACAACGACACGCTGCCATCTCTGAATGTCGCGCTCGAAGTCACCGACTCGATCATCGTGCGCGCGGCGGCCGCGAAGGTCATGGCGCGTCCGAACGGCGGCGGCCAGACGACGGGCCTCGGCATTCTCGCGCCGAGCGCGGCCGTGACGATCGCCGGATCGAACAAGACCGTGACCGCGGGCAACCCGGAGATCGAGCCGTATCGCGCCAACTCCTACGACCTCGCATTCGAGTGGTACTTCGCCGAGGACTCTCTGCTTTCTGTCGCGCTGTTCCTCAAGCAAGTGGAGAGCTTCGTGCAAATACAGCGCTACACGGACAACTTCGCGAACAACACGCTCGGCCTGCCCAACAGCGTTGCGCTGGCGGCCTGCGGGACCACGGTCCCTCAAGCGACCTGTCTCTCGGACTGGCAGTTCAGCACGCCGGTCAACACGGACGGCGGCGACGTGAAGGGCTACGAGATCAGCTACCAGCAACCGTTCAGCTTCCTGTCGGGCCCGTTCAGTCACTTCGGCCTGATTCTGAATTACACCAGCGTCGAATCGGAGATCACGTATCTTTCGCCGCCGGTGGTCGGTCTTCCGCAGCAGACCGTCAAGGCCGATCTCACGGGCCTCTCGAAGTCCGCGTACAACGCGACGCTGTACTGGGAGAACGAGAAGTTGAGTGCCCGCGTGTCGGCTGCGTACCGCGACCAGTACCTGACGACCGTGCCGGGCCGCAACAACAACGACGTGGAAGGCACGGCGGAAACGCTCTCGCTCGATACGTCCGTGAGGTGGTCGGTGACCAAGGGCCTCGATCTCACGTTCGAGGCGCTCAATCTCACCGACGAGTTTCAGGATCAGTGGGTGGATTCGAACGGCGATCGGCTGTCGTACTACCACCACCAGGGCCGTCAGTACATGCTCGGTGCCCGCTACAGATTCTGAGGATCCCCTGACCCTCGGGACGCCCTTGCCCTGGGCGCGTTCCGCCCGGCGCGTATCCCGGTGTCGCACCCCCGGGGCGCGTGCTATGTTGCACGCGCCCCGGGGGGCCGCAATCCGCGTCCTGCGATTGCGGTGGGTGGGCGCGGAGGCAGGGCAGTGGAACCGATCTTCATCGTCATTCTCGTCGCATTGCTCGAGTACATCGTGTTCACGGCTCTGGTCGGCAGGGCGCGCGCGCAGCACGGCATCAAGGCGCCGGCGACGGTCGGCCATCCGGTCTTCGAGCGGGTCTACCGCGTCCAGCAAAACACGCTCGAGAGCCTGATCGTCTTCGTTCCGGCGATCTGGATCTTCGGCCTCTATGTCAGCCCGCTCATCGGCGCGGGCCTCGGGGCCGTGTTCGTCGTCGCGCGCGCCGTCTACGCGGCGGGCTACATCCGCGCTGCCGAGAAGCGGGGCATGGGCGCCGCGCTCTCCGGGCTTGCGAACGGCGTCCTCGTGCTTTGGGGATTGATCGCGCTCCTGCTGCACGTGTTCCGGACATAACGGCTGCCGTCATAAGACTTCCCAAGGAACTGCTCCGCGTTTCGCGGCGCCTCAGGAAATCCGCGCGTGGTTAACGGTTAACGTCCGCGCCCGGCTAACTGTTATTTAACCGTGGTTCAGCGGAGCGCGGGTATACGATAGTCACGGGCGCCCCTACGCGGCGCTCATTGAAGGAGTTAGCAGAATGCGGCGCTCGATCGTCGGGATCCTCGCGATCACCGGACTGGTGTTGGTGGGCCGGCTTGCCCTGGCCCACAGCGCGATTTGCACCTGTTTCTTGGACAAGGGCGACAAGGTCACCTGTGAGGGCGGCTTCTCCGACGGCAGCTCGGCCACCGGCGTCCCGATGCGCGTCTTGGACGGGAACGACAAGTTGCTCGTCGAGGGCAAGATGGACAAGGACGGCACGTTCACCTTCAAGAAACCCACCGTCGAGTACCACGTCGTGTTCGACGCGGGCCAGGGCCACCTGGTCACGATCGACGGCGGCGACATCACCGAGTAGCCGGAGCTTGAGCATGCGGACCTCTCATTGCCCGGCGCGGCCGCGCGCCGGCACCCACGCGCGCCGGCTCGGGCGATTGGCCAGCCTGCTTGCCGGATTGACGGCGGCGGGCGCCGCGAGCGCGCATTTCCAGCTGCTCTACACGCCTAACACCGCCCTGAACGCGGCGGAGGCCATGCACTTCGTCATGGTGTTCTCGCACCCCGCGCACGGCGGGCCCACGATGCAGATGGCCGAGCCGCAAGCGTTCTTCGTGGTGGCCCAGCGTGGCGATGACGCCGAGCCCGTCCGCACCGATCTCAAGAGCTCGCTGCAGGCAATCGAGTGGCAGACGAAAGACGGCCCGATGCACGCCTACGAGGCGAAGCTCGCGCGCACCGTCACGCGCTCGCTCGGCGACTACGTGTTCGTGTTCGAGCCCGGTCCATACCTCGAGAAGCAGGAAGACAAGTACATCCAGCAGTTCACGAAGACGCTCGTCAACATCGGCGGCGTGCCCGGCAACTGGGCGGACCCCGTCGGCTTGCCGACCGAGATCGTGCCTCTGAATAAACCTTATGCGAATTGGACCGGCGGAGTCTTTCGGGGGATCGTGTTGTCCGATGGAAAGCCGGTGCCGAATGCCGAGCTCGAGGTCGAGTACGTGAACTACCCGTTGGACATCGACGCGCACAAGTTTGCGGCCGACCCCCAAGTGGTGCTGCCGCAGGATTCGTTCGGCACGATGGCGATCCACGCCACCGACCGCGGCGAGTTCACGGTTGGTCTCGCGCGCGCCGGCTGGTGGGGCATCTGCGCGCTGAACGTCGGCCCGAAGAAGGTGCACGACGGCAAGCCCCTGTCGCAAGACGCCGTGATCTGGGTCCAAGTGAGGGACATGAAGTAGCCATGGCCACCGCCGCCCTCGACACCGGTGTGATGATCGTGAAGCCGCGCAGCGGCAAGCGCGAGGCGCTGCTCATGGCAATTGCCGTCGTCGCGATCCTCGCGCTCGGCGGTTCGCTGATCAAGGCCACGCAGGTCGACAACTTCGCGCAGCGGCTCTTCGGTTGGCAGATCAGCTCGTTCTACGACTTGAATGCCACCGACCAGGCGATCTACAACGCGCTGGTCACCGCGAGCGAGGAGCTCTGGTGGATCTACGGCGGCCGGATCGAGTTTCCGGAGCCCGGCAAGGAGAACGAGCTCTGGCCGACCGTCGACGAGCTCGACACGCAATACAACCTGCCGCCGTTCACGAAGGACATCGCCTGGGAGCAGACCGGCAAGGTCCAGTGGCAGCGCATCGCGGCGTTCTCGGCCACCGGCAACGCCGACGGCAACACCGCCTACTACGGCAACGGCGGCGCGGTGGCGGGCCAGGCCGGCGCCTATCTGCTCGTGCTCACGCATGTGCACAAGGGCGCGACCTACGCCGACGGCGCGCAGATATGGATCCACAAGGACCCGAGCACCCCCGTGCCGGCGATCACGAAGACCGATTCCCTGGTCGCCAAAGGGTGGAAGGAAATCGTTCCCTACAACGGAGCCGTCGAGCTCGAACGGATCAAAGGGAGCAAGTGATATGAGCACCACCCGCAGACGATTGCTTCGAGGAGCCGCCCGGCTCTTGCCGGTCGCGCTGCTGCTCGCCGTGTCGGCGCACTCGGCCTTCGCGGCCGAGGGCAAGAGGCTCAAGGTGGGCATCACGCTGCATCCGTACTACAGCTTCGTCGCGAACATCGTGGGCGACCGCGCCGACATCGTTCCGCTGATCGACGGGCACAGCAATCCGCACAACTACACGCCGGTGCCCGACGACATGAAGCGCGTGACCACGATGGACGTGCTCGTCGTCAACGGTATCGGCCACGACGAGTGGGCTTTCGACATCGTGAAGGCCGGCGGGCGCGAGAAGAACCTGCCGCTGATCTACGCCAACGACGGCGTCGCGCTGATCCCGATCGCGCAGGACGAGGGCCAAGCCAAGGTCGTCAATCCGCACACGTTCGTGTCGACGACGGCCGCGATCCAGCAGATCTACACGATCGCCAAGGGGCTGGGTGAGATCGACAAGGCGAACGCCGCGTTCTATCGCGAGAACGCGCGCAACTACGCCGCGCGGATCCGCAAGATGAAGGCCGAGTTCAGCGCGAAGCTCGCCGACGTCGACGTGGCGGGCTTCCGTTGCGCGACGATGCACGGCGGCTACGGTTACCTGATGCAGGAGTTCGGCCTGCAGGTCACCGCGGTGATCGAGCCGCGGCACGGCGTCGAGCCCACCGCCCGCCAGCTCGCCGAGACGATCGACCGGATCAAGGCCGCCAACGTGCAGGTGCTGTTCGCCGAGAAGTTTTTCGCGAGCAAGCTCGCGGACACGATCAAGCAGGCCACGGGCGTGCAGATGTACTCGTTCTCGCACATGTCCGAAGGCGACTACGCACCCGAGCTCTACGAGCGCGAGATGCGGCAGAACCTCGAGACCCTCGTCCAAGCCATCCACGACGTGGCGGGCAAGAAGTCCGGCAGCTAGCTCTCCATATGCGCGGTCCCGGCATTCGGTTCGAGCACGTCGGCCTCGCGCTCGGCGGCACTCAGATCCTGCACGACGTGAACTTCTCGATCGCGCCGGGCACGATTCACTGCGTCATCGGCCCGAACGGCGGCGGCAAGACGTCGCTGATCCGCAGCATCTTGGGCCAGATGCCCCACACGGGCAGCATCGCGATCAGCTGGGGCGACAACCGTAAGATCGGCTACGTGCCCCAGGCGCTCGACTTCGACAAGACGCTGCCGGTGACCGTGAACGACTTCATGGCGATGGTCTGCCAGAAGAGGCGCCCGGCGTTCATCGGGCTTTCCAAGGCGAACCGCGTGCGCGCGGGCGCGGCGCTCGACCGCGTGGGGCTCGTCGGCAAGAGCAAACGCAAGCTCGGGAGCCTGTCGGGCGGCGAGCGTCAGCGCGTTCTGTTCGCGCAGGCGCTGATTCCCGAGCCGGGCTTGCTCGTGCTCGACGAGCCGATGGCGAGCATGGACGAGATCGGCGCGGAGCGGTTCGTCGAGGTGATCCAAGAGCTCGCCCGTGAGGGTGTGACCGTCGTGTGGATCGCGCACGATCTCGCGCAGGTCCGCGAGCTCGCGTCCGGCGTCACGTGCATCAACCGCACGGCTCTATTCAGCGGGCCGCCGCGCGAGGTGCTCGCCGATCTCAGCGTGGAGGTCCTGTTCAGCCAGGTGCTTTCGGTGGCGGCCGAGCCGGTCGCGGAGGCCGCGTCGTGAGCGGAGTGTACGAAGCCATCCGCATGTACCTCATGAACATGGCGTTCGAGGGCAAGATGCCGCTGTCGTTCCAGTACGGGTTCGTGATCAACGCGCTGCTCTGCGCGTTCTTCATCGGCCCCGTGCTCGGCGGCGTCGGCACGATGGTCGTGACCAAGCGCATGGCGTTTTTCTCGCAGGCGATCGGCAACGCCGCGATGACGGGCGTCGCGATCGGCGTGCTGCTCGGCGAGTCCTACACCGAGCCGTACGTGTCGATGTTCGGCTTCTGCGTGCTGTTCGGCCTCGTGCTGAACTACACGAAGGGTCGCACGCGGATCTCGTCCGACACGTTGATCGGCGTGTTCTTGTCGATCTCGCTCGCGGTTGGCGCGTCGCTGCTCCTGTTCGTGTCGGCGAAGGTCAACACGCACATCCTGGAGGCGGTGCTGTTCGGCTCGGTGCTCACGGTGAGCGACACCGACATGAACGTGCTGCTGGTCACGACCCTGGCCGTCGTCGCGATCGCGATCCCGCTGTTCAACCCCCTGTTGCTCGCGAGCTTCAATCCGCAGCTGGCCGACGTGCGCGGCGTGAAGGTGCAGCTCGTGGAGTACGTGTTCGTGCTCTTGATCACGCTGCTCACCGTGGCGTGCCTCAAGATCGTGGGCGCCGTGCTCGTCGAGGCGCTGCTCTTGATCCCGGCCGCGGCCGCCCGGAACTTGATCCGTTCGATGAAGGGGTTCGTCTTCTTGAGCATCGCGATCTCGACCGTGAGCTGCATCGTGGGCGTCATGATCCCCATGCAGTTCGATCTGCCGGTGCCCTCGGGCGGCGCGATCATCATGGTCGCGGCCTCGATCTTCATCCTCACGACGATCATCCGGATCGTCGTTCCGCGATTCCGCGAAGCGCAGGTGTAGCCATGAACCGAAGCCAACGTAGCGCAGTCGTTTTGGGTGTGCTGTGTGTCGCCGTCGCGCGGCTCGCGGCCGCGGACGACGCGGCGGGCGGCGTCACGGTGCTGACCGCACTGCCGGTGACGTACTCGATCGCGAGCGCGCTCGCGAAGGACACGCACGTGACCGTGCAAAACGTGCCCGACAACGGCCGGCGCATGAACGCGCAGCAGAATTACTTCACGCAGCAGGCGCCGAAGCTCGAGGAGCAGTTCAAGCACGCGACCGCCGTCGTCACGATCGGCAAACTGTGGCAGGACGATCCGCTGTTCGTCGCGGCGCGGAGCGCGAACATCCGCGTCGTCAATATCGATGCGACCAAGCCGTATTCCGATACGCTCGAGGGCGCCACGGTCGCGGTCGAGCCTGTGACCGACGCGCCGTGGGCGGCTGAAGAGTCCGGGTCGCGCTCGCCGTCCGTCAACTATTGGTTGAGCCCGTCGAACGGCGCGCGCGCCGCCGACATCGTGGGCCGCGACCTCATGCGGCTCGCGCCGGCCGACGCGCCGAAGATCGCCGAGAATCTCAAGGTGTACATCCGCGACCTGCTGGCGCTCAAAGTCGACTACGAGAAGAAGCTGGCCGCGCTGCCCGACGTCAGCGTCTACGCGCTCGGCGGAGGTCTCGTGTACCTCACGAACGACATGGGCATCTTCGTCGACGGCTATTTCCTGAAGCAGGACATCAACTGGACCGACGCGGACGCCGCCGCGCTCTCGAAGTATCTGAAGGACCACGGCATCCGCGTCGTGATCCATCAATGGGACCCGTCGGATGCGATCAAGGCCGCGATAGAGAAGGGCGGCGCCAAGCTCGTCGTGCTCGATGTGGGTGATGGCGGCATCGTCCAGAACGGCCACCTCGCTCTCGACGGCTATACGCAGCTGCTGCGTGGGAACCTCGAGAAGCTCTACCAGGCGCTGCTCGCGGCCAATCACTGACACGCCGCACGGCGGGTCGTGCCTCGCTTTGGCCGTTGGCGGGCGTCGCGGTGGCTGCGGCCGCACCTCGAACACGTGGTCCGCTGCGGCACGCGACTTCGCCGGCCTTCGGCCGGTTCCCTCGCCACGGCGCGTTCGCCGGGGTCCAGAACGCGGTCGCTTGGTTGTTGCGCATGTAAGAAACGGGGTGCCGCCGCGTTCTGGATGCTCGCTGCGCTCGCACCCCGGGCGCTACGCGCCCGGGGCTCCTGCGGCTCACGGCGCTGTGGCTCGGCTCGTCGCTACCGCCGCAGCGGACCACGTGTTCGAGGTGCGGCCGCAGCCTTCATGCGCGTCGTGCGGCCAAAGCGAGACACGACCCGTCGGCGAGCGCCCCTCTACATTTCGACGGGACGTGAGGTGTCTCGAACGGCGTCGACGAAAAGTAACCTGTCCCTCTAGAATCGCCGAGAAGCCGCGCCGGTTGTTCCTCGGCACCTGAGGGTCTACACGTCGGACCAAAGACAGCTGCGGCGACTACCCCGCGAAGGCTTGAGGAATCTTTAGAAGATGCGCAGGTTGCCGTTTGCGCTGCTGGCTGTTGTCGCGTCGGCGCCCGCGTGGTCGCACCACTCGGCCGCCGTTTACTACCAGCTCGACAAAGAGATCACGGTCGAGGGAGTCGTCACGCGCTACACGCTCGGCAATCCGCATACGCGGATCTACATGCTGGTGAAGGGCGCCGACGGCACCGAGAAGGAATGGCTCGCCGAAGGTGGCTCGCGCACGGTGCTGCTGCGTAAGGGCTGGACCGGCGACGAGCTGAAGCCGGGCGACGTGGTCAAGATCGTGGGCAATCCGTCCCGCGACGGCTCGAAAGTCATCCACTGGCAGACGCTGATCCTCCCCGACGGCAGGCAGCTCCGCGGCGAGGACTTGGACCCAAAGCGCTCGAAAAACTGAGGCAGAAACGCAACCGCGAATGACGCCGTCCCGGCTCGGCCGCGAGCCATTTGGCCTTATGGAATCTGGACTTGCCTCGACTGGCCGCCTGACTATAGTTCGGGTATGGGCTCGCCGACCAACGCCCAGGGAGCATGCGTGTACGGGACAACGATGAGGCTCGGATTGCTCGGCGCGGCCGTCGCCGTCGCCGCCGGCTGTCAGCCGTCCCGCGAGCAGCAGATCGCCGCGAACGAGGCGACGATCAAGCACTACTGCCTCGACTGCCATAACTACGCCGAGCAAGTCGGCAACATGACCCTCGAGCCGCTCGATCTCGGCAAGGTCGCTGCCAACCCCGAGAAGTGGGAGCACGTCGTCCGCAAGCTGCGCGCCGGGGTGATGCCGCCCTCCACGGAGCCGCGCCCCGATGGGGAGACCTACGTCAGGCTCGCGAGCTACATCGAAGGCGAGCTCGACCGCGCCGCGAAGCCGCAGCTGCCGGCGCCCGGCCTGCACCGTCTGAATCGCGCCGAGTTCGGCAACGCCATTCGCGACCTGCTCGCGCTCGACATCGAGCCCGGCGCGTTCCTGCCGGCCGACGACTCGAGCCGCGGCTTCGACAACCAGGCGGGCACGCTCGGTCTCTCGCCGGCGCTGCTCGAGGCGTATCTGTCGGCCGCCGGCAAGATCTCACGGCTCGCGCTCGGCCAGGTCGACACGCCGAGCCAAGCGCTCTACCGCGTCGCCGAGGACGAGACTCAGAACTACCACGTCGAAGGCCTGCCGTTCGGCACCCGCGGCGGGCTGATCGTCGAGCACGAGTTCCCGGCCGACGCGGACTACGGGTTCAAGGTCTTCGCGGTGAACCTCGGCAACATGGGCAACTTCCGCCCGTTCGGCGAGGTCCGCGGCGAGAAGCTCGAGCTCCTCGTGGACGGCGAGCGCGTCGGCCTCGTCGACTGGGACGAGGCGCTGATCGGCCGCGGCGGCTTCGGCGGTGGCAAGCTCAAGACGATCGACGTGCGCGTGCCCGTGAAGGCGGGTCCGCATAAGGTCGGCGTCACGTTCCTCGCGACCAACTACGCGCCTGGGCTCGACATGAATCGCGCGTTCGAGCGCAGCACGATCGAGACCGGCGGCATTCCGGGCTACACGTTCTTTCCGCATGTCGGCAGCGTGCGGATCGACGGGCCTTACGACGTGCAAGGAGCGGGAAGCTCGCCGAGCCGCAGCGCGATCCTGACGTGCGTGCCGACGGGCGACGCGGAGGCGCGGCCGTGCGCCGAGCGGATCCTCGCAGCGCTCGCGCGGCGCGGCTATCGCGGCGCGGGAACGCCGGCGGATCTCGACGAGCTGCTCGAGTTCTACGACGAGGGCAGCGCGCGCGGCGGTTTCGAGGGCGGCATCGAGATGGCGCTCGAGCGCCTGCTGACCGATCCGAAGTTCATCTACCGGATGGAGGCGGGCCATCCGGAGCTCGCCGCCGGCGCGAAGTTCAGGATCAGCGACCTCGAGCTCGCTTCGCGGCTGTCGTTTTTCTTGTGGAGCAGCATTCCCGACGACGAGCTCTTGACGGCGGCCGAGCAGGGCAAGCTCCACGATCCGAAGGTGCTCGAGGGTCAAGTGCGGCGGATGCTCGGCGACTCGCGGGCGGAGGCGTTGACGGCGAACTTCGCCGGGCAGTGGTTGAATCTGCGCGCGCTCGAGGGCCACGTGCCGGTGGCGAAGCTGTTCCCCGATTTCGACGACAACTTGCGGCAGGCGTTTCGCACGGAGACCGAGCTCTTCTTCGACAGTCTGATTCGCGAGGACCATCCGGTCACCGACCTCCTCACCGCCGACTACACGTTCGTCAACGAGCGGCTCGCGAAGCACTACGGCATCCCGGGCATCTATGGCAGCAACTTCCGCCGCGTGACGCTCGGCCCCGAGCTCGACGCGCGCCGCGGGCTGCTCGGCAAGGGCAGTCTCCTCGCGGTGTCGTCGCAGCCGATTCGCACGTCGCCCGTGATCCGCGGTTACTGGGTGCTGCAGAACCTGCTCGGCACGCCGCCGCCGCCGCCGCCTCCGGTCGTGCCCGATCTGCCTACGCATGAAGCGGACGCGGCCGGCAACACCAAGATCCCGTCGATGCGCGAGCAAATGGAGCGGCACCGCGCCGACCCCGCGTGCGCCGGCTGCCATAGGCTGATGGACCCGATCGGGTTCGCGCTCGAGCAGTTCGACGCGGTGGGGCATTGGCGCACGCTGGACGGCCTCGCGCCGATCGACGCGACGAGCACGATGTACGACGGCACCAAGGTCAGCGGCCCCGCGGATCTGCGCAGCTTCCTGCTCGGCCACAAGGAGCAGTTCGTGCGCACGACCGCGGAGAAGCTTCTCACGTTCGCGCTCGGCCGCGGCCTCGAGTACTACGACCAGCCGGTCGTGCGCGCGGTTGCGAAGCAGGCGGCCGACGACGACTACCGGTTCGTCTCGCTGATCAGCGCGGTGGTGCAGAGCGAGCCGTTCCAGATGAACATGCAGGGCAGCGAGCCGCCGGAGGCCCTGCCGGAGCCGGGCGCGACGGCCGCGGCGCTGATCAAGGAGTAGAGCGGCATGCCGTTCATCACCAACAAGACCCTCCCGCGCCGCACGTTCCTGCGCGGCGTCGGCGCGACGGTCGCGTTGCCGTTGCTCGAGTCGATGTTGCCGGCGGTGTCGTCGACGGCGCGGGCCGAGGAGCTCACGCCGACGCGCTTCACGGGCATTTTCGTGCCGCACGGCGCGGCGCCGGGGTATTGGGTGCCCGAGGGCAACGCGAAGGGTTTCGCCTTTCCGTATCTGTGGAAGCCGCTCGAGCCGTTCCGCAAGCACGTCGTGCTCACGAGCGGGCTATGGGCGAAGTCGTCGGAGAACCCGCCCGGAGTCACCGGCGCGGATCACTTCGTCGCGTCCGCGTTTCTTTGCGGTGTGAAGCCGCGCAAGACCACGGGCGCCGACGTCGAGGCGGGGATCACCGTCGACCAGGCGATCGCGCAGCACATCGGCCAGGAGACGCTGCTGCCGTCGTTGCAGCTCGCGGTCGAGGATCCGGGCGCCAACGCGAGCAATTGCGGCGAGGGTTACAGCTGTGTCTACACGAACACGATCTCGTGGCAGACGCCCGTGCGGCCGCTGCCGATGCAGGTCAACCCGCAGGTCGTCTTCGAGCGGCTGTTCGGCGAGGGTGGCACGGCCGAAGCGCGCCTCGCGCGGCGCGAGCAGCAACGCAGCATCCTCGACTCGGTCACCGGCAGCCTGCGGCGCTTGGGCGCCGAAGTCGGCCACGGCGACCGGGTCCGTGTCGACCAATATCTATCCGACGTGCGCGAGATCGAGCGCCGTTTGCAGATCGCGATGCAGGCGTCGAACGACACGCCGGCGATCCCGATACCGTACGGCATCCCGGACTCGTTCGACGAGCACATCAAGCTGCAGTTCGACCTGCTCGCGCTCGCGTTTCAGGCGGACTTGAGCCGCGTCGGCACATTGCTGTACGCGCGCGACCTCACGGGCCGCGTCTATCCGGACAGCGGCACCGACATCAGCTTCCACGGCGGCTCGCACCACGCCGAGGACCCGGGCCGGATCGCGCAGTACGCGCAATTGAATCAATACCACGTGAAGACGCTCGCGTACTTCATCGAGAAGCTCAAGTCGATCCCCGAGGGCGACGGCACGCTGCTCGACCACTCGCTCACGCTCTACGGCTCGAACATGGGCAACTCGAACCAGCATCTGCACTACGACGTGCCGCACGTGCTGATCGGCGGCGCCTCGGGCCGGATCAAGGGCGACCGGCACCTCGCGTTCCCGAGCCGCACGGTGCCGTCGGGGAACTTGCTGCTCAGTCTCCTCGACGTTTACGGCATCCACGAGGAAAGCTTCGGCGACAGCACGGGCCGCATCGAAGGCTTGGTGAGCTGAGGATTGGAAGGGTCTGCCCCCCTTGGGGTCTGACCCTAATTTGCCGATGCGCTACCGACTTACCGAATTAGGGTCAGACCCCTAAAGGGGTCAGACCCTGGTCAGACCCTGCTAGCCGCCGCCGGTGCCGAGATAGGGCAAGAGCCGCCCGAACGACAGCACGCCCGACCAGAAGAGGAGCGACGCTACGCCGACGGCTTTCGCGAGCGCCGGTGTGGCCTCCATCGGCCCGAGCTTCTTGAGCTTCGGCTCCACGCCAAAGTAGTAGACGATGAAGTTCACGCCGGCGAGGAGCACGAGGATCATCTTCGCCCAGAACGACCAGTTGCCCGAGTACAGGCGCGGGTCGCCGAAGATGAAGCAGATCCCCGTGATCAGGTTGATCGAGAACGAGAAGATCGCCACCGGCATCAGGCTGTGTACGGCCGC
>Ga0137409_10000379_pt1 | contig 48398 bp, 47 predicted proteins | sample CZODoug1_16funga_FD_122059 | JGI IMG/M metagenome (GOLD analysis project Ga0137409, IMG submission 122059) | Vadose zone soil fungal communities from Angelo Coast Range Reserve, California, USA - CZODoug1_16fungal (Hybrid Assembly) | ecosystem: Environmental > Terrestrial > Soil > Vadose zone...
GCCGGCGGGATCTGGGCCATCTGCTCGCCGACGACGTCGCGCAGGTTGACGTTTTCGAGAAGGTCGATCTCGGCCAGCTGGCCGCTCGAGATCCTGTGCACCAGGACGCCGTAGAACTTCGACAGGACCGCGATGTGCGCCAGCAGCTCGTGTTGGGACCATTCGCCCTCGCCTCGACCCGCTGAAACACGCGGCCCGAGCTCCGCCAGGCGCGCCGACGCTTTTTCGAGGCGATCCGCCAGCAGCCGGCGGTCGTGGTCGAACATCTCGTCCAGGAACTGCTCGACGTCGGTGCGGGTGAATCCTGTGCTCTCGATCTTCATGCCTCAACCAATCTAGGGGAGAATCGACACATGTGCTACTCAGACGATGCTCGCGTGCCCCTGCCTCCTGTCCATTTAATTAGTGGCGCGGCCGCCGACCAGGGAGACATGGTCCTGACCTCCTCCGACGGGACGAAGTTCGGCGCGTACTTCGCGCGGGCCGAGAAGCCGACCGGCGCCGGCATGGTGGTGATGCCCGATGTCCGCGGGCTGCACCGCTTCTACAAGGAGCTGGCCCAGCGCTTTGCCGAAGCCGGCATCGACTCCGTGGCGATCGATTACTTCGGCCGCACCGCGGGCATCGGCGACCGCGACGAGGGCTTCGAGTACATGCCTCACGTCGAGAAGACAACGCAGGAAGGCATAGCGGCCGATGTGGCGGCGGCGATCGCCTACCTCAGAACGAAGGACGGCGGCGCGGTCAAATCCGTGTTCACGGTCGGGTTCTGTTTCGGGGGGTCGAGCTCCTGGAATCAGTCCGCGCTGCAGCCAGACCTCAACGGAGCGATCGGCTTCTACGGCCGCCCGCCACGCAGCGAGCCCTACATCTCGAAGCTGACGGCGCCGCTCCTGCTCCTGCTCGCCGGCGCCGACGGCGCGACGACGCAGGAAGCCTTTCATGAGTTCGACAAGAAGCTGACGGAAGCCGGCGTGCCGCACGAGATGCACATCTATGAAGTAGCGCCTCACAGCTTCTTCGACCGCAGCTTCGACCAGTGGAAGCAAGCGTGTGACGACGCCTGGCGCCGCATCCTAGGCTTCATCAAGAAACACAGCTGACGTACTTCCCCGCTGCCCTTTGGGGTCCCCGCGCTCTTGGTGCGCGGGGTGGTCGCAGCGCCGGGTGGGGCACTCGCCGTCAGACATGAAGTCCTAATGCGCCTCGCGTCGTATAGTCGGCGGCATGGCGCAGATGGCCATCAAGTCCAAAGCCGCCAGGCCGGCCAGGTCAGCTCCGCGGCTTCCGCCGGCGCTGATCGCCGAGCTCGAGCGCCGCCGCTCCGGGATGGCCCGCCACATGGCCCGGGCCGTGGTCAGCCTCGTCCGATGGGATGACTCGACCGGGGTGCCGCCTCAGCGCACCGCCATCGCACGAGCGTGCGAGGCCGGCCTCGACCTGTTCCTCGCCGCCGCGCGCGAGGCGCGGCCGGCCACGAACGAAGAGCTGCGCCGCGTCGCCCAGCTCGGCATCCTCCAGGCGCGGAGCAGCCAGTCGGTCGAGCCGATCCTGTCGGCCTATCGCATCGCGGCTCGCGTCGCGTGGGACGCGATCCTGGCGGCGTGGCGTGGCCATCCCGAGGCCACGCCCGAGGCGATCATGCTCACCGCGAACTACGTGTTCACGGCGCTGGACCAGGTTGCGGCCGAGGTCACCAAGACCTACCTTCACGCGCGCGAGCAGCACCTCCAGCGAGGGACACGCGCGCAGGCGCGCCTCTTTCATGCCCTGATCAGCGACAACTTCGACTCCGAGCTCGAGCTGCAAAAGCAGGCGCTTGCGCTCAACATGCCGATCGTCCCCACCGGTTATGTGGTGGCGGTCTGCAACCTCATCGTCGGCAGCCGCGATGGTGAGCGAGGCGGACAGGCGCTGGCCGACGTGGCGAGCGCGCTGGAGACGCCTCGCGGCGAGATCCACCACGCGACCGACCCGAGCACCCTGGTCGTGCTCTGGCCCGCGGAGTCGGTGGCGAATGTCGACGCGGCGCGCCAGTTCGTCGTCCAGCTCCAGGACGAGGCGGTGAAGCGCTCGGGCACGGCGCGCGCACGAGTTCGGGCGGGCATCGGCGGCTACCACCCCGGCCTCCGCGGCATCTCGCGCTCGTACCTCGAGGCCCAGCAGGCGATCGAGGCAGGTCGCAAGCTGCGGCCCGACGGAATCGTGCACCGCCACGACGAGCTGATCCCGCATCTCGTGATGGCTCAGAACCCCCGCCTGGCCGAACGGTTCGTGCTCCACAGCCTGGGCCGGCTGCTGGATCGAAAGCTCCGCCACCGCGATCAGCTCCTCGAGACGCTCGACGCTTACCTGGTGCAGGGTTCGGTCAAAGAGGCCGCCGCCGCGCTCGGCCTCCACCGCCACACGGTCCTGTACCGCCTCGACAAGCTGCGCGAGCTGCTCGGCGGCGACCTGGATGAACCCGCAGCCCGGCAGCGGCTGCATTTCGCCCTGGAGCTCCGCAAACTGCTCTGAATTCCGGACTTTGATACATCTTTGGCCATCGTGTCCAAGCTAGAGGGCCTGTTTTCCCACAACCGTCCGATGTAGATTGGCCCTGGCGTCCGTATGCTTGAGCCATGACATCCAACTCAAACGGTCGACGCGTGGCCGTAACCGGCATGGGCTTCATCACCCCGATCGGCAATGACGTCGAGACCGTGTGGTCGAACCTGGTCGAGGGCGTCTCGGGCATCGGCCCGATCACCCACTTCGACACCACCGGCTTCGATACCAAGATCGCTGGTGAGGTCAAGGGCTTCAACCCCGAGGAATACATGGACCGCAAGACGGCCCGCCACATCGGCCGTTACTGCCAGTTCGCGCTGGCGGCCTCCAAGCAGGCGCTGGCCCAGTCGGGCCTGGTGCCTTCGGAGATGGACCCCGACGACGTCGGCGTGATCGTCAGCTCGGGGATCGGCGGCATGGAGGAGATCGAGAAGAGCCATACGCAGCTGATGGAGCGCGGACCGAAGCGGATCAGCCCGTTCACGGTCCCGATGATGATCGCGGACATGGCGGCCGGGATCGTGGCCATCCACCTGCATGCAGGTGGTCCGAACTACGCCATCGTCAGCGCCTGTGCCTCAGGCTCGCACGGCATCGGTGAGGCCTCGGAGATCATTAAGCGCGGCGACGCGGTGGCGATGCTCGCCGGCGGTTCAGAGGCCACCATCACGCCGCTCACGATGGGGGCGTTCTGCCAGATCAAGGCGACGAGCGAGCGCAACGACGAGCCCGAGAAGGCTTGCCGGCCGTTCGACCTCGGTCGCGATGGTTTCGTGATGAGCGAAGGCTCCGTGATGCTCGTGCTCGAGGAGATGGAGCACGCGAAAAAGCGCGGGGCGAAGATCCTCGCCGAGATCGCCGGCTACGGCGCCACCGCGGACATGTACCACTTCACCGCGCCGCAGCCTGAAGGTAAGGGAGCGATGCGCGCGATGCGCCGCGCCCTGGAGAAGAGCGGCGTGGAGCTGACCGACGTCGGCTACATCAACGCGCACGGCACGTCGACGAAGCTCGGTGACGTCGCCGAGACCAAGGCGATCAAGGCGGTCTTCGGCGACCATGCGCACAAGCTCGCGGTGAGCTCCACCAAGTCGGTGCACGGGCACCTCCTCGGCGCCGCAGGGGCGATCGAGGCCGCGGTGTGCATCCTCGCGCTCGACCGCGGGCTGCTGCCGCCGACCATCAACCTGGACAACCCCGACCCGGATTGCGACCTGGACTACGTCCCCAACAAGGCCCGCAAGGCCGACGTCAAGGTCGCCGTGTCGAACTCGTTCGGGTTCGGCGGCCACAACGCGACCCTCGTGATCAAAGGCCCAGAGGGCCACTAAGGAGAATGTCGATGGCAGCCCAGCTGGATTTCAAGGAACTGCAGGACCTCGCCGCGGAGATCCTGGGCATCGAGCCCGAACAGGTACAGCTCGACAAGAGCTTCGCCAAGGACCTCGCCGCGGACTCGCTCGACCTGGTCGAGCTGATCGCGGCAGTGGAGGACAAGTACGACGTCGAGCTGCCCGAAGCGGAGCTCGAGCAGATGAAAGTCATCGGCGACCTCTGGAAGTTCCTGGAGCAGAAGACCGCCGAGCGGCTGGAGGCATAGCAGCCGTGGCCATCACGAGCGCTTACCGAACCCGCTCTGACGCGCTTCCCCTGCGCTCCTTCAAGGCGAAGGGCCGGCCGAGCGCCATCGCAAGCGTCGGCGTCTATGCGCCGGAAAAGATCATCACGAACTTCGACCTCGAGAAGATGATGGACACCTCGGACAAGTGGATCACCGAGCGCACCGGGATCCACAGGCGCCACATCGCCGAGGCGGGAACGACCACGCTGGAGCTCGCCACCAAGGCGGCGCGCGGCGCGCTGGACGGGGCAGGCATCACCGCGAAAGACCTCGACATGATCCTGGTCGGCACGTCGTCGCCGGACGGTCCGTTCCCGTCCATCGCCGCCCGCATCCAGGACGAGCTTGACGCCCCGGGCGCGGTCGCCTGGGACATGCTCGCCGCGTGCACCAGCTTCATGTACGGGCTCGCGACAGCCGACTCGTTCATCGCCACGGAGCGAGCTGACACCGTCCTCGTGATCGGCGCCGAGGTGCTGTCTCGGATGCTGGACTACACGAACCGCGGCACCGCCGTGATTTTCGGTGACGGCGCCGGAGCGGCAATCGTGCGCACCGCGCCGAAGGGCTCCGGGTTCCTCAGCTGGTGTCTCGGATCAGACGGTCGCGGCTACGCGCAGGTGACCTGCGGAAACATCGAGAAGGGCGCGTATGCGGCGAAGGACCCGAACCCTCACATCGAGATGGTCGGACCGGACGTGTTCAAGTTTGCGGTCGACATCTTCATCCGCCAGGCCAACGAGGTCTGCGAGAAGGCCGGCGTCGCGCTCGAGGACATCGATCTCTGGGTCCCGCACCAGGCGAACTTCCGCATCATCGACGCCGCCGCGCGGCGGATCGGTCTCCCGCTGGAGCGGGTCGCGATCAACATCGACGAGTACGGCAACACGTCGAGCGCGTCCATCCCGCTGGCCCTCGAGCAGGCGATGCGTGAGGGGCGCGTCAAGACCGGCGACCACGTGCTGCTGGCGGGCTTTGGTTCCGGCCTGACGTGGGGAGCCACCCTTCTCAAGTGGGTGTAAAGCTCACCGGTCCCATCGCGCTGCTGTTTCCCGGCCAGGGCACGCAGAAGCCCGGCATGGGAAAGAACCTGCACGACCGCTACCCCGCGGCGAAGAAGGTGTTCGAGCGCGCCGAGGAGGTCCTGCACATGCCGGTCCGCCGCCTGTGCTTCGAGGGCCCGGTCGAGGAGCTCAACCGCACCGACGTCATCCAGCCTTGCGTGATGACGGTGTGCTGGGCGGCATACGAGGTGTGGCGCGAGAGCTACGGGTTCGAAAACGTCAGTGTCACGGCCGGCCACAGCCTGGGCGAGATCGCCTCGCTTGCGGCCGCCGGCTCCATTCCGTGGGAGACCGCGCTGCTGCTCGTCAAAGAGCGCGGCCGCATCATGGCCCAGGCATCGCACGAGCAGGCGGGCGGGATGATCGCGATCGTCGGCCTGGAAGAGGCGGCCGTCGAGAAGATCCGCGAGCAGGCCTCGGAGAAGGGCAGGCTGTGGGTCGCCAACCGCAACGCCGACGTGCAGTTCGTGCTGTCGGGAGAGGTCGCCGCGGTGCGGGAGGCGGAGACGCTCGCCCTCGCTGCCGGCGCGCGCCGTGCGCTCATCCTGACCATCCCCCTGGCCGCTCACACTCCGCTGATGGAAGCGGCCGCCGCGGCCTTCCGCAAGGTGGTCGACAAGCTGCCGATCAAGGCGCCGTCGTTCCCGATCCTGGCCAACGCGTCAGGCGAGGCGCTGCGTACCGTGGCGGCCTTGCAAGAGGAGCTGCGGCTGCAGATGCTGCGCCAGGTCGACTGGGCGCGCACGATGGTGTCGATGCGGGCTATGAAGGTGAAGACGGTCGTCGAGCTGGGTCCCGGCCGCGTGCTGGCGAGCCTCGCCGCCAAGCACATCCCGGGCGTCGACACCTGGAACGCCGAAGAGCTCTTCATCGACTTCGCGTAAGTGGGAGAGCTCGACGGCAAAACCGCCCTCGTGACCGGTGGAGGCAAGGGCATCGGCAAGGCGATCAGCCAGGCGCTGGCCGGCATGGGCGCGCGCGTGGCGATCAACTACCGCTCGGACCAGGCGACCGCTGAAGAAACCGCCGCCTCGCTGCCCGGCGCGAGCGCGCATAGGGCCGACGTCGGCGACCCCGCTCAGGTCGAGGCGATGGTCAAGGCGATCGGCCGCGTCGACGTCCTCGTCAACAACGCGGGCGCGGTGCGCGACAAGCTCCTGATCCAGATGGCGCCCGCCGACTGGGAGGAGCTGATCCGTACCGACCTCATGTCGGCCTTTGCCACCACGCGAGCCGCCATCATGTCGGGCATGATGCGAGCCCGCTGGGGCCGGATCGTGAACATCTCGTCGATCGTCGGGCTGACCGGCAACGCAGGCCAGTCGAACTACGCAGCGGCCAAAGCCGGTCTCATCGGCTTCACCAAGTCGGTCGCCCGTGAGTACGGATCGCGCAACATCACGTGCAATGCGGTGGCTCCCGGCTACGTGCGGACGGAGCTGACCACCGGATCGCTGACGAACGAGATGGTCGGCGAGCTGGTCAAGATGACGCCCATCAAGCGCGAGGGCACAGCCGAGGACATTGCCGCCGCGGTGGCGTTTCTCTGCTCGGAACGCGCGGGATTCATCACGGGCCAGGTGATCGCCGTGGATGGAGGCCTCTCGCTGTGAGCGCTCTGGCCAAGGCACATCACGACGTGCGCATCGCGGGGAGCAAGCTGCCGGATGTACCGCTGCCCACCAACTGCCCGGGGTGCGGCAACGCGCTCGAGCTCGATGCGATGCGCAAGCACAACTACGTATGCCCCGACTGCGGCCACCACTTCCGTCTCGGCGCCGACGCCTGGATCGCCCTGATGGCCGACCGCGGCTCGTGGAAGGAGCGGTGGGGCGACGTCCGATCGCATGACCTCCTCAACTGGAAGGTGCCGAAGCCGTACGAGGAGGTCGTCGAGCAGCTGCTCGCGGATGGGTTGAACGAGGCGGTGCGGACGGGCACCTGCACCCTGGCGGGCCGGCCCATCTGGCTGGCCGCGTTCGATTTTCGGTTTGTTGGCGGGACGCTGTCGATCGTTGCGGGCGAGCGCCTCGCGCGGGGCATGGAGCAGGCCGCTTCTTCGGGCACCCCGTACGTGCTGGTCTCCGCCTCCGGGGGCGCCCGGATGCAAGAGGGCGTGCTCGCCCTGATGCAGCTGGCCAAGGTCAACGCCGCGCTCGGCCGCATGCATGCCGCGGGCGTGCCGTACTTCTCTGTGCTGACCGATCCGACGTTTGGCGGGACGGCCGCCTCCCTGGCATTGCTGGGCGACGTCAACATCGCCGAGCCTGGGGCCGCGATCGGTTTCACCGGTCCCCGCGTGATCAAGCAGGCGACCTACGCCGACCTGCCGCCTGGTTTTCAGAGCGCCGAGTTCCAGCTCGCGCACGGCCAGGTCGACCTCGTGCTCCCACGCACTGAGCTCCGCCGGCTGCTCGCCCACCTGCTGGAGCTGTATCCATGACGCGCCACGGTCGCAAGCCGGACGAGACGACCCTCACCGTCTGGCAGGTCATCGAGCTTGCGCGCCACGCAGATCGCCCTTACTCGATGGATTACATCAAGCGACTGGCCCCGGACTTCATCGAGCTGCACGGCGACCGGCTCTCGGGCGACGACCCGGCGCTGGTTGGCGGAGTCGGCACGTGGCACGGTCGCACGACTTTGTTTCTCGGCCACCAGAAAGGACGCAGCCTCAAAGAGCGCGTGGCGCGGAACTGGGGAATGATGCATCCCGAGGGCTACCGGAAAGCGATCCGCCTCGCGCACCACGCGGCCAAGTTCGGCTTCCCGATCGTGTCGTTGATCGACACTCCAGGGGCCTACCCGGGGGCGGGCGCTGAGGAACGGGGCATCGCCGCCGCGATCGCTGAGGCGATCATGGAGTGGTTCCGCATCCCGGTGCCCATCGTCGCCGCGGTGATTGGAGAGGGCGGCAGCGGTGGCGCGCTCGGCATGGGTGTCGCCGACCGCGTGATCATGCTCGAGAACTCGATCTATTCGGTCGCGTCACCCGAAGCCGCGGCCTCGATCGTCTGGCGCGACAACGCGCGCAAGGTGGAAGCGGCGGAGCAATTGCAGCTTACCTCGCGCGACCTGCTCGCCATGGGCGTGGTGGAAGAGGTGGTGACGGAGCCGGAGGGAAGCGCAAGCGCCGACTATGACGCCGCCGCGGCCGTGCTCGATGAGGCTTTGCACCGCCACCTCCAGCCGCTCCTGCTGCAGCCCGCGGACCAGCTTCTGCAGCATCGTTACGAGCGATTTCGATACATCGACTCGCTGGTGCACGCCGAACCGCATTTCGGCCCGAAAGTCTGAGAATCGTCGCCCAGCGCGTCAGCGCGGGCTCGGTGACCTGGCACGACGAAGGATCGGAGCACCGTGCAACTATCGGGCCCGGCTACGTGTTGTTGGTAGGTGCGGCATCTGATGACGACGAGTCGAGCGTGCGGCGCCTGGCGGACAAGCTCATCGACCTCCGCGTGTTTGCGGACGCTGAGGGCAGGATGAACCTCAGCCTGGTCGACGTGGGTGGATCCGCCCTGATCGTGTCGCAGTTCACGCTTTTTGCGGACATGAGCCGCGGCCGGCGTCCGAGCCTGTTGAAAGCAGGCGACCCGCAGCGCGCGGAGCAGCTCTACGAGGTCTTCGTCCAGCAGTTTCGCGCCCGCGGAATAGAGACCCAGACGGGGAGTTTTGGAGCTGACATGCGGGTGAGCATCGAAAACGACGGCCCGGTGACGCTGGTGCTCTCCACGGACGAGTGGCCGACCCGTGTCTGATAGGCGTTCGCTGAGGCCGTACTTTGCGATGGCCGCGCTCGCCCTCATCTGGGGAGTGTCCTTCCTTTTGATCAAGGTCGCCGTGCAAGACATGAGCCCGACCGTGCTGCTGCTCCTTCGTTCGGCATCGGGTTTGCTTGGGCTGGCCGTGATCGTGAAGGCGATGGGCCGGCCGCTGATCGGCCCCGGCTGGAGAACCCGCCTCGGCTCATTTGCGTTCATGGCGGTCACCAACGCGATCATTCCCTGGGTCGCGATCGCCTGGGGAGAGGAGCGCATCTCGAGCGGCCTGGCCAGCATCCTGAACTCGACCACGACCCTGTGGACCGCGATCATCATCTACTGGGCGATGCCATCCGAGCGGCCGAGCATCGTCAACTATGTCGGTGTCGTAGTCGGCTTTGCCGGAGTCGTGATCCTGGTCCTGCCCGACCTCAGGACTCACGGGGTGTCGGCCAACGTCCTGGGTACGCTCGCGGTCCTGGTGGCGTCGCTCTCGTACGCCCTGAACGCGATCTATCAACGCACGAGGATGCGAAACGTCAGCGTGTTCGACATCAGCATCGGGCAGCTCGCGGCGGCGACCGTCTTCGCCATCCCGCTGGCCATACCCTCGCTGCCAAGCGTTCATGTCGCCTGGCAGTCGCTGGCTGCGGTGCTTGCGCTCGGCGCCGCCGGCACCGGCGTCGCGTATCTGCTCTATTACTTTGTGATGAACAGCCTGGGCGCGGTGCGTGCCGCCGGGGTCACGTTCCTGGTGCCGATTACCGCGGTCTTCTGGGGAGTGGTCCTCCTGCACGAAACCGTGAACCTGCCGATGGTGATCGGCATGGCCGTCATCCTGGGCGGCGTCCTGCTCGCCAATCTCCGGAGGGGCGAGCGGCGCCAGCCGGAGGTCGACCGCGACACCGCCGCCGCGTGAGCGACTATCTCGAACAACACTTCGCACTCGTTCGCGAGGCGGCCGGCAGGATCCGGCCTCACATCCGGCGCACCCCGAGCCTGACCGCTGACCTGGATCCCGACCTCCGGCTGAAGCCGGAGTGCTTCCAGGTCACCGGCTCGTTCAAGGTCCGCGGCGCCTTCAACGCCATCCTCACTCTGGCTGCAAAAGAACCCAGGCCCGCGGGGGTCATCGCAGTCAGCTCAGGCAACCACGCGCAGGCCGTCGCGCTGGCAGCTTCGACCGTCGGCCTGCCGGCGCTGGTGCTCATCCCAGTAGACGCGAACCCCGCGAAGGTGGCGGCTACGCGCGCGCTCGGCGCAGAGGTTATCCAGGAGGGCATCACCTTCGCCAACCGCGAGCAGCGGCTGGGCGAGGAGATCGCAGCCCGCGGCCTGACGCTGGTCCATCCCTTCGACGACTGGGATGTCATCCACGGCCAGGGGACCGCCGCGATGGAGTTGCTCGAGGACGAGCCGGAGCTGCGGGTGATCGTGGCGCCCGTAGGAGGAGGCGGCCTGCTCTCCGGTACGGCGATCTCGGCCAAGAATCACAACCGGGCGATCAAGGTGATCGGCGTGGAACCTGCCGCGGCCGACGACGCCTATCGAAGCTGGAAGTCGGGAAGCATCCAGAAGCTCGACGCGGCGCCCACGACCCTGGCCGACGGCGTGCGGACCACGGCGATCGGGGCGCGTACGTTTGAGGTCATGTTCGGAAACGGGCTGGTGGACGACATCGTGACCGTGACAGAGGATGAGATCGCCGAGGCTGTTCGGGTCGCGTGGTCGCGCCTGCACATCGCGCTGGAGCCGACCGGTGCCCTGCCCCTGGCCGCGTATCTGTCCGCGAAGCTCCCGCCGGGACGCACCGGGCTGATCCTGAGCGGCGGCAACGCCAACCTCGATACGGTGGCTAAACTGCTGGCTCGATGATCCCGGTCAAAGAAGTGATGACGCGGAACGTGATCACATTCCGCGAAGACACCTCGCTGGACGAGGTCGCGGCGACGCTGCTGGAGAAGCGAATCACTGGCGCGCCGGTCGTGTCGGGCGAAGGGCACGTGGTCGGCATCATCTCCGAGACCGACGTTTTCTCGAAGAAGGGCAAGGTGGCGCGCGACATCATGAGCCAGCGTGTGATCTCCGTCACCGAGGAGACGGGGATCGACGAAGCGGCGCGCCTGCTCATCGGCGAGCGGATCAGGCGGGTCCCGGTGATCCGCGGCGGCAAGATGGTGGGCCTGCTCAGCCGCTCTGACGTCCTCGAGTTCTTCGCCAAGACCCGATGGACGTGCAAGGTATGTGGGTGGTGGGAGCGCAGCCTGGAAAAGCCGGCGCGGTGCTACTCGTGCTCGAGCGCAGACCTTCAGCTGGAGCGCGCTGACCCTGGTCACTGAGCCAATCAAGCTCTCGCTGAAGGCTCAGAGCTTCACCGAGTCGGTCATCCGCGAGATGACGCGGCTGAACCTTCAGCTCCACGGTCCGGACAGGGCCATCAACTTCGCCCAGGGGTTCCCCGACTTCAATACCGACGGCCGCATCCTCGAAGCAGCGGCCAAGGCGCTGCACGACGGCTACAACCAGTACGCCACGACGTGGGGCGCTCCGCAGCTGCGCCAGGCCGTGGCGCGCAAGCAGTCGGCCGCATGGGGTCGCGAGGTCGACGCGGACAGAGAGGTGACGGTTTCGTGCGGCGCGACCGAGGCGATGATCGCCGCCATGCTCGCGGCTGTAGATCCCGGCGATGAGGTCATCGTCTTCGAGCCGTTCTATGAGAATTACGGACCCGACTGCATCATCAGCGGCGCGGTCCCTCGCTACGTGACACTGCAAGCGCCTGACTGGTCATTCGATCCCGATGAGCTTCGCCGCGCGTTCAACGACAAGACACGCGCGATCGTTGTCAACACGCCGCACAACCCGACGGGCAAGGTGTACTCGCAAGGTGAGCTGGAGCTCATCGCCGAGCTTTGCATCGAGCACGACGCGATCGCCATCACTGACGAGATTTACGAGCATCTCGTCTACCGCGGCCGCCACCTCAGCCTCGCCACGCTGCCCGGCATGAGGGAACGGACCATCACCATCAGCGGCGCGAGCAAGACCTATTCGGTGACGGGCTGGCGCATCGGCTGGCTCATCGCGCCGCCTGCGCTGACCACGGGCATTCGCAAAGTGCACGACTTCCTGACCGTCGGGGCGGCTCACCCGCTGCAGATCGCGATCGCGTCGGCCCTCGAGCTCCCCTCTTCCTTTTATGTAGAGCTGCTGGGCGACTACCAGGAGCGGCGTGACGCGATCGTCACAGGGTTGCGCGAATGCGGCTTCGAGGTCGAGCCGCCCGACGGCGCGTACTACGTGATGGCCGGATTCAAATCATTCGGCTTCGATGACGATGTCGCTTTCGCGCGGCACCTGATCGAGAAAGCTGCCGTCGCGACCGTGCCGGCGTCCAGCTTCTACCACGACCGTTCCAAGGGCCGGGGCCGAGTGCGCTTCAGCTTCCCGAAGAAGATCGACACGATTGAGCGTGGGCTTGAAGCCCTGAGGCGTCTGCACATCCACTAGCGGCAGTCGACGGCGTGGCTCTGCCAGCATGTGACAAATCGGCCCCGAGCCGGCGTATATGGGGCGAGGGTATGCAGCGGGCAGCCGGCATGCAGCTTGTAAAGGACGCGAAGGCAGGCGACCAAACGGCCTTCGAATTACTGCTGCGGCCTCTGATCGAACCTGGACACCGATTCGCCTCTGCCATGCTCCACGATCCCCAGGCCGCGGAAGACGCCGTGCAAGAGGCGTCGATCAAGGCGTGGACAAAGCTTCACCAGCTGCGCGAGGGAACGGAGATGCGGCCCTGGTTCTTGGGCATTGTGGCCAACCAGTGTCGGAGCGCACGCCGCCAGCGATGGTGGTCGGTCATCAAGACGGCAGAGCCGGAGCGCGGCACCGAACCACCACCCGAGGACGCCGCCGGCGGCGCCGACCTCCGCAGAGCCATCCGAAATCTGGATCATCGAGACCGTACGGTGCTGATCCTCTACTTCTACCTGGACCTGCCGCTGCAAGAGATCTCCGCCGCAACGGGAAGTTCCCCGGCCGCCGTTCGGGGCCAGCTCTATCGGGCCGTCCACAAACTGCGCCCTGCGCTGGCTGTCGAGGAGGCATAGGTGGAAAACGAGGCCCGAATTCGCCGAGAGATTCAGCAAGCCCTTGATCCGGTGGTGCGGCCTGCGCCGTGGCTCGCCGACAGCATCCGCGAGTCGCTCGGCGGGCTGTCGACGCGGCGTGGTTGGGAGCTGGTGAACTCTCAGTCACTGGGCTGGTCAGCCGCTCGGGCGGCGGTTGCTGTCCTGCTAATTCTCGCGGTCGCAGCCATATTTCTGGTCGGCTCGCGTGCCCTGACACGTCCTCACGAGGTGCCGGCTCAACCGACCGTCGATCCGGCCGTGCAGCACTATCGGGCCGTTGTTGACGAAAACTTCCCGGTGCTGGAACACCAGGTTGTGGCGAGCCTCCCCGCGGCCTGCGGTCAAGTGCGTGCGCCGGCGTGCCGCGAGCAAGTGCTGAAGACAAAGGAGGCCGCTCAGAAATTCCAGGCGGACCTCTCAGGCGTGTCGGTACCACCCCAACTGCAATCCATCGACGCGGATTTGAGGACGGGCCTCGCTGATGTCGTGGCGGGACTCGATGCCATGCTGTTGGATCTCGATCACAACAATTACGACGCCTTCGCGAAGGATGGCGATGCCCTCTTTTCCGTGAAGCTGTATGAGGTCTATCCCGCCGCAGTCGCAGTCGACTGCTGGCCCAAGGCTGCGGTTGAGCCGCTCAATTCGGAAGGCATCTTCAAGCTCGTATGTGGGGAGGCGCCGAGTCCCACCTCGACGCAGAGATACCAACCTGTGGCTTACGCCGACTGGGGTCTGCTCCGCATGTCGATCAACTCGACCGATCAAATCTGTGCGGATCACAGTTCGCTCTGCCGAGCGCGCACGCTCGAGACCAAACGGCTCTCTCAGCAGTTCCTGAACGACATCGGCCCGTTGATCGTGCCACCTCAGCTCGCTCCTTTCGATGGGGAGCTGCGGCAGGGTTTGCATGACTTGATTGCGGCGCTTGACGACCGTGTGGCCGCCATCGACTCAGGGGACACAAATCGCTGGGACGCAGCGAATGTGAGCGTCGATCAAGTCAAGTTCAATGTGATTGCGAAGGCGATCGAAGAGATGGCGTGCTGGCCCAAGGGCGTCCAGATAGGTGACGACAGTAGTTCGTCAGCGTGGCCATGCACGAGCTGAGCTCACGATGCCGCAACGAGGAGGTGAAAGCGCGCCACTCGTCAATCCTTGAAATTGACTCGACGGATCGATAAAGGAGGTAGCCGGCAATGCGTCGCATCGCGGCATCAATGTTCGTTGCTGGTCTCGCGCTAGGTCTGCTAGCCACGCATTTTCTAGGCCACAGCCAACCTGCGTTCGCGGCGGGGACGTGTGGGAACGGTAGCCTGAACGGCAGTTACAGCTATCAGATCTGGGACAAGTTCGTGGACGCGAGTGCCGGCAATCCAGCCATTACCGCCTACATAGTGGAAGGCGGGCTTGTGACATTCGACGGTCGTGGCGGTCTCGCCGCGGTCTCAGAAGGCTCCTTCAACGGGTTCGCTCAATTCGGGCCAGAAAGCAGATCAGGGTCCTACTCGGTGAGGTCGAACTGCATGGGATCGTTCACCGTCAACTACGCTGCGTCACCACCAAGCCAGACCTGTTGCACCAATCACTATGACTTTGTGATTGTCTCGAGTGGTCGGGAGCTGACGATCTTTCAGCGAGATGTCGGCACTGTCTCGGCCGGTAACGCAATAAAGCAGGGTTCCATCGACAGCTGACCCCCCACGGTGTCGCAGGTGGCGGATTCCAGAATAGGAGTGGCAAACATGTCGAAAATTCAGCGACGCACAATCCTCCGGGCGATGGTGGCCGCACTTGTCGGAGCAGCGGCCACGACTGTGACCGGACAAGCATTCACTCCTCCCTCACGCAGCCGTCGGTATCAGAAGTTCGGCGGCCACAACTTCTACCCGATCACCACTTTCAAGAACGGCCAGAGGACCGATTGGACCTACAACGACAACGGCTCGATCTACGCCTCTGGCAATCCCACCCTGTTCAATACGCGAGTTCAATTGCCTGACGGCGCGCTGATCGAGGAGGTCCAATTCAACTACTTTCTCGGCAGCCTTCCTCCAATGTACTTCTCCCTTATCGCGTTCGACAACGCGAATGGATACCAGTCGCCGATCCCCACCGCGCAAGCCGACAGCCCCGATCCGACGCGCATTCAAACCATCAGCCTTGTCGGGCTCCCCGTTCGCGTCGATAACGCGACCTGGAACTACGTCCTCCGATGGGCGCCGGCGGCCGTCGACACGGATCACATGTTGTGGGGCGCCCGTGTCGGTTACCGCATGTCCGAAGAGGACGTGTAGGCACGGCGTCCCGGCTCTATCGGGGTGCAGCCCGGGCGACCGAGGGCAGCCTCGTGGTCAGGAGCGCCGCGACCAGGGAGATTGCCGCTCCGGTCCACAGGACCGTGTTCAGTCCTTCGCGCACCAGCAGCGCTCCCACCACAGCGCCGGCCACAGACGAGAAGTAGATCGGCAGCAAGACAAGGTTGAGCGTGGTGGCGCGTCGCTCCTCCGGGACCGCGGTGGCCAGGAGCGCGAACACCATCGAGATCGCGGTCGCGGTCGCAGCCCCGAGGCAGACCGCGGCGGCCGTAAGCCCGACGAGATTGGGCGCCAGCGCAAGCCCGCCCAGGCTTGCCGCCGCCAGCACGCAGGCAGCCGCCAGGACCGGCCGGAAGCCATAGCGATCGCCGGCCACGCCTGCAAACGGGGAGAGAACCGCTCCCAATAGAGCCGAGGCGCCAAAGACGATGCCGATCTGGCCCGCAGCGCCGGAGGTGCCGCCGATGAGCCTGATCACCAGCAGCGGCAGGAACGGGTTGGCGATCTGCTGCGCAAAGTAGGCCAGGCCGAAAACGCCGAAGACGATCAACGTCACGCGTCCGGTCAGCGCCATCCGCAGCGCACCCAGCGCGAGCCGCACCGCCGACCCGGCTGGCGCGGGCGGGCGTGGGCCTTCGCGGGCGAACGCCAAAAGAACGATGCCGGCCGCGAGGGACAACACGGCGTCGACCGCGAACAGGGTGTGCAGGTTCAGGACGCCGTGGTCGACGAGGAAGCCACCGAAAGAGGGTCCGAGCGCAAAGCCGAGCGAGGGTGAAACGCCAAAAAGAGAGATCGCGAATCCGACCCGACCCGCGGGCGTGACCGCGCGCAGTGCGGTGAGCATGACACCTGTGTTTCCGAGCTGGAAGCCGACCAGGAGCAGACCGAATGCCGCCTGCCACCGGTCCTGCGCTAGCCAGAGCACGCCGAATACCACCATCTCGACAAACGCGCTGCGGGCGATGATCGGGATGCGCCCGTAGCGCTCCGCCCAGACTCCCCAGAACGGGACCAGCGGCAGGCCGAAGAGGAAAAACGCTGCGTTCAGGTACCCCGTCCAGGCCGGCACCTCCGCGGGCGGCACGTGCACGGTCCCGAGGTAAAGGGGCAGGAAGCGGAAGACGTGCGAGACGGTGAAGGCCTCGATCGTCGAAGCGATCCCGAACAGCACGAGCAGCGTGATCCACCCCGATGCCCTTCGCGCAGACGTTGCCGCGGCCGCCGACATGACAGCCGACTATAGAAGGCGAAGGGTTTCGGCCTCAACCTCGATGCGAGAAACCGTACAGAGCTCCGTTAGACCGGACAGCCGATGAGTGATCGTGCCTCAAAGGTCGGGTTGAACGGCGAATCTCGCCGCTCGGCAAGTGCGCTCACCCTCCTGCTCCAGCTGACGGTGGTCGCGCTCGCCTACTGGTTCGCGGCCGGCGTGAGTTTGAAGCTGGCCCTCGTTCACGGTCAGGTGACGCCCATCTGGCCACCGACCGGAATCGCGCTCGTTGCGGTTCTCGTGCTCGGTCTACGGGTTTGGCCGGCGGTGTTCCTGGCGGCCCTGGCGGTCAACCTCCCCATCGGTCCCTCGGTACTCGGCGCCTTCTCCATTGCGGCCGCCAACACGCTCGCGCCATTGGCTGCAGCGGCTCTTCTCAAGCGAGTTGGTTTCCGAATCGAGCTGGACCGCTTGCGAGATGCGGCGGCAGTCATCGTTCTGGGCGCGCTGGTTGCGATGACGATCAGCGCGACCGTTGGGACCTCCGTGCTCGTGCTGTCAAACGCTGTGCCGACCGACAGCTTCTGGTCGACCTGGGCGGTCTGGTGGACAGGCGACGCGATGGGAGTGCTCGTGGTGGCGCCGTTCCTCCTCAGCCTCCTCCCCAATGCGCGATCTCCGGCGCCGACGCTGCGCATGGCTGCGGAGCTGGGGGCACTCCTGGTCGGCATTGGCATCCTGACTTTCGCGCTCTTCGAGAACCGGCTGCGACTCGAATACCTCGTCTTTCCCCTGATCATGCTGGCGGCCTGGCGCTTCCGCCTGCGCGGTGCAGCGCCCGCCGCCCTGATCGCCTCGGGAGTTGCGATTTGGTCGGCTGTGCAGGGAACGGGCCCATTCGCCACCGAGACGTTGGTCCAAAAGATGGTCACCCTGCAGGTGTTCAACGTCTGCGTCGCTGTCACATCACTGGTGCTTGCGGCGTTCGTCGAGGCGCGCGATCGCGCCCAAGAGATGACCCGACTCTACGTGGCTGCTAACGCCGCCAGCCAGACCAAGAGCAGGTTCCTGAACAGTGCAGCCCACGAGCTGCGCACCCCGCTGAGCGTGTTGACAGGTTACCTGTCGCTCCTGTCAGGTGGATCGGTCGGCTCCCCGCCTGAAGCCTGGGAGGCGCCGCTGGGCACCCTCATGGCGAAGACCCGCGAGCTGGAGCGGATCGTCGACGATCTCCTCAATGCTTCTCGGCTCGAGGTTATCGACCAAGACGTCGAGCGTGAGGCGCTCGATCTGCGACGCGTCGTCAATGAAGCGGTTGAGCGGGTTCAGCCACGGGCCGATCTTCTGCGGGCCGAGATCACAGTCAAAATACCCGATGATCCGGTGCCGGTTGAGGCTGACGCGGGCCAGCTGGGTCGCGTCCTCGACGACCTCCTCAACAACGCCCTTACATACACGATTCGCAGGCCGCAGCTCGTGATTGGATTGTCGACTCGGTCTCGGCGCGCGATCGTGCGGGTCGAGGACAACGGAATCGGCATCCCGGAGGGCGAGCGCGAGCGAGTTTTCGATCGGCTTTATAGGATCGCGGATCCGCAAGTCGTCGTCCCGGGCATCGGGCTTGGCCTCTTTATCAGCCGCCACCTTGCAGAAGGCTTTGGCGGCACACTCGTCGTCGAGAGCAGTACGCCTGGCACGGGCACTGTTTTTGCGCTGGCCCTGCCGCTTTCTCGTACAACTTCGGCCGCGCAGCTTCGCGAGGCGGAGGTCAGCTGAGGCACGGAGCATCCCGCGGGGATGCTCCACACAGCTCGCGAACGCCTCGAACGCCGGCTTAGGTTTTCCGGATCAATCGCTATCGCTGTCGCGATCGAACCAGTACGTTCCCGTGATGTGGGTAGTCCTTGGATTCGATGAACCCGGGTTCCGGTGGTGAGCGCAGGCTATGCGGTTCTGGTTCCGGCGACACCGGGGAAAACACTGGTCTTTTGACGGTGGTTGCCGCCATGCTTGGGAACGTGAAGCTTGGTTTGCTGACCGCGGCGTTTCCCAGCCTGTCCCTGGAAGAGGTTGCCGACTGGGCTGCAGCCAACGGCTTTGAAGCCCTGGAGATCGCGAGCTGGCCGGCCGCCGGGGCCGAGCGCAGGCGCTACGCGGGCGTATGTCATGTCGACGTCGACGCGCTGGACGTCCGCGGGGTGCGAAATATCCTCGAGAGCCGCGGGCTGACGATCTCCTCGCTCGCCTATTACCCCAACCCTCTCGATCCCGATCCCGCCGTGCGTGGAAACGCGCAGGCCCATCTCCGCAAGGTCATCGAGGCCGCGGCGCGCCTCGAGGTCAACCTGGTGGGCACCTTCATCGGACGCGACCAGACCAAACCGCCTGAGCCGGCTTTTGCGGAGGTGCTCGAGAACTGGCCGCCCCTGGTCCAATTCGCCGCCGACCACGGCGTGCGCATCGCGATCGAGAACTGTCCGATGATCTTCTCCGCCGACGAGTGGCCCGGCGGTCGCAATCTCGCCTACTCGCCGGCTCTCTGGCGGCGCCTCTTCGAAGCGATGCCCACAGACGCGCTCGGACTGAACCTGGACCCCTCCCACCTCGTCTGGCAGTTCATCGACATCGAGCGCGCCGTTCGCGAGTTCGGCAGCCGCATCTACCACGTACACGCGAAGGACCTCGAGATCGATCGCGATGGTCTCTACCACAACGGCGTCATGTCGCTCGGCATGGGCTGGCAGGTGCCTCGCATGCCGGGTCTGGGTGAGGTGCCGTGGAATCGTTTCATCGCGGGCCTGATCGCGGCAGGCTACGACGGAGTTGTCTCGGTCGAGCATGAGGACCGTGCTTTCGAAGGCGATGTCGAGCTGGTGAAACGGGGATTCCTGCTCGCCCGCAATACGCTGCGCCCGCTGCTGGTCTGACCCGCTTCCCACGAGCGTGAAATGACTTGGAGAGGAACCGGCTTGTTTGACACTGTGTGACGCGCCCTTTACGATCTCTCGCGTCGGGGGCAAACGATTTCCCCCGGCGGTCGCCGTACGGGATTTTCCGAGGCTGTCAGACTCCACCCACCGGGCGGTGACTGCGCTCGGTTTGAAATTGAGAGGAGGTTTGGCGAATGTCGGCAGGTAGATGGCCAAAGGCCATCGGACTGATCCTCGCAGCGGGCCTGCTGGTGGCCGCCTGTGGCGGTTCGAGCAGCTCAAACGGGGGAACCAAGAAGTACGTCGTCGGCATCTCCAACACGCTGACCGGCAACGGCTTCCGTGAAGAGATGATCTGCTCGATCAAGGCCCAGGCGAAGGCCTCGGGAATTGTCTCCAAGGTCATCACCGCGAACCGCACCACCGACCCCAGCGGCCAGATCTCCGACATGCGCAACCTGATCTCGGCCGGCGTCAACGTCATCGTGATCAACCCGTCTGACCGAAGCGCGCTGGACGCGGTCATGAAGGAGGCTTCTGACAAGGGGATCGTCGTGGTTGCGGTCGACCAGGGCGTCACCTCAACGACGGCCTACCAGCTGTACAACAACCAGGTCAAATATGCCCAGCTCGGCGCCGACTGGCTGTTCAAGCAGCTGGGCGGCAAGGGCAACGTCGTCGAGATGCGCGGCATCAACGGCGTGTCCGCCGACGCTGACCGCCACCAGGGCTTCACCGCGACACTCGCCAACTACCCGAACATCAAGGTGGTCAAGGAGACCTTCACCAACTGGTCTCTTGACCCTGCTGCGCAGCAGGTGAAGGACATCCTGAGCTCGGGCCTCAAGGTGGACGGCATCTGGACCTCGGGCATCGACTCGACCGTAGTCGACTCGTACGCGACGGCGAAGAAGCCGTTCGTACCTGTGATCGGCGCTGACAACGATGCATTCCTCGGCCAGCTCATCAACTTGAAGGCGCAAGGACTCGCCGGCGCCGCCGTCACCAATCCCCCGACAGTTGGGGGCGCGGGCCTGGCGGTTGGCCTGGACGTTCTCCAGGGCAAGTCGCATCCGCACGTGATCAACCTCGACCCGGTGATCTGGGACAACGTCAGCAGCGCGGGCCTGACCGAGCTGCAGAATCACTACGACCCCACGCTCAACGCGTACTACAGCGTCTCCTACCAGGTCGCGCCCTACACGACCTACACGAAAGAGCAGCTGATCGCCTGCGCGGACGTTTAATCGCACACACAGACTCGGCAGGGCGTGGAGTGATCCACGCCCTGCACGTTTCTCCAGCCTTCAGTTAAGTTCGCGTCATGAGCGCCCCCGCCGTGCTGCTGGAGACGCGGGGCCTCTCTAAGAACTACGGCGCGGTGGTCGCCCTGCGCTCAGGCGACCTCAGCGTGCAAACGGGTGAGATCCACGCGCTCATGGGCGCGAACGGCGCCGGCAAGAGCACCCTCGTCAAGGTGCTCACGGGCGACGTGACACCCAACGCCGGCGTGATCCTGCTCGACGGGCGCGAGGTGCGGTTTGGATCACCGGCGAGCGCGCGCAAAGCAGGTCTCGCGTCCGTCTACCAGGACGTGAGCCTGGTCCCGCTCCTGACCATCGAGCAAAACCTCAGGCTCACGGGCACGACGATGGAAGCCATCAGACCGTGGCTCGATGAATTGGAGCTCGAAGACGTCGACCTGACCGAGTACGCGCGCGACTTGCCGACGCCCACCCTTCACCTCCTGGACCTCGCTCAGACGCTTGCCTCCCTGCCACGCCTGCTCGTCCTCGACGAGGTCACAGCGACGCTGCCTGCCGATCTCAGCGAGCGTGTTTTCCGCGTGGCACGGCGATGGCGTTCCGAAGGTCGAGCGGTGGTGCTGATCTCGCACCGGATGACCGAGGTGAAGGCGCTGTGCGACCGGGCCACCGTCCTCCGAGACGGCACGACGGTCGGCGTGGTCGACCTCGAGACCAGCGGCCAGGAGGAGATCGTGTCGCTGATGCTGGGGCCGGAGGCGGCGTCGGTGGTCGTTTCCGAGGGAGCCGTGGCCGACAGCGCGCCGGCGCCCGCCGGTGACGCCGGCGCGGCCGTCGAAGTTCGCCGGCTCAGGTCCGGGATCCTTCAAGACGTGTCCTTCACCCTGCGCAGGGGCGAGGTGCTGGGCATCGTGGCACTGGAGGGCCAGGGCCAGTCCGACCTCTTCGAGTGCTTGAGCGGCAACCGGCGTCCGGAGTCAGGGCAGATTCTCGTCCAGGGCAAGCCCCGCCGGTTTCGGCATCCCATTGACGCCATCGGCGCTGGGCTGGTCCTGGTACCCGCCGATCGCGCGCTGGCGTTGTTGCGTCAGCGCTCGGTGCTCGAGAACATCGCGCTGCCGATGGTTAGCCGGCTCGAGCGCTGGGGCCTGATCAACACCCGGGCTGAGGGGCGGCGCGTCAAGTCGGCGATCGACCGGCTGGAGATCGATACACGAGCCGGGTCCCGCGTCATGCAGCTCTCCGGAGGCAACCAGCAGAAGGTGACCATCGCCCGCTGGCTGGCCACGGGCTTCACCACCTTGCTCTGCTTCGATCCCACCCGCGGCATCGACATCCGTACGAAAGACCAGATCTATCGAGTGCTGCGCGAGCTGGCCGCCTCAGGTTCCGCTGTGCTCCTCTTCACCTCCGAGCTGCCCGAGATACAGCTCGCCTGCGACCGCGCGTTGGTGATGTTCGGCGGACGTATCGTGGCCGAGCTGTCGGCGCACGACGCGACAGAGGCCGCTCTGCTGAGGGCTGCGCACGGGCTCGGGCGCGGCGGTGGCGACTCCGCCGAGCAGGCGTCATGAGCGTGGCGCAACCCGCGAACCGACCGCTGGGCGGGCCGAGCTTCCGGCGCCTGCTCCGCCGAAACGCGTGGACCCTTGGCACTTATGTGCTTTTCCTCGCGGTGTTTGGCTTCACGCTCAGCATCCATCCGGACTACGGGCCTTACGAGGTGAGATCGCTCGTGGTGGGTGCGCTCCCGCTCGCCTTTTGCGCGGTGGCGCAAACGTGCGTCGTCCTGGGCGGGGGGATTGACCTGTCGATCGGGGCAATGATGGCGGTGGCCAACGTGGTGGCCGCCCGCTACATGTTCCATCACGATTTCCAGACCGCGGTCCTGGTCGCACTCCTGGTGCTCGTCGGTGGGTCGCTCGCCGGCGGATTGAATGGCCTGATCGCGCTCCGCACGCGGGTGCCTGACATCGTTGTCACGCTGGCCATGTCCTTTGTTTGGGGCGGGGTGGCGCTCCTGATCCTGCCCAAACCCGGCGGAGGAGCTCCTATAGCGTTCATGGAGATCGCGTCCGGCAACCTGTTCACGCCCTGGGTGCCGAACGGTTTGATCCTCCTGGTCGGGGTCGTGGCCCTCGTCTGGGTACCGATCAAGCTGAGCCGCCTCGGCCTGGCGCTTTACGCGGTGGGCAGCGACAGGACAGCCGCGTTCCGCCGAGGGGTAAGGGTCGGGCCGACGCGGGTCTTCTCATACGCGCTTGGAGGATTTTTCGCCGCGTGTGGCGGGCTTGCCCTGATGATGAGCACCGGCATCGGGTCACCGCTGGCCGGCACGATCTACACCCTCAGCGGCGTTTCTGCGATCGTGCTCGGCGGCGTCAGCCTGGCGGGCGGGCGAGGCGGCGTGATGGGCCCGATCGTCGCTGCTTTCGTGCTGACGCTCGTGCCCGCCGACCTCATCCTGTCCGGCACCGATCCCAACCTGGGCCAGGTCATCCAGGGTTGCCTGATCGTGCTGGTCGTCATGGCGGGCGGCCTGGCGCCGCTGCTCCGCAATCGCGTGACACGCAAGACAGATGAAACGACCTTGAGCGCCGCAGCTTGAGCACTCCCGCGACAGGCATGCGCACCGGACGGTGGGACGTGCTCCAGGCCCAGCTGCGCGAGCGCCCATCCCTGGTCCTTGTCGCCGTCCTGTTGTTCCTGGTCCTCTTGATCGGGGTCGCGCGTCCGGGGACGATTGGCGGCACCTGGGTGGCCAACACCATCCTCTTCGCCGCCCCGCTGGGGATCGTGGCTGCGGGTCAGACCCTGGTGATGCTCACTGCCGGCATCGATCTCTCGGTCGCTGCCGTGATGACGGCTGCCGCTTACGTCGCCGCCAGCCAGTCCTACTTCGGCTCCATCCGCGCGGTGCTCCTTGCCCTCGCGGTAGGTCTTGTCGTCGGCGTGCTCAACGGGCTCGGGGTGGCGGTCTTCCGGGTCCAGCCGCTGATCATGACCCTCGGCACGGGGCTCGTGATCGCCGGTTCGCTCCTGGTGTACAGCCTCAACGTCAGCCATCAGGGACCACCCGCGGTGCCCGACATAGTCCGGTTCGTGGGGTCCGGCAAGCTGCTGGGGATCATTCCGGTGAGCGCCTTCCTGTGGGGAGCGATCGCGGTGATCGTGATCGTCGGCCTTCGCCAGACCGGCTACGGGAGGTTGATCTACGCCGTCGGTGACAACCCCGTGGCCTGCAGGCTGGCGGGCGTTCGAGCGTGGCTTGTCCTGCTCGTGACCTACATCATCTGTGGCTTCCTGAGTGGGGTGGCCGGCCTGGTGCTGGTGGGCGCCATCAACGCAGCCGACCTCTCGCTCGGCGACGTCTACCTGCTGCCGTCGGTCGCCGCCGTCGTCATCGGCGGGACCTCGATCTACGGCGGCAATGGCGGCTACACAGGCTCGTTGGTGGGCGCTCTCATCCTGACGGTCCTCAGCAGCCTGTTCACGCTGCTCGACGCGCCTGACCCGCTCAAGCAGATCCTCTACGGGGCGATCGTCGTGCTGCTGGCTGCGGTGTACGTGCGCACGGCCGGCGATACGCGCTAACCGAGCTGACGCTTCTCGATCAGGCGGTACGCATCGGTCCAGGGACGGACGCGCTCGAAGGCGGCGCTCGCGGCCAGCACGTCGACGTCCGCTCCACGCCGTCCGATGATCTGCATGCCGACCGGCAAACCGCCGACCAGCCCGGCCGGAATCGAGGCCGAGGGGTGCCCCGAGAAGTTCGTGAAGTAAGTGAGGCACCAGCCGATCAAGGGGTCGACCTCCTCGCCGTTGATGTGGGTCGGTCCCAGTGTGTTGCCGTCGGCGGCGTTCTTCACCGGCATGCAGGCGAGCGTGGGCGTGACGAGCAGGTCGTGCTTCTGCAGGACGCCCTCGATCGCGTCATAGATCTCCGTGCGGATCACCTGGTCGTTCCAAATGTCCATCGCCGAGAGGCCGTACCCGATCTCGATCCAGCGCCGGTACTCGGGGGGCAGGTCTTCGGGATGGTCGCGCATCAGGTCCACGCCGCCGGCCTTGAGCCCCTCGAGGCCCGCGACGTTCAACGGCATGATGAGCCGCGTCCATACGTCGCTCAGCTCACGCTGAGAGCGCTTGATGCCGACTTTGGTCTCGTGGACTGTGGCTCCCGCCTCGGTAAATCCGCGCACGGCCTCGGCCACCGCGCCCGCGACGCTCGATTCCACTGGGAAGACGTCGAAGTCCGGGCTGTAAGCGATCCGCCAGCCGTTGATGGGACGGGCGAGAGCCGCCACGAAGTCGGGTGTTTCGAGCAAGGAGAAGGGGTCGCGTGAGTCGGGGCCGGCCATCACTTGAAGCGCCAGGGCCGCATCCTCGACGGTACGGCTCAGGGTTCCCTCGAAAAGGAACGGCGTGTCGCTCGCGAAAGCGTTCGGCCGTCCGGTGAACGGGACCCGCCCGTACGACGCCTTGTATCCGTAGACGTTGCACCACGCGGCCGGGATCCGGATCGAACCACCGCCGTCAGTGCCTTCAGAGATGGGCACCAGGCCGTCCGCCACCGCCGCCGCGCTTCCTCCAGACGAGCCGCCGGGGTTGCGGGTGAGGTCGAACGGGTTGTGAGTCGGCCCGAAGAGGTAGTTGTCGGTGATGCCGCGCAGCCCCATGACGGGAGCGTTGGTTTTCCCCACCAGGATGGCGCCGGCGCCCTCCATCCGCTCCGAGTAGGTGCAGTACGCGTCGATGACCTGGTCGCGGAGCGCTGGGATTCCTCCGAAGGTCGCCGGCCATCCCGGCTTGAAGTCGAACAGGTCCTTCATGCCAATCGGCACGCCGTGCAGCCGGCCGAGGTCCGCACCGGGCTTGAGCGCGGCCTCGGCCGCGCGCGCTCTTTCCATCGCCTGCTCGAAATCGAGGTGGACGAACGCATTGAGACTGGGATTGCGTCGTTTGATGCGCTCGATGGTCGAGGTCATCAGCTCCACGGGGGAGAGGGCCCCGCCGCGAATGCGCCGCGCCAGCTCGGCGCCGGACGTCCAGGCTGTCTCTTCGCTCACCGCCATCCCACTAATCTAATTGCGGCGTGACTGCATCTGTGCGAGGGGAGCTGGGCGCCGCCGTCGTCGGTACGGGATTCATTGGCCTGGTCCACGTGGACGCGCTGCGCCGGCTCGGCATCCAGGTCCACGGCGTCGTTGGTTCCAGCAGCGAGCGTGGCGCCGAAAGATCGCGTGCAGCGGGCCTCCCACCCGCCTACGAGTCGATGGAGGCGATGCTCGCCGACGATCGCGTCGACGTGGTCCACATCACCTCGCCGAACCACCTTCATCACGCGCATGCGAAGGCCGCGCTCGAAGCCGGCAAGCATGTGGTCTGCGAGAAGCCGCTGGCCATGACGTCGGCCGAGTCTGCCGACCTGGTGCGGCTTGCCGAAGCCAGTGGCCTCGTCCATGCCGTCAACTTCAACATCCGCTTCTATCCCTTGTGCCAACACCTGCACCAGCACGTTCGCGAGGGCGGGTTGGGCGAGGTGAGGCTCGTCACCGGGCACTACCTCCAGGACTGGCTGTTCCTCGACACAGACTGGAACTGGCGGCTCGACCCTGCCCTGGGCGGCACGCTTCGGGCGGTCAGCGACATCGGCTCGCACTGGTTGGACCTGACCTCGTTCCTGACCGGGTCTCGAGTTGCATCGGTCACCGCCGACCTCGAGACGTTCATCAAGGAGCGCCACCAGCCGACCGGGCCGGTCGAGACGTTCGCCACCGGAAAGCCGAAGCAATCGGTGACCCGCCAGGTCAAGACCGAGGACTGCGCCACCATCCTGGTCCGCTACGAGAACGGAGCGCTTGGGACGTTTGCCGTCTCCCAGATCAGCGCCGGTCGAAAGAACTCGCTCCGGGTCGAGATCGACGGCTCGCGCGGCGCTGCAGCCTGGGCCTCTGAAGCACCCGATGAGCTCTGGCTGGGACACCGGGAGCAGCCGAACGAGGTGCTGTATCGAGACCCGTCGCTCATGAACCAGGCGGGTAAGGATGCGTCGTACCTGCCCGGCGGCCACATCCAGGGCTTCGCCGACACCTTCAGGGGGCTTTACAACGCGGTGTACCAGGCAGTGCTGGAAGGCAGGCCTGCATCGGACAGGTACCCGACGTTCGCGGATGGACACGACGAGATGCTCGTTTGCGAAGCGGTGGAACGCAGCGCCCGCCAGGGCATGCGGGTTGATGTCGAGCGCCAAACAGCGGGATAACCAGGAGGAACCATGACAGCAATCTTCGACCGCCTCACGTATGAGGACGTGGCCAAGACCATCGACCATTCACTGCTGCGACCTGAGCTGGATGACGAGTTCATACAGGACGGATGCGAGCTCGCCGCCAGGTACAAAGTGGCCTCGGTGTGTGTGCGACCAGCTGACGTGCCTCGAGCGGCGGACCTGCTGGCCGGCACCGAAGTCGCCATCGGCACGGTGATCGGCTTTCCGCATGGAGGCACGACGACGGAGGTGAAGCTGTTCGAGGCCGAGCAAGCCATGCGCGCAGGGGCCACCGAGCTCGACATGGTCATCAACATCGGAGCATTGCGATCGGGTCGCGACTCATATGTCAGAGACGAGATCGCGGCCATCGTCGCGACGGCGCACAGAGGCGGTGCGATCGTCAAGGTGATCCTGGAAAACGCGTACCTCGACGACGACCAGAAGGTACGAGGCTGCCGGCTGGCCGAGGCGGCCGGGGCCGACTTTGTCAAGACGTCCACCGGCTTTGCCCCCACGGGCGCGACCCACGAGGATCTCGCCCTCATGCGGCGATCGGTGTCGGCGCACGTCGGTGTCAAAGCCGCTGGCGGCGTGCGCACGCTGGATGGGTTGATCGCTGTCATGGAGCTGGGCGTGACTCGGATCGGCGCCACGCAGACCGCTGCGATCCTGGACGAGTTTCGCGTTCGTAAGGCAGCTTCCGCCCAGGCGCTGACCACGTAGAGATGGCATCGGAGCTCGATCGTTTTTCCCTGGCCGGGCGCGTGGCGCTGGTGCCGGGAGGCTCTGGAGGAATCGGACGTCGCGTCTGTGTCGCGTTCGCCCGTCTCGGCGCGAAAGTCGCGCTGGTCAGCCGGTCCGCCGATCACGTGCGGGAAGCGCGCGAGGCAATCAGGAAAGAGGCAGGGGGCGAGCCCGACGTCCTGGCGGTGAGCGGTGACGTGACGCGTCCGGAAGACGCCCGGGCCGCGGTCGAGCAGACGGTCAAGGAGTTCGGCTCGCTCGACATCCTGGTCAATGCGGTCGGGGGTGGCGCGGGCGGAGCGCTGTATCCGGCCGAGGACTATCCGCCGAGCGAGTGGGACCGCATCGTCGACCTCAACTTGAAGTCGGCGCTGTTTCCGTCGCAGGCCGCTGCGAGGGCCATGATCGCCTCGGGCCGCGGAGGCCGGATTCTCAACATCTCGTCGGTGCGCGGACAGCTGGGCATCAACGCCGGCTTCTCCGCTTACGTCGCCGCCAAAGGCGCGCTCAACGCTTTGACCCGGCAGCACGCGGTGGAGTGGGCGAAGCATGGAATCACGGTGAACGCCATCTCTCCGACGTTCGTGCGCACGCCGCAGGTGGAGACCCTGCTCGCCGACGAGGCGTTCCGCCTCAACCTCATCAAGCGGATCCCGTTGGGTCGAATCGCCGAAGTCGACGACCTCATCGGGGCGGTCATGTTCTTCTGCTCGGAGGCCGGATCGTTCGTCACCGGCCAGGTCCTGACCATGGACGGGGGATTGACGGCGACCCAATAGAATCGTTGATGCTGTCGACGGCGGTTGGTCCAGCGGGGAGGAGGCGGTTCATCTCATGAGCGGTGCGGTGCTCGGACAGTTCCTGGGCGACGAAAGCTTTCCGATCGCGTGGGACTCCGACGCCGAGAGCGAGCTCCTGTGGATCTATGACGACCTCCACATCCCCCAGCCGGTGTCGCCGATGTTCTTCGACATCGGCGGCTGGTGGCTCACCTGTGACCACATGTTCAGGCGCTTCGCCACCCCGTTCGCGGCGGACTGGATCGCCAAGAAGATCAACGGTTACGTCTACACCGCGGCGATCGACGCGGACACGGCCATCGTGGTCGACTCGACCGAGTACGGCGCTCGATATGCGGCGCGGGTGCCGCGGGACCCGAGCTATGCGGCCAAGATGGGCCCGTACCTCGGCGCCGTCCTACCCGTGTACGCAACCAACTTCCTGACCTGGTGGCGCGAACGGTTCAAACCTGAGATCGAGGCCAATTTCGCGCGCCTCGACGGTTATGACTACGGCGGCCGCAGCCTGCCGGAGCTCGCGCTGCAGCTCGAGGATGCGATCGACGTCCACGACCGGCACTGGAAGATCCACTGGATGATCAACTTCTCGCAGTTCAGCGCCACGATGGCGCTGCGAGGGACGATCGAGGCCGTCAAGGGGTCGGTCGACGAGGAGCTGTTCGGGCGCCTGCAAAGCTCCGTCGAGGACCGCAACTGGGATTCGATCGAAGCGCTGTGGCAGATGAAGGAAGAGGTCAAGGTCGACCCGGTTTTGCGCGAGGCGTTCAAGGGTGAGACGGCAGCCGACGTGCGCTCGAAGCTGAAAGCCACAGATGCCGGCGCCCGGTTTCTCGTCAGCCGTCTTGATCCCTACCGGCAGGAGTTCGGCTACAAGTCGATCTGGAGCCACGAGTTCGTCTTCCCGCTCTGGAAGGAGAATCCTGGCCCGATCATCGAGGCGATTCGCGGCTACCTGGAGTCGGACTACGACTATTCGAAGTCGATCTCTGCGGTGAAGAAGGACCTCGCCTCCGCCAAGACGGAGCTTATGGACGGCGTGAACGGCGACGCGAAGGCGCAGCTGCGGAGCGCGCTCGAGCTTTCGACCAACATGTCGCCGCTCACGCCCGACCACCACTTCTACATCGACCAGGGCACCAACGCCCGGCTGCGCATGGTGCTGGTCGGGATCGGCGACCGCCTCGTCGACGAGGGCGTCGTCGACGACCGCGAGGACACCATCTTTCTGCTGTACAACGAGCTGCGCCGGCTGCTCGGCAACCCGAAGGCGTTCGACGCCAAGGCTCTCGTCTCAGCGCGGCGCGACGAGCGTGAGCAAGCGTTCGAGATCCGGCCCCCCGCCTGGCTCGGAACGGCGACGCAGGCCGGCCTCGACTTCCCTTATCTCGGGCTGTGGGGATTCCCGGAAAAGTTCACGCGCCCCGCACCGACAGCGACCTCCGAGCTGCGAGGTCTGCCTGCCTCTCCGGGCGTGGTGGAAGGCCTCGCGCGCCACGTCCGAACGCTCGAGGAGTTCGACCAGGTGCGCGTGGGCGAGATCCTGGTCTGCCAGATGACCAACCCCGCGTGGGTCGTTCTGTTCACGAAGATCGCGGGCCTCGTCACGGATGCGGGCGGCGCGGCCTCGCACCCCGCGGTCGTGTCGCGCGAGTTCGGCATCCCGGCCGTGGTTGGAACGTCGGTCGCCACCCAGCGGATCAAGACCGGCGATCGAGTCCGCGTCAACGGATCGACCGGCGTGGTCGAGGTCCTGAAGTGACCCGGCTGATCGACCTGTCGATGCCCGTTCACCGCGACATGCTCACGTTCCCCCGCGTTCCACCGCCGACGCTGCTGCTGTATGAGAGCTGGACCGAGTTCGCCGAACGGATCGGCGCCGCGCAGTACGGGGTGAAATCCCTGACGGCCAGCTACCTCGTCATCACCAACGACCACGTGGGAACGCACCTCGACGCGGTGCACCACATCGTGCCCAGCGCCGGCGGCCCGGAGACGATCCCGCTCGACTACTGCTACTCCGACTGCGTGGTGCTCGACTTCACCGACAAGCCGAAGGGCTACGGCATCACGGCCGCCGACATCGACGCTGCCGCCGACAGGATCGGATACACGATCAAGGAAAAGGACATCGTCCTGATCCACACGGGCGCCGGGGCCTACAACACCGAAGAGCGGTACCGCACAGACTTTCCCGGCATGACGCGCGAGTCGACGCTGCACCTGATCCACAAGGGTGTGCGGCTGATGGGTTGCGACGCGATCACGTTCGACCCACCGGTTTGGGCGATGTTCGAGCGCAAGCAGTTCTGGGAGGCCCATCGCGTGATGAACGAGGAGCCGTACTGGCACCTCGAGAACCTGATGAACCTGGACCAGATCGGGCGCAGCCACGGGTTCAAGCTGGCGGTCTTTCCGATCAAGTGGGTCAACACGACCGCAGCGCCTGTGAGGGCGGTCGCCATCCTCGAGGACTGAGCGCGTTGTCGTCGTCACCGGTCCTCGGGTTCGACGATCCCGAGTGCGAAAACCCAGACGAGGCGGGCGGCAAAGGCGCCGGCCTCGCGAGGATGGCGAGGCTGGGCCTGCCCGTTCCACCAGGTTTCGTCATCCGAGCGTCCGTGCTGGCCGGCCTGCTGGATGCATCCGGCGCGCGCGAGCGCGTGCTTTCGCATCTGGCCGGAGCCGCCGACGGGGCGGCCGAAAGCGCGCGTGCCGTGCAGCCTCTGGTCCAGGAGCTGCGGCTGCCAGTTGATTTCTCCACGGCTGTCTTCGGTGCTTTCGACCGCTTGAGCGCCCCCGCCGGCGTCGCCGTTCGTTCGAGTGCCTCAGCCGAAGACTCAGAGGCGGCAAGCTTTGCCGGGCAGCAGGAGACGTTCCTGAACGTCAGGGGAAAGGAAGAGGTCCTGACGCGAATCAAAGATTGCTGGGCCTCCTTTTTTTCCGAGCGAGCCCTCTTCTACCGTTCGCGCAAGGGAAACCTGTCGGACCTCGGGATGGCTGTCGTCGTGCAGCGCCAGCTTGCTCCCGACCGCTCCGGAGTCATGTTCACCATCGACCCGGTGCGCCGCAGGCGCGACCAGATGATGATCGAGGCGGTGTGGGGCCTCGGCGAGGCAGTCGTCTCAGGCGGCGCCACACCGGATCACTACGTGGTGAGCCGCGAAGGCGTGGTCAAGCAGGCCCGGGTCTCCGTCCAGGAGATGGCGGTGCGAGCAGACGCATCCGGCGGTGTGAGGCAGTACGCGCTCACTGCGGAGGAGGGCGGTGCCCGGGTCCTGAAAGATGCCGAGCTTGCCGCGCTCGCCAAGGTGGGCAGGGAGCTGGAAGCGCATTTCGGCCACCCGCTAGACGTCGAGTGGGCCTACCAAGGCGGCCAGCTCTACCTGCTCCAGTCGCGACCGGTGACCGCGTGATCGAAGCGGTCAGGACCTGGGTCCGAGAGCGCTCCCTGCAGGCGCCGCACCTCGAGCAGACCCTGGCCTGGACGCTGGAGCTCGAGCCCGCCGCCTCCGAGGAGGTCCAGATCGCGGCTCTCAGCCACGACATGGAGCGGGCGTTTCCCGAGGGGAGTCCGAAATGGGAGGCCGCCCGCGGCTGGAAGGATCCGCTCTACGACATCGCCCACACCGAGCGATCCGCGCGAATCGTCGGCGACTTTCTGAGAGACCAGGGCCTCCCCGAGCACAGAGTCAGGGAGGTGGTCCGGCTCATCCTCGCCCACGAGACGGGTGGATGGCACGACGCCGACGTCGTGCAGGCGGCCGACTCGCTCAGCTTCCTGGAGACGATGGCGCGACCCGTGGCCAGGTGGGTGTCCGAGGGTCGTGCCTCCGCCGAGCAGGCGAGGGCGCGGATCGACCACGCGGTCCAGCGGATCCACCACCCAAAAGCCAGGGAAATGGCGGATGCGATGCTGCCTCAAGCAATGCGAGATTTCGAGGAGGAGCTGGCCGGTGGAGGAGCCTGAGTGGCACTCACCCGCAGCGATTGAGGAGGCGGTCGCGCTCAAGGCCCGCCTTGGAGATGCGGCGGCCGTGGTCGCCGGCGGCACTTTCACCGGAATCCTGGTCGCGAACGGCCTGATCCGTCCGACTGCCTTCATTCACCTGGGCCGCGTGCCTGGGCTCGACCGGATCGAGATCGGCGACGAGCTGCGCCTCGGTGCGATGGTCACCCACCGGCGGGTGGAGCGGTCGAGTGAGATCCGACAGTCTCCATGGGGGTGCGTCGCCGAATGCTTTGCACAGGTCGCCAGTCCCCGGATTCGCAACCAGGCCACGGTCGGCGGCGTGCTGTGCGACGCCGACTACGCGAGCGACCCCCCAACGTTGCTCGTGGCGCTCGGCGCGCGCGTCCGCCTGCGAAGCCCGTCCGGCGAGAGGGAGGTCCTGGTCGCGGATTTCATCAAGGACCATTACGAGACGGCTCTTCGCGCCGACGAGCTGCTGCTCGAGGTGGTCGTGCCGCGGCCTCCGCTTCGGGTGACCTATCTCAAGTTCAAGTCGCGCTCGAGCGAAGACCGCCCGTGCGTGGGGGTCGCGGTCGCGGCGGACATGGACCGCGAAGGTCGTTGCGGCAGCCTCCGGGTCGTCGTCGGAGCGGTTTCTGGCCGGCCGCAGGAATTCCCGGACGTGTGCGCGATTGCGTTGGGTCATCGGATCACGCTCGATGTCGCGACCGAGATCGGGCGGCGATATTCGGAGCTGGCCTCCACCCTCTCAGACGTGCGAGGTTCGGCTGCTTATCGCAGCCGCCTGATCGCCGTCCTGGTGCGACGTTCTCTGGAACCCCTGGCAGCATGACGCTAGATCCCCGCATCACCGGTCGCATCGAGTACGGCCAGGACCAGCGCATGGACGGCATGCTTCACGCGCGCATCCTTCGCTCGCCTCACGCGCACGCGAATGTGCTGTCGATCAACACCTCGGGCGTGCCGAGTGGCGTGGTGACGCTGACGCGCGACGACGTCGCCGACCTCGAACCGCTTTATGGACCGATGGTCAAGGACCAGCCGATCGTCGCACGCGACCGGGTGCTGCACGTGGGAGACGCGGTCGCGGCAGTGGCGGCGCGCACGCTTCGCGAGGCGGAAGAAGCGCTCGAGCTGATCGAGGTCGAATACGCGGAGTTGCCTGGCGTTTTCGATCCGGTCGAGGCGGCGGACGGCGCGGCCCCGCGTCTGCACGAAGGGATTGAGTTTCCGGCCGACCTTCGCCCGGACGGGCACAACGTCTGCCATCGGTTTCGTTTGAAATCCGGCCTGGGTAACGACGGGTTTGCCGCCGCCGACGTGGTGATCCAGGACAGCTTTGCGATCGCCGGCGCCGCGCACGTCCCGATGGAGCCACACGCCACGCTCGCCTACTGGGAGGGGGGCCGTCTGCACCTGATCACCGGGACGCAGACGCCTTTCAACGTCAGGCGAGACATGGCGGCTCTCTTCCGGATTCCGGAGGAGATGATCCGCGTGGTCGTGGCGCCGATGGGCGGGTCGTTCGGCGCCAAGACGTTCATGCGCCTGGAGCCCATAACAGCCGCCCTGGCCCGCAAGGCGCGGCGGCCGGTGCGCGCCGTCCTGAGCCGCGCGGAGGAGTTCATCACCGTCAACCGCCACCCCGCGCAGTTTCGGATGCGGCTTGGCGCGAATCGGGACGGAACGTTCGTCGCCAAGAGCGTGGACGCATGGTGGGACACGGGCGCTTACGCGGACTGCGGTCCAAGCGTGTGCACGAAGGGTGGCTACGCGGCGGTCGGGCCGTACCGGATTCCCCACGTCACCGTCGATTCGCGGTGCGTGTACACGAACATGCCTCCGGCGGGAGCCTTCCGCGGCTACGCGGCGACCCAGGGCGTCTGGGCTTCAGAGCGCATGACCGACCTCATGGCGGAGCGCCTCGGGATCGATCCTCTTGAGCTGCGTCTGCGCAATTTGCTGCGAGAGGGAGACCGCTTTGCCACGGGTGAGGTGATGCACGACGTCCGGTTCGCCGAGTGCCTGCGCAGCGCCGCCGACGCCGTCGAGTGGGGCGAAGGCCGGAAGAACAAGGGGCTCGCCGTGATGCTCAAAGGAATGCAGACCCCGAGCCGGACCGGCGTGGCTCTCGAGATCGATGCCGGCGGTCACGTCGTGCTGCGGTCCGCCACCACAGACATGGGCCAGCGCCCGGGGACCGCCCAGCGCAACCTCGCATCCCGAGCCCTGGGGCTGTCGCCGGAGCTGATCACGGTCGGCCCCAACGACACCGACCTCGTGCCGTTCGACACCCGCACGACCTCGTCTCGGTCCACGTTCATGATGTCGAACGCGATCCGCGAAGCGGCGCACGACCTGCGTCAGAAGATCGCCGAGCGCTTCGAGGTGGCGCCAGAGGACCTGGTCTTGAGCGATGAGGGAGTCGGCGTGGCCGGCTCACCGGACCTGATCCGTCCGTTCGCCGACCTGGCGGGATTGCGGGGCGACGGCACGTTTGTCACCCCAGGCGGTCTCGACCCTGACACCGGGCAGGGCATCGCCTCGTCCCACTGGCACCAGGCGGCGGCGTCCGCGGAGGTGAGTGTCGACCCTCAGACCGGGGTCACGACGATCACGCGCCTGCACACCGCGGTCTACGCGGGCAATGTCGTCGACCGCGCGGGCGCGGAGCTCCAGAACGAGGGCTCGACCATCTTCGGGATCGGCACCGCCCTGTTTGAGGGCATCGTCTTCGAGGGTGGGCAGGTGACCAACGGCAACCTGTCCGACTACGAGATCCCTTCGATGCTCGACGTCCCCGAGTTCACATACGACCTGCTCGAGGGTGGGGAGCACAGCCACGGGCTCGGAGAGATGGCGGTGCCGGTGGTGCCGGCGGCAATCGGCAACGCGGTCGCTGCGGCCGGGCATCCGGTCCGCAACCTGCCGATGAGCGCTGAGTCGGTGCTGGGCGCGCAATGAAGATTGCGGTTCGTGTCAACCTGCATTCAGTCGAGCTCGAGGCGCGCGCCTATGAGACGTTGCTCACGGCACTGCGCGGGGCAGGTTTCCGATCAGTCCGGCTCACCTGCGGCATCGGTGTTTGCGGCGCGTGCACGGTGCTGATCGACGGCGAGCCGATCTCCAGCTGTCTTGTGCTCGCGCCCGCAGCATCCGGCGCCGATATCACGACCACCGAGAGCCTCCCCGACGATGACCCGGTCGGGGTGGCATTCCAGGAGGTCAGCGCATTTCAGTGCGGCTACTGCACGCCGGGTTTCGTTCTCACAACGCGGGCCCTCCTGTCGGAGAATCCCAACCCCAGCGATGACGAGATCCGTCATGCGCTGGCCGGGAACCTATGCCGTTGCGGGAGCTACACGAAGATCGCGGAGGCGGTTCGCCTCGCCGCGGAATCGATGCGAGGCTAGGGAGATGCATTTCCCCTCTCCCCTTCGGGGAGAGGGCTAGGGTGAGGGATTTCCCCTCTCCCCTTCGGGGAGAGGGCTAGGGAGAGGGGCTTAAGCCCGCAACAGCCGTAAACACCCTCTCCGGTGTGAGCGGGATCTCGGTCAAGGTCGCATTGATGCCACGCTTTCGCAGCGCATCCTCGACCGCGGCGGCGATCGCGGCCGGCACAGGAATCGTGGCGCTCTCGCCGACCCCCTTGAAACCCTCCGGATTGTTGAAGTTCTCGGATTCGACCATCACCAGCTGCGGCACGACGTCTACCTCAGGCGCCCCCGGAATCAGGTAGTCGAGAAAGCTCGAGCTGACAAAGCTCCCGTCCGGTGTGTAAATCGCCTCTTCAAAAAGCGCGTAACCCAGGCCGTGGGCAAATCCTCCCAGCAGCTGTCCCTCCACCAGCAGTGGGTTGATCGACCGGCCCGAGTCGTGGCCGATCACGTAGCGCACGATCCGAACCTCACCCGTTTCAGGGTCGACCTCGACGACGGCCGCGTGACACGCGCTCGCATAGGCCGGCGGCGCCTTGAAGGTTTCGGAAACTACCAGCGGACCCTCACGAAGGATTTCGTGCAGCGCCACCGAGCGGCCGGCCGATCCGCGCACATGGACACGGTCCGGTGTGAGCACGAGGTCGGCTGGGTCGGCCTCGAGACGCTCGGCGCTCATCTCGAGCAGGCGGCGCCGCGCCGCGGCGGCCGCCAGCGCGGAAGCGTTGCCCACCTCGAATGCAGACCGGCTCGCCGCTGTTATGCCGGAAAACGAAACCAGGTCGGTGTCGCCGGTAAAGACATGAACCCTGTCCAGCGGCCACTCGAGACGCGTCGCGATCACCTGCGCGAACGTGGTGTCGTGTCCCTGGCCGCCGGGGCTCGACCCCAGGCTTGCGTGAACTGAGCCATCCGGGAGCACGGTGACGCGCGCTTCTTCGCCGGCGCCAATCCCGGTGCGCTCGACCGACATCACGACCCCGACCCCGACGGACGCGTCGCTTCGAAGTCCGTCGTAATCAACCGCCGCGGTGACGCCGTCGATCAGCGCCGTGTAGTCGCCGCCGTCGTAGACCACGCCGGGCAATCCGGTTTCGTACGGCATCTCATCCGCGCGGATCACGTTTCGCCGGCGCAGCTCGACCGGGTCTAGGGCGAGCTTCGAGGCCAGCTGGTCCATCGTCCTCTCGATCGCGAAGTTGCCGACCTCACGGCCTCCTCCGCGGATGAAGCCGGTCGGCGCGGCGTTCGTGTAGACGAGCTCGACGTCGGCCCGGAATGCAGGCACGCGGTACGCGCTGAGCATGTGATTCGTGATGGTCGCCGTGAGCGGAGTGCCTGGCCCTGCATACGCGCCGAGGTCGTGAAACAGGTGGACTTTGAGCCCGAGCAAACGGCCCGTCTTGTCAACCGCGGCCTCGAGGTCGATCACGTCTCCATGCGCCTGCATGGAGGAGGCCGTGTCCTCGCTCCGACCGGCGACCCACTGCACGGGACGCTTCAGCCGCCTGGCCAGGGCGGCGACCAGCACCTCCTCGGGATACGAGGCGCCCTTCGGCCCGAATCCACCACCGACGTTCTCCGCTCGCACCCGGACCTGCTTTTTGTCCACGCCGAGCATGGCGGCCACCCGATCTCGAACTCCGTACACCCACTGCGTGGAGGTCCACATCTCCCACGCGTCCAGCGCCTCGTCCCACACCGCGCAGCAGGCGCGGGGCTCGAGATAGCCGCCGCTGACGCGCGCCAGGCGAAAGCGATTTCGCTCGACGTGAGCCGCGACGGCGAACGCAGCATCGACATCGCCGAAGCCTCGCGTGAGGCTTCCGGCTATGGAACCGCCCAGTTGCAAAGCCATCATCACATCGCCCGCGGCTTCAAGCGGTTCAACGTCGATCTCGACCATCGACGCCGCATCAGCGGCCAGGTACGGATCGGCTGACAGCACGACGGCCACCGGCTCGCCCACGTAGCGGACGCGGTCCTTCGCCAGGACTGGACGGCCCACGAGATGCACATCCGGAATTTCCGCGTCCACCATCACGCCGTGGATCTCGGGCAGGTCAGCCGCTGCAAACGCGGCGACGATCCCAGGCATCGTGCGCGCCGCATCCAGGTTGACTGCCGTCAGCGATCCATGCGGCGACTGCGAGCGGCTGACCGACATATGCAGCAGGCCTGGGAACTTGAGATCGCCCGCGTAACGGCCCTGCCCGGTGATGAGCGCACGGTCTTCGCGGCGCCGGACGCGCTGCCCGATATAGGAATGAGGAGTTGCTTCGATGTTCTCGGTCTCCAGGCCCGTCGGCGGAGCCGACCGGCCGATGAGAGGGAACCATCCGGGTTCCCTCTCATACAAAGTCGCGACGGTTTTCCCAGATGTGATCCGCGCAGCGGAGGGCCAGCGCCTGGATCGTGTGGCTCGGGTTGACCCCGCCGCTGGTCGGCATGCTGCTGCTGTCGGCGACGAAGAGGTTCGGCACGTCGTGCGCGCGGTTGAAAGCGTCCGCGACCGACGTCTGTGGATCGTTGCCCATGCGAGCGGTCCCGAGCAGGTGCCAGCCCCAGATCGGCGCGAGGCCGAAGTCGCGCACGCTCTTCGCCCCGGCGGCGTCCAGCACCTGCCGGCCGTGGGCGATCATGTCCTTGCCGAGCCGCTTGCTGTTCTCGTTCAGCGCGTGGTGCGTGCGCAACCCGGGCATCCCGAACGCGTCAAGGTGCTCCCAGTCCAGCTCGACGCGGTTCGACTCTTCGGGCAGGTCCTCGCCGCACATGTACATCGAGATCTCGTGGTTGATGCGCTCGTCGAACGCGGCGTGGTGACCTGATCCCCACGGCGCGATCTGGAGCGCGAGGTTGAGCGGCGACCAGCCCGGGCAGCCGCTCATGATGAAGCCGCGCACGTAATCGCGCCCAGGATCGGTCTCATAAAACTGGCGGGTCGAGACGGTGCCGCCCCAGGTTCCCCTCCAGCCCTCGACGGGCTGCTCGAAATGCCCGGTCGCGAAGCTCTGCACGTGCACCATCAGGTTCTTGCCCACGAGACCACTGGAGTTGGCGAGCCCGTCGGGGTGTGCCGGTGACGCCGACATCTTGAGCAGCCTCGGAGTGCCCAGCCCTCCGCAGGCCACGACCACCACGGCCGCGCGAGCCTCCTGAATCACGCCCTCGTGGTCGTAGTAGCGCGCGCCCACGGCGCGGCCGTCGGGGCCGAGCATGATCTCGCGGACACGCGCGTTCGTGCGCAGCTCCACGCCGTTCTCGAGCGCGCCGGGCCAGTAGGTCAGGTCCGCGGTGGAGAGTGAGCCGAGCGGGCATCCGAACGTGCACCAGCCCCTGTGGTCGCAGGCCGGCCGCCCGCGGTAAGCCTGGGTGGTGATGGACTGCTCGGTCGGCCACCAGTACCAGCCAAGCTTCTCGTAGGCGTCGACGAGCAGCTCGCCCGGGCGCCCCAGCGGCGCAGGAGGGTTGGGGAGAGGATCTCGCTCCGGTCCACAGGGGTCGCCGGCCAGGCCGGCGACGCCGACCTCCGCCTCGTTGATCGTGTAGTAAGGCGCCAGCTCCTCATACGTGAGCGGCCAGTCGACGCCGACCCCGTCGAGCGTCTTGACCCTGAAGTCCGAGGGCGCAAAGCGCCAGTAGTTGCCCGCGAATCCGACCTGGCTGCCGCCGACCGCGTTGTACATGTAGACGTCGATCGGGTCGTCGCCCTCGCTTCCCACTGGATAGTCCGCCGGCCAGCGGCGGACGTTGGGGTTCGCCGCCCAGTGGCGCCGGCCGCGCACCTCCCAGTCGACGTGCGCCTTGGGCAGTCGGGCGCGGTCGATCCAGTCGCCCTGCTCGAGACACACGACCTTGGCGCCGTGGTCGGACAGACGCTTGCAGATCGCGGCGCCTGACGCGCCCGACCCGATGACCAGGACGTCCGCGCGAGGTTCGGCGCTCAAACCTTTCGCCAGCGTGGAGGCAATGCCTTGACGCGCGTCAGGAGGCCTGGGTCGAATGGCTTCATCGGACCGCCTTTCATCGGTCCGAGTCCCTTCCATCCCGTCGTGGCTTCGAGCGATGCGAGCACGTCGTGATGGCCGTAGTAGGCCTCGTAGGTGAAGTCGCTGATCATCTGAAAAGCGTCGGCGTCGCCGTCGCGCTGAAACTCGCGCAGCAGCCGCTCGCGCACATCGGCGGTGCATTCGGCGAAAGTCTTGTGCGCTTTGCCTTGCGCTATTCGTTCCGCGGTGTCGAGCGCGGTGAGCAGGGCGGGGCGAAGGGACGGGACCTTCGAAACCGTTGCGTCGATGTACTCCGCGGCGCCCATCGCGGCGGCGTCGGGCAGGGTGCGGTCGGCGGGAATCAGCGTCGCGACCCAGGCTTTGAGCGTCGCCGCGCGCGCCGGGTCGAGGACGGCGAAGCCGCGCGGCTCGCCGACCGGCACCTCCGCGCGGCCGACCTCCAATCGATAGTCGGGCCGGTTGGCCTGAGCGACCTTGTGGCCGCCCTCCTGTTTCCTGTCGTATGCCACCTCAACGTCCTCCCGCTGCAGCCCTGACAGGTTTTCTGGGGCCCGTGCTCTCGCGGACCACCAATTCAACTGGATGCAGGCGGACTCGCGTGCCACCCGGGACACCGTCCAGCTCGTTCAGGAGCCGAGCCACACCCGCGGCGCCCAGCTCCTGCATCGGCACGCGCACGGTGGTCAGGGTTGGGTGGATGAACTCGAGGCCCGGGATGTCGTCGAATCCCACGATGGAGATCTCGTCGGGGACTCGGGCTCCCAGCCGCCTGAGCTCCGCGAGCGCACCCAGGGCCATGCTGTCCGTGGCGACGAACACAGCCGTAACGGAGCGATCATCCAGCAGGCACGTGATCGCCCTGGCCGCGCCCTCCGCCGTGAAGTCCGCCGCCTCGATACGCGGCTTCAAGCCGGCCTTGTGGATGGCATCGGTGTAACCGTGCTCGCGTTCGAGACTGGTGCGAAGCGTCGCCGGGCCCGAGATCATCGCCACCCCCACGTGACCCAGCTCGAGCAGGTGCTCTGTGGCCATGCGTGCGCCGGTCCGGTTGTCGGGAACCTCTGACGGCCAGCGCTCGGCACGCGGCTGAAGGGCGACGATCGCGCCCCCATAGCCGGCGATGTCCTGGGCAAACCCGCTCATGGCGCGCCGGTAGTGAGGCTCCTCGAGGCCGCCGCCCGCGAAGATGACGCCCGAGACCCGGCTGAGGCAGAGCATCTCGAGATAGCGGAGCTCGGTCGCCGGGTCGCGGTCGCTGCTGCAGACCACCGTGAGGAAACCTTTTGCCGAGGCGGCCCGGGTGGCGCCTTTGACCACCTCCGCGAAGTAGGGGTCGCTGACGTCATGGACCACGATCGCGATCGTCGGCACGCGCCTGGTTCGCAATGCTCGGGCCATCGGGTTGGGCTTGTATGAAAGGCGCTCCGCGGCGGCCTGCACCCGCGCGCGCGTCCGGGCGTTGACAGGGTGGTCGTTGGTGGGATCGAGGGCGCGGGAGGCGGTGGTCAGGGATACCCGCGCTTGACGGGCCACATCCGAGAGGACGGCCATGCGCTGAGCGCGGACCTTGGGCTCCACCCTGCTCAATGTCTAGTACATGACCACGCCGGCGGACACGTTCATGTCCTCGCCGGTGATGCCGGAGCTGGCGTCGCTGCCCAGGAAAACGCATGCGGCCGCGACTTCGGCGGCGTCGACTGGTCGCTTGAGGGCTGACGCGTCGCTGAACATGCGCATGGAGTCCGCTTCCGAGATCCCGAGCGTCTCGGCCTGCTGCTTGACGATGCGATTCAGCCGCGGACCCGCGACGGGCCCCGGGCAAACGCTGTTCACCCGGACCTTGTGGGAGCCCAGCTCGAGGGCGAGGCTTCGTACCAGTCCGATCACTCCCATCTTGGCGGCGCCGTAGGGCGTGCGCTCGGGCAGCGGTCGCTTGCCGGTCATCGAGGACAGAGCGATCAGGCTTCCACCACGCGCCGAGATCATGCCGGGGATGAACCGGCGGAAGGTCAGGTACACGCCGTCCAGGTCGATGCCGATGCACTCGCGCCACTCCTCATAAGTGATCTCGTGCATCGGCCGGATCGCTCCCGCGATGCCGGCGTTGGCGACGACGACGTCGACCTTGCCGAAGTGGTCGAGCACAGCCTTGGCCATTGCATCCGTAGAGGCGGGATCGCTCACATCGCACTCCAGGGGCAGGCAATCGACGCCACCCGTCCGGAGCTCAAACGCGGCGCGCACCAGAGACTCTTCTGTGCGTGCGCAGATGGCGAGCGAGGCGCCGGCATCCGCCATTGCCTGCGCGATGGCGCGGCCGATGCCCTGGTTGCCGCCGGTGATCACCGCCACCTTTCCGTCGAGCGGCCGGGGGCCACTCACGAATGGCCACGGAAAAGGATTTCCACGTGCATGGCATACTATGTCGCACGCCCGTCTCGCCATGTCAATACCGACCTCTTGATGGTCGATTGTTGTTGGAGCGCAAGGCTTGAATCGGACACCCATCGTGCCCGCCATCGATCACCTCGGTTGGGCCGTCCGTTCCATCGACTCAGCCCGGCCGCATTTCGAAGAGGGCCTGGGCCTGGGCTTCCAGAGCGACGAGCATTTTCCCGAGGTTCGCACCGCTTTCTTCGGTGCTGGCCCCACGCGCATCGAGCTGCTGGAACCGCTCACGCCGGAGTCCGAGCTGGGCCGTTTCATCTCCCGCCGTGGTGAAGGCCTGCATCACCTCGCCCTGCGCGTGGACGATGTCGCGGCGGCGCTGGCTGAAGCTCAAAAGCTAGGGTTCAAGCTCATCGACAAAGCCCCAAGGCCGGGCTCTCGAGGCACAACGGTCGGGGTGGTCGACCCGCAGCGCGAGGACGGCGTGCTGGTCCAGTACGTGCAGGCATGATCCAGACGACCCTGGTCGGCAGCTACCCGGTCCCGCAGTGGCTGACCGCGCACCCGAGCCGGCAGGGCCTGAGCGACGCCACCGCGGTAGTGCTGCACCTTCAGGAGCTGGCCGGAATCGACCTCGCGGTCGATGGCGAGCTCTACCGGTTCAACCCGGACCATCCCGAGACGAACGGGATGATCGAGTACTTCGTGCAGCCGTTGGATGGAGTTCGTTCTGCGATCCGGCGCTCGGACATCGAGCTCTTTCGGTCTCAAGCGCATCTCGACTTTCGCCGCCGGCCTGCGGGCGTGGTCGAAGGTCCGATCGGCGAGGGAACCCTTGATCTCGTCGAGGCTTACCGCCGGGTTTCAGAGCTGAGCCGTGGGCCGATCAAATTCACGCTGACCAGCCCTTACATGCTGGCCCGCATGCTGCTGGACACCCACTACAAAGATCCGGCCGCCCTGACGCTGGCGCTTGCCGACATGCTGGCGACGCAGGTCCGCCATATCGGCGCAGCCGTGGTCCAGGTCGACGAGGCCAACCTCCCTGGGCGGCCCCAGGATTCCGAGCTGGCCGCGGAAGCGATCAACCGCATCCTCGACGCCGTACCAGGCGCCCCGGCCGTGCACCTGTGCTTCGGAAACTATGGCGGCCAGCGGATCCAGTCGGGCAGCTGGGCCAAGCTAGTCGGATTCTTTGAGCGCATCCACGCGGACCACGTCGTCCTCGAGCTGGCGCGCCCTGGATACGGCGAGCTCGAGCGGCTGCGCGACGTCGATCCCAAGCTGCGGTTGGGGATCGGGGTCATCGACATCAAGACCACTGTGGTCGAATCGCCAGAGCAGGTGGCGGCTCGGATCCAGGCCGCCGCGACAGTGCTCGGCGGAGCTGAGCGCATCGCCTACGTGCATCCTGACTGCGGGTTCTGGATGCTGGCTCGCTCCATCGCCGACGCGAAGATCCACGCGCTCGTCGCGGGCCGCGACCTCTTCGAGGGCAGGTCGGCGAGCGAGCGATCGGCAGAGTTGAAGACCGCGACCACATAGGAGAGCTGCATGAAGGTTGGCGTTTTCGTTCCCTCCTACCTGCTCCCGGGCCGGCAGCAGGCGGAGCACGGCGACCAGGTGCGTCGCTTTGCGGTGAAGGCCGAGGAATTGGGCTTTGATTCCCTCTTCATCACGGACCACCTGCTGACCGCGGCGAGGTTTTACCGCGTCAGCTGGACGGAGCCCATGATGACCCTGGCGCACGTGGCGGCGGTCACAAGCCGTGTCAAGCTCGGGACCTCTGTTCTCGTCCTGCCCACGCGGCAGCCCGTGGTGCTCGCCAAGGAGATCGCCACCTTGCAGCATCTCAGCGGAGGTCGCTTCGTGTATGGCGTCGGAACCGGCTGGTACCCGCCCGAGTTTGAGTCCACCGGCACGACTCGCCAGCAGCGCGGGGCTCGCACCGATGAGGTGCTCGAAGCCTCGATGAAGCTTCTGAAGGGCGCGCACGTGACCTTCGAGGGCAAGTACTACCGCATGGAGGACATCACCGTCGAGCCGCAGAGCCACGTCCCTCCGGTGTGGGTCGCGGGCGGCCAGCAATATGCGCACGCCGCCTCGCCCGACAAGGCGGAGATGGCGCCCAACGTGCTCGACAGGATCTGCCGGTGGGACGGTTGGATCGCCCGGCCGACATCCCACCCGACGCAGATCGCGGAAGACCTGGCCGAGATCGACGCCGAGCTCAGCCGCCGCGGCACGTCCAGGGCGGAGAAGAAGTTCACGGTCGCGCACGAGAACTTCTGCTGGCTCAGCGAGAAGGCGTCCACCGAGGAGGCGGTTGCAGAGCAGAAGCGATACATCCTGGGCGTGGTTTCGGACGAGCGGCCATGGGACTACATCGAGGCCGTCTACCTGACGGGTACGATCGATGACATCCAGCGCCGGATTCAGGAGCGGGTCGACGCCGGCGTCGAGGAGATCTTCCTGCACACGATGACCGCGGACCTGAAGCAGCTCGAGCTCTTCGCGGAGCACATCCTGAAACCGTTCGCCAATGTGGAGGCAAAGGCGGCATCTTGAGCCTCGAGGGTCGCACCGCTCTTGTCACTGGGGGCACGCGCGGGATCGGCCTCGCCATCACGCGCGCCTTGCGCCGGGAGGGCGCCCGGGTGGTCGCCATCGGCAAGGCCAAGGAGCAGATCGAAGCCTTTCGCAAAGAGTTCAGCGACGACCCGCTGGCGACCGCCGAAAACGCCGACGTACGTGACCGCGCGTCGCTGGAGGCCGTGAGGGACAGGCTCCCCGGCCTTGACATCCTCGTGCCGAACGCCGGCGTCAACACACGCGTCAAAGCGCTCGAGCTCGAGGACGCGGATCTGCGGGACATGTTCGACACGAACCTTTACGGCGTCTTCGTCACCTGCCAGGTGTTCGGCCCGCTCCTGTTCAAGCGACCGGGCGGGCGGGTCGTGGTCACCAGCTCGCTGTCAGCGATCCACGGCATGAACCTCCGGGTCGCGTACGCTGCCACGAAAGCGGGGTTGTCCGGCCTGGTGCGCAGCCTGGCCATCGAGTGGGGCCCGCAAGGCGTCACCGTCAATGCGGTCGGCCCGGGCATCATCAAGACACCGCTCACCATGGCTTACATGGATCAGTTTCCCGAACGCGTCACGGCGACGATCGAGCACACTCCGCTGCGCCGGCTCGGAGAGCCGGAGGACGTGGCCGACGTGGTGACTTTCCTGGCTTCCGACAAGGCTCGCTTCATCACCGGGCAGACCATCTTTGTGGACGGTGGGGTGAGCGCGGGGAGCTCCTGGTGGTGATGGGCGGCCAGAGCATCGACGACGTCAAGGTCGGGCTGAGCACACGCGTCACCAAGACGGTCAGCGAGTCCGACGTCTATCTCTTTGCGGGGATCACCGGGGACTTCGACCCGAACCATGTCGACGAGGAGTACTGCCGCAAGACGAGCCTGGGTCATCGGGTCGCCCACGGCGCGCTCATCGTCGGCTATACGTCCGCCGCCTCGACCCGCATCCTTCAGGACTTCGACCGCCCGATGGTGTCGGTCGGCTACGACCGGATTCGATTCCTGAAGCCGGTCTACTTCGGCGACACGCTGACCATCGACTACGTGATCGAGAGCATCGAGCGTGAGCGCGAACGCACCATCGCAAAGATCGAGGTCAAGAACCAGAAGGACGAGCTGGTGGCGGTTCTCACGCACATCATGCAGCTCGTGAGGTGAGCGAGCCGCAGGGCCTTCAGCTGCTGGCAGGAGTGCGCATCCTGGCCTTCACGCAGTTCCTGCTCGGGCCGGCCGCCTGCCAGTACCTCGCGGACATGGGCGCGGACGTGATCAAGATCGAGCCGCCGGGGCGGGGCGCATGGGAGCGCAGCTGGGCCGGGGCTGACACTTACCTCGGCGGCGTCAGCGCTTTTTTCATGCTCGCCAATCGCAACTTGAGGAGCTTGACCCTGAACCTCAAGAGCCCGCGCGGGGTGGAGGTCGCCAGGAAGCTCGCCGAAACCGCTGACGTCGTCGTCGAGAACTTCCGGCCGGGAGTCATGGATCGCCTGGGCGTGGGATATGAGGACTTGCGCAAGGTCAATCCCCGGATCATCTATGCCTCCGGGTCGGGCTACGGCAGCGACGGCCCTTACCGCCACCTCCCGGGCCAGGATCTGCTCATCCAGGCCATCTCAGGACTCGGAGCCAACACCGGGACTGAGGCCCAGGGGCCTACAGTCTCGGCCGCCGCTGTGGTCGACCAGCACAGCGCGACCTTGCTCGCGATGGGAATCCTTGGCGCCCTCGTCCATCGCAGCCGGACCGGCGAAGGCCAGAGGGTGGAGCTGGTCATGGTGCAGGCCGCGCTGGACCTGCAGACAGAACCGGTCGTGTATCACCTGAACGGGGCCAACATGCAGCGCCCCAAGACCCCTGTTGCGGACACGTTCCACTCCGTGCCTTACGGCTTCTATGCCACCTCGGACGGCCACCTGGCGATCTCGATGGCGCCGATCAAGGTGATCAGCGAAGTTCTCGGGAGCCCGGCGGAGCTCGGGCCATACGAGGACCCCGCCATCGCGTTCACGAAGCGGGACGAGATCCGGGCGGCCCTCGATCCTTTCTTTCGCAAGCGCACCACAGCGGAATGGGTGGACCTGCTTCGCGCCCATGACGTCTGGTGCTCCCCGGTCAACACGATGTCCGAGACCTTCGCGGACGTGGCCGTTCAGCACATCGCGCCGGTGCTCGAGTTCGATCACCCGCGCGCGGGTCGTGTGCGCGTGCTCAAGCACCCGGTGCGATACAGCTCAGGCGAAGCGTCCCTGAGGAGGCCTCCGCCAGACCTTGGCGAGCACACGGATGAGCTGCTGGGCGAGCTCGGCTACACGACGGATCAGATCGCGGACATGCGGGCGGCCGAGGACGTCTGAACTTGGCCGAAAGGGTCCGGCTGCCGAAAGCCGGCGGGTCGGTCTACGAATATTCGGTCAAGGGCGAGTTTCTCTACGCCGACAGTGGACGAGCCCCGCGCTCTCGGATCCCATACGCCGCGGTGCACGTGGTCGCCGACCCGCTGGCCGATGTCAGCCCCCTCTCCCCGGCTGTGATCGACTGGGAAAAAACCCTCGCCTTCCGGCGTCACATCTGGAGCTACGGCCTCGGGGTCGCCGACGCGATGGACACTGCACAGCGCGGGATGGGGCTCGACTGGCCCGCCGCGAAGGAGCTGATCCGGCGCTCGGTGGCCGAGGCACGGGCGGTAGGCGGCAAGATCGTCTGCGGCGCTCAGACCGACCAGCTCGCTCCCGGGTCGGCCAAAACGCTCCGCGACATCGAAGCCGCGTACGAAGAACAGTGCGGGTTCGTCGAAGGGGAGGGCGGCCAGGTCGTGCTCATGGCGAGCCGCGAGCTCGCAAGGATCGCGCGCGGACCCGAGGATTACGCGCGGGTCTACGACCGCGTTCTGTCGCAGCTCAAGCAGCCTGCCCTTATCCACTGGCTGGGCGAGGTGTTCGACCCCGCGCTCGCAGGGTATTGGGGACATGGCGACCTCGACCACGCCATGGCGGAATGTCTGGCGATCATCGTCGCCCACCAGGACAAGGTGGAGGGGCTGAAGCTCTCACTGCTCGACCAGCAACGCGAGATCGCCATGCGCAGCCGGTTGCCCGACGGCGTGCACATGTTCACGGGCGACGACTTCGACTACCCCACGACCATCGCCGGCGACGGCGATCGCTACAGCGATGCGTTGCTCGGGGCGTTTGACATGATCGCGCCGGCCGCGTCGGCCGCGCTCATCGCCCTCGACGCGGGCGAAACCGCCAGGTTCGACGCCATCCTTCAGCCCACCGTGCCGCTCTCGCGGCATGCATTCGGCGCGCCGACTTTCTACTACAAGACCGGCGTCGTCTT
>Ga0137409_10000380_pt1 | contig 48369 bp, 52 predicted proteins | sample CZODoug1_16funga_FD_122059 | JGI IMG/M metagenome (GOLD analysis project Ga0137409, IMG submission 122059) | Vadose zone soil fungal communities from Angelo Coast Range Reserve, California, USA - CZODoug1_16fungal (Hybrid Assembly) | ecosystem: Environmental > Terrestrial > Soil > Vadose zone...
GCTGGTTTCGGGTTTGTTCTCTAGAAAAAATCGCGCAGCCACCTCACTGTTTTTTGGTACGTGTTGCCGAACGTCACCGGCTGGCGCGGTCCGTAACCACGGACCGGTGCGCGCGATCCCCACTTGACCAGGCCTGCCGCGACCGCGAACGACGGACCCTGCGCCTTGTCGGCCAGTCCGACGAGCCCGGACGGCTGGCCGAGTCGGGCAGAGGTGTCGAAGACGTACTGGGCGGCGTCCATCGTGCCCATGAGGCGGGCGCCACCGCCGGTGACGACCACGCCCGCCGGGAGCAGCTGGTCGAACCCTGTCTTGCGCACCTCTTCGCGCGCCATCTGGAAGATCTCGGTCATGCGGGGTCCGATGATCTCGGCCAGGAAGCGGCGAGGCAGCGCAGTGATCCTGTCACCGCCGACCTGTCTTACTTCGACCTTCTCGGCGTGGTCGATCACTTCGGGCAGCGAGTGGCCGTAGTTGAGCTTGAGGCTCTCGGCCTCGTCGAGCGTCGTGCGGAGGCCGATCGCGATGTCGCTGGTCACATGGTTGCCGCCGACCGGCAGCACCGCGAGGTGGCGGGCGGAGCCGTCGTTGTAGACGACGACGTTCGTGGTTCCGGCGCCGATCTCAACCAGGCACACGCCGAGCTCGATCTCCTGCTGGCTGAGCACGCCCTCGCCGGCCGCGAGGCCGGCGCAGACGACGTCTTCGACGTCGAAGCCCGCGCCGTGCACGCACTTGATGGCGTTCTGGACCGCGGTCTGGGCGCCGGTGATGATGTTGGTCTCGACCTCGAGGCGGTGGCCGGTCATGCCGATGGCGTCTCTCACCCCGTCCTGGCCGTCGACGGTGTAGGCGCGGGGGATGACGTGGATGACCTGTCGGTCGGAGGCGACGCTGATCGCCCGGCTCGCCTCCACCACCCGCTGGACGTCCTCTTCGCCGATCTCGTGGTCTGGTCTTGCCACGGCAACCACGCCCATGGAGTTCTGGGACCAGAGGTGGGTGCCGGCAAGCGAGACGATGACGGATTCGATGCGCTGGCCGGCCATGCGCTCGGCGATCACGGCGGCGGCCTGGATGGCCGCGATCGTCTTGTCGAGGTTCACGACCACGCCTTTGCGCAGGCCCTCGGAGAGGCTTTCGCCCACGCCGATGACGGTCACGGGCGCGCCTGGATCGTCAGACTCGGCGATGACCACCGAGACCCGGCTCGTGCCCAGGTCTAGACCGACGGTTTTCTTCCGCCTCGACAAAACTTGTGCTGGGATGCCTCCTGGAACGTAGAGAGAGATATTGGGCGGGTTGCCGGGATTATAAGGGCTCCCGGGCGGCTTGCGGGACCAGATTTTGTGGGTCGCCCGGTGGCGGAGGGCACGCCTTGTGGTTCAGCGGGGCGGGGACGGACTGGGAAAAGGGAGTGGCGGTGGCGCTCGGAGGCGATTTTGGCGCCGGAGACCCGCGCGTGCATGCACTCGCGGCACTCGGCGCGCTCCCAACCACGCGGGAGCCGGCACCGGGGCATTCTGATACCCGCATAGGACTGTCCAATGCGGGTTTGAGCTCGCCACGATGCCCGCACTGGACTGTCGGATGCGGGTTTCGTACCTAGAGGTAGTGCCGGCGGATCGCTCCCAGGTTGTTGAAGATCCGCACCCCGAACGCGACGATGGCGGCGATCGACAGGTCCACGCCCAGCTTGTCGCCGAAGTACACCAGGCCCGCGGCCAGCGTCATGTTGGTCAGCAGTCCACTGAAGAAGACCCGCGGCTCGAACGTGCCCGCGATGTAGGCCTTGAAGGCGCCGAAGATCGAGTCCAGGGCCGCGAGCAGCGCCACCGCGGTGTAGCGCGCGTAGGTCACCGGGATGGTCACCGGCGAAAGCACCCCGAGGACCACGCCCAGGATGGCGAAGAGGATCGCGACGACGATTACTTGCACGTCGCGGCTGGAGTGGGCGCGGGCGTCGCACCCGGGGTTGGTGGCGGGGGCGGAGGCGCTTTGGACTTGAAGCCCACGGCCGGCTCGGACGGGTTCATCACGTTGACGTAGTCCAGGTCGGCCGACGCGTAGTTCACGCTCCCGGCAATCGCCTTCAGCGCGGTCAGCTTGGACGGCAACGTCGAGAACTCCTCGGGCGTCAGCACGCGGCCAAAGTAAACCTTCCAGCCGCGCTTTGCGACCAGCGTGAGGTCGCCGCAAGAGTCGAACACGAAGCCCGCCACGTCCTGCCCGATCAGGGCCGGCAGGTTGCGCTGGATGTTCACCATCGCGGTGAGAAGCTGCGGGTCGCCGAGCGGACGGTCGCCGGCCCGTGGGTCGGCGCCGGCCGGTCCCTGCACGTCGACCAGCGGTCCCACCGCCGTCGCCGCGCCCAGGACGACGGCCTGGTCCGACAGGAAAAAGACCTTCGCGCTCTTGCCCGCGTGATACGCGGCGATAGGCTGCCATTCGCTCACGCGAATCACGACGCTCCCAGGCAGCTGCGGCACCACGGTGGCGGTGCGCACCCACGTCTGGTTCAGCAGGCGCTGGTGCGCCGACTCGGCGTCGACCGACAGCACCGACACGCCATCGATCAAACCCGCGCCTCGGGCCACCTGCGCGCGGGTCATGTGCTGGGCGCCCTGCACTTCGATTGACGAAATCGCAAGGGGCGGCCCGAACCACAGCCACCCGAGGAGGACCGTTTCCAACACGGCCACACCGGCGGCCAGGCCTCGCCACGCCCAGTGCACGTCGGGCTCGCGGAGGGCTTGCTCCGATCGGGTCCACAGCTGCCCCTTGAGCGGCTCGCTCTGCTCGAGTCCACGCCGCGGACGCGATGCGAACAGGCTGCGGCGGCGGCGAAACCTCACCCGGGCGGTGGTCCGACGCGGCGTTCGCTGCGGCCGACCGCGTGGTCGACCAGGCGCTGGCACAGCTCGTCGAACGCGATGCCGGCGGCCTTCGCCGCATCCGGCAGCAGTGAGAGATCGGTCAGGCCCGGCACCGTGTTGACCTCCAGCACCCATGGGTTGCTGTGCTCGTCGACGATGATGTCCACGCGCCCCATGCCGGCGCAGCCAAGCTCGACGAAGGCGCGCTTCGCGGCTTCGGACGCATCGGCTTGAGCACGCTCCGAGATGCGCGCCGGGATGATGTGATGTGACTTGCCCGCGGTGTACTTGGCGTCGTAGTCGTACACGGGGTTGTCGCTGACGATCTCGAGGGTCGGCAGCACCAGAAGCTCGGGCGTCGCGAGCACGCCCACGGTGATCTCGGTGCCGGCGGCGAACTTCTGGATCATGACGCGGCGGTCGTAGCGTGCCGCGAGCACCAGTCCGCTCGCCACCTCGTCGGCGTTTTGCGCGATCGTCAGCCCGATGGTCGACCCTTCGCGCACAGGCTTGATCACCACCGGCAACCCGTAGGTCGCGACGAGCTTTTCCACCACGTCGGCGGCCACGCCCTCTTTGATCTCCATCTCCTCGAACATGGGGATGCGAAGGCCCGCGGCGGCCATCATGGAGTTCGCGCGCGCCTTATCCATGCACAGAGCTGACGCCAGGACTCCTGACCCGGTGTACGGGAGGCCCAGAAGCTCGAGCATCCCCTGCACCGTGCCGTCCTCGCCGAGCCGCCCGTGGAGCGCGTTGAAGACGCAGTCGAAACCTCCGTCGCGCAGCACGTCCCAGGTCGTGAGGTCCGGGTCGATCCCGGTGACCTGATGGCCGCGCGCCACCAGCGCCTTCTCGACCTGTGCTCCGGACCTGAGCGAGACTTCACGCTCGGCCGACCGGCCGCCTCGGAGCACGGCGACCTTCACCGCTTGAACCTCCCGACCATCTCGACCTCGGTCTCGAGCTCGACGTTGAACCGGCGCCGAACCTCCGCCTGCACCCGCTCGATCAGCTTCTTCACGTCGGCTGCGGTCGCTCCCCCCTCGTTGACGATGAAGTTGCCGTGCATGGGTGAGATGACGGCGTTGCCCTCGCGCGCGCCTTTGAGCCCTGCGGCCTGGACCAGCCGGCCCGCCGAGTCGCCAGGCGGATTCTTGAAGACGCTGCCGCAGTTCTTGGTCTTGATCGGCTGGGTCTCGTTGCGCTCCCGGGTGAGCTTGGCCATCATCGCCTTGGCCTCTTCCCCATCGCCGCGCTCCAGCTGGATGGTCGCTTCGACCACGAGCCCGCCCTTGAGCTTTCCATCGCGCAGCGCCGAGGTTCGATATTCGAACTTGAGATCAGCCGGCTTCCACGTTGTCTGCCCGGCGCCCGGCAAGAAGCCTTCGACCTCGACCAGCACCTCGCTCAGCTCCTTGCCCCAGCACCCGGCGTTCTGATACACGGCGCCGCCAACCGTGCCGGGCACCCCGATCGCGAACTCGAAGCCGCGCAGGCCCGCGTCGGCGACGATGCGAGCGAGGCGCATCATCTTCAACCCCGCTCCGGCGCGCACCCGCCTGCCGTCGATGTGGTGCTCGCGGTTGACGACCCGGATCACCAGCCCTTCCACACCCGCATCGGCGACGAGCAGGTTCGTGCCGGCGCCAAGGAGCATGTACGGGATGCGTCGCTCGACAGCGCCTGTGATCGCCTCCTCGACGGCCGCGGGCTTGCTCATCTCGACGAAGAAGTCGGCGGGCCCTCCGATGCCAAAGGACGTGCGCGAGGCAAGCGGCTCGTCCTCGCTGATCCCGGGCAGCGAGCCAAGCCAGTCGAGCTTAGAGTCGGTGCGCCAGCTCATCGCCCAGCTTGTTGATGTCGCCCGCGCCCATCAGGAGCACGAGGTCGTCGGGTCCGACCAATCCCTGGAGCATCTCGCGCGCCGTCTTGAAGTCGCCGACGTAGGTGGCGCCCGGGATCTGGTGGGCAAGCTCCGCAGCGTTGACCCCCGTCGTGTTTTCCTCGCCGGCGCCGTACACGTCGAGGATCAATACTTTGTCAGCGCCGCTGAACGCGCGCGCGAAATCGTGCATCAGCGCCGCGAGGCGTGAGTAGCGGTGCGGCTGGAACACGACGATGAGGCGCCGGTGGCGCAGGTCCCTCGCCGCCTCGATCGTCGCGCGGACCTTCGTCGGGTGATGGGCGTAATCGTCGTAGACGGCCGCTCCCTGGAACGCGCCCAGGAACTCCATGCGGCGGTGGGTGCCCGGGAAGGATTCGAGCGCAGCAGCGACGTCGGCGAACGGGACCCCGATCTCGAGTGCCATCGCGGCGGCGCCGGTGGCGTTCTGGATGTTGTGCCGGCCCGGCTGGCGCAGGTTGATCCGGCCGAGCTCTTTCCCATCGTGGTGGATGGGAAAGGGGCGGACCGGCTCGGTGCGATAGGTGGCATCCGGGCGGAAGCCGTACGTGACGCGGCGCGCCTTCGGTTTGAGCTCGCGCGCCAGGTCGTCATCCGCGCACACGACGGCCAGGCCGTCGGCCGGCAGGTTGAGGACGAACCATTCGAAAAGGTCGCGCACCGCGCTCACGTCCCGGAAGTGGTCGGGGTGATCGAGCTCGATGTTGGTGACGATGGCGCGTCGCGGATGGTGAAGGGTGAGCGTCCCGTCCGACTCGTCCGTCTCCGCCACCAGCCAGCTCGACTGGCCTGCGCGTGCGCTCGCGCCGTCGCCGACCAGCACCGTCGGGTCGTAGCCGGCGGTGACGAGGATGTGTCCGACCATGCCCGTGACCGTGGTTTTCCCGGCGGTTCCCGCAATGGCGATCGAGTCCGAAGAGTTGATCAGCTCGGCCAGCATCTCTGCCCGGCTCAGCACCTTCAATCCCATCGCTCTCGCGGCTTCCAGCTCAGGCGAGTTCTTGACCGCTCCGCTGTAGACGAGCAGGTCCTGGAACAGGACGTGCTCCGGGTCGTGGCCGACGAGGATGCGCACACCGGCGTCCTCCAGCTCCCTGGTGGTTTCCGACTCTTTGAGGTCGCAGCCGCTGACCTGGTCCCCACGCGCGAGAAAGACGCGGGCCAGCGCGGAAACTCCTGCGCCGCCTGCGCCCATCAAGTGGACCCTCATCTTCGTGCGACCTCATGCAGGATCGCGAGCACGCGCTTGGCCGCGTCGCGCCGCCCCGCAGCCGCCGAAGCCGCCGCCATCGCCCGTAGGCGCTCGTCATCCAGCGCGGCGATCGATGCGACGAGGCCGGCGCCGGTGAGCCCGGCATCGCCGAGGCGCACCGCTGCGCCGGCTTCCACCATCGCCGCGGCGTTTTCCTCCTGGTGCCCGCCACCAAACGTGCCGGGGACCAGGATCATCGGCAGACCGACTGCAGTCGCCTCGGCGATGGTGCCGACGCCGGCGCGGCTCACGAGGAGGTCGGCTCGCGACATCAGGTCGGCCATCTCATCAGTGAACGCCATTCCCCTGTAGCGGGGGCGGGCATGCTGGGCCACCCCGTCAGCCCCCTGCGCGCCGGCGACGTGAACGACCTCTTCGAAACGGCTGCAGAGGTCGTCAAGCGCGGACCACACCGCCTGGTTCAGGTTCCGGGCGCCCTGGCTCCCCCCGGTCACCAGGAGCCGCCGCGGCGGAACGTCGGGGGTGCGCTGGGCAAAGCCATCCCGAAGAGGGACGCCGGTGAGCTCGACCCGGCGACCGGGAAGCCGCCGCTCGGTGCCGGGAAGGGTCGTGCAGATCGCCGCGGCCCTGGCGGCGAAAATCCGTGTCGCCAGCCCAGGCCGCACGTCCTTCTCATGGAGGACGTAAGGGATGCCGCGCATGCGAGCCGCCGCGACCGCAGGGGCCATCACGTAGCCGCCCATGCCGAGCACGACGTCTGGCTTGAAACGATCGACGATGCGCAGGCCGGCACGGAGCGCCAGAGGGATGAGGGCGGGAAGAGCGACGTTCTTCCACACCGCGTCGCGGTCGAGGCCGCGGATCTTGACCGTCGCCAGCTCGAAGCCTTCGGCGGGCACCAAACGTTCCTCCGGCCCGCCTTTGCGGCCGACCAAGAGCACGGCACCGTCCGGCTCCTCGTCCTTATGAGCTCGCGCGACTGCGAGCGCCGGATACAGGTGCCCGCCGGTCCCGCCGCCAGCGATCAATAACCTCATCTGATTTTCCTAGTGCAGATCCTGTGCCACTGCGGGCGATGCTGAGCAGAACACCGACAGCCGCCAACGACGTCGCCACCGCCGTTCCGCCGTAGCTGAAGAACGGAAGCGGGACGCCCGTGATGGGCAGGGTGTTGGTGACAGTCGCCATGTTCAACAACGCTTCAAAGCAGATCCACGTCGTGATCGAAGCCGCGAGGCCAACGCCAAAACGGTCCGGCGCCCGCAGCGCCGCCCGGTAGCCGCGCAGCCCGAAGAAGAGAAAACCGAGCATGACCAGCGTGGTGCCGAGCAAGCCGGTTTCCTCACCGACGATGGCAAAGATGAAGTCGGTGTGCGCCTCGGGCAGCCAGCCGTACTTCTCAATCGAGTGGCCGATGCCGACTCCGAAAAAACCACCCGACGCGAGGCCGTAAAGAGACTGCGTCGCCTGGAATCCCGCGCCGAGCGGGTCCGCCCACGGGTTGACAAACGCTGTGAGCCTGGCCAGTCGATAGCTCTCGAAGACGGACAGCGCGACGAACGCCAGGCCGAGCGCCGCGACGAGCAGCACCATGTGCCGGATGCGGCCCCCGCCGGCCCAGTAGGTGCTGACGAAGATGCCGACCACGACAATCGACGTCCCGAGGTCGCGCTCCAGCATCAACAGGACCAGGACGCCCGCGAGCATCGCGGCGAAGGGCACGAAAGCCTTCTGGAAATTGCCCATCTGCGCCGAGTTCTTGTCCACCCAGTGCGCGATGAAAACGGCGAACGCAAGCTTGCCGAGCTCAGAAGGCTGAAACGTGCCGAGCGGCCCTGCGTCGAACCACCGGCGCGCACCGTTCACCGTCACGCCGAGGTGCGGGACAAGCACGAGGATCATCAGCAGCGCCGCGACCACCGCACCCGCCGGCGCGAGTGGACGGAGCCGGTGATAGTCGATCCGGCTCAGCACGAAGAGCGCGACGAAGCCGATCAGCATCCAGGCGGCCTGGCGTTCGGCGTAGTAGAAGGCCGTCTGGTGCTGGTTGTAGGCGAGGGCCACGCTGGCGCTGGTCACCATGACCAGGCCCGCCCCGCAAAGCAGGAACGTGGTGAAGAGCAGCAGCCGGTCCGGTTGGCGTCTTTCTCTTGTGGCGGTGCTCATGCGGCGAACTGCTTGTGGACCAGCGCCTTGAACTGGTTGCCCCGGTCCTCATAGTCCTTGAACATGTCGAAGCTCTTGTAGGCCGGGCTCAGCAGCACGACTCCACCCAGGCGCGTGAGGCCTGCCGCCGCGCTCACAGCTGCTTCGAGGGTCGCTGCGCGGACGACCTTTGGGTGATCACGGAGCGCCTCTTGCAGCAGGTCGGCCGACGCGCCGATCAGCACGACCGCCTCGGTGTGGGCGAGCACGTCGGCGACCCAATCCTTGAGCTCGAACCCGCTGCCGTAGCCACCCGCGATGAGCACCACCGGCGCGCCCGGGAATGCGTTCAGCGCGACGCGCCCGGCATCCGGGTTGGTGGCCTTGGAATCGTTGAACCAGCGCACGCCCGCCCACTCGCCGACGAGCTCGAGCCTGTGCTCCACCCCCTTGAAGGAGCGGATGGCTGCGTTGATAGTCTCGTCCGGCAGGCCGGCGATCCGCCCGACCGCGGCCGCGGCGAGCGCGTTCTCCATGTTGTGCCGGCCGGGCAGCGGCATCGGCGGCAGAGGCTGATGCTGGTCGAACCAGACGACCTGTCCACGGGTTCGGGACGCCAGCGCGCGGGTCACCTCGTCGCGGCCGTTCAAGACTGCGAAATCCTCCGGACCGGCGAACTCGATAGCCCGCGCCTTCAGGTCGACGTACCGCTCGAACGTCGCGTGACGGTCGAGGTGGTCCGGCGTGATGTTGAGGATCACACCCGCGTGCAGGCGCGGCCGCTCGACAGACTCGAGCTGGAAGCTCGAGAGCTCGAGCACCACCCAGTGCTCGGGGGTGATCTCGTCGAGCCGGTCGAGCACCGTGTCGCCGATGTTGCCGCCGACGACCACAGGCCGTTTGCCGGCCGCAAGCACGACGCCAGTGAGTGCGGTGGTCGTGGTCTTCCCGTTGGTGCCGGTGATGCCCACGACCGTGCCCTTGTTGAGCTTGAGGAAGAGGTCGATCTCGCTCGAGATCGCAATGCCCCGCTCGCGGGCTGCGTTGAGCATCGGTGAATCCCACGGCACCCCTGGGCTCGCGTAGACGACGTCCACGCCATCGAGGGCCCCTCGTTCGTCGCCAAGTCGGAGGTCGACGCCGCCGGGCATGTGCGCGATCTCGTCTTGCAGCTCGGCCGCGGGCTTGCGGTCGACGACGCGCACCGCGTTGCCCGCGGCGATGAGGTGGGTCGCAAGCGCGATCCCGCTGCGCGCTGCGCCCACGACGAGCGCCCTCACGTGGCCAGCCGCGCCACCCCAGCTGCGGCAAGCGCCGAGACGAGCCCCGCGGCCCAGAACGTGAGCGCGATGCGGTTCTCAGTCCAACCGTGGTGGTGGAACGTGTAGTGGATCGGGGTCATCTTGAAAACGCGTCGACCGCCGCTGGCCTTGAAGTAGGCGACCTGAATGATGACAGAGAGGGTCTCGAGTACAAACACCAGTCCGATCAGCGGCAGCAGAAGCATGACTCCCTGCTGTATCGCCATCGCGGCGAATGCATAGCCGATCGCGAGCGCCCCTGTATCGCCCATGAAGACCCGCGCTGGGTAGCGGTTGAAGATGAGGAAGGCGACCAACGCGCCGCAAAGGCTGATCGCGACGGCCTTCTCTCCAGCCTGCCCGTTCGGAAGCAGAAGCACCAGAGCCCCGATCGCGATCACCGAAAGGCCGCCTGCCAATCCGTCCATGCCGTCGGTCAGGTTGACCGCGTTGGCGGTGCCGACGATCGCCAATACAGCGACCGGAAACACGATCCAGAAGGGCCATGGAAGGAGCAGCTGGTGCATCCCGCCGAACTGCATGGCGAGGTATGCGACGGGGACGGCAAGCACGAGCTGGATGGGGAACTTGAGCCGGGCCGGGATGCCGCGCGTGCCGACCATGAGCTTGCTGCGGTCGTCGGCCAGACCGATGGCGCCTCCGATGATCAGCCCGGCGACGCCGGGCAACACGCCTCGATGACCTGCCGGTATTGAGAGCAGTCCTGCCAAGACCGCGATCGCGACGAACAACACCCCGCCGCCGGTGGGGGTGCCCGCCTTCTTCTGGTGGCTGTCAGGCAGCTCCTCCTGGATGACCTGCCCGGCCTTCAACCGCCGCAGCCACCGGATCAAGAATGGATAGAGGACGAGCCCGACGACGAAGGTCACCACGAACGTGATCAGGTCGAAGATCAAAGCTCGGTCAGCTCCCGAACCACCTCATCGAGATGCGTGGAGTGCGACCCCTTGATCAGGACGCGGTCGCCCTCGCGCGCGTTCCGGCGCACCCAATCCCGCGCGGCCGGGCGGCTGGACACGAGTTCGGCGCCCGCAGATTCTGCCAGCACTCGCGCGCGCTCGCCGTCGAGCACGCAGACCGCGTCGAAAACCTCCGCGGCCCGGCTGCCGACTCGCCGGTGGGACTCCTCGGAAAACTCACCGAGCTCGGCCATCTGGCCGAGCACCGCGAGCAGGCGACCGCGACGCGGACTTTCCGCGAGCGCTTCGAACGCGGCGAGCATCGATTCGGGGCTCGCGTTGTACGCGTCGTCAACGATCGAATAACCGGCGGCTGTGGGCAGCTCCTGGAGCCGATGCTCGACTGCGACCTCTCCTAATGCCCGGGCGCCGTCGGCGAGCGGCACGCCGGCGGCTTCTCCTGCGGCGAGCGCCGCCACGGCGTTCAGCGCCTGGTGGCGGCCTTCGAGCCCCAACTTGACGTCGACGCCTCGCACGGAAAACTGCGAGCCGCCGCCCGTGAGCGCGCGATAGCCCTCGGGCCGGTAGTCGCCGGCGGCCACGCCGAAACTGGTCACCCGCGCGGCGGTCATGGACACGAGCAGCGGATAGAACTGGTCGTCGGCGTTGAGCACGGCTACGCCGTCTGCGGAAAGCCCGGCCACCATCTCGCCCTTCGATCGCGCCAGCTCCTCGCGCGATTTGAAGAATTCCATGTGCACGATGCCGATGTTGGTGATCACTCCGATCGACGGCCTCGCGAGGGCGACGAGCCGCGCGATGTCGCCAGGACGCTGCAGACCCATCTCCAGCACCAGCGCTTTGTGGTGCGGCTCGAGGCGGAGGATCGTCATCGGCACACCGGTCTCGGTGTTCAGGTTGCCGATGCTGCGTGCGACCTCGAAGCGCCGGCCGAGGATCGCGGCGATCATCTCCTTGGTCGAAGTCTTCCCGTTGCTGCCGGTGACCGCGACGACGAGCGGACTCACGCGCTCGAGGGCGCGAGAAGCCAGGGAGTAAAGAGCCGCCCAGGTGTCGGGCACCAGCACCTCGGCGATCCCGTGGGGAATCTCTCTGCGCCGCTCGACCACCACCGCCGCGGCACCTCGCCTGATGGCGTCGTCGACGAAGCGGTGCCCGTCCATCTCCGCACCGCGTAAGGCGAAGAACACCCCACCGTGCACCACCTCGCGCGAGTCGGTGTGAAAGGTCGAGTACGCATTGCCGACCTGGGTGCCACCGACCTCGCCGCCCCCGGTCGCCTCGAGAATCTCGAGCAGCGACAGCTTCATACCTATATGAGAACTGTTATCGAGGGTCCGGTGTTATGTGCCAGTCGACGACCATCGCCTGGGCGATCTTCTGCCAGATCGGGGCCGCCGTGAAATAGCCGTCGTTGAGGGTCCAATCTCGGTCGCTGCCATCGACGTGCGGCTTGCGAACGACGACCAGCATCGTGAACTTCGGGTGCTGCGCCGGCAGGAAGCCGACGAACGAAGCCCACACGTCCTGGGTGTACTGGCCGTTGACCGGGATCTGCGAGGTTCCCGTCTTGCCGGCCTGGTCGAGCTCGAAGCCTTTGACCCGGGAGGTCCAGCCCGAGCCGTGCTGTACGACGGATTCCATCATGGCGGTCATCTTTGCCGCCGTTGGCGGAGTGATCACCTGCCGCTGCGGCTGCAGCAGCAGCGGATTGACCTTCGTCCCGACTCGCTCCATGACGTGGGGAGGCGCGTACTTTCCGCCGTTGGCGATCACGTTGACGGCCGCGAGCATCTGAACCATGTTGACGTCGATGCCCTGGCCGAATGCCGCGGTCGCGTACTGCGAGTCGGCGAGCTTGTCGGCCGCCGCGGGCAGCAGGCAGGTTTCGCCGCCGACGTCGATGCCGCTTGGCTTGGTCAAACCGAAACCCTGCAAGTAGCTGTAGAAGGCGTCGTGACCCTCGGCCTGCATCGCCTTCATCGCTCCGACGTTGAGCGAGTGTTCTAGAACGTACGTGTAGTTGATGTTGCCGTGGTTGCGGTGGTCCCAGTCGGAGATGCGGTAGCCGCCGACGTTCAGGTATCCGGGGTCGTTGATCACCGTATCTGGGGCGATCGCGCCGGAGTTGATGGCGCCCGCGAGCGTGACGACCTTCATCACGGACCCGGGCTCGTAGACGTAGCTCGCGACGTTGTCCTTGAAACTCGCCGTGTCCGTGTGTGTGAAGTCGTTGGCGTTGTAGCTCGGGTAGTCGGCCCACGCGACGATGCCGCCCGTGGTCGGGTCCATGATCAGCACGCTGCCGCTCTCGGCGTGGTACTTCTTCACGCCGTCCGCCAGCGCCTGTTCGGACGCGTACTGGATGTTTGCGTCGAGCGAGAGGACGAGGTCGGAGCCGTTGACCGGGTCCTGGTGGGTGTGCGACCCGAGCACGATCTCGCGGTTGGCCAGGTCGCGATAGCTGGAGATGTATCCCGGCGTTCCCGCCAACACGGTCTGGTACTTGGCTTCGAGCCCGTACTGGCCGTCGCCGTTGTAGTTGACGAAGCCGAGCAGGTTGGAGGCGAGCGTCGTGCCTGAGGTGATTCCCGGCAGGTAGGAGCGCTGCGTCTCCTCTTCGAGACCTACCCCGGGCAGCTTGAGCGCGCGCAGCTGGTCGGCCTTGTCCTTCGGCAGCCGGCGGGCGACGTACGCGAACTTTGCGCCGGAGGCGAGGGTCGTCGTCAGCTTGGCCCTGTCCGCCGCGAGCACGGTGACGAGCCCGTTGGTGACGCGATCACGCTCGGTTGTCGGGACCTGGTCGGGCGAGACGAAGGCCGAGTAGACCGTCGTGTTGACGACGAGCTGCGTCAGGTGGCGGTCGAAGATCGCGCCGCGAACCGCGGGTAGGGTGCCGACCTCGCGGTATTGGGCCTGTGCCTGCGAGGCGAGCTGCCCGTGCTTGGCGATCTGCCAGTACGCAAGTCGCGACCAGACCATCCCCGCCAGGACCACGGCCACCAGCACCATCGAGAGGATGCGCAGGCGGGTGGAACCCACACGCTCGACGCGCGGGGCCCGGCCGCGGACCCCGGCCGACACTACCGGGTGGACGCCAGCACGTCGCGCGTGCCGCCCAGCGTGTTGACCACCGCCGCCACCGCGCGTTCCCATAAGGGAGTGCTGTCGCCGGCTGAGGGACCCACCGGGGCGGCCAGGTCGATCGCGACCGGCTGGCCGGTGACGTACCCCGACGGCACCACGCGCTGCATGCCGCTCTGCGCAGCCTGCTGCTGTACCTGCGCAGGCGCATGGAGAGTGACCTCCTGGTAGCGGAGCTGGTCTTGCTCAGCGATCAGCTGGCGCTGCTGGTCCTGGAGTCGGGTGATGTCGTAGGACGCCTGCGTGATCTGCGCGGCGAGGCCGAGGTAGAAGAGGACGGCGATGAGGACCGCACCGGCCCCGAGGTAGGCATGGCCGAACGAGTTCAGCCGCAGCCTCTCGACTGCGGTTGCGCTCGCCACCTGCACGAAGCCGCGCGTGCGCCGCCTCCGCCGAGGGGCGGGGGCGTGCGGCGCGCCTGCTGTGCTCAGGCGGCGTCGAGCCAATATTCGGGTCGATATCAAGACGTGTGCCTCATCTGTTTCTTGGACGTTGGCTGGTTTGTTTCGCCGGTTGTTGCTGGCTTAAGCCCCTCTCCCCATTGCCCTCTCCCCGAGGGGGAGAGGGAGCAGTTGCTTTCTTCCTGGGGGATGGTGCCTGGTGGCCGGAGGGGTCAGCCGGCCACCAGGGCTTTTGGAGTCAGATCTTCTCTGCCACTCTCAGTCGGGCAGAGCGAGCTCGCGGATTGCCCGCGACCTCTTCTTCGGAGGGCCGCACGGGACGGCGGGTGATGATGCGGAGGGTTGCCCGGTGGCCGCAGGTGCAGACTGGCTGCTGGGGTGGGCAGATGCAGTCTTTTGACTCGACGTTGAAGAATGACTTGACCAAACGGTCTTCCAGGGAGTGGAAGCTGATCGTCGCCATACGACCACCGGGTTTGAGTGTCGTAAGAGCTGCTCGCAATCCTGCTTCGATCTCGCCTAGCTCGTCGTTGACGGCTATGCGCAGACCCTGAAACGTCCGGGTCGAGACGTTGATGTCTCGCGGCCACGCCGCTCGTGGAATGGCGGCCTCGACGGCCTGAGCCAGGTCGCGCGTGGTGCGCATTGGTCGCCGCGTCACGATGAACTGCGCGATCCGGCGAGCCCATCGCTCTTCGCCGTACTCCCGGAGGATGCGCTCGATCTCGCGTGCGTCGGACTCGTTGACGATCTTCGCGGCGGTGAGACCGGCGCCTGGATCCATGCGCATGTCGAGCGGGCCTTCGCTTTGAAAGCTGAAGCCGCGCTCGGGGTCGTCGATCTGGTGGCTGGAAAGACCGAAGTCGAAGAGGATCAGGTCGGCCGTTAGAAAGCCGTTTTCGGCGCTGATCGAGCCAAGCTCGGAAAAGCGTCCGTGTACGAGTTCCACCGCCGGCCCGAATTGGGCCAGGGCCACCCGCGCCGCCTCTACCGCAGCGGGATCGCGGTCGATCCCGAGCAGCCGGCCGCCGGGTGTGATCCTCTCCAGGATCTGACGGGCATGGCCCGCCTGCCCGAGGGTGCAGTCGATCGCGACCGCCCCGACTCGGGGCTGGAGCAGCTCTATTACCTCTTGTGAAAGTGCGGGTTGGTGCGGACTCAGTGCCCTGAGATCACCCTGTCAGCGAATTCTGTAAAGCGTCCTTGCGCGTCGGCGTTGTAGCTGTCCCATCGGCCCTCGGGCCAGATTTCCACCCGAGACCCGGTCCCGATCACCACCACCGTCGACGGGGACTCGATCCCCGCCAAGCGGCGCTGTTCCGGCTGCAAGCTGATCCGGCCCTGCCCATCCGGCTCGAAGGGATCCGACATCGGGTAGAGCGTACGAGCGAGTGCGCGCTGGTCCGGTCCGGGCAGCGGGCTGCGCAACTCCTGCGCCAGCGCGCTCCACAGCTCCGGCGGGTAGATCGCCAGGACCTGGTCCTGGCTGACCGACACGAAGCTTCCTTCCGGAAGCTGCTTGCGGAAGGCCGCCGGGATGGCCAGCCTGCCTTTGTCGTCCACCCTCACCCTGTGCGCTCCGGTGAACACTCATCGGGCCTCGCGAGCCCAGAAGTGACGGCTGTCGCGCTGGCGTCGGGCGCACAGGCTGCACCCGCAGCCATGGAGCTCGAGCGGCAGGCGATTGCCGTCCTTGTCGAAGCGGTGGTTGGCCGGCACCTGGTGCCCATCGCGGCTGCGGGGAGAAGTGGCGTAGAGGAGGTGTATGGCGTGCTGTACCTGGACGTAGGGTGCGACGTATGCTGCTGCGTTGTTTTGACTCACCACTTCTCCCCACTGATCACCGCGATTCGCCGCAAACCCTAACCACCCACGCTGAGCCTGTCAATACCTTTACCACAACATGTAGAGGGGCCTTCGAGTGATCATCAGGGCTCGACCACAACCTGTTGTGGTCGGTCGGTTTTGCGGCCCAAGGTAGTGCGTCGAAACGTGATAGTCTCGAACATTAGTTTGGATCGCCGCCAGGGCGCCAAAGAGCGTTTTAGATGGTTTTCTTTACCCGCTCCGCTTCAAGAGTCCGAGCTTTTTGGCCCGGTTTTCGGCCCAGCTGAAGATCCAGATGCTGACCGGGATCATCACGACGCCCATCGCCAGCAGGATGCCGATGGTCGGCAGCTGGTCTGGCACGCGGGCCCCGTCGAGGAGGCTTCGCCGCATCCCATCCAGGGCGTAGGTGAGGGGGCTGGCCGCGCCGGCGATCTGCATCGGCACGGGCAGCACGCTGAGCGGGTAGTACACGCCGGACACCAGGAGCAAGAAGCCCTGCAGCGCGATCGACATCTGCTCACCCTTCTGCGGCGAAAGGAGCGGCAGGACCGAAGTCAGGATGCTGAGGCCGATCAGCGGCACAGTCGAGGCGGCCAGGACAGCCAGCGCGCCGGGCACGTCGGCGTGGGAGAAGTCAAGGTTGAACATGAACGCCGCGGCGATCAGCACCACGAACGTGCGGGCGAGCCCGTAGCCGATGGCGAACAGGCAGATGCCCATCAAGTGCGTGACACGCCTCACCGGCGCCATGAACGTGTACTCGATGGTGCCCTCCCACCTCTCCCACGCGATGGCGTACGCCGCCTCCATGAAGACAAGGGAGAGGTAGCCCCACAAGAGCGCGCCGATGAGCAGATAGAGCTGCGCTTTGTGCAGGTCGAATGTGCCCTCAGCGGCGCCCAGCGAGCCGAGGCCTGAGGCCAGAAAGCCTATCGACAGCACGCTGACCAGGCTGTAGAAGAGCCAGACCACCTCCCAGAGCCAGTAGCGCTTGACGACGTGGAGCTGCCGCTCCGCGAAGCCGAAGAGCGCGTTGAGCTCGGTATGCCTTACCCCGACCATGCTCACGGCGCCTCCGACTCCTTTTCCTCGGCGACGGCAAAGCTCTTGCCCGTCAGGTGCATGAAGACGTCCTCGAGCGTCGGGTTTGCCTTGCCGTCTGAATGCAGGCGGCACAGGTCGTCCGGGCTGCCGTCAGCCAGCACGCGGCCGCCGTCCATCATCAGCACGCGATCGCACAGCTCCGCCGCCTCGTCCATGTCGTGCGTGCAGAGCAGGACCGTCACCTCACGCTCGGCGCGGAGCATGTGCAGCAGGGCCTGGACCTCTTTCTTCGAGCGCGGATCGAGGCCCGTTGTCGGTTCGTCCATCAACAGCAGGGACGGTGCGGTGAGGAAGCTGCGCGCGATGGCGACCTTCTGCTGCTGTCCGCGCGAAAGCTGCTTCATCGGCTGGTCGATGGTGTCGAGCGGCAGCCCGAGCTTCTCGAGGATCTCGAGCACGCGCTCGCGCGTGCCGGCGGCCCCGCCGCCGTAGAGGCGGGCGGCGTAGAGCATGTTCTCCCAGGGGCTCAGCTCCTTGAAGAAGGCGGCTTCCACCGAGACGCGGTTCACGTGGCGCCGCACCGAGAGTGGTTGGGCGACCACGTCCCAGCCGAAGACCGTCGCCGTGCCCGAGTCGGGTGTGAGAAGCGTGCCGAGGATCCGGATGAGCGTCGACTTGCCGCTTCCGTTGGGCCCGAGGATGCCGGTCACCCCGCCCGCCTCGACTTTGAGGTCGAGCTCGTGGAGGGCGACCTTGTCCTTCCACTCGCGCCGCCACCAGGGCGCGCCCGTTTCGCGCTCGCGGCGCCGAAACGCTTTACGGATTCCGTGGATCTCTATCGCTGCTGTCGCCATCAGTTCTCCCATCAAATTCCAGCTCCACCCAGGGGAAATAAAAAGGACCGTGCGGTGCCCAACAACCGCACGGTCCCTCTTGGTTTTTGCTTGCTTTCTAGATTCTTACCTGGATGGGCTCAATGTGCGGTCAGAAGGCAGACTTCGCCCTCGGTGGCGAAGGTCTCCTTCATCGTGCCGCCCATCAGTACCGCACTCCTGTGTCGAACCTGGACACACCCGGGTGGGTGTACGAACTGGCCTAGCCTAAAGCTCAAAAGTCTCGAAGTCAAGGCGCCACCTGCTCGATCACGAAAGCGCTGATGAAAGCCTCCTCGCGCCACGACTCGTAGCGACCGGACGGCCCCATGTGGCCGGAGCCCATCTCCGTCTTGAGCAGCACCGGCTGCTCACCGGTGTTCATCGTGCGCAGCTTCGCGACCCACTTCGCCGGCTCCCAGTACGAGACCCGCGGGTCGTTAAGCCCACCGGTGACGAGCAGCGCCGGGTACTCGGCCTCATGCACGTTGTCATAGGGCGAGTACGACTTCATGTACTCGTAGTAATCGAGCTCCGCCGGGTTCCCCCACTCCTCGAACTCGTTGACCGTGAGCGGCAGCTTGTCGTCGAGCATGGTCGTGAGCGCGTCGACAAACGGCACCTGGGCCACCGCGCAGCCGAACAGGTCGGGACGCATGTTGAGCACGGCGCCGACGAGCAGGCCTCCTGCGCTCCGGCCCCGGATCGCGAGGCGACGCGGGCTCGTGTAACCGAGTTCGATGAGGCGCTCGGCGCAGGCGATGAAATCGCCGAAGGTGTTGGTCTTGTGCAGGAACTTGCCGTCCTCGTACCACTCGCGGCCCAGCTCCCCTCCTCCCCGCACGTGCGCGATGGCGAAGACGAACCCGCGGTCGAGCAAGCCCAAGCGGACGGGGTCGAACATCGGGTCGCTGGAGAGCTCGTACGCGCCGTACCCGTTGAGCAGGGTGGGGTTCGACCCGTCCAGCTTCAAACCGCGCCGGTAGACGATGGACGTCGGCACGCGAACTCCATCACCTGCGATGGCCCACACGCGCTCAGTGACGTAATCGGTGCGGTCGTAACCGCCGCGCACAGGCTGCTCCTTCACGAGAGTCCGCGCGCGGTTGCGCATGTCGTAGTCGACGGCCGAGAACGGCGCTGTCAGCGACGTGTAGAAAAAGCGCATCACCGCGCTGTCGTAATTCGGGTCAGAGCCTGGATAGGCTGTGTACGCGGCGTCGGGCTGCTCGACCACGTGGAGCTCACCCGACTTGCAGTCCAGCACCTCCAGGCTCTGCAGGCCGTCCGAGCGCCGGCCGAGGACGACATGGTTGACGTGGACGTCGATGAAGTTGAGCCGCACGCCGGCTCGCTCCGGCACTACTTCCACCCACGAGTCGCGGCCCGGACTGGAGATAGGCGCCGCCATCAGCCTGAAGTTCCGCGCGCCGTCGTTGGTCACGATCAAGAAGCGGTCCTCCTGGTCGTCGATCGAGTACTCGACGTCATGCCGCCTGCCTTCAACCAGGCCCGGTTGCGCCGTCGGATCTTCGCTGCGAAGGAAACGGCACTCGCTGGTGACCTGGCTCGAGCTCGTCAGGATGAGGTAGCGCTCGCTCTTGGTGAGCTCGACGCTGAGCTCGAAGTGCTCGTCATCCTCCTGCAGTACGAGCACGTCCTGGTCGGCCGCTGTGCCGAGGACGTGGCGCCACACCTGGTAAGGGCGCATCGCGTGGTCGGGCCGGGAGTAGAAGAAGGTCTTGCTGTCGGCCGCCCAGGCGGAGCCGTAGTAGACGTCGCGCACGACGTCGTCGAGGTCTTGGCCGCTGGCGAGGTCGCGGAACCGCAGCTCGTGCCGCTCCGAGCCGTCGATGTCGACTGCGTAGGCCAGCAGCTTCTCGTCCGGGCTGCGCTCGACGTAGCCCAGGTCGAAGTACTCGTGGCCCTTGGCCAGCTCGTTGCCGTCCAGGAGCACCTCCTCGGGCGCTTCCATGGAGCCTCGCCGGCGGCAGTAAATCTCGTAGTCCAGACCTTCGACCGTCCGCGTGTACGTCCACCAGCCTTTGAACAGCGTCGGCGCAGAGGTGTCCGTCTCCTGGATGCGGCCGAGGATCTCGCGGTAGAGCTTTTCCTCGAGGTCGGCGACCGGCTGCATGACCTCATCGGCGTACGCGTTCTCCGCCTTCAGGTACGCGACGACTTCAGGGTTGTCCTTGTCGCGCAGCCAGTAATACGGATCGACCCGGCGATCGCCGTGGGCCTCCAGGATCCTGGGGCGCCGCGGAGCGGTCGGAGGTCGGGGTGCGGCGAGGCGGGCGGCAGGCTCCATGGCCTTCGAGTCTAGGCAGGCGGGCCCGAGCGGGGCAGGCTAACTATGTGCTATCGCGTTTCGGTCTTCTGGTCGCCGCCAGGAGCGCCTTTGCCGACCCAGTCGATCAATTTGGGATCAGGCCGGGGCATTGGAGCCGGCTTAGGGGTCGGCACGGGCTTCGGTGTCGGCTTAGTTGAGTGCTCGGCCATGGGTCGATAGTACCCCTAGAGCGACTCCACTAAACGGCCGGCGAGGGCAACTACAGCTACGACTGCCAACGTGAAAACCAGATGGTTGAGCCGCTGTCCCTTCTGATGGTGTTTTGACTTGTTGAAGTCAATTGCATTCAGCAGGACGGGTAGTGCTCGCCACCTCATCTCTGCTGGTTGGATTCCCTGCTCCGCGTAGTCGGCAAAGGTGCGCGACTTCGGGACATCTTGGTACTGGTCGTCATAGACGAAGGCGCGAAGGCCTTGGACGACCCCAACGATTAACCAGCCACAAAGAACGATCTCGACAATGTTTGGCAGCCGAGCGGTTATGACTGCAGCTGCGGCTACGCCGAGAGCGCCAATCGCAACGGCGATCTTCCGGTCCAGATCGTCTATCGAACGGATGACAGCGTCGTTCTTTTGGCTAGCGACAGAAAATGCGAGCTCGGAGCCCGGCGGCGGAGCCACCGCGACCGGCAATGGCTCCACCTGGTCGCCCTCTTTATCTGTGCTTGATGTCTCGTCGCTCAACGTCGGGCGTAAGCCTACGGAGCCGTGTGAGGCGGTGTCACCCGACTTTACCTGTTAGCCGCCGGCGATCGCGCCGATGATCAGGAACGGCTCCTTGCCCGCCACCACCTCGTCGGGCAGGGGGTCGTCCGGCGAGGCGTCCGACCAGTCCTCCTCGCAAGCAAAAAACCGCACCATCGGCCGGCGTTTCTTGGTCTCTATGTCTCGAATCGTCCCCCGCAGTGCGGGGTAGCTCTTCTCGAGCACATCGAGGACGGACCGCTGGGTCACCGGACCAGGTACGTCCAGCTCGACCACGCTGCCGACGCCGGCCAGCGTTCGAAGATTCGCCGGTAAGGTGACGCGGATCACTTCAGCGTCTGAACTTCGACCGAGAGCACGGGCGGCAGGTCACGAACGATCGGAGCCCACGTGTCGCCGGCATCTGCCGACGCGTATACCTGACCGCCACTCGTGCCGAAATAGACACCGCACGAATCAAGCGAGTCGATTGCCATGGCGTCGCGCAGGACGTTGACGTAGCAGTCCTTCTGGGGAAGGCCTTTGGTCAGGGCCTCCCACTCGTTTCCGCCGGACCGGCTGCGGTAGACCCGCAGCTTGCCGTCGGGGACGAAGTGGTGGGAGTCGCTCGTGATCGGGATCACATAGACGGTGTTCGGTTCGTGCGCATGCACGTCGACCACGAAGCCGAAGTCGGTTGGCAGGTTACCGCCAATGTCCTGCCAGGACTCCGCGCCGTCGTCGGTCCGCATGACATCCCAGTGCTTCTGCATGAACAGCGTTTTCGGCCGAGAGGGATGCATCGCGATTCGGTGGACGCAGTGGCCGACCTCTGCCTCCTGCTCCGGCATCGTGTTGGACTTCAGTCCGCGGTTCGCCGGCCGCCACGTCTTGCCAGCGTCGTCGGTCCGGAAGACCCCGGCGGCCGAGATGGCGATGAACATCCGATCCGTGTTGGTCGGGTCGATGACGATGGTGTGCAGGCAAAGGCCGCCCGCGCCAGGCGCCCAGCCCTTGGCTGATTCATGGGTGCGAAGGCCGGGCAGCTCGGTCCATGTCCTCGCGCCGTCGGTCGACTTGAAGAAGGCCGCGTCCTCGACACCCGCATACACGGTGTCCGGGTCTTTGAGCGAGGGCTCGAGGTGCCAGACACGCTTGAACTCCCAGGGGTGCGGTGACCCGTCGTACCAGGCGTGAGTGCCGGGCGTGCCCTGGTACTTGAACTCGTTGCCTGCTGCTTCCCAGGTCTTGCCACCGTCATTCGACCGCTGGAGCACCTGGCCGAACCACCCGCTGGACTGGGAGGCGTAAAGGCGGTCGGGATCTGCCGGCGAGCCTTTGAGGTGATAGATCTCCCAACCCGCAAAGTGCGGGCCGTCGACTTTCCAGGTCTTCCGGCTCGCGTCCGAGCTCAATACGAACGCACCTTTCTTCGTCCCGACGAGTACCCGTACGCTGCTCATCGCCTCACTCCTCTATTTGGGCCCTACGAAGGTCATTCAAGTGTTCAGACTGGCCGGCGGCATCAAACTCATCGGCACCCTGCAATTTAGTCACTTTCGAGGCTTGGCGCCCAACCGGTTTTGGTCGCTCGGACAATAACTTGTGATAGGGTAATAGTCGTGGCGACTAAAACTAGGCATGAGGGAATGCCGGCCAACTACGACCCCTCGGAGTTCCCCGCGTTCGCCGTGACGGTCGACATCGTGATCCTCACGATGTCCGACAGCCGGCCCCACGTGGTGCTCGTGCGTCGTGGAGTGGCGCCGTTCGAGGGGATGTGGGCGATCCCGGGCGGCTTCAAGCGTCCCACGGAGACGCTTGACGAAGCGGCGAAGCGGGAGCTTGTCGAGGAGACCGGGGTGGACAGCGCGAGCCTGCTGACCCAGTTCGGCGCCTACGGCGATCCAGGCCGCGACCCTCGAATGAACGTCGTGACGGTCGCCTATCTGGCGGTGCTGCGCGACGTGGGCGCAGTCGTGGCCGGCTCGGACGCTGCGGCTGCGGCTCTGATCCCGGTCTCGCACGCATTGAACGGCAAGGTCGAGCTGGCGTTCGACCACGCGCGGATCCTGCGCGACGCGGTCGAGCGCGCCCGGGTCGACCTGGATCACACGGGCATGGCGACGGCGTTCGTCGGGCCCACCTTCACCATGGCCGAGCTCAGGGCCGTGTACGAGGGCATCTGGGGCGTGCACCTCGACGGCGCGAACTTCCGAAGAACCGTCGTTGCAGAAAGCGGTTGGGTCATCCCCACCGGACGCCGCGCTCGTCCCGGGTCGAGCGGCGGCAAGCCGGCGGAGCTGTTTCGAGCGGGACGGATGTGGAAGCTCGGCGGCCCGATCCGGCTGCCAAACGAGAGAAGGAAGTGAGTTTCATGAGGGCGGTTGTCTACGACACGTACGGGCCGCCAGAGGTGCTGCGAATCGCAGAGGTGGAGCGGCCCGTGCCCAAACAGGACGAGGTCCTCATCAAGGTTCACGCCACGACGGTCAACCGGTCGGACGTTCACACCCGCGAAGCGAACCGCCGCAGCGGCCTGGCCGCCTCCCTTCTCAGCCGCATGGTCTCGGGCCTACGCCGGCCAAGGCAGCCGATCCTCGGCAGCGAGTTTGCCGGGGAGGTCGTCGAGGCCGGTTCGGCCGTCAAGGAGTTCGCGGTCGGCGACCACGTCTTCGGAACCACCAAGCTCAGGTTCGGGGCGCACGCCGAATTCATGTGCGTGAGGGCGAGCGGCCGGATCCTGCTCATGCCGGCGGGAATGAGCTTCGAGGAGGCGGCGCCGATCACCGACGGAGCGCTCAACGCGCTGATGTGCCTGAAGGAGGCGGATCTCCGGAAGGGCCGGAGGATCCTCATCTACGGCGCGTCCGGGGCCATCGGCACGGCCGGAGTGCAGCTGGCCAGGTATTTCGACGCCGACGTCACCGCGGTGTGCAGCACGAAGAACCTCGCGCTCATGAAATCGCTCGGAGCCGACCGGGTGATCGATTACACGCAGGAGGATTTCACCAGGAACGGCCAGACGTACCACGTGATCTTCGACGCGGCCGGCAAGCTCTCGTTCAAGAGGTGCCTCGGCTCACTTGAACCAGGGGGTTTCTACCTGCCAACCGATGGGTTCGAGAATCTAATCCGGGTGCTCCTGCCCTCGCGGCCGGGAGCCAAGAAGGTGGTATTCCAGATGCCGCCTCGGCAGACGAAGCAGGACGTGATCTTCCTCAAGGAGCTCGTCGAAACCGGGAGGTTCCGGCCGGTCATCGATCGCTGCTACCCGCTGGAGGACGTGATCGAGGCGACCCGGTACGTCGAGACGGAGCAGAAGACAGGCAACGTGGTGCTGACTGTGAGCGGCGCCAAGGGGACGTCATGAGGGCCGTTGTGTATGACAGGTACGGGCCTCCCGAGGTCCTGCGACTCGAGGACGTCGAGCGCCCCGTCCCGAAGGACGACGAGGTTCTCATCAAGATCCACGCCACGTCGGTGACGCGGACGGACATCGGGCTTCGTTCAGGCAAGCCGTTCATCGTCCGCCTCTTCTTCGGCCTTCTCCGGCCGAAGCAGCGGATCCTCGGCACCGAGCTGGCCGGCGTAGTCGAAGCAGTCGGCGCAGCCGTCAGCCAGTTTGCAGTCGGTGACCACGTCTTCGGCTCCACTCCTGCTTTCAGGACCGGGGCGCACGCAGAGTTCATCTGCCTGGAGGAGACCGCCCCGATCGCGCACAAGGCGGAAGGGATGACCTTCGAACAAGCGGGAGCGGTAACCGACGGGGTGATCCTGGCTCTGATGTGCCTGGAGGCGGCTCACGTCGGGAAGGGCCAGAGGATCGTCGTCTACGGTGCATCCGGTTCCATCGGCACCGCGGGAGTGCAGCTCGCCAAGCATTTCGGCGCCGACGTCACCGCGGTGTGCAACACCAAGAACGTCGACCTGGTGAGGTCCCTCGGCGCCGACAGGGTGGTCGACTACACAAAGGAAGATTTCACCAAGAGCGGCGAGACCTACGACGTCATCTTCGACGCCGTCGGCAAGCACTCGTTCAGCCGGTGCAAAGACTCACTGAAGGCGGGCGGCGCCTATGTCGCGACCGACGGGTTCCGGAATCTCTTCCTGGCGATGTGGACCTCGCGGATCGGCGACAAGAAAGTGCTGTTCCCGATACCGCCGCACTACACGAAGAAAAACGTCCTCTTGCTCAAGGAGCTCATCGAAGCCGGGAGGTACCGGGCGGTCATCGACCGATGCTACCCGCTGGTGGACGTGATCGAGGCGAACAAGTACGTCGAGACGGAGCAGAAGACCGGCAACGTCGTCCTGGCGGTTAAATAGGTCACCGTGGGCAAGCTGATTTATTCGGCGATCGCGTCGCTCGACGGCTACGTGGCTGACAAGGACGGCAACTTCGACTGGGCTGCGCCGGACGATGAGGTGCACGCTTTCGCCAACGACCTCGAGCGAACGATAGGCACGCACCTGTTCGGGCGCCGGATGTACGAGGTGATGACATTCTGGGAGACCGCCCACACTCTCGCGGACCAGTCACGCCTCATCAAGGAGTACGCGGAGATATGGCAAGCGGCCGACAAGGTCGTCTACTCCAGGTCGCTGGATGCCGTAACCACGGCCAGGACACGGCTCGAGCGGGAGTTCGAACCCGATCGGGTGCGGCAGATGAAAGCGCAATCCGGAAGCGACATCAGCGTGGGCGGCCCCCACCTCGCCGCGGAGGCGATCAAGGCCGGGTTGGTCGACGAGTACCACCTGTTCTTCGTGCCGGTTGTGGTGGGAGGCGGAAATCCGTCCCTCCCCAACGATGTCCGCTTGAAGCTCGAGCTGTTGGATGAACGCCGCTTCAGCAACGGAACGGTGCATCTCCACTACCGCACCAGGAAGTGAGGCGATGACCACCATCCATTTCAAGGCTCAGTCCACCCTGGCGCCCGCCTCCGCGCTCGCCGCGCTGACCGACTTCGGGCCACGCCGGTCCGAGCTCTGGCCAAATATCGACACCGCCCATTTCAAAGTCCACGATCAGGGACCAGGCTGGGCTGAGGTCACTGAAGGAAGCTCGGTCGCCGGTGGCACCTGGGAGCGTGAGCGATACAGCTGGGACGCCGCCGCTCGCACAGTGTCGATCGACACCCTCGACTCGAATACCTGGGGGCCGGGCAGCCGGTGGGACTATCGACTCAATCCGGGTCCGGCCGGCGGCACGACGATCGAGGTGACCGTGGTTCGCAACGGCAAGGGCTTGAAGGGCCGCATGATCGGCGTTGCTCTGTCGCTCTTTGGCTCGAGGATGCTTCGCGACCAGATGGAGAGGGCGCTGGCCCGAACGTAGCTCGTCAGCTCGGGTTCTGAAGGCGCCGCTTCTGCAGCGCGATCTTGGCATCCTGCGCGTTGAGGACCGGGCGTTACACGGTGATGACGACTTTTCCCCGCGCATGTCCCGCTTCGAGATACCGGACAGCCTCGGGCGTTTCGCTCAGCGAGTACGTTCTGTCGATCACCGGCGTGACCTTCCGGGCCTGGAGAAGCTCTTGCATCACGACCAGGTCCTCTTTGTTCACAGACGCGACAAAGTTGACCGCCTTCCGGCTGTCACCCGCCGAAGCGAGGCGGATCTTGATCAGATGGCTCACCGGGCCGAGCCACCGATTTGTGTTGGGACCTCCGATCACGACGACGGTGGCCCTGGCGTCCAGCACGCGCTTCAGGTCTGACCATGCTCGGCTCCCCGCGACGTCGAGGATCAAGTCGTAGCGCTCACCGCCTCGAGTGAAATCCTCTTGCGTGTAATCGATGACCCTGTCCGCGCCCAGGGATCTGACCATGTCCACGTTCCTCGTGCTGCACACACCGGTCACCAACGCGCCGAGAGCTTTGGCGATCTGCACCGCAAACGTCCCCACGCCGCCAGACGCCCCGTTGATCAGGACCCTCTGACCCGACTGTAAGTGGCCGTGGTCGCGAAGACCCTGTAGTGCGGTGATCGCCGCCACAGGTACGGCCGCCGCCTGTTCGAACGTGAGCCCCGCCGGTCTTGCCGCCAGGCTCTTGTCACGGGTGCACGCGTACTCGGCAAAAGCGCCGGGACCCGTGCCGAAGACTTCATCACCGGCTTGAAACTGCGTCACGTCCTTGCCGACCGCCTCAACTTCACCTGCAAGATCCAATCCCAGAAACCTTTGCTTGGGGCTTCTCAGCCCGAAGGCGATGCGCGCGATCAGCGGCTCGCCTCGCATGAAGTGCCAGTCGTATGGATTGACAGAAGCCGCACGAACGCGGACGAGCACGCCATCGTCCGGAACTGCCGGTTTGTCGATCTCTTCGAGCTTGAGAACGTCCGGTGAGCCATATCTCTCGTAGACGATCGCCTTCATTCCGCGTGCAGGACCTCGACCACGTTGGTGCGAGCCGCCCACCGGCCTGGAATGAGCGCCGCGGCGACCGCCACGGCCACGCCCGCGATCGGGATCGCGATCAGCTCCCAGATGCCGAAGACTTCATAGAAGACAGCCGGCGTCACGCTGCCCCCAAGGCTACCTGTTGTCAAATGCCTGGGTGAGGAACATTCGCCACATGCCCACAGAGTTCCGCTGAGACGTGGAAAAGGGCGCGCCACCTGCTATGAGTTGCGCCTATGTCCCCCTCGCGCTCCCGCAAATCAATTGTCGAGCTCTATGCGGAGCCGTTCGCCGACCTCCCGCCTCTCGCCGGGATCATCGCCGGCGTCGTGCTCGGAGTCGCCGGCTGGATAGCGCCTCTGTTCAGCGGAGGCTCCGCCACCACCGCGATATGGCTTCAGTTCGGCCGCTGGTTCCTGTGGTTGTTCGCCTTTGCCGTCCTCGCCTACACGGGAGTGGGCGCATGGCGGCGCGCGAGTGACGGCAGGACATTCGATTCCACCGACGATCTGGCCGGTCTCACCTGGCGACAGTTCGAAAGGTACGTCGGAGAGTTTTATCGCCGCCGGGGATTCACGGTCACGCCTCGTGGGGGTGCCGTGTCGGATGGCGGGGTCGATCTGAACCTTACGGATGCATCAGGCGAGCGGCTGATCGTTCAGTGCAAGCACTGGAGGAACCGGCACGTCGGTGTCAGGCCGCTGCGCGAGCTCTGGGGCGTGCTGTCCGATGAGAGAGCGAATGGGGCGATCTTCATCACGAGCGACACCTTCACGCCGGACGCCATCGCGTTCGCGGCTGGGAAACGGCTCGAGCTGATCGATGGCCCCAAGCTGCGAACCATGATCGCCGCAGTGAAAGGATCCGGCGCAGCCGAGGCGGCGCCCGTGCCCGCAGACCCGGCCGGGGTCCCCCAATGTCCACGTTGTGGCTCACCGATGGTTTTGCGAACTGCAACGCGCGGCGCCAACGCCGGCAAGCAGTTCTGGGGCTGCTCCACCTACCCGGCGTGCAAAGGCACGCAGCCGGCGACTGCGACGACTCTTTCGCGGCCATGACAGAGCACCTTGACGCAGGTTGGTATGAGTGGGTCACTGCCAATCTCGGGCGTGACCCGGAGCGGGCGGAAGCTGCCACGCGAGCCGCCGCAGAAGCGGTCGCCAAAGGCAGTGGTTTCAACGCCGCAGCGGATGCCGCTCGCGCCAGCTGGGAGTCCGATCGCCTCGCGCAGGTCATTGCGGCCAGCAGAGCGGCTCCGCCAACCGTTCCTGGCGCTCTTATCGCGGCGACGGCGCTTGCGGTCGGCGGCGCCGTGGCGAGCATCGCACTCATCCTGTGGATGTACCCGCCCGCAGGGACTTGCACCGATTACTGTCCGGGTATTCGTCAGATCGCCAACGTATTCCTGTGGGGAAACGTGGCGATTGCGAGCTTGCATGCGTCGCTGTTCCTTCTGATGTGGCTGCGGCGGGCAGCTGTGGCGTGGTGGGCGGGCGTCACATTGGTCGGGGCAATTCTGCTTTTCGACGTGATCGGCGAGCTGACGGTCCTGGGCCCACTGTCCAATCCCAACAGCAACCCAGACTCGATTCTCGGGATCGGCGCGTTCGCGGTTCTGGTCCCGACCGCGATGTGGCTGCTGGCATCAGATCTTCACCTGAGCAGCGCTTTGGTGGCAGCCACTTTCCACTGGCTTTTGCTTCACCTGGTGCTGGTGGAGCTTCCAATCCTGGTCCTTCTCTTAAGGCGCCCAGTGCGTCTGTGGTGTCGCATGTACCTGGGGATCAGGCCCGATTTGAAGTGACGGATGGGGCTGGTCAGATGCACCGGCATGGAAGAGTCACCGATCACGCGCTGCCGACCGGCACTTGGGAGCGACCCGGCAGGATGCGCTCAGCGGGGAGGTTGGTGCATCTGTCGAACGTCGCCAAGTGGGCCCGAATGGCGCTATCCGGAGTCCTTGGGTTACGACCATTTGTGCCCGAATGGCGGAATCAATGACCAGTAGGCGGTGATTGTTGGTGGCATCAGCCTCACAGGATGAGCCGCGCCTCCCGCGACGCCGCCAGTCGGACGGCTGAGGACCACACCGCGGCACGGCAATGCGTCTCGGCGGCACTCGCAACAACGGTGGGCGGCCTCGTGGTGTTCGCGATGTTCAGTTGCATGTCATGACCCCCTGAATTTGCCTTGTTGATCGGTCTTACCGTGGTCAGCAGGACGACGCCGAGCGGGTTGATCTCGATGTAAACGCCATCCGTCACCATCAGGCTCATGCTTGCTGGATCCGCTGGTCTGTCGGCGCCTTGGTCTGCCGGCGAAACGGCAGTCCGAGGTCCTCGCGCAGCCAGAGGTAGACGAGCGGGACGATCCCGATGATCGAGATGACGATGTATCCGGGGACGCCGCCGAACGAGTCGAACGCGGCGTGCAGCAGCGAGACGCCGGCGTAGGTGACGAGGATGGCCAGGGCGGGGCGCAAGCGACCATTCCGCGCGGCGGCGTGGAAGATCACTCCACCTAGGATCGCCGACCAGAGGCCATGGCCGAACGGAGCCAGCACCCCGCGAACGAGCTCGTTCAGCACGAGTGACGGAATCGAGAGAAAGATCTGGTTTCCCTGGACGACGAAGAGCGATGCGAGCGCGTAGCCGCTGCTCTCGAGTGCAGCGAAGCCAAATCCAACGGTTGCTCCGAGGAGCATGCCGTCACGCGTCGTATACGAGCGGACACCGACCGCGAAGGCAACGATCAGCACGCCTTTTACGAGCTCCTCGATGAGTCCGACCTTCAGGTTCCCAAACAGGCCAGGGCCGAACACCAGCCAGAATTCGAGCGTCGAAGCGGCCAGCGCACCGAGGACTCCCGAGAGGATGAATGCGGACACGATGCGCCTCGGCGACAACGCGGGGCTCGGATCGTGGTCGAGGTACCAGACGACCCCTGTGACCGGCACCAGAAAGCTGCCCAGCATGACGACCGTCGGCAGGAGGATGAAGTTGTTGGTGTAAAAGGCGTCGGCGATGGTCGCGATCCAGAGCACCAGCCCGATCGGCAGCACCAACCACCACCGCGGCGCCCAGGCGCGCGGGACAACCTGGCCAGCCGGCTTCTCAGAAGAATTGGTCGGGATCATTTCAATCCACTCCTTTGTGTTGTTTTGAATAAGGCAGCGGCCGTCATCACGACCGCCAGAGGTGGCACCAGCCACCACGCGTTGATCCGGTTCGCGACCAAAGCAGCCGTCGCGACCAGCCCGAGCACCATCACCGCGGCAACGGTCCAGTCGTCACCCACCACGAACGTGTAGAAAAAACGACCCACTCCCGCTAGCGACCTGACGACTCTCATGACGTCACCGCGTTCAGCGTTCCGCGCGCGGAGCGGCGTTCGATCCCAATGAAAGCCAGTGCCGACAGGCCGTAGAAGGCGATCAATGCCGCGATGTCGGCGTCGCTTTGCGGCCAGCTCACACCCAGCCCCTCCAGCGCCCAGAACGTGCCAAAAGAAGTCAGCATCGTGCCGACGATCAGCTGCAGCAAGCTGCGCGGAATCCGCGCCACCAAGGGGTTGACGGCAAAGCCAATCGCCCCGACGACCACGATCGCGGCGGCGCCCGCGACGATCGCGGTCCCCAGGTGGCCGGCGCTCGCCCCGAACGAAACCACGATGAGCGCCACCTCGAGCCCCTCGAGGAGCACGCCTTTGAATGCCAGCACGAACGAGGTCCAGTCCACGCCGGTGCTCAGCACCTCTTCGTCTTGAGGTGCCTGGCCTCGATATCCGGCAAGCCCATGCGCCGCGACGCGGACGATTCCCTTGCGGAACCACTGCAGCCCGAACAGCAGCAGCAGCGCGCCGACGAGCACTCGCAACGGTCCGATCGGGATCGCAGTCAGCGCCGCACCCAGGGCGGCAACGATCACCACGAGGAGCGCCAACCCAGCGCCGGCGCCGAGGAGGGTCGAGCGCCAACCTCGAGTGACGCCAACTCCGACGACGATGGTGACCATCTCGATCGCTTCCACCGAGGAGGCGAGGAAGGTTGTCAGCAAGACGATCGCAGCGCCTGTCATCGCGGGACCGTCCCGGCCGCATCCGCAGTCAGCCCAAACCGGGCGGCGCTCACGTCGAGGCGGCCGGCGCCCTGGCCAACGAGGTCTCGCCATCGTTCCGCGATCGCGCGCGCAACTGGAATCGCATCGGGCCCAGTGGCAGCCGCGGTCAGGTCGAGGTCCTTGAGCCCCCACTCGAGCGGGAACTGGGGGCTGTGGTCGCCCTTCTCCATCTTCGCGAGCCTGGCCAGCGCCGTCCCTGAAGCCAGCGGGCCGCCACTGACAGCGGCGAGCAGCGACTCGTAAGGAACCCCGAGGCGAGCCGCAGCCGCGCTCGCTTCGGCGGCGGCTTCGACCTCGAATGCAAGCCAGGTGTTGAGCACCAGCTTGAGCCGGGTTCCCAATCCTGCCGGTCCGAGCCAGACCACGCGCTGACCCAGAGCGTTGAACACCGGGTCAAGCACCGGGCGCGCGCGTTCGGGACCTGAGGCAAGGATGGTGAGCTGTCCATTGCGCGCCGGCTCGCGGGTCCCAGTGACCGGTGCATCGACAAATGCAACGTCAGACCGCTGGTTGGTCACGGCGGCTGCCAGATCTTCAGTCGCCTGGACGCCGATGGTGCCCATCTGCGCCCAGATGGCGTCGGGCCGCATGGCCGCAAGCGCGTTTTGACTCAACATCGCGTCGGTCACCGCATCGGCGGTCGCAAGCATCGTGATCACAACCTGAGCCATCTGAATGGCTTCGGCCGGCTTGCCGTGGGCGGTTGCTCCGCGCTCTGCCAGGCGCGCCGCCGCCGCCGGCGTGCGATCCCAGACATCGATCTGGAATCCCTGCTCGAGCAGGCGCTCCGCCATGCCGGCGCCCATGATCCCTGTCCCGAGCAGGGCTACTCGTGGCTTTTCAGATCGATTGCCGTTCAGTGTGCTCATTTCCTTTGACCTCCTCAAACCGATTCGGGCGTCGGTCCGCCCACAGTGACTTCCGCGGACACGATCTCGTCGATGGCCCGCATGACTTGCTCGTCGAGCTTCAATTCGGCCGCCGCGATCGCGTCGTCGACGTGCCTCGGGTTGCGCGTGCCTACGATCGCGACGTGGACCGCCGGGTTGGCGAGAGTCCAGGCGACCGCGAGCCGGCTGACAGTGGTGCCGAGCTCGAACTCGGCGAAACGCGCCAGGGCATCCACGATGCGCAGGTTTCGGCGATAGAGCTCGCCTTTGAACACCTCACTCTTCGCGCGCCAGTCGCCGGGCGCGAACTTCGTCTCCGCAGTCAAGGCGCCGCTCAGCAGCCCGTGCGCGACCGGCCCGTAGACCAGCACGCCGATGTCGTGAGCAAGGGTGTACGGGAGGATCGAAGCTTCGATGTCACGCCTGAATAGGTGGTACGGCGGCTGCAGCGTCTCGACAGGCAGGCTGCCGTTGAACTCCTCCATCTGGTCGGCGTCGAAGTTCGACACCCCCACGTGGCGGATCTTTCCGGCGGCCACCAGGTCGGCCAGCGCCCTGGCGGTCTCCGCGAAGGGCACCTTCGAGTCCGGCCAGTGGATTTGGTACAGGTCGATGTAGTCGGTGTCGAGCGCTTTCAAGCTCTCGTCCACGCCGCGCCGCACCCAGCCGGGGCTGGCATCGCGTACGGCACCGCCTCCTGCAGCGGGCCGCAGCCCGCCCTTGGTCGCGATGACCACCTGGTCACGCGGGCGACCGGCGAGCGCCTTGGCGATCAATCTCTCCGAGGCGCCGAAGCCGTAGCCCTGAGCTGTGTCGAAGAAGTTGATGCCATGGTCGGCTGCCGTGCGGATGGTGGCGATCGCGGCCGACTCATCGGTGGCGCCCCAGTCGCCGCCGAGCTCCCAGGCGCCAAAAGCGATTCGCGAAACTCGAAGGTTGCTATGTCCGAGCCTTATCTGATTCATGTCTACCTCCAAAGAACTAGGGTTTGGGATCACGCAGCCGCGCAGTCCACATAGCGGGATCGTCGTCGTCCTCGCAGTACGGCATGAAGGCTCGTTGCAGCCCAAACAGCATTTCGAGGGCGTCCTGGTTGCTGTGTGGGGGTCGACTCTCGCCATAGAGCTCTAGTTGGAGCCGCTCTATGAGGGCGACTGCCTGCTGGGGAGCTGGCAGGTCAGGTCGCCCGAGCATTTCATCGGGCGCTGCCAGGTTCCGCAGCTCGCACTGATCGATGGCCAGATCGAGCAGCCGTACGAGGTATCGACGCCGGCTTTGGGCGGCGGTTCGCACCAAAAACTGCCGGTGCATGCGCGCCATGTCCATGGTCGCGCCCATGTAAGCGCCGCCGATGCTCATCTGTTCTCCTCCACCGGCGAGTCATGTGGAACGCGCCGGACTTCGAGCAGCTCGAGGCCGAGCGCCTCGATATGCGCCAGCACGCCGTGCAGCGCGGCCGGGTCCGCCACAGCACCCCTCAACAGCGTGTCCACGCCGTTCGTCTCAGCTCGCAGGTCGGCAAACGCGCGCAGCACCGTTTGGCCCACGTGGCCGCGAACCCGAAACTCGTAAATCACGTGCTTGATCGTCGGGCTCAGGTGGGTGAGCACGCATCGCACGAATCGGGTGAACGTGGCGGTGCGAAGATCTAGGTACCGTGGGACTCACGGTCCGGCCCGATTCGACTGACGGTCCCGACGCGCCTGCTGTCCGGCGAGGCATCGTTTCTCGCCGCGAGCTGTTCGAACGGCTCGGGGAAGCAGGACGCGTGGTCCAACTGAGCGCGCCGGCGGGCAGCGGAAAGAGGATCTTGCTGCGTTCCTGGATCGCTGACGCCGGCCTGGCGGACAGGGCCGCCTGGGTTGCGGTGGGACCCGACCAGGGCGACCCCCAGCGGTTCTGGATCTCAGTGGCCGACGCGATTCGCGGCACACGCGAGGGTGCGAAGCTCGTCAAAGGCTTGACGGCGGCGCCTGACCTCGACGGCTGGGCGATCGTCGAGCGCTTGCTGGCGGACCTGGGTCCGCTCGAGGACCGGATCTGGCTGGTGCTCGACGACGCGCATGAGGTACGCACAGACGAGCTGCTGCGGCAGCTCGAGCTCTTCTTGATGCGTGCGCCGGCGACGCTGCGGTTCGTGCTCGCCACCCGTCATGACCTACGTCTGGGCCTGCACCGATTGCGCCTCGAGGGTGAGCTGACCGAGATTCGGGCTTCAGACCTTCGCTTCACGTTGGCCGAGTCCCGCACGCTTTTCGAAGCCGCAGGGGTGCAGCTGTCCGACTCAGCCCTTCAGATGCTGCTCGAGCGGACCGAGGGCTGGGTGGCGGGGCTTAGGCTGGCGGCGCTTTCGCTTCGCGGAAACCCCGATCCAGAGCGATTCGCGGCCGAGTTCTCCGGTACCGAGCGCACGGTCGCCGACTATCTCCTCGCTGAGGTGCTCGAGCGCCAGCCTGAGGAGATCAGGCGGCTGCTGCTCCGCACGTCGGTGCTCGAGCGAGTGAGCGGCTCGCTCGCGGACGTTCTGACCGGAGGCTCCGGCGGTGAGCGGATTCTGCAGAAGCTGGAAGAGGCCAACGCGTTTGTGATCTCGCTGGATGCAGGGCGCGCATGGTTTCGCTACCACCGCTTGTTTGCAGACCTGCTGCAGCTCGAGTTAAGGCGAAGCGAACCCGGCGAGCTTCGCAAGCTGCATGCGGCAGCCGCCGAGTGGTTTGCGGAACACGGGTACACAGTGGAGGCGATCCGCCACTTCCAGGCGGCGGAGAGCTGGAGACAGGCCGCCCAAGTGCTTTTCGACAACAGCCTGAGCATGCAACTCAACGGACAGCGTGCCACCACACACCAGCTTCTCGCCCTGTTCCCGGCCGGCGCCGTCGCGGGCAATCCTGAGCTCGCAGCGCTCAAAGCCGCGGACGAGATGCTGTCTGGCTCGGGAGAGGAAGCGGTATCGCAGCTCGGTCTTGCAGCCCGCGGGATAGGGTCGGTACCGCCGGATCGCCGCCGTCGGTTCGAGGTCAGCCTTGCGATCTTGCGGCTGGTCCTTGCAACTCGAACGGGAAATCTTCCTGCCGTTGTCGAGGAGGCGCAGCGCCTCCTGTCACCAACCGACGCCTTCGATGCGGCGCCCGTTGGAACCGGCGATGACTTGCGTGCCGTAGCGTTGATCAGCCTCGGCATCGCCGAGTTCGGGATGAACCGACTCGAGGAGGCTGATCTACATCTCGAGCAAGGCGTCGCATTGGCGCAGAAGGCCAAGCACTCGTTTCTCGAGATCAATGCCCTCGGCCATTGGGCGATGCTCACGAGGCTGCGATCGTTTTCACTTGCACAGGAGCGCAGCAAGATGGCGATCGAGCTCGCGAAGCGCCACGGCTGGAGCGACGAGCCAATTGTGTTTCCCGCCTATGTGACGCTGGGCAACACGTTGATCTGGCAGGGAAGGTTCGCGGAGGCAGAGCCCTGGCTCGAGCACGTCGAGCGCGTGATCCGCACGGAAACCGAGCCGACCGCCGCAATGATGCTCTTCATCGCTCGTGGCTTGCTCGAGACGGCACGAGGGCGTCACGCTGACGCGCTCGCGGCGTTCCGCACGGCCGAGCAGTACGCTCGGTCCGTCGTCACACCTCACACCCTTGCGACGCAGGCACGATCGCTCAGCCTCCAGGCCCTCCTGAGGATGGGCAAAACGAAACCCGTAGAAGACGCGCTCGCTGAGATGGACCCTCAGGAGCGTGAGCGTGGAGACACACGCACTGTCCTCGCCTCGCTGCGATTGGCCCAGGGCGATTCGCAGGCGGCAAGAATGGCGCTTGCCCCAGTCCTCGATGGGTCAGCTCCCGTGACGAGCCCCGGGTGGGTCATGAGAGCGCTCGTGCTGGAGGCGATCGCACGGGATGCTGACGGCGACGCCGACGGCGCCGACCGGGCTCTCGAAGACGCCCTCGATCTCGTCGAGCGCGACGGCGCGGTCTTACCGTTCCTCCTCAACCCGGCTCCGGCACTGCTCGAGCGCCACGCCCGACGGCGCACCGCGCACGCAGCGCTCCTCTCCGAGATCCTGAACCTCCTCGCCGGTACGAGGCCCACGCCAATTCACGAGCGACCAGCGATGTTCGAGCCGCTCAGCGAGAGCGAGACCCGCATCCTGCGCTACCTGCCCACCAACCTCTCCGTACCGGAGATCGCAGACCAGACCTACCTGTCGGCGAACACGGTGAAGACGCACATGCGGCACCTGTATGGAAAGCTCGGTGCGCACAGCCGGGGACAGGCGGTCGAGCGGGCCCGCGCGCTGGCCCTGCTTGCGCCCTCCACGTTCAGGAGTCCCAGCCACACGGCGTAACCGGCAAATCACCCGATGCGGGTGATGACGCCTCACCTCGATGCGATGAACCATGCGCCCATGGCACATGCACTCGGCAAAACGTCAACGGATCAGTCCGTGGTGGTCCTAGCCGAGCACAGAGCCCTGCGCCGCCAGCGCGTCATCTTCTTCAGCGTCGCGGCAGCTCTCGGCGGTTTCCTCTTCGGTTACGACACCGCTGTAATCAACGGAGCTGTTGCGGCCGTTCAGCATCAGTACCAGGCGGGACCCATCGCGCTGGGAGCGGCGATAGCGTCCGCCTTGATGGGGTCTGCAGTTGGGGCCTGGTTCGCGGGTCAGATCGCTGACCGAATTGGAAGAGTCCGCACGATGTTGATTGCGTCCGGCCTGTTCATCGTGGGCTCTCTCGGAACCGGCTTCGCAATCTCGTTGTTCGACTTCAGTGCCTGGCGCATAGTAGGCGGTCTCGCGGTCGGAATTGCCAGCGTGGTTGCACCCGCATACATCGCGGAGATCTCTCCGGCTGAGCTCCGTGGGCGACTGGCCTCGCTGCAGCAGCTGGCGATCGTGCTGGGCATTTTCGTCTCCCTCCTCGCCGACTTCGCGATTGCGGGCGTCGCCGGCTCAGCGCAAGGAGTTTTTCTTCTGGGCACGCCGGCGTGGCGCGTGATGTTCTTGGCTGAGGTCATCCCCGCAGCTCTGTACGGCCTCCTCGCGCTGCGAATTGCTGAATCACCCCGATACCTGGTGCAGCGCGGCCGTGATGCCGAGGCTCGGGTCGTTTTGGGCGCGCTTCAGGGCGGCAACGTGTCAGCCAAGATCGACGAGATCCGGAAGACCGTCACAACCGAGGCACACCCTCGCCTGAAGGATCTGCTGAATCGGCGCTTCGGACTCTTGCCCGTGGTCTGGATCGGAATTGGACTGTCGGTTTTCCAGCAGCTGGTCGGTATCAACGTCATCTTTTACTACTCGAGCGTTCTCTGGGCCAGCGTCGGTTTCTCGCAGCAGAGCTCGCTGCTGATCACGGTCATCACGAGCGTGACGAACGTCGCGACAACCTTCATCGCGATTGCGTTGGTGGACCGCATCGGGCGCAAGCCACTCATGCTTGCGGGATCCGCGGGCATGGCGATCACGCTCGGCGTGCTCGCCTTCTTGTTTGGCACTGCACCGCTGGTTTCCGGACAGCCGCATCTCGGCACATTCGCCGGGCCGATCGCGCTGGTCGCGGCGAACCTTTACGTGGTCGCCTTCGGCTTCTCCTGGGGCCCTGTGGTTTGGGTGCTGCTCGGCGAGATGTTCCCCAACCGCATCAGGGCCATCGCCATTTCGGTAGCCGCCTCCGCGCAGTGGCTCGCGAATTTTGCCGTCTCGACCACTTTTCCGCCGCTGCAGCACGTCGGACTCGGATTCGCCTACGGGCTTTACACAGCAGCCGCCTTGCTTTCGATCGCGCTCGTTTGGTTCTTCGTGCGCGAGACCAAAGGGAAAGAACTGGAGAGAATGTGAAATGAAGAGGCTCATCCCGATTCTGTGGGGACTCGTGGCGGCGTATGCCGCGATGACATTCGTTGTCACAGTGTTTCCCGGCGTGATTCCAGTGCCGGTCCTGATCCCGGTTTTGACTCTTGTGCCGGTCGCGTTTGCGCTGCTGCACGGTGCGCGGCGTTACGGGTGGGAAGGCATGCTCGTCTTCCTGGTCATCTGCCTTGTCGTCAGCAACGCCCTCGAAAACCTGAGCATCCTGACGGGCTTTCCGTTCGGCCACTACTACTACACCGGCAACCTCGGCCCGAAGCTGTTCCTGGTGCCGATTCTCATTGGCACCGCCTACTTCGGGACGGGCTACCTGGCGTGGGTGCTGGGCACGATCCTCATCGGTGACGTTCGGTCGAGGGGCAGCGCATTTACGACATTTGCGGTCCCCTTCATCGCCTCCTTCTTGATGGTGGCGTGGGACCTGGGCATGGATCCTACGAACTCAACGATCCGGCACAACTGGATCTGGCAGCAAGGTGGTGGGTACTTCGGGGTGCCGTTCACGAACTACCTCGGTTGGTCCTTAACCGTGTACGTCTTCTTCCAGCTCTTCGCCCTGTACCTGCATTTCCGAAGGCCTAACAGTCAGATGCAGGCGGATGGTCTATCAGCGTCCTACTTCGCTCCGGTAACGGTGATGTACGCGGTGATCGGCGTGGGAGTGGTGCTTGCCTATCTCGTTGGGGTCCCGAACACGTCGGTGGCGGACGCAGCTGGAGTCGTCTGGCAGAGGACCAGCATCGCTGAGGGAACGGCCACGGTGGCCATCTACACGATGCTCTTCGCGACCGCATTGTCGGCTGTGAAGCTCGTGCAGGGATCGCTGGCTGTTGCCAGCGCGCCCCGCCTCGCGGCGCCCGATTCAAACCGCCCGACAGTTCTGGAGCCGTACCCAGCAACCGGTCGCGTCTGACCCTCGCGAGGAGATTTAATCTCCTGTGGTCGGTTCCTCGTCAGTCGGGGGGTTGGGCTTGATATACCCGCAGGCTCTGAGCCGCACGGTGCGTGGCGCCGTCAAACCGCCACGCGATCCCGGGTTCGGAGCCCTGCGGCGCGCCGCCCGCGCCGCCATCGTGATTCCGCCGGTCTTTGCGTTCGCCGACGTGTTGCTGGGCGAACCCGAAAGCCTCATCTTCGTGATGTTCGGCTGCTTCTCCCTGCTGGTGATCTCCGACTTCGGAGGCCTGCGCCGGCCCCGGGCGCTCGCCTATCTCTCGGCGACAGTTGCTGGGGCGGCATTGGTCGCGTTGGGAACGTTCGCTTCGTCCTCGGCCTGGTTGGCCGTGGCAATGATGTTCGCGGTTGGGTTCGCGATTTCGTTCAGCCGCGTCTTCGGGGGGTATGTGGCGGCGGCGAACACCGGGATGCTTCTCGCCTTCGTGATCGCGGTCACCATTCCGGCGCCGGCGGCCGTGATTCCGCTGCGCGTCGGAGGCTGGGCGATCGCCGGCTTGGTGTCGACGCTGGCGGCCGTCGCGCTCTGGCCACGTTTCGAGCGCATCACCATGCACCACCAAACGGCCGGTGCGTTGGTCGCCATCGCGGACCTCGTCCAGGGGCTCGGTGCCGGCTCAAACGACCTGAAGCAGCTCGAAAACAATGCGGCTCAGGCGGTGGAGGCGGCTCGGCAGGGATTCATAGACCTGGCCAGGCGCCCAACCGCGACCCCTCGTCGCGACCGCGCCTTTGCCGAGCTGCTGATCGAGATCGAGAGGATCCTCGAGATCATCGAGCGCCCGTTCAACTTAGAACGTCCGACCGTGCGTCCCGGAATCCCGGAAACGGACCAGCTGGTGGCCGCCGTGGTCGCGGCGCTTCGTTCCAGCGCGGGTGTGCTGAAGGGCGGCGCTCCACCGGATGTCGACGCCATTGAAAGTGCGCGCCAAAAGCACCGCGCCGCCCTCGACCGGTGGGCGTCGGAGCAGCTCAGGGCCGGTCGCCCAACCGAGGAGGTGCTCGATGGACTCGACTTTGACGACACGGTACGCGTCGTCTCGTACGTCGCCCTTTTGCTCGGCCGCAACGCCGTGATTGCCGCAGGCGGGCGGCCGGACCTCCGCGATACGGCCGTGCATGTCATGCGCACGCTCCAGGCGCATCTCGAGTCGCCCTCGACTGTGCTGCAGGGCAGCCTGCGTGTGGCGATTGGTCTAGCGCTTGCCGTCTGGGTGGCTCGCGCCTTCGATCTCTCGCATGCGTTCTGGGTGGTGCTAGGGACGATCCAGGTCTTGCGCAGCAACGCGCTGAGCACCGGCCGCACCGTCATCCAGGCTGTGGTCGGTAACGCGATCGGGGTCGTGGTCGGCGGACTGTTCGCGGTGATCGCCGGCAACCACCCCGCGCTCATGTGGACAGCGTTTCCAATCGCCGTATTCTTCGCCGCCTATGCCGCCACGACGATTGGTTTCATGGCCAGCCAGGCCGCCTTCACCATCAACCTGATCATCGTTTTCAACCTGATCTCGCCGGCGGGTTGGCAAGTGGGCCTGGTGCGACTCGAGGACCTCCTGGTCGGCACCGTGATCAGCCTTGTCGTCGGTCTGTTGCTCTGGCCGAGCGGAGCCCGCCGCGAATTTGGCCGGGCGGTCGCGAGCGCCTACCTGGCTTTGATCGGTTATCTCGACAGGGGGTTCGATCGTGTGCTTGGCTTCGAACCGCTCAGCAGCTCGGCGGACAGCGAACAGCAGGTTGTCGTCCGCGTGCGAGATCGCGTTGACGCAGCCTTCGACACGTTGATGACCGACCGGACGGGTGGTTCATTCGACCGCGAGACGGCCGCGTTCCTGCTGTCCGCGACCAACCACATGACCCTGGCCGGCGACCTGCTCAACGTAATCGCCGGCCCGATGGGCTACCGAGGCGGCAGCTGCGCCGACGGTGCGCTGGAAGTGCGAGAGCAGGCGCACACGGTTCTCGCCGAATATCGCCGCCTCGCGGACCGGTTGAGCCTTGCGCCGTCCTCACAATCCGAATCGCAGGTTTCCCTGGCGGCGCTGCGACAGGCCGCCCTCAAGTGCTTGCGACGATGGCAGACCAATCCCGAACTCGGCAGAAGTGCCATGGCCGTCGTGATGGCGGCCGAGTGGGTGCAATACGTCTCGCGGCTTGAGGGTGACCTCGAAGAAGCGGTGGGCACGGCGAGCGATGCAGCCCGCAAACCATGGTGGCGCTAAAGTTCCAATCCCCACATTTGGGAAGGTGGGTCAAGGGCCATTCTCAGTGTATAGCGCACCGGGGGGCTTGCGGCAAGACCCGGGTCGTGCTGCAGAATCTCCGGCCGAAACCAGAACCTAGGGATGGGGGTGCGTATGGCCGAACATGCAGTGGTGGTAGCCGGAGGCGGCCCGACGGGGATGATGCTGGCGGGCGAGTTGGCGTTGGCGGGCGTCGACGTTGCAATTGTCGAGCGGCGCGCCAGCCAGGACCTCATCGGCTCGCGCGCAGGCGGTCTGCACTCACGCACCATCGAGGTTCTCGATCAGCGTGGAATCGCTGATCGGTTCCTTTCGCAGGGGCAGGTGGCGCAGGTCGCGGGGTTCGCCTGGATCCGTTTGGACATCAGCGACTTTCCCACCCGGCACAACTACGGGCTCGGGCTGCGGCAGAACCACATTGAGCGCATCCTTGCCGGCTGGGTCGGTGAGCTGGGGGTGCCGATCTACCGTGGACGCGACGTGACCGGGTTCGAGCAGGACGACACCGGCGTCGACGTCGCGGTGTCCGACGGCCTGTCGCTGCGGGCCCGATATCTCGTCGGGTGCGACGGCGGACGCAGTCTGATCCGTAAAGCAGCCGGCATCGAGTTCCCGGGGTGGGATCCGACAACGAGCTGCCTGATCGCTCAAGTCGAGATGGACCAGGAGCCGGAGTGGGGCCTCCGCCGCGACGCTGTTGGCGTCCAGTCCCTCTCCAGGTTGGAGGATGGACCGGTGGGGGTCCTGGTCACAGAACAGCAAGTCGGACACACCGGTGAGCCCACCCTGCGCGATCTCAGCGAGGCGCTCATCGCTGTATACGGGACCGATTACGGGGTCCACAGTCCGACCTCGATCTCCAGGTTCACCGATATGACTCGGCAGGCGGCGTCCTACCGCGAGAGACGGGTGCTGCTGGCCGGCGACGCCGCACACGTGCATTTCCCGGTGGGTGGACAGGGCCTCAACATTGGCGTGCAGGATGCGGTGAATCTGGGATGGAAGCTGGCCCAGGTGGTCAAGGAGACGTCGCCTGAAAGCCTGCTGGATACCTACCACGCCGAGCGGCACCCGGTCGGTGCCCGCGTGTTGCGAAACACCATGGCGCAAACCGCGCTCCTCCGCTCCGGCGAGCGCATCGAGGCCTTGCGCGACACCATGTCCGAGCTGCTGAGCATGGACGAGCCTCGCAAACGGTTCGCCGGGATGATGTCCGGCCTGGACATTCATTACGACCTCGGTGCGGGACACCCGCTGCTCGGGCGCCGCATGCCCGATCTCGACCTGGTCACCGCCAACGGCCCGCCGCGGGTATTCACCCTCCTGCACCATGCCCGGCCGGTGCTGCTCAACCTCGGTGAGCCCGTTGGCTTCGACATCACGCCATGGTCGGATCGGGTTCAGCTGGTCGACGCTGAATACGCTGGTGTTTGGGAGCTTCCGGTACTTGGCGTGGTCACTGCCCCCACTGCCGTGCTGATCCGGCCCGACGGACATGTCGCCTGGGTTGGGGAAGGCACTGATGCCGGATTGCGCGACGCGCTGACCAACTGGTTCGGATCACCGTGACGCGACGCGATGCTCAGCCTCACCTGGAGGAGCTCGGCGATTGCTCGCACCAACAACCTGACCGAGTACGAGCGCATGGAGCGGCGGCTTGACGGACTCGCGTGCGCCGAGTGATCAGGTCGGCTGGCCGTCGAGGAAGTTCAGAGCCACCGCAGCAAACAGCGGCGAGACGCCGAGGTTGTAGTGCGTCAGGCCTGGCAATATCGCGAGTGCGTGACCGCCAGCCGGCCGGCCCTCCCCCACCCAGCCACCGTCCCGCATCCCGCCGCCGAGCAGCTTGAAAACCTCGACGTACGTGCAGCAGTACGCTTTTGCGCCAATGGATCCGAGCACCGCGGCCGCATGGCGCGACCTCTACATCGGGATGGTCGGTGCCGGCGCATCGCTTACCGGCCTGACCTTTGTCGCGATTGCGCTGGACCCTCACCAGATCGAGCGCACACCGCTGCTCCGTTTGCGGGCTGCCAACGCGGTGTGGTGCTTTGTGAGCGTCATGTTCATCGGGCTCGCGGTCCTGACGCCCAGACCCTTCACCACGGTGGCGTCGGTGGCCGTGGGTGTGGGCGGTTTTTCGGGAGCCGTCCTCCTTTCCGTCCGAACGATCCGTCAGCGCATCTTCCGGCAGCCGCATCCAGGCGCCACTGTCTTCCGCGCCGCCGGGAACATCTTCGGGTTCCTCCTTGCCGGTGTTGGCGGCTTTTCGCTGATCGATGTCGAGCAGGGTTGGGTGTTTGCCACGCTGGCGGCCGCGTGCGTGATCATGCTTTCGAGCGGCATCTTCGCGAGCTGGCTACTAGTTCTGCAGATCGGGGTGCCTTCAGGCGAAAAGGCCTGAGCCGGCCGCTCTGCTAGCAATGCCGCGACCCGTGATTCGCGGCACTTTAGTCGTCGCTATTCGGACTAAGCACTGCTGAGTCTGTTGGAAAGACACCGTTACTAGGCGGGCCGGATCAAGTCTGGCACTCGCGAGACCGTGTTTGTCTGACAACCTTCAGGGCGTCGGGGTCATATTTCGGATGATCGTCTGAAGCGATCGGTTCAGGGCGCGCACTTCGTCCCGCGAGAGACCTAGGAGCAGACGCTCTTCCAATTCCAGTACGTCGTCGTTGACCGATCGCCACTTCCTCTCGCCCGTTTGGGTCAACTGAGCGTTGAGGATTCGCGCGTTTGAAGGACTCGGCTGACGTTCCACCGATCCCGAAGCTTCGAGCTGTTGGAGGACCTCGTTCATTGACTGGGGTGTCACGAACGCCTTGCGGGCAAGCTCGGCGTTGGGCAACCCTGGCGTCTCGGCCAACAATGCGAGAACGACGTAGTGGGGGATCCCGAGTCCATGCTTGGAGACGATCTCCTCTAAAGAGAGATTGATGATCGATTGAGCGCGCTTCACCAAGTAGCCCGACATGTCCTCAGCATTCCAGGAATCGCCTCGTCCAGCACCGATTCCGATCCCACAAGAAGCCGAGAGGAATTGATCAGAGGCGTTCGATCGTTGCAAGCCAGGCCTGGGCACCGTTGTCGTCGATCGTGACGGCGAACATCGCAGGCTGTATCGACCTGATCGACCAGCCGTCCACGAAGGCAGCGCGCAGCTCGGCCTGCGATACCCGGCGCGGGCCCCAGTCCCCGGGCTGGCGGTCGCTGAAACACATCAGGTAGTACATCCCCCCGGGCCGAAGGGCCGACCTCAGGCTGTTGACATAAACGGGGCGCTCCTCGTCGTCGAAGACATGGAACACCCCACTATCTGTGATGACGTCGAACTGCCGCCTCAACCGGTCGAGGTGCAGTACATCCCGGACCTCGAACATCGCCCTGATACCCCGGTGCTGCGCCTTGGCCCGCGCGCGCTCGATGGCCAGCTCGGCCACGTCCACTCCCGTTGCCTCCGCACCGTGGCTCGCCGCCAGCATCACGTGCTCGCCGGTTCCGCAGCCGACGTCCAGCACGCGTCCTTGGAACTTGCCAGCATCCGCCAGCATCACGAAGTCGGGCTGCGGCCGGCCGATGTCCCAGGGCGGCGATCCCTCGTAGACGCTGTTCCAGGAGGGATGTTGAGCCATCGCCTCGACTTAGTATCGGCCTCGCGAGTCCAGCAGTTCGAGTTCTGCACCACTCTGGCTATCGCACGCGCGAGGATGTCGCGAAAGTGACTCCGTCAGCGTGGCTCTTCGTACTCGGAAGCGAACAGGTAGCTCACGGCCAGGCTTCGATACGGTCGCCAGCGGTCCGATATCTCGACCAACTCTGCCGCTGAGGGAATGCGATCGAAACCGTATATCCGTTGGATCGCGCGACGCAACGCGATATCGCCGGTGAGAAAGACGTCTGGCCGGTTCAGCGCGACGAGCAGGAAACCGTGCGCCGACCACGGCCCGATCCCCTTAACCTCGGTCAAGGCTGCCTCGACCTCTTCGTCTGTCATGTGTTGAAGCGCCGCATCGCTCAGCCGCCCATCCACGAATCGGTCTGCGAGCGCCCGCAGCGTCGCGCCCTTGCGTGCCGAGAGCCCGGCGGCGCGGAGGACCTGCGGATCGGCTGCCAGAAGCTCCGCCGGCGACGGCAAACGACCCACGAATCGCTCTTCGATGCGCGACACGATCGTGCGTGTCGCAGCGACAGACAACTGCTGACCGACGACCTGGAAAATGAGCGTCCCGAACGCATCGAGCGGCGGGAGCTCGTCCATCCACGCTCGCGGACGAAAGGCTGGATGCGCGTCGATGACGCCCGCGAGTACCGGATCGGCCTTGCGAAGGAACTCGCGAGCCTTTCTGTCGGCGAGCGCAGCGGGTTGCCGCGCACGAGCACCCACGCTCACGCCTGCGGTATGTGGACTGTCTCCGCGGTCTTTACGGTCGAGGCGATCTTCTTCAGCAACCGAGGTCACGGTCCATCAACCTTACGGCGGCGAACTCGGTCGCCGGCCGAAAGAACTACTGATTCCCCATCCGGCCGGCTCTGCAAGGTGCCCGACTAAGCTCGAGAGTGCCTGAACTATCAGCGCTGGCCGCCCGCCGCGGCCAGATCGTCCAGAACCACCATCGTGGCGTCGTCGAGGCGAACGTTAGTAGTCGCCACGTTCTCGTCCAGGTGCTCCAGGTTCGAGGTGCCTGGGATTAGGAGAATGTGCGGGTCGTGGGCCAGGAGCCACGCCAGGCCGACCTGGGCGGGCGTGGCTCCCTGTGCCGCTGCGGCAGCCACCACGGCAGGGTGCTCGGTTACTTTCGCTGCCCCCGCGAAGGCCGAGCCGAGCGGGAAGTACGGCACCCAGGCAATGTCGTGCTCGCGGCAGAGGTCGAGGAGCAGTTCGTCTGCCCGGTCGAGGAGGCTGTATGCATTCTGTACGCATGCGATGCCGGCCGGGAGAGCCTGGCGGAACTGAGCGACGTTGACGCTGCTGATGCCGATGCCGCCGATCTTGCCCTCGGCACGCAGAGCAATCATCTCCGCCAACTGACTGTCGAGGTCGACACGCAACGCTCCATCACTAGGGCCTCGCTCAGCACCCAGGAGTCGGAGGTTGACCACATCCATCCTTTCCACCTCGAGGCTTCGCAGGTTGGCCTCGACCCCGGCTCGCAGCTCGTGGGGCCGTTGCGCGGAGATCCAGCGGCCCTGCCGGTCACGCTCAGCGCCGACCTTGGTGACCAGCACCAGGTCCTCTGGGTATGGATGGAGGGCGGCGTGGATCAGTTCGTTGGCGACGTCGGGACCGTAATACTGGGCCGTGTCGATCTGGTTGACGCCGAGCTCGACGGCCCGGCGCAGCACCGCGAGGGCCAAGGCCCGATCGCGCGGGGGTCCGAGCACCCCCGGACCCGGCAGTTGCATGGCGCCGTAGCCGATTCGGGCAACCGGTCGTCCGGCCAAAATCGCACTGCCGCCTGGTCGCCTGTTCGTGCTTATGGTTCCGCTCCCGTGGTGGCCCTGTCCGTTCGGCGGACGCCAATTATCTGCTGATGTTGGGTGCATAGAACAGATCGATCGCGGGGTCCTGCCCTGTGTGCGTCACTCGCGGACGGCTGCGATTTTTGAACCATCCTCGGCAGCGCTCGGACATACCAACGCCATGCCTTGCCGGCGACGGGGGGCTCTTCCAAATTCGACTATCTGATGAGCCTGTTACCGCTGCAAGTCCGTAGCCTCACCCGTCGGGGCGTGCAAGGCCGAACGCGACATGGAGATCCCACTTAGGCACGACCCGCACAGGACCTACGGCGAGGGCTACTGGTACGCAAAACCTTCTGTCTCCCCACCTCATCGACAGGTTCAGTTGAGGGCCACGTCAGCCTCGCAGATACCTAGCGGCCTCTCCCAGTCGCTGTTCCAGGCTTGACACAACGCTGAATACAACCGTATGGTTGTAATTCAGTGCAGATCGCGCCGCCAGACTTCGACCCCCTGTTCGCCGCGCTCGCGGATCACACGCGCCGCGACATCGTCCGTCGGGCGATCAGCGCCGAGGAAGGCGTCCTCGAGCTGGCCAGCCATTACCCGATGAGCTTCGCGGCGGTCCAGAAGCACGTCGCGGTTCTCGAGCGCGCAGGCCTGATCACGAAGCAGCGCATGGGCCGCCGCAAGGTCGTCCGCACCAACCTCGAGGCGCTGCTCGTCGCGCGCCGCCTGCTGGACCAGTACGAGGAGCTGTGGCGGGCACGGATCGACCGCATGAACGAGCTCATCGCCGAGACGGCCGGCGCCATCGACACCGTGGATACAAAGGAAAGCAAGGAATGACCGTCACCGCTGTCCTCAAGGATCTCCAGAGACTCACCCTGACCATTGAGGCCGAATTCGATGCACCGGTCGAGCGCATCTGGCAGCTGTGGGCGGATCCGCGCAAACTCGAGCGCTGGTGGGGGCCGCCGACCTACCCTGCCACCTTCACCAAACACGATCTGGCGCCCGGCGGTCGCATCGAGTACCACATGACCGGGCGCGCGGGCGACCAAGCGCACGGCTACTGGGACGTCCTCGAGGTCGAGCCGCCGCGTCGCATTGTCTTGCGCGGCGGCATAGCCAACGCGGACGGTACGCCCAACACGGATACGCCGATAAGCACGATCCGCGTCGGCATCGAGGAGGTCGCCCAAGGACGCACGCGCATGTCGATCGAGAACGTGTTCCCCAGCACCGAGGCCATGGAGCAGGTCCTGGCCATGGGCACGGAAGAGGGACAGAGCCAGGCCGTCAGCCAGATCGATGCCATCCTCGCCGAAGAAACAATCCAGCGCTAGATCTAAAGGAGAGCCGTTGTGACCACGTCAACCAGCCAACCAACGACCAACTCACCGAGAAGGGAGTTGCGACCATGAAACTCATGACCACCACGCAGATCTCCGTTGACGGAGTGATGCAGGGGCCCGGCGGCCCGGGCGAGGACGAGCGCGGCGTATTCGAGCGCGGCGGATGGGCCCACTTCGACAACGAAGCCGGGACGGTCATGGACGAGATCTTCCGGCGCGCCGACGCGTTCTTGTTCGGCCGCCGGACCTACGAGATCTTCGCCGGCTCCTGGGGAACGTGGGACGATCCGGGCGACAGCCCGATCTGGACGGCGTTGAACACGAAGCCCAAGTACGTCGCATCGACCACGCTCACCGACCCGCG